>Ga0307302_10000549_pt1 | contig 16645 bp, 15 predicted proteins | sample ER_DNA_183_FD_194490 | JGI IMG/M metagenome (GOLD analysis project Ga0307302, IMG submission 194490) | Bulk soil microbial communities from the East River watershed near Crested Butte, Colorado, United States - ER_DNA_183 | ecosystem: Environmental > Terrestrial > Soil > Floodplain | place...
ACGGCTCCGCGCGCGGGGCTTGTGGACCTGCGGAGTGGTGGCGCGCGGCGACGACACACCCGTGGAGGTGGAGGCGGCGGCGGATCTCGTGGTGGACGGGCCGCTCGGCATGGCGGCGCTGCTCACTTCGATCGCGGATGAGCTCGATCGGCGTGCGCCGGCGCCTCAGTAGCTCGGCGACCGGACCTCGTCGATGGCTCGGAGCTGTCCCGCGAGCCACGTCGCGGGCGTGTGCGAGAGCGCAGATCGGTTGAGCCCCCGAGCGCGCCTGGTTCGCTCCTCATCGGGCATCCCGAGCGCCTCGTGGATCGCCTCGGCCGTTTCAGACAGGTCGAACGGGTTGATCGCGAGGGCGTGGCGCCCCAGGCGGCCGAAGGCACCCGCGTTGCGTGACAGGATCAGCACCCCACCGCGCGTGTTCACCACGGGTCCTTCCATCGCCACGAGGTTCATGCCGTCGTGGACGGGGTTGACGAGCATCGCGTCGTACTGGTCGTACGCCGCGACCGCGTACGTGAAGTTCTCCTGCACCTTGAGCACGATCGGGGTCCACTCTTCTTTCCCGAACGCCGCGTTGATCCGGTCGGCGGTGGCTCGGCAATCGGCTCCGTAATCCCGATAGGCGGGCACCTCTTCACGGGAAGGACTGAGCAAGGCCAGGAAGACGACCTTGCCTCGCCACTCCGGATGCTTCTGCAGGAGAAGCTCGAACGCGAGGAAGCCACGCAGGATGTTCTTGGACGGCTCCATCCGATCGACGCGCAGGAGCAGCTTCCGATCGCCTCGGATCTTCTCGACCTGCGCGCGCAGACGTTTCGCCCGATCGCTCGCAGCGGCTTCGCGGATCTCCTGCGCACCGACGGCGACCGGGAACGACCTGACCTGCACCTCGCGACCGTCGACCTCGGCGCGATGCGCGCGGATGTCGACGTGGACGTCCTCCAGCTCGCGAACAGACAACAGGAAGTTCTCGCCCCACTGTCGCCCCTGGAATCCGACGACGTCCGCACCCAGCATGCCGCGAAGGATCGACCGCCTCATGTCGTCGGGCAGGGTCCGGAGATAGGTGCGTCCTGCGAACGGCGTGTGGGAGAAGTGCAGGATCCGTGCCTCGGGGACCAGTTCCCGAAGCATGCGGGGCACCAGGGTGAGGTGGTAGTCCTGGATCAGGAAGACGGGGTCGTTCTTCGCCTCGGCCGCGAGCGCACGCGCGAACGCCCGGTTCGCTTCGACGTAGTCCGCCCACTCGTGCTCGGTCTGCTCGCCGAAGCTCGGGGTGCGGGGGATATCCCACAGGTAGTGGTGCGCGAACCAGAGGATGCCGTTGGCGATGCCGTTGTAGTAGCCGTCGTAGCGCTCCTCCGGGATGTCGACGTAGCGGACCCGCTGGGCGGCACCCTCGAGCTTGCGTCCCCGTGGCGCGACCTCCCGATCACCCTCCGTGACGGCCGCGGCGACCCAGGTCGCGTCGTCCCGCTCGAGCACGCCGCCGAGCACCGTGACGAGACCCCCCGATCCTCGATGGGCGACGAGCTTGCCGTCCTCGCCTCGCTCGAAGCTCACGGGCCCCCGATTCGAGGCCACGACGAGCGCTGATTCCATCGCGGAGTGCGAAGTGGCGACCATGCCGCTCGATTCTCCCAGGACGGGGAAGGGTCGCGCAGAAGGACAACATCACGATGATCGCCGGGCGCTCCTCGCAGCCTTGACGAGGCGGCGCACGTCGGAGGGCCCGAGGAGGCGTGCCCCCTGCTTCCGCAGCCACCGGAACGCCTGCTCGCGCTGGGCGAGCGCCGTGATCCCCACGACGTCGCCGCGGGCCGAGCCCTTGAGCATCGACCTGAGGGCTCGCATCTCGTCCGGATACACCGTCACCTCGTGCTTGCCCGCTCGGGCCGCCCCCCGGCGGAGCTGTCCGACGATGTCCTCTCTGGAGCGGCCGCGCAGGTACTTCACCAGCTCCGCGATCGCGAGATGGTCGGCGCCGAGGGCCGCACGGACCGCGAACCCCTGAAGGATGTCGTCGGTCCGGTCCCCGGCCGTGCCGATCGCCAACCAGATCTCCCGACCCGGGGGGCGGAGTCCTTGGAGGATCTCCACCAGTCCGTCCATCCCCGCCTCGTTGTGGGCGTAGTCGAGGACCAGGAGCCGGCGGTTGAGGGAGAAGAGATTCGTCCGGCCTGGATTCTTCTTGGGATCAAGCACGAAGGTCCGCAGGCCCTTCGACACGCTCCTCGGCGGAAGTCCCACGGCGAGGCCGGCGGCGGCGGCGGCGAGCGCGTTCTGCGTGTACATCCGGGAGAGGCCGGCGAGCGTGACCGGCACGCGGTCGAGTTCGACGAGGGGGTGGACCGCGGCACCTTGCATCCACACGATCGTCCCGTCCAGGACGGTGATCGCGCGGCCGCGACCGGCCAACGCTTCGCGGAGCGCCGGGTGGCGCGGATCCAGCGAGAAGAGCCAGATCCGAGCGGAGGCCGTCCGGCGCATCGCCAGCACGCGAGGATCGTCCGCGTTCAACACGACCCAGCCTTCCGGCCGCGTGATGCGCGTGACCGTCGCCTTCACCTCTGCGAGCTGGTCGACCGTCGAGATCCCCTGGAGGTCGAGGTGATCCGCGGAGACGTTGGTGACGACCGCGACGTCGTTGTGCAACACGCCGATCCCGCGAAGGAGGATCCCTCCTCGAGCGGTCTCGAGCACGGCGATGTCGGGATGCTGTGCGAGGGCGATGCCCGCCCCCGCGAAGCCCGAGTAGTCCCCCTTCTTCACGAGACGATCGTTGCGGTAGACACCGTCGGTGGAGGAGAAGGCGACGCGCTTGCCGGCCGTCATCACCATGTGAGCGAGGAGCCGCGTCGTCGTGGTCTTCCCGTTCGTGCCGCTCACCTGGATCACGGGGACATCGGGATCCGGCACCGTGGGCTCGGGCCCAGGATCGGCGGCCGCCACGTCGCGGGCGAGCTCGGCGATCACCCCCTGGGGTGATCGCCGGAGCACGGCCGCCATCCCGCTCGCGACAGCGCCGGCGAGCGCCTCCGCGGACCCTCGCCGGCGCCACGGGAAGACGACGATCACTCGTCCGAACTCGGGACCGGTACGGCCGCGGACGCCGAGCCGCTCGGTGCCTGCGGCGGCGGCGATGCGTCTCGTCACCTGCACCGCGACCCGCGCGGCCGCTCGAAGGCGCTGATCGCTCTCGCGCGCACCGGGATCGATCGATCGGATCCCCGTCGCGCGGGCGATCGCGGCGACCTTGTCGTCGCCGGCGCGGAGCCAGCCCGCGACATCCAGCGTGAGCTTGACGGCGGGTCGAGGGAAATAGAGGTTCGGACCGTCGAGCACGCGCAGCTCGACGGTCCGGACGGGTTCCGCCACCTGCCTAGTCGCCTTCCGGCTCGGCGACGCTGTCGATGTCTCGGGCGAGCATCACGTCTTTGTCCGTGACGCCGCCTTCGTCGTGGGTGGAAAGCGACACGACGACGCGGTTGTAGTGGATCTCCAGGTCTGGATGGTGCGCGGCGGCGTTCGCGGATCCAGCGACCCGATTCACGAACGAGATCGCGTCGCGGAAGCCTCGGAACGTGAATTCCTTGTGGATCGCGTCGGCGAGGTACCGCCACCCGTGCATCGTCGCCAGCAGGGACCGCACCTCCTCGTCCGTGAGCTTCGCCATGCGGCGGAGCCTACGTCAGGGAACGTCGGCGGCGCGAGCCCGGCGGAGCTCCGGATAGGCGAGCGCGACGAGTCCGGCGCCGATCACGCAAGCGATCCCGCCCGAGACGACACTGAACGTAGGAGACACGAGGCGAGCGACCACGCCCGCCTCGACGTCGCCGAGTCGTGGCCCGCCCGTCACGACCAGGATGTGGATCCCGAAGAGCCGTCCACGAAGGCGATCCGGGGCAGCCATCTGCAGGATCGTCGTCCGGAAGATCGCGCTGATCACGTCCGCCCAACCCGCGAGCGCGAGCATCGCCAGACCCAGCCAGAGCCACGTCGACAACCCGAACGCCGCGATCGCCACGCCCCATGCCATCACCGACACGATCACGGCGAGTCCCTGGCGGTGGATCCTGCCGGTCCAGCCGCTCGTCAGCGCCCCGAGCAGCGCACCGACCGCGAGTGCCGCGAAGAGGACCCCGATCGCCTTGGGAGATCCGTGGAACTTCTCCACGATCAGGAAGGGGAACAGCACACGGGGGAGGCCGAAGATCATCGCGATCAGGTCGATCACGAACGTCGACATGATCAGCCGGTGCTTCCGCGCGAAGTCGAACCCGTCACGGATCGCCCGCAAGCCGGTGTCGACGTGATCCTCCCGCGTCGGAGGCATCGGTCGCAGGAGCGATGCGGCGACGAACATGCAGCCGATCGACACGAGGTCGACCGCGTAGGCGACGGTGACGCCGTTCGCCCACGCGATCACCAATCCGGCGAGCAGCGGTCCGAGCAGCGCGGCGGTGTTCCACACGACTTGGTTCAGCGCTTGCGCGGCCGGAAGCTGCGCGGGGTCGAGAACCCGGGCGGTGATCGCGGACCGGGTCGGCCCGTCGATCGCGCTGCTGGCGGCGAGCACGGCGAGGCCCGCGTAGATCAACCACAGCGGTGGCTCGCCCCCGATCGCGCCTCCGAGCAGGATCGCCGAGCCGGTGGCGAGGCCCACCTGGGCGAACATCAGGAGCCTTCGACGGTCCCAGGCGTCGAGAACCGCGCCGCCGGCGAGGGAACCCGCGACCAGGCCGGCGAGGTAGGCGAGCCCCGTGGCGCCCACCGCCGCCGCCGAGCCCGTGAGGTCTTTCACCTGCACGAACACGGCGACGAGCGTGAACTGACTCCCCGCGGAGGTGATCAGGAGCCCGGTCCAGACCAGTCGGAAATCCCGTGAGCTCCGCAGGGGCGTGAGGTCGATCGCGAGGCCGCGGAGGCGCGACCGGGAGCTCCTCTCGAGTGGGCCCGGCGCCGTCGTCATGGGTTCGAAGGTAGCAACCGCTTCCGTCGTCTCGCTGATCCCCTGCCGCCGAGCCCTGGCCAGTTCCGTGAAGGAAGGGATATCCTTCGGCGCAGGAGGTGGCCGCAGTGCCCAAGTACCTCATCGATCGGAATTTCTCCAAGATCACCGAAGACGAGCTCGGAGAGTTCGCGAAGAACTCCAAGCGCCTCGCGATCGAGCGGTTCAACGACGTCGTGTGGCATCACAGCCACGTGGTCATCGACCCCGACGGCATCGTCCACACCTTCTGTGTCTATTCCGCTCCGGACGAGTCCAGGCTGCGGGAACACGCGGCCGCGTTCGGGGGTCACCGGATCGACAGCATCTCCATCATCGCCGGAGACGTGGACCCCGACGAGATCGTCGTCTAGGGCTGCTCTGCGTCCCGCTCCCACCGCACTCCCGTGTCGAACACCGCGTGCGAGAGCCGCGCGAACGAGATCGCCCGTCGCACGGTGACGTCTTGTCGCCGAGGGTCGTCCTCGGCGAGCAAGCCGAGCGCGCTGCCGTACAGCTCCACGGCATGGTGGAAGGCGAGCTGCTCGTCCGCGAGCTCAGCGGCAGCGATCAGGTAGGGCAGGGATCTCTCCGGCTCTCCGGCTTCCTGCCAGTGATGGGCGAGGACCCACGCGAGGTTCCGCGTTCGGTCGCCGGCCACGTCCTCCACATATCGGGCGACCGCGGCGTGGCGGCGCTTGCGGTCGGCGCGCGCGAGCGTCGAGTACGCCACCTCCCGGATCAGGATGTGCTTGAACGAGAACTCCGCCTCGCCTTGCACCTGGCTCGAGGGTTCGCGTCTGATCAGGTCTCTCGACTCGAGGGCGTCCAGCGCCTCGTCCACCCCGTCGAGGTCCCCGAACGAGTGGAGCACCCCCGGCCAGAAGTGCTTGCCGACGACCGACGCCGCCAGGATCGTGGCGCGCGGCTCCGCCGGCAGTGCGTCGATGCGCGACGCGATCGCGGCCCGCACGGTCGTCGGCAGCTCGTCGGACGGACCCCGGTCCAGCAACGAGGCGGCGAGCTCCTCGATGAACAAGGGATTCCCCTCGGCGACCTCGACCAGTCTCTCGACCGACGAGAGATCCCCTCCGCCGGATAGGAGGTAGGAGGCGATCGATGCCGAGTCGATAGGGGACAGGGCCTCGAGCGGGATCGTCGTGTGGCCGAGGACGCCGCTTCCCCAGCCGGGCCGGACCTCGAGCAGCTCGGAGCGGGCGAGCGCGAGGAACATCGCGGGAGCATCCCTCACGTGCGATGCGAGGTACTCGAGGAGATCGAGCTGCGCGGGGTCGGCCCAATGGATGTCCTCGAAGACGAACACCGTGGGCTGCTCGAGCGAGAGCTCTTCCACGAATCGACGCGCCGCGAAGAACAGCTGGACGGGTTCCTCGGCCCGCTCGTCGCCGGAGCCCAGCCCGATCAACGCGCCGAGGAGCCGCGTCGTCTCGTCCGTTTCGTCGAGCCCGACGAGGCTGCGAACCCGCTCGCCGAGCTTCGTCCATGCGTCCGATGAGGCGTCCGACTCGAAGATCCCGGATACCTGGCGGACCTGCTCCGCGAACGCACGGTATCCCGTCTGACCGTACGGGAGGCAGCGACCCTTCACGGCTCGAGCGCCGGTGGCCTCGATCCGCGAGATGATCTCGGCGGCCATCCGAGACTTTCCGATACCGGTCGGCCCCACGATCGTGACCAGGTGGGGTCGGCGCTCCGCGGCGGTGCGCTCCCAGATGGAGTCGAGCAGGCTCAGCTCCCTCGACCGACCGACCAGTGGGGCGGTCGTCGCGGGTCGCTCGGCCGGGGCGCCGATGGGTTCCAGCGCGAGCCAGGTCTCGACGGGGTCACGCTTCCCCTTCGCATCGACCGGCTCGAGCTCCCGGTAGCGGATCACGTGACGCGTGGCGCGATAGGTCTCCTCGCCCACCACGAGGCCGCCGGAAGGAGCCGACGACTGAAGCCGGGAGGCCGTGTTGACGACGTCGCCCATCGCGAGCGCCTCGCCGGCTTCCGGTCGCGATCCCACGGCGATGACCGCCTCGCCCGTGTTCACCGCCGCCCTGACCTGGAGGGGGTGATCGGAACGATCCCGGTTCAGGTCGTCCATCGCGTGCACCACACGGAATCCCGCTCGGACCGCGCGTTCCGCATCGTCGCCGTGGGAAACCGGTGCTCCGAAGACCGCCATCACCGCGTCACCGATGAACTTCTCGACCGTGCCGCCGAATCGCTCGATCTCCTGCTTCGCACGGGCATGGAACCCTTGCAACGTGTCCCGGACGTCTTCGGGATCGGCTCGATCGGAGCGAGAGGTGAACCCGACCAGGTCCACGAAGAGCACCGAGACGAGCTTGCGCTCCTCCCGAGCGCGTTCCGGCGCGAGCAGCTCGGCGCCGCACGCGGGGCAGAACGCGGCGTCCGCGGGTGTCTCTCGGCCGCAACTCGGGCATGCGCGCATGCGCGAATCTTAGGTGTGGTTCAGTTCATCCGACGCTCGCCGCGAGAGCCTCTTCCAGCAGGCCGAGCCCCTCGTCCAGCAGACCATCCTCGATCGTCACCGGTGGGAGCAGCCGGACGACGTTCCCGTAGGTCCCGGCGGTCAGGACGATCAGGCCCCGCTCCAGAGCCGACCGGCCCAAGGCCGTCATCGTCGCTGCGTCGAGCGGCTCTTTGGTGGCGCGGTCGGCGACGAGCTCCATCGCGCGCATCGCGCCGCGGCCGCGCACGTCGCCGACCGCGCCGAAGCGATCCTTGAGGGCTCGGAGCCGACCGTCGATGGTCTCGCCGACGGCGCGGGACCGGGCGAGGAGCCCCTCGGCCTCGATCTTGTCGAGCACCGCGAGCGCAGCAGCGGCGGCGACGGGGTTCCCACCGTAGGTGCCTCCGAGTCCACCGACGTGGACGCTGTCCATGAGCTCGGCGCGGCCGGTGATCGCGGAGATCGGCAGGCCTCCGCCCAGCGACTTCGCGCTCAGGACGATGTCGGGGACGACGCCCTCGTCCTCGATCGCGAACCAGCGGCCGGCGCGGCCCATGCCCGACTGGATCTCGTCGGCGATGAAGACGATGCCGTTCGCCGCCGCGAACTCCGCGAGACCGGCGATGAAACCGGGCGCCGGCACGACGAAGCCGCCTTCGCCCTGGATCGGCTCGATCAGGATCGCGGCGATGTTCTCTTCGCCGATGTGCTTGTGCATCTCGTCGATCGCGTACGCGAGACAGGACTCGGCGCAGGTCTCTTCGGTCCCACCGGTCGGGCATCGGTACGGGTAGGCGAGCGGCAGGCGGTAGATCTCGGGCGCGAACGGTCCCATGCCCTGCTTGTAGGGCATCACCTTGGCCGTGAGCGACATCGCCATCAGCGTGCGTCCGTGGAACGCGTGATCGAACACCACGATCGCGGGACGGCCCGTGTGCTTCCGCGCGATCTTCACCGCGTTCTCGACGGCCTCCGCGCCGGAGTTCGCGAACATCGTCTTCTTCGCGTGGTCGCCGGGAGCGAGTGCGTTCAAGCGCTCCGCGAGCTCGATGTAGGGCTCGTTCGCCGTGACGTGGAAGCACGTGTGCGTGTCGAGCTCGAGCTGTCGCTGGGCGGCCGCCACGACCTCCGGCGCCGAATGGCCGACGTTCAGCACCGCGATGCCTGTGGCGAAGTCGATCAGCCGGTTCCCGTCCACGTCTTCGACGATCGCACCCGCCGCGCGGGCGGTCACGATCGGGTGGATGTTCGCGACGCCGCGGGGTACCGCGGCGTCGCGCCGCGCGAACCACTCGCGCGAACGTGGCCCCGGGATCTCGGTGACGAGCTTGCGTTCCTGCGGGATGTCCATGACGGTCCTCCGTCGGTCGGCCTTCGCCTGGAGTCTTCAGCGGCGTCGCTTCGGAGTATCGTGCCGCCCCCGGCGGTTGTCAGCCCCTCGTGGCGAGCGACTCAGGCAAGGACCCGGAAGCGCTCTCCGATGGCGCGCGCGACACTTGATCGATGGTCCCCGAGGGTTCCTCCGGCCCCGCCTCCCTGGACTTCCGGCTCGGGCACTGGGTCTGCTCGTGGGAGGGAGGCGGCGGCCGGAACGCCGTGATGAAGGAGTTCGGCGGGCAGGTGGTCGTCGAACGGTTCCAGGCATCCGCACCCGAGCCATGGACGGGGATGAGCCTGAGCGTGTTCGATGCGCGTGGCGGCCACTGGCGGCAGACCTGGGTCGATTCGACGGGGAACTACTGGGCGTTCCGCGGTTCGCCTCACACGGAGGGGTTCTCCTTCGCGGTGACAGAGGTCGAGGAGGACCAAGAGGTCGAGAAGCGGATGGTCTTCTTCGATATCGCAGCCGACGCGTTCAGATGGCGGTGGGAGCGATCGGAGGACGCCGGCGCCACCTGGGACCTGCTCTGGACCATCGACTACCGCCGCGCCGAGGACGGGTGATCCGTTCCCAAAGCAAGGAAACGGTACGAACGGCAAGGAACCGGCAGCCTTCGGCAAGGACCCGCTAGCTGCGCCGCGCCGGGCTCCCTACCGTGAGGCCCGTGCTCCGGTACATCGCGCGCCGGTTGCTCTACTCCGTCTTCGTCTTGATCATCATCTCGATCCTGACCTTCCTGATCTTCGTGAAGCTGCCCGCCGGGGATCCGGCGAGGAGAGCGGTCGGGAGGAGGACCGATCCGGAGCAGATCGCGAACGCGAGGCGTGCCTTCGGGCTCGACCGGCCGCTGATCGTCCAGTACGGCCGGTTCGCGAAAGGGCTGATCCCGCTCCCCAGCACGTTCCTCTCCGAGGACGTCTACTACTCGTTCTCGAACTACCTCCCCGTGCGTCAGGAGATCTGGCGCCGGCTCCCCGTCTCGCTGATCCTCGGGACGGGCGCGGCCGTCCTCTGGCTGCTGGTCGGGATCCCGATCGGTATCGCCACCGGCGTCCATCCGCGTTCCGTCGGCGCTCGGTGGACGATGGTGTTGGCGATCGTGGGCGTCTCGCTGCCCGTCTTCTGGCTCGGCCAACTCCTGCTCTACTTCGTCTGGTTCAAGCTCCACCTGGCGCCCGCGAGTGGCTTGCAGATCAACGCCAGCGTCTGGGGGAGCGCACTCCACGGGAAGTTCCTCCTTCCCTGGATCACGGTCGCGGTCGGCTACGCGGCGATCTACGCGCGGATGCTCCGGAGCAACATGATCGAGACCACGCAGGAGGACTACATCCGGACGGCTCGCGCGAAGGGACTCTCGGAGCGTCGCGTCATCTACCGGCACGCGCTCCGCGGCGCCCTCACGCCGATCGTGACGCTGCTCGGGATCGACCTCGCAACGATCATGGCCGGCCTGGTCATCACCGAGACCCTCTTCGGGCTCCCCGGGCTCGGGCAGCTCGCCGTCAGATCGATCTACAGCAACGACTTCCCCATGGTGATGGGCGTGACCGTCATCGGCTCGATGTTCATCCTGACCGCCAACATCATCGTGGACATCGCGTACGCGTTCTTGGATCCGCGCGTCCGCTACTGAGGGCGCGCCCCTCAACAAGGCAACTCTGGAACCCACTCCGCCGGAAGCCTTCACACGGACCTGAGGCCGGGTGTCCCGTATCCGGCGGATGTCGCATACTGGCTTCCTAGATCCGCGGTGTTGGGTCGCCGTAGCCGATCAACGACGCCGCAGCCGGCGAGCAAGGAGGAGACATGGCGGACGCCTACCAGATGTTCATCAACGGCGAGTGGGTGAACTCTTCCGACGGGCAGACGCGCGACGTGATCAACCCGGCGACCGGTGAGGTCCTCGCCACGGTCCAGGAGGGCACGAAGGAGGACGCGAACAAGGCGGTCGCGGCAGCGAGGGCGGCCTTCGAAGGGGACTGGTTCGACTCCACGCCGAAGGATCGCCAACTCGCGCTGCTGAAGATGGCCGACGCGATCGAGGAGCACGCCGACGAGATCGTGAAGCTCGAGGCGCAGAACGTCGGCAAGCCGGCCGCGGTGACGATGTCGGAGGAGATCCCGCCGATCGCCGACAACCTCCGGTTCTTCGGCGGGGCAGCCAGGACGATGGAGGGCCGCAGCGCAGGGGAGTACATGGCCGGCTTCACCAGCTACGTCCGCCGCGAGCCGATCGGCGTGGCGGGACTGATCGCACCGTGGAACTACCCACTGATGATGGCGATCTGGAAGATCGGACCCGCCCTGGCGACCGGGAACACGATCGTACTGAAGCCCTCGGAGATGACGCCCCTCACCGCCCTCAAGCTCGCCGAGCTCACGGCCGACCTCTTCCCGCCCGGCGTCTTCAACGTCGTGACCGGCGACGGGGTCCCGGTGGGCGACACGCTCGTACGCCATCAGGACGTCGGCATCGTCTCCCTCACCGGCGACACGGCGACCGGCAAGCTGATCGCCGCGAATTCCGCCGAGACCCTGAAACGCGTCCACCTGGAGCTCGGCGGCAAGGCTCCGTTCATCGTGTTCGACGACGCCGACCTGGAGCAGGTCGTCGAGTGGATCAAGATCGGGGGGTACTTCAACTCCGGACAGGACTGCACCGCATCGGCGCGGATCCTCGTCGGCTCGGGCGCGTACGAGAACGTCCTTGCCGAGCTCGTGCCGGTGGTGGAGTCGATCAAGGTCGGCGACCCGTTCGCGGACGACACCGAGATGGGCTCGATGGTCTCGAAGGAACAGCTCGAGCGCGTCGTCGGGTTCGTCCAGCGGGCCGAGGAGGCCGGCGCGAAGGTGCTCACGGGCGGCAAGGCGATCGACCAGGAGGGCTACTGGTACACGCCGACGGTGGTGAGCGAGGTCGGCCAGGACGCCGAGATCATCCAGAAGGAGGTCTTCGGCCCGGTCGTGACGGTGCAGCGCTTCGACGACGAGGCGCAGGCGCTCGAGTGGGCGAACGGTGTGCCGTACGGTCTGTCGAGCTCCGTCTGGACGCGGGACGTGGGCCGCGCGCACCGCATGGCGCGCAAGCTCCAGTTCGGATGCGTCTGGATCAACACGCACATCCCGCTGACGCCGGAGATGCCGCACGGTGGGTACAAGCAGTCCGGCCACGGCAAGGACATGTCGGTGTACTCGCTCGAGGACTACACGAACATGAAGCACGTGATGGTGTCGCTCGACTGAACGCACACCCGAAACGAAGGCGGTGAGGACATGGCCGTGAGGCCCTATCTGGTGAATGGCGAGTGGCGCACGGGCGAGGGCACGTTCGCGGTCCACAGCCCCTACGACGACAGCGTCGTCGCCGAGATCGGCGTGCCGACCGAGGCCGACGTCGAGGAAGCCGCGGCCACGGCACACGAGACGTTCAGGGAGTCATCCAGGCTCCCCATCCACGCTCGTTCGGAAGCGCTCGATCACATCTCGACGCGGCTGAGCGAGACGATCGATGAGAACGCGGAGCTGATCGCGAGGGAAGGTGGCAAGCCCCTCAAATGGGCGACGGTCGAGGCGACGCGCGCCGTGTCGACGTTCCGCTGGGCCTCGGAGGTGATCCGTCACGGCGACGACGAGTTGATGCGGCTGGACACCGAGGCGTCGCTCGGATCTCGGATGGGTCTCATCCGGCGGTTCCCGATCGGACCGGTCCTCGGCATCACGCCGTTCAACTTCCCCCTGAACCTCGTGGCCCACAAGGTTGCGCCCTCGCTCGCCGTCGGCGCGCCGATCGTGGTGAAGCCCGCGAGCGCCACCCCGATCGGCTCGCTCCGGTTGGCGGAGTTCTTCGCCGAGACCGATCTGCCCAAGGGGATGTATCAGGTCCTGCCGGTCTCCTCGAAGGTCGCCGACGGCATGGCTCGCGACGAGCGTTACCGCAAGATCTCGTTCACCGGCTCCGCAGAGATCGGCTGGTACCTGAAAGGACTCGACCCCAAGAAGCGGGTGACGCTCGAGCTCGGCGGGAACGCGGGCGTGATCGTGCACGCGGACGCGGACCTCGACTTCGCGGCCCAGCGGGTCGCGTTCGGAGGCTATTACCAAGCCGGGCAGAGCTGCATCAGCGTCCAGCGGGTGCTGGTCTCCTCGGAGGTCTACGAGGACTTCGCGGCGCGTCTCGTGAAGCAGGTCGAGAGCCTGAAGGTCGGCGATCCGATGGACCCGACCGTCGACGTGGGACCGGTGATCCAACGCAAAGAAGTCGACCGGATCGCCGAGTGGGTGAAGGAGGCCGTGTCGCAGGGCGCCGAGGTGCTCACCGGCGGCGAGGGCGACGGACCGTTCTTCCAGCCGACGCTGCTCGCCCACGTCACTCCCGAGATGAAGGTCTGCCGCGAGGAGGTGTTCGGGCCGGTCGTGACGATCAGCCCGTACGAGACGTTCGAGGATGCCCTCAAGATCGTGAACGACTCCAAGTACGGCCTCCAGGCGGGGGTCTTCACGAACGACATCAGCCGGGCGTTCGAGGCACACCGGGCACTCGAGGTCGGCGGCCTCATCGTGAACGACGTCTCCGCGTTCCGCGCCGACCAGATGCCCTACGGCGGGTCCAAGGAATCGGGCTTCGGTCGGGAGGGGCTGAAGTACGCGATGGAGGAGATGACAGAGCCCCGGATCATGGTGCTCTCACACGTCCCCCTGTAGGCAGGGATGGTGGACCTCCGCGACCTGATCCTTATCGCGCTCCCGTTCATCGTGGCCGTCACCCTCGGCGTGGGCTTCCTGCTGGTCTTCCGCGAACGCGCGGCGGCGCAGGACACCATGCGCCGTCGCGCCCAGCTCGCCGAACCTGATCTGGCGACGCCGCTTCGGGACCGGAAGCCGCCGGAACGGCCCTGGTGGGGAAATCCATGGCTGTGGCTGCTGGTCGGCGCCGTGTTCGTTCTCCTCGGCCTCTACGTGTGGCCGGGCCTGTTCGGCGGGACGTTCTTCTTCCTGCCCTTCATCTGGGTCTGGCGCCCCCGGCGCGGTCGCGACGTCGATCCTCGGACCAACGGCCACGAGAGGCGGGAGGATCCCAGCTCGCTCGGCGGCTGACGATCACGCGAGCATGACCCGGTCGGCGAAGTCGCCGACGATCGCCGCGGCGTCGCGTTCCCGACGCCACAGGTAGTGGTCGGTGCCCTCGATGATCACGACCTCGGCGACGCCTTCTCCGTAGGCGCGGAGCTCCTCCGCAGGGCAGTACTCGTCGTGTTCGCCCGTGAGGAGCAGGAGGGGCCGCTTCAGAAGGCGCATCTCCACCGGGGTCGGCAGCGGCGGGAGCGCGAGGTCGTTCGTTCGGAGCGGGATCCCGAACAGCGCGAGGGCGCTTACCCGGTCGTCCTCGAACGCTTCCCGGAGCGCCACGCTCGCGCCGAACGACCACCCGAACAGGAGCGTCGGGCCCTCGGCTCGCTCGCGCACCGCGCCGATCGCGGCCCGGACGTCCAGCAGTTCGTCCCTGCCGCCGCCGAAGGTGCCACCGGAGCCCATCGTGCCGCGGAAGTTGAACACGAGGGTCGCGAGACCCCGTTTCCCCGCCAGCTCGTTCCGCACGGACCAAAGGACCGGGTGGTCCTTGCTGCCGCCGTGCCGAGGATGGGCATGGCAGATCACGGCCGACCCGCGAGGGGCGTCATCGGGCAGGCGGAGCTCGCCCTCGAGGCGAACGCCGTCCTCCGTGAGGAACGTCACCGGTTCCACGTCATCTGCGACGATGCCAGCCGTGGGGGAGCTGCGCCAACCGGTGGGAACCGCCTTCACGATCCGCGACCCGCTGCCATGGCCGGACGTGGCCGCGATCGCCCGCGAGGGCGAGGGCCTCGGCTACGCGGCCGTGTTCCTGCCGGAGACCGGCGCCCGGGACACCCTCGTGACCTTGATGGGCATCGCGGGCGAAACGGAGGAGCTCCTCCTCGGCACCGGCGTGATCCCGATGCCCGCGAGGACGGCACGGCTCGCGGCGATGGCGGCCGCCACCGTCCAGGAACGATCCGGGGGCCGCCACATCCTGGGGGTCGGAACGGGTCGGGCGGCGCCCGGGGCGCTCGGGCGACTCCGGGACCACGTCGAGGAGATCCGCGAACTGGTCGGTGGGAGCGCCCCCGGCGCCGCCCTCAGGCTTCCGCTCCCGGCTCCCATCCCGATATGGATCGCCGCTCTCGGCCCGAGAGCGGTGCGGCTCGCCGGCGAGATCGGCGACGGTGTGCTCCTCAACTGGTGCACCCCGGATCGGGTCGCGGAGGCTCGCGACGCCATCCGGGCTGCGGCCGGCGAGGCCGCCCGCGACCCCGACGCCGTCACGATCGCCGTCTACGTCCGCGCGTCCTTCTCGGGACGCGCGGACGAAGCCCTGCTGGCCGCCGCATCCGAGTACGCCTCCTACCCCGCCTACGCCCGGCAGTTCGAGGCGATGGGGATCGAGCCGTCCCCGGAGGCGATCGTGGACGCCGTGTGCCTACGAGGAGACCCCGACCGGGCGAGAGCGCGCCTCGAGGCCTATCGGAAGGCGGGTGCCGATCTGCCGGTCGTCTATCCGGTCCTCGCTCCGGGCGAAGGCCGCGAGGCAGCCCTCGCCGTGCTCCGAACGTTCTCTTCCTGACCCCTCGCAGAAGGCGGGCGGGGGCGGTAGACTCCGTTCGCAAGGCCGACACCGTGGAAAAGGGGTAAATGGCATGACCTACACGATCGCAGAGCCGTGTATCGACGTGAAGGACCGCGGCTGCGTCGATGAATGCCCGGTCGACTGCATCTACGAAGGACCCCGGATGCTCTACATCCACCCCGACGAGTGCGTCGACTGCGGTGCCTGCGAGCCGGTGTGCCCGGTAACGGCCATCTTCTACGAGGACGACGTCCCCGCCGAGTGGAAGCAGTTCAACGCGATCAACGCCGAATGGTTCAACGACGACATCAGCGGCGTCGGCTCTCCGGGAGGGGCCGCGCAGGTGGGACCCGCCTCCAAGGACCATCCGATCGTCGAGGCCTGGGCGGCCCTCTAGCCGGGTCTCCCCACGACAGGTTCCGCCGGGTGCTCCTTGGGAAGGAAGACGCGGAACGACGCGCCGCCTCCTTCGCGCTCTTCCATCCACGCGCGCCCGTGATGCATCTCCGCGAACCGGCGCACGAGCGTGAGTCCTATCCCCACCCCAGGTGAGGGGTGTGGCGCGGTCCCCTGACGGAACTCCTCGAAGATCTTCTCTCGAAGTTCTTGCGGCACCCCACCTCCCTCATCCTCCACGGTGATCATGACGCCGTGCTCGGAACCGGTCACGAACACGCGAACGGCGGTGCCGGCAGGCGTGTGCTTGAGGGCGTTCACGAGCAGGTTCTCCACGATCCGCTCCACCTTCGGCGGGTCGATGGAGACGATGACGGACTCGGCCGAGACCTCGACCTGTCGACCCGCCGGATCCGTCTCCGCGACCATCCGCTGAACGAGGTCTCCCACGTCGGTCGGCTCGAAGGTCGGCGTCAGCACGCCGCGCGCGAGCCGATCGAGATCGAGAAGGTTCGTGACCAGTCGCTCGAGCCGTCGCGCGTTGTGCTCGATGCGGCCGGCGAGCTGCCGCGTCTCCTCGGGATCCAGCCCAACGTCTCCACGCTCGAGTGTGATCGCCATGCCGAGGATCGCTGCCAACGGCGTCCGGAGATCGTGGGACACGGCCTGGAGGAACGTGTCCTTCATCTCGTCGAGCGTTCGCAGCCGTGCAGCCGCCTCGCGCTCGACCTCGAGCGCCCGCTCCAGATCCTCTTG
>Ga0307302_10000552_pt1 | contig 16599 bp, 13 predicted proteins | sample ER_DNA_183_FD_194490 | JGI IMG/M metagenome (GOLD analysis project Ga0307302, IMG submission 194490) | Bulk soil microbial communities from the East River watershed near Crested Butte, Colorado, United States - ER_DNA_183 | ecosystem: Environmental > Terrestrial > Soil > Floodplain | place...
CGGCGGCCGCTTCACGCTCTGCTCCGAGGACGCTGGCGGCACGAAGATCGAGGTGCGGCTCCCGTGAGGGAACGGATCCGCATCGTCATCGCCGACGACCATGCGCCGACGCGCGCCGGCATCCGCGCGGTCCTCGAGAAGGACGGATTCGACGTCTGCGGAGAAGCCGCGAGTGCCAACGCTGTCGTCCGACTCGCCCTCGAGGAGCGACCTGCGGTCTGCCTCCTCGACATCAACATGCCGGGCGGAGGGATCGCCGCCGCAGGCGCGATCTCCGAGCGCCTGCCGGAGACCGCCATCGTCATGCTCACCGTCTCGCGCGACGACGCCGACCTCTTCGACGCCCTGCGGGCCGGAGCCGCCGGCTATCTCCTGAAGGACATCGATCGCCGCCAGCTTCCCGCTGACCTCCGTGGAGTGCTCGCGGGGGAGGCGCCTCTCCCCCGCGCCCTCGTCACGCGCCTCATCGAAGAGTTTAGGGAGCGAGGCCGGCGGAGAAACGTGCTCCTCGCGGCGAGACCCGGCGTCCGCCTGCGCCAGCGCGAATGGGAGATTCTCGAGCTCCTCAGCGAGGGTCTCTCGACCTCCGACATCGCCGCTCGACTCTTCATCGCCGAGGTCACGGTGCGCACGCACGTGTCCTCGATCCTGAAGAAGCTGCGCGTTCCGACGCGCGAGGCGGCCGTCGAGCTACTGCGCGGCCGATAGCCGATCGGCACCCGCCTGCTTCGCGCGCTCGAGCGCCGCGGCCGCCCGGTCGCGAAAGCCGGGGGCGTCGTCCTCGAGCCTGAGCTCGACGAGGCCCGCGTGGACGCGGATTCCGTCGGCGCCGGAATCGACCCTGCCCCCCAGAGCGAACTGGACACGCCGGTGCAGGCGTTCTGCATCCGCCTCGGCCGCCTCCGGAAGGATGACCGCGAAGCGGCCGTCCCCGAGGTGGCTCGCGATGTCGGTGGCGCGAACGGCAGTGCGGATCCGGTTGCCGGCCACGACGAGGTCCGCCCCTCCCCCCTGCTCCAGGTCGAAGACGAGCAGGCTGAGACGGCGGTCGTATCGCCGTGCGCGAGCGATCTCGCGGCGCAGGCGCGCTTCGAAGTAGCGGGAGTTGTGGAGCCCTGTGACGCGATCCGTGTCGGCGAGCCGACTTGCCTCGGAGAAGAGCCGAGCGTTCTCGAGCGCGGGCCCGAAGACGCTCGAGAGCTGCTCGAACTGCTCGAGCTCCGAATCCGAGAGCGTGCGCTCGACGCGGCGCCAGAAGATCGCGAGCGTGCCGATCCGCTCGTCGCTCTCGCCGATGAGCGGAACCGCGAGCCCGCCGCTGAGGCGAAACTCGTCGTTGGCCGCCTCCTCGGACGTGTAGAGGTAACTGAGGCGCACTGCCCGAGCCCGGCCGCCGTCCGGCGGGAGCCCGATGAGCTCGCGCGACGACTCCGCCTCCGAGAGCCCGAAAGCCGCGGTGATCGGCTCTCCTTCCTCCTGGCGCAGGACGATCATGGTGGCGTCGGCGCGGGTGAGCTCGCTGACCGCCTCGAGAGCGCGCCGCAGCGCAGCATCGAGGTCGAGCGTCGTCCCGAGCTCGCCGAGAAGCACGACTCGGCGGCCCTCTTCCTGCGCATCGGCGAGGGCCGCGCGCACCTCGCCCACGAGCCGTTCGGTTCTCGCAGTCGACTCCTGCACGGCCGCGATCTCGCGGGCCGCCGCTCGCCTGAAGCGCCAGAAGAGAAGAACGCCCAAAGCCAGGAAGAGTGCGGCCACGCCGAGCGCGCCTGCACTCGTCCAGGTGGCGCTTTCGTCCGCGAAGATCATCCCGGTGCTCCCCTCGATTCCCGCCGCAAGAAGGCGAGCTTCACTCCCACAATAGAACGGATTTTGCGAATTACCACCGAGGAGCGCCGTGCCGAGATGTTTACTTTCGAGGATGGGTTGGTAGGGTTAGGCGGCACGTACGTCCGGAGCTCGGCTGACAGGTCTGAGGTCCGGGCGTTTCCGACTGAATGGCCGACGAACCCAACGCTCTCCACAACGAGGAGATCCAGCATGTGCTGGAGCGCGGCGAAGCAGCCGGCTTCCTCGAGTCGACGGATCTCTCGGAGGTCCTCGACGCTCTCGAACTGGACCCCAGTGACATCGAGCTGATCCACCGGGAGATCGAGGAGCGGAACATCGAGCTCGTCGAGGTGGTCAAGGAGCCGCCGCGCGAGCCGACGGCGCCGCCCCGCGCCTCCGAGGTCCTCGAGACGACCACCGACGCGCTGCAGCTCTTCCTGCGCGAGATCGGCCGCCACCCACTCCTCACCGCCGCCGACGAGGTCGAGCTCTCCAAGCGGATCGAGCGCGGCGACATGGAGGCGAAGCGGCGCATGATCGAGTGCAACCTGCGCCTCGTCGTCTCGATCGCGAAGAACTACCGCAACCAGGGCCTGCCCTTCCTCGATCTGATCCAGGAGGGCATGTTCGGGCTCATCCGCGCCGTCGAGAAGTTCGAATGGCAGCGAGGCCTGAAGTTCTCCACCTACGCGACCTGGTGGATCCGACAGGCCGTCGCCCGGGCGATCGCCGACAAGGCCAGGACCATCCGCGTCCCGGTTCACGTCGTCGAGCGGATGCAGAAGATGCACCGGGCCGAGCGCCACCTCTGGACGCAGCTTGCCCGCGAGCCGACGCTCGAGGAGATCGCCCACGAGGCCGGCCTGCCGCTCCAGCAGGCGATCGAGGTGCGGGCCGCGGCACGAGCCTCCACGAGCCTCGACCAGCCGATCGGCGAGCAGGAAGACGCTGTCTTCGGTGACCTGGTCGCAGGCGAGGAACCGCTTCCCGAGGAAGAGACCGAGCGACGCCTGCAGAAAGAGGCCCTCGACCGGGCTCTGGACTCCCTTCCCGAGCGCGACCGGCGCGTCCTCGAGCTTCGCTACGGCCTCGGCGGCGAGGAGCCGCACACCCTGGAGCACATCGGGCGGCGACTGGGCATCACGCGCGAGCGCGTGCGCCAGATCGAGATCGAGTCGCTCTCGCGCCTGGCCTCGCTGCGCGAGATCGACGCCGTCGCGACCCGCTAGGAACTCCTAGAGGGTCGCGAGGGCGCTTCCGTCGAAGAGGCGCCGGGCGCCGTCCTTGAGCCGCGCCTCGACGAGCCGGAAGGCGCCGTCCAGGATGGCCGGGCGAGCAGCGCGGTGCCCGTCAGAGGCCACGAGGTCGAGGAGCCCTTCGCGGAGGAGCCGCCAGGCCGTACCCTCGATCGCGGTCCCGTGGTAGCCCAGGAGGCTTGTCGCGTTTGCCTGCAGGAGCCAGCCGCGCTCGCGCAGCCCTGCCGCGAGCCCCGGATCCGCGCCGACGGCCTCAGAACGCTCAGGATGCGCGATCACCGGGATCAAACCGGAACCCTGAATGTGCTCTCCCAGGGCCTCAGCGAGCGCGAGAGAGCCGTGGAACGGTAGTTCCATGAGCACCGCGGGCAGGTCGCCGAGCCGATACCGCCCCGGTTCCTGGCCGAGAAGAGCGGGCGTGGGTGTCAACTCGAAGCCGAGGCGCAGGTCGAGCCCGAAAGCGCACGCCTCCTCCGCGAGCTTTACATGGGCCTCGCGCACCTCCTGCTCGCGCTCCGGAGTCAGCGTGAGGCTCGGCCAGACGTGCGGCGTGGCGAAGAGGACGCTCGTGCCGTGCTCGGCGGCGGCGCGACAGAGAGCGAGGCCCTCGTCGAGGCTTTGCGCTCCGTCGTCCCCTGAGGGAACGACATGGGAATGGGGGTCCCAGAACACCCCCGGGACGCTACCGGGAGCTACTCGGCGCGGAGGTAGAGGCGGAGGTCGGGCGCCGCGGCCTGCAGCTCCCGAAGCGCGCGGGACTCGAGCTGGCGGACGCGCTCGCGCGTGACGCCGAGCTCGGTGCCCACCTCCTCGAGGGTCTTGGGCACCGCCCCAGCGAGCCCGAAGCGAAGCTCGAGCACGTGGCGCATGCGCTCGGTGAGCTTGTCGAGCGCGAGCTGGAGCTCGACGCCGCGCAGGAGCTCGGCGAGGACGAGGTCGGGCTGCTCGGAGTTGACGTCCTCCAGCATGTCGCTGTAGATCGAGTCGCCGTCGCCCACGGGTGTCTCGAGACTGACCGGGTCCTCGACGAGGTCGAGGAGCTCGTTGACGCGCTTGACCTCGAAGCCGCTCTCCTTGGCGATCTCGTGCGGGAGCGGGTCGCGGTTCAGCTTCTGCGTGAGGACGCGGCGTGCGCGCATGACGCGGCGAACCTGGTCGACGACGTGGACCGGGAGCCGGATCGTTCTCCCCTGGTCGGCAATGGCCCGTGTGACCGCCTGGCGGATCCACCACGTGGCGTACGTCGAAAGCTTGTAGCCCATCTTGTAGTCGAACTTCTCGACGGCCCTGATGAGGCCCAGGTTCCCTTCCTGGATGAGGTCGAGAAGCGGGACGCCCGAGTTGACGTAGTTGCGCGTGATCGACATCACGAGCCTGAGGTTCGACTCGATCAGCTTCTTCTTTGCCTCCTCGTCGCCCTCGTCCTTGCGCCGTGCGAGCTCGCGCTCCTCGGCCGCGGTGAGGAGCGGTCCGTCGCCGATCTGGCGCACGTAGAGCTTCAGCGGATCCTGAGTCGGACCGGCGGCGAGGGCTTCCTTGGCCTCTTCCTTCTCGTCCTCGTCGACCGGCGCGTCGAGCGCAGCCGGGTCGGCGACGAGCTCGAGCTTTGGCTCGTCGGTTTCCGCAGCGCTCGGCTCTGGCTCCGGCCGCGGCAGCTTGGAGACTGGGCGTTGTCCCACGAGGCGTGTATCGGCCTCGAAGGAGGTCGCCTTGAGGCGCACCACCGTTACGAGGGATGGTGCGCTTGAAGCCCCGGGCCGATGGGTATAGTGATCAGTCGTCTTGTGTGGGATCGCCGGATATAGCCTCAGCGACTCGAGTCGGGTCGACCCCACCCTCGCCGCTCAGATCCTCATGGCCGCGATCTCCGAACGGGGATCGGACGCCGCGGGCTATTGCTATCGCGGCCCGCGCATCGCGCTCACCATTCACAAGCAGCGCTCGGGAGCGAGCCGGCTTCTCGACTCGATCCGCGTGCCCGCGGCGGCCAGGCAGGCACTTGTCCACGTGCGCGACTACACGAAGGGCCACCCCAGCCTCGAGGCGAACAACCACCCCGTCCGGCACGGCGCGGTCGTCGGGATCCACAACGGGATCATCCGTAACGACGAGGAGATCTTCGCCGAGCACGGCTTCGAGCGCGCGGCTCCGAAGATGACGGTCGACTCCGAGGCCATCTTCGCCCTCATGGAGGCCGAGCGGAGCTCCGCCCAGGCGCTCGACCGGCTTTACGGTTCGATGGCGAGCGCGTGGATGGACGAGCGTGAGCCCGAGGTCGTCCACCTCGCCCGCGGCATGGGCAGGCCGCTCTGGATCGGCGAGGGCCGTAACGAGCTCTTCTTCGCCTCGACGCGGGCCGCGCTCGAGCTTGTCGAGAGCTACGCCAACGTCTCGCTCGAGAAGCGCGACCTCGTGGAAGGGACGCTCCTCGGCGTGCGCGACGGGCGGATCGCCACCCAGGAGACCTTCCGGCCGGATATGGCCTTCACCGAGGAGCCCCTCCCCTCCGTCCGCGCCCCCGAGGAGCACCGCTCCTGCCTCGCGCTTCTGGCTTCGCTCGCCGCTCCCGCCGTCGCGCGGGCTGCGGCTCGCTGACCGGCTCGCCGAGCCGCCGGTCGACCCTCTTCAAAAACGCCGCCCAGGCCCCCCTGCCGCCTCCGAACAGGCGGTAAACCTGCCATTCGCTCAGGAGGCGGGGATCACGCCTACGCGCCCGCGCCCAGTCGTCGAAGCTCGGCAGGCGGCGCAGACGCCGGGCCAGCCTGACGCCGTCGTCCACCGCTCGCTCCGCCCGCTCTCGCGCCCGTGGGACATCGAACCCGGCTGCGCGCAAGGCGGAGCGCAAGGAGCCGAACGTCTGCCAGTACAGGGACTTCGAGGGCATCGAGCCCCGGCGCTGGACGAGGTCGGCTCCCGTGGGGGTCCTCCCCAGCTCGTCGCCGAGCTCCTGCAGCTGGCGAAGGAGCTCCGTCCTCGTGGCAAATCGCCGCGCGACGAGCCCGGCCCGGCGCTTGGCGGTGTTCCAGCTTCCGAAGCGGGCGACCAGCGTCTGCGGATGCGGCCCGGCCGCCGGGTCCTCTCGGAAGTCGCGCATCGTCGGAGACCGTCCGAGGCGCTTTGCGGACGCACGAAGCTCGGCAAGGAGCCTCTTGTCGGTGTAGCGCGACGACCGGGCCATTGCGGTCGTCGAAAGGATAGAGCAGGCTAGACGGAGCGCAAGAGCGTCACGCCGTGGCGATCAGCTTGGACGGGGGCTCGCTCCGCCCCTGCTCCTCGGTGTGCAGCAGCCGCTCGAGCGCCGAGACGCAGCGCGGGCAGAACTGCGAGCCGGAACCGCGGCGGAGCTCGTCGAGAGCCTCGTCCGCAGGCCTCGCTGCCCGGTAGATGCGCGTCGTCAGCATGGAGTCGAGCGCGTCGGCGACGTGGATGATGCGCGCGCCGAGCGGGATCTCCTCGCCCGTGATCCCATGGGGATAGCCAGTGCCGTCGAAGCGCTCGTGGTGGTGGCGGATGGCCGGGACGGCGTCCTGCAGGAAACCGAGGCGGTCGATGATGCGGGCGCCCTCGTCCGCATGGCGCTGCATGAGCGCCCATTCGTCCCGAGTGAGGCTCGCAGGCTTGAGGAGGATGGCGTCGGGGATGGCGAGCTTCCCGATGTCGTGGAAGAGGGCAGCGTGGCCGAGGAGGTCGAGCTCGGCCTGCGAAAGCCCTAGCTCCCGCCCGATTGCGAGGGCGAGCTGCTGCACGCGGCGCGAGTGGCCCGCGGTATAGGCATCGCGCGCGTCGACGGTAGCCGAGAGGCTCTCCATCGCGGCGGTCGAGCGCTCCTTGAGGAGGCGGTTCGCCTGCTCGAGCGAAACGTTCTGCTGGCGGATGGTCTCGGCGGCTTTACGCAGCTTCTTGGTCGACTTCTCCGTGTGGCCCAGGTAGGCGGCCATCGTCTTGCGCATGAGGAAGAGCGGCAGGACGAAGACCGCGAGGCCGTACAGCCCGATCGCCGAGTAGGCGAGTGCGATCGCGCCGCCGATGGCGCCGAAGGCCACGTAGTGCGGCAGGAGCCAGGAGAACCGCTCCTTCCAGACGCTGCGCCACTTGTCGTGTCCCTCGAGCGCCATCGCGCCCGAGAGGAGACCCGTGTTGACGACGAAGTAGGCGCCGCCCGCGACGAGGCCCGCCGCGGCAATGACAAGCTCGCCGGTCCGGGTCTCGTTCGAGCCGATGCTGAAGGCCGCAGCGGCCGCGAGCGAGGCGAGGCTCAGGGCGCCGATGTTGAAGCAGACGTAGTACCAGGCGTCGCGCCGTGAGCTCCATTCGACGGCGACGGTGGCGACCGCGAGCGGAAGGGCGGCCCGGGGGCCGAAGAGCGCAGCTCCGGCAAGCGCGCCGACGGCGCTGACGGAGATGGAGCCGGCTTCCATCTCGAGCGAGAGCGCCTGTCCCCCGCCGACGAGGATGATGATGGCGATCAACCCGATCAGGTTGTCGTTGGTGCCTAGGAACGCTCCGGCGACGCCTGCCCCGATGCCGGCAATCGAGACCAGGGCGACCAGGGCCGCGACCGGCGGCGAAAGAGCGAGGAAATGAGGCCTGCCGGGGCTGTGCGGCCGGGGCTGCTGCTCCCGCCGCTCGCTGGCGCGCTGCTCAGGGATCGCACGGGTGACGACCGAGGCGTATTCGCCGTCCTCCGGAACCGCGGCGAGCCTGGTCGGGCGCTCCGAATGCGAGAGCAGGAGCGGCTCGGAGCTCGCCGCTTGGACGCGGTTTCGTCCCTGCAGCTTGGCTCGGTAGACGGCGAGGTCGGCCTGGTGGATGAGCTCGTTGGGATCTGTGCCGTCCTTGGGGAAGCCCGCGACTCCGAGCGAGATGGTGGCGCGGATCGGCTCGCTCGAGGTCTCCACCTCGAAGCGGCTGTCGGCCACGGAGCGGCGGATGCGCTCGGCGATCTCGAGCGCTTGCTCGGGCGGCGTCTCCGGCAGGAGGATGGCGAACTCCTCACCGCCGAAGCGGGCCGGCACGTCGTAGTGACGCAGCTGCTTGCGGAAGACCTCCGCGATCCCCTTGAGCACGGCGTCTCCGGCCAGGTGGCCGTAGGAGTTGTTGATGTCTCTGAGGAGGTCGAGGTCGGCCATGATGATCGACATCGGACGGTCCATCCGACCCGCGCGCGCCAACTCCTCGCGGAGCTCGCCCGCGAAGTAGCGGGCGTTGAAGAGCCCGGTCTTCGGGTCGACGCGGGCCTCCTCCTGGAGGGCGGGGACGCTCAGCGAGCGGTGGATGAGGAGGAGCGGGGCGACCGCGGTCGGCAGCAGCCAGGGGTTCCACGTCCAGATCGCCGCGAAGGCGACGCCGAGAGCGGCCAGGACGAAGTCGGTCGAGAGGCTCTCGGCCGAAAAGAGGCCGGTCTCCCGCAGCGTGTGCCCGCGCGCGAAGTGGAGCATCGTCGCGAGCAGGACATGGTTCAGCGTGACGAAGACGACGGAAGCGGCGAGCCCTGCGAGCGCGAACGTCACGTCGGGGTTCAGGTTCCAGCTCTCGACGATGTGCACCGCGCCCCACGCCGCGAGCCCGTTCAGCGTGTAGTTCGCGATGTTGAAGCCCTGGATGTACCAGGGGTAGCGAACCTTCAGCCATTCGGGGATGTGCTGCACGACGCCCATGAGGGCGACGAGCTCCGGCGGGAGAAGCATGGCCGCCGGGATGAGGAAGACGATCGTCGTGTGGTACGACTGGTCGCGCGGAGTGCGGACGACGAAGAGCTGCGCGACTGCCGCACACGAGGCGAGGACAAGGAACGTCGGCCAGGCGTGCGATCCGGGCTTCAGGTGCGAAAGCGGAACCAGAGCCGCTGCGACTGCGATCGCTGCGATCGTGAAGAGATAGAGCTTGGCCTGGCGCGAGAGCGATTCTTCTGGCGGCTCGGGCCCGCCACGGCGCTCCGCTGCGCCGAACTCGCTCGAAACTGCGCTCATTTCATCCACCCCAGGGGACGCCATGCGTCAAGAGACGCTCTGTTCCACGCGGAAGCGTGGGGCCGCAGAGCCATAGCTGCAAGGTACGGCGTGCCAGAGGGGGCGGCGTCCCCCGTTCGAGGGACACCCTGACATGGTTTGCAAATTCCCCCGGAAGGGTGAACCCCGGGCGGGGTGGGCCACCCGGGGCGCCTGCTCACCGTCCGATGATCACGGGAGCAAGGAGGAAGGCGTCGGATCTGCTGGGGCCGCCGACCCACCGTCGACGAGGCCCAGGTCGGCGCCGAACTCCGCGAGCTCGGTGTCGTCGAGGAACTCGCCTTCGGCCAGCGGGAGCTCGACCTCGGCGTTGTCCGACCAGGAGGCGGATGCCCAGGAGGCGCTAGCCCACGACGCCGCGGACTGAGAATCGCTCGCCCAGGAGGCGGAAGCCCACGAGGCGGAGTTCCAGGAGGCGCTCGCCCAGCTCGCCTGGTTCCAGGAAGCCGATGCCCAGGAGGCATCCGACCAGGACGCGGAGGCCCAGGAAGCGTTTGCCGAGGCCGTGCTCGCCCAGCTCGCCGAGTCGAAGACCTTGGCGCCGCTGATGGGATCCATGGCCAGGAACCTGTTCAGAGCCAGGTTCGGGTTCGGTGCGCTCGTGAGTGCGACCGCCTTGGCGACGTCGACCACGCCGACGCCGGTCGAGAGCGGTGCCGAGTCCCCCGCCGCCCGAGCCGAGACCATGATTGCGCCCTTGACCTGATCGGGCGTCCACGTGGGATGCACCGAGAGGATCTGGGCAGCCGCGCCTGCGACGATCGGGGCCGCGAACGACGTGCCCGAAAGCTGGATGTACCCGGGTGCGACGACGCTGGTCGGCTTCTCGAGAGCAAGCGTGGAGGTCGCCGGGGTCGGGCCGACCATGTAACGGCCGGGCGCTGCCACGTCGGGCTTGGCGAAGCCGTCGAGCGTGTAGCCGTAGGCCGACCAGGGGGCGGCATAGTCGTCGTTGGTCGAGACGGAGCCGTCGACGTCGTCCGCGCCGACCGTGATCACGAAGGGATCGTTGCCGGGAGCGAACGGGACGCCGCTCGCCGCACCGTCGATGCCGTAGTTGCCGGCCGCCGCGACCACGACCACGCCTGCGAACCAGAGCCGCTCGACTGCCTTGTCCAGCGGGTCGTACATGAAGCTGTTCGCCTGCGAGGAGTGGAGCGAGAAGTTCGCGACGCGGATGCCATACTTGTCCTTGTTCGCCAGGATCCAGTCGGCTGCACCGATGACGTCGCGCGTCATCGCCATGCCCTGGTCGTCCATGACGTCGATGGAGACGAGCTTCGAAGCCGGCGCCGCGCCTGCGTAGCCGTCGCCCGAGCCCGCGGCGATGCCGGCCACGAACGTTCCGTGCCCACGGCCGTCACCGGCGGAGTTCCCCGCCAGCGAGGTCATGTTCACCTGCGCGACGACGCGGCCGCCGAAGTCAGCGCGCCCGGCGTCGATGCCGGAGTCGACGATCGCGATCGTGGGCGTCGCGGCGGACGTCCCGCCGGCCCAGAACTTCTGGACGCCGGAGACGAAGGGCCACCGCTGCTTGTTCGACAGGCCGCCGGCGAGCTGCACCGGCGAGTCGACGGTGATCGCGGCAATGCCGTTCTTCGAGGCGAGCCGCAGGACCTGCGCACCGGTGAGGTTCGCAGCCACGCCGTTCACCGAAGCGAACTGGCGCTTGATTCCGTTCGCGGCCCCGCGCTCCCGGTTGACCTCGTTCTTCACGACCGACGCGATCGCGCCCGTGCTCTTGTCCAGGTTGCCCTGGATGATCACGTTGAACGTCGCGGACGGGTTCGCCTTCGCGGAGTCGATTAGGCCGGGCGTCGTGTACGCATAGTGCGAGGAAGACGCGCTGGCGCCGATGGGGGCCGTCAGTGCGAGCGCGACGACAACCATCGAGATGAGGCCGCGTCCACCCTTCCCCCAAAGCGCGCTCGAGCGCGTCTCGCCCTTCGACGGCTTGCCCCAGAGGGCGCTTTGCCGAACTCCCGCGTTCGTTCCCCGATCGAGCCGCATCAAAATCCTGTCCCTTTCCCCTCCCCACTCTGCAAGGACCGCAAGGCCGAGTGGGGTTTGAACGCCAGACAGGAAGCTATGGGGGAACACGAAGAGGAGCCTCCCCCTTTTGGGGAGAGGCTCCGAAGTTCACTCGATCGAGGGATCAGCGCCCTGATCGGCGCGGAGCTCGCTTAGGCGGCCCAGGAGGCAGCTGCCCAGCTGGCCGCGTTCCAGGAGGCTGCGGCCCAGGAGGCGGCTGCCCAGCTGGCCGCGTTCCAGGAGGCCGAGGACCAGCTCGCCTGCGCCCAGGAGGCGTTCGCCCAGCTGGCCGCGTTCCAGGACGCGTTGGCCCAGCTCGCGTTCGCCCAGGAGGCGCTGTTCCAGCTCGCCTGGTTCCACGAGGCGTTCGCCGTGGCCGTGTTCGCCCAGCTGGCCGAGTCGAAGACCTGGCCCCCCGTGCCGTCGGGGCCGACGAAGGCGTTGAGGCCGAGGTTCGGGTTGGGCGGGTTGGTGGCGTCGAACGCGGCCTTCGCGTTGACCTCGCCGACGCCGAGCGCCATGCCGGCGGCCGTCGGGCGGGCGCTCAGCATGAGCGCACCCTTGACCTTGTCCGGCGTCCAGTTCGGGTTCTTGGCGAGGATCAGGGCCGCCGCGCCCGAGACGACCGGGGCGGAGAACGACGTTCCGGACATCCACATGTAGCCGGGTGCAGTGACGCGCTCCGGATGTTCCAGAGGCATCGTTGACGCGGAAGGCACCGGGCCGACCAGCTGGCGGCCAGGAGCGCCCAAGTCGGGCTTCGCGAATCCGTCGAGGGTGTAGCCGAAGGCCGACCACGGAGCAGCGGTGTCATCCGTGCTCGTCCAGCCCGTGCCGTTCGAGTCGCTCGCACCGACCGAGATGATGAACGGATCGTTGCCCGGGGCGTACGCAACCGTCGTCGGCTGTCCGTTCTCGCCATAGTTGCCGGCCGCCGCGACGACGACGACGCCGGAGAACCAGAGCTTCTCGACCGCCTTGTTCAGCGGGTCGTACATGAAGCTGCCGGCCACCGTCGACTGCAGCGAGAAGTTGGCGACCTTGATGTTGTACGTGCCCTTGTTCGCCAGGATCCAGTCGGCCGCCGCGATCACGTCACTCGTCATCGCCATGCCGTTGTCGTCCATGACGTCGATCGAGACGATCGGCGCCGTCGGCGCTGCACCGGCGTACCCGGTCTTGGAGCCTGCGGCGATGCCCGCCACGAAGGTGCCGTGCCCGCGACCGTCACCGATTGCGTTCGGAAGCAGATTCGTCATTGTGACCTGCTTGACGACCCGGCCTCCAAAGTCCGTGCGACCGGCCGCGACTCCGCTGTCCACGATCGCGATGGCGGGGACGTTCAGCGATGACAACGCCTGCCCCGTGTAGAAGTCGGACACACCGGCCGAGTCCACCCAGATCTGGTTATTCGTGTACTGGGCGGACAGGCGGATGCGGGAGTCGAGCGTGATCGCGAGGATGCCCGGCCGCTTGGCCAGGTCGATGAGCTGGGCGCCGGTCAGATCGGCCGAGACGCCGTTCAGGCTCCGGAAGCTCTTCTTGAGCCCCTTCGCCTTGCCGGGCTTGGCGCTGGTCGAGTTTCCGACCGTGCCGGCGACCACGGAGCTCTTCGTTCCACGGCTCCCCTGCACGATGACGGAGAAGATCTTGGTGGGATGCGCTTCGGCATCCGCCATGAGACTCGCAGGCACGAGTGCGCGGGCTGCTTGCACAGAGCGGCCTCGCTCCATTGCCGTGGCTGCCATAGGAGATGCGAGGACGGCGACGAGCGCCACAATCGCGAATCCACGCCCGGGCTTGCCCCAGAGCGCGCTTGCATGAGACTCGCCCTTGGGCTTACCCCAAAGAGCGCTGCCTCGCAGACTGCCCCTCGTGCCTTTGACCTGCCGCATGTGGTCTTCGCCTTCCTCCGCGCCTCTGCGCGGGCCGCATTTCAATCCAGACCCCATGATCGGCCATTCCCGGCTTTCGGCCTCACCAGTTCGGGGGAGCGACGTGGAAGTTCCCTCGTTCGAGGGACGGGAGGCCGCCCGTACACTGGCCGGCGTGCGGCTGCGACTCGAAATCGGCCTCGCGCGCGCCGCCGGGCGCCTGTCCAGGCTCGCCGGGCGCGGAGGTGGCACGACGATCCCGGGCAAGATTCTCGCCGGCGTCGACCCTGGCGCAGTCGGAAAGCTGGCGAGGCGTCTCCCGCTCGGATCGGCGCTCATCTCGGCGACCAACGGGAAGACGACGACCTCGGCGATGGTCGCGGAGATCCTCGGTGACAGGGTCGGCCTCGCGCACAACCGTGCCGGCGCCAACCTCGTCTCCGGCGTCGCGTCGGCACTCCTCGCCGCCGACCGGGCCGATCTGGGGCTCTTCGAGGTAGACGAGGGCGCCTTTCCCGATGTCGCCGCCCGGATCAGGCCACAGGCGGTCTGCCTCGGCAACCTCTTCCGCGACCAGCTCGACCGCTACGGAGAGCTCGAGCACATCGCCGAGCGCTGGCGCGTCGCGGTCGCTGACCTCGATCCCGCCGCGTGGACGGTGGTGAACGTCGACGACCCGCTCCTCGCCGACATCGCCCGCGGGCGCACCGAGGCGCTCCGGTTCGGGATCGACGACCCCTCCGTCGCGCGCGAACGCCTCCCCCACGCCGCCGACTCCAAGTACTGCCGCACCTGCGGAGCTCCGTACGACTACGCGGCCGCGTACGTGGGTCACCTCGGCGACTACCGCTGCCCTCGCTGTCACGATGCCCGGCCGACCCTCGACGTGGCCGCGAGGTCGATCACGCTTTCCGGCCTCGAGAGCTCCTCCTTCGACCTCGTCATACCGGAGGGAACCAGGCGGGTCTCGCTGGCCCTCCCCGGCCTTTACAACGTCTACAACGCGCTCGCGGCGGCTTCTCTGGCCCTCGTGCTCGGCGCGAGCCTCGACGAGATCGAGGCGGGTCTCGGGCGCTTCAAGGCTGCGTTCGGGCGCTTCGAGCGGATCACAGCGGGCGACCGCACCGTCCTCCTCCTGCTCGTCAAGAACCCCGCTGGCGCGAACGAGGTCGTCCGCACACTGGCGCACGCCGGCGCGCCGGCGAGAATCCTGATCGCGCTGAACGACGAGATCGCCGACGGCCGCGACGTCTCCTGGATCTGGGACGTGGACTTCGAGCCTCTCATCGGGCCGCTCAAGGAGCTCGTGGCGGCCGGCGCCCGCTCTGAGGAACTCGCCCTTCGCTTCAAGTACGGCGGCCTCGATCCCGCCAGGATCACGCTCGCCCGGGATCTCGAAGGCGCGCTCACGCACGGCCTCGAGGCGACGCCCCCTGGCGAGGAGCTCATCGTCCTTCCGACCTACACGGCCATGCTCGCTCTGCGCCGAATCGCCGCGGAACGCGGGCTCGTGCGCCCTTACTGGGAGGAGGCCGTCGCGTGAAGCTCGTCGTCGCGCACCTCTACCCGGACTACCTGAACATCTACGCGGACCGGGGCAATATCGCAGTCCTCGAGCGGAGGACGGCGTGGCGCGGGATCGACTTCGACTACCGCACCATCGGCTTGGGCGACGCGGTCGAGCCCGGCGAGCACGACCTCTACTACGTGGGCGGCGGCCAGGACCGCGAGCAAGCCCTGATCGCCCCCGATCTCGCAGCGAAAGGGGAGGCCCTCCGCGAGGCCGTCGCCGCCGGAGCCGCGTTCCTCGCCGTGTGCGGCGGCTATCAGCTTCTCGGCCGCTTCTACCGCGACCGCTCCGGCGCGGAGCTCCCGGGCATCGGGCTCCTCCCCCACCACACGATCGCCGGCGAGCGCCGCATGATCGGAGACGTGCTCCTCGAGTGCGAGCTCGATCGAGGCAGCCCCCGTCCGCTTGCCGGCTTCGAGAACCATGCGGGGCGCACGTATCTCGACGAGGGCGCGGAGCCGCTCGGGCGCGTCGTCTCGGGCTTCGGCAACAACGGCAAAGACGGGCTCGAAGGCTCCCGTGTGGACGGCGCGGTGGGCACGTACCTCCACGGGCCGCTCCTGCCTCGAAACCCCTGGCTCGCCGACTGGCTCATCTCCCGGGCCCTCGCGCGGAGGCTCGGGGAGCCGCCGGAGCTCGAGGCGCTCCCCGACGAGCTCGAGTCCGCGGCCCAGGAGGTCTCCGCCGAGCGCGCGTATGCCCGCGGCGGGCGCTTTTAGGCGGTTCTCGCCTTGCGCCTCCGCCGCGCGGCCGCCTGCGTGGCCCTGTCGGCGCAGAGATCGCAGCAATAGCGGCGGCTGCGGTTGCGCGAGCGGTCGACGAAGACGCAGCAGCAAGGCGCGGCCGCGCAGAGCCCGAAGCGGCTCCACCCTTCCTGCTCGATCACGCCCAGGAGGGCCACCGAGGCCTTCCCGGCGAGCTCGGTCGCGAGCGACTGCTCCCCTTCTCCGTAGCGAAACGCCCAGCCGCCGTTCCCCCTCTGGAGCTGCGGCACCGCGCCGGCTTCGCGGGCGAGCGCGTTTAGCTCCGAGACGGCGACCGCGTCGTCGTCCGCCTCGAAGGCCCGCCGTAGCCGGTCGCGAACGCGCCGGACCGGCCCGAGATCCCCCTCCGACGCCCGCGCGCCCGCCTCCTCGAGCCCGAACGCACGGAGGATGAGTTGGAGCATCTCAACGTCGTCGAGGTGCTCGGGCGGGTCGTTCAGGACGTCCCAGGTGTTGACGAGGGCGACCGCCAGGGCGATCGAGTCTCTTTCGCGCGGAAGGATCACTGGACTTTGCTCCGGAAACAGTCTAACTTCGTCAGTCCCTTACCGTCTTTTACCACTGATGGCCGTCGACCACCGCGAGATCTCCCTGCCCCCTGCGCAGACGGCTGTCGAAACGGCCGACGCCGGGGCGCCCCTCCGGCGGAGCGGCCTGTGGAGGGACGCGCTCTTGCGCTTCACACGGAACCGCGCCGCCGTCGCGGCCGTCGTCGTCTTCGGGATCATCGTCCTCTACTGCCTCATCGTCCCGTTCCTCTCGCCCTACGACCCGAACGAGGTGAAGTTCAGCGAGGCCTACCTGCCCGTGAGCCTCGACCACCCATTCGGGACGGACAAGTTCGGGCGCGACCTCTTCACCCGCGTGGCCGTCGGCGGGCGCATCTCGATCGGCATCGGCTTCGCCGGCACGATCGCGATCCTCACGGTCGGGGTCGTCTACGGGTCGCTGGCCGGCTTTCTCGGCGGGATGGTCGACGACGTCCTCATGCGCATCCTCGACGCCCTCTACGGGCTCCCGTACCTCCCCTTCGCCATCATCACGACCCAGATCCTGAGCGCGAACGGCGAGGTCACGTTCTGGACGATGGTCGCCGCCCTCACCGTCGCGAGCTGGTTCACCACCGCCCGCATCGTCAGAGGGCAGGTGACGACGCTGAAACAGAACGAGTACGTGGGCGCGGCCCGCGCGGTCGGGGCCCGCTGGTACCGCATCCTCAGCCGCCACATCCTCCCCAACACTCTCGGCGTGCTCATCATCGCCGTCTTC
>Ga0307302_10000554_pt1 | contig 16560 bp, 17 predicted proteins | sample ER_DNA_183_FD_194490 | JGI IMG/M metagenome (GOLD analysis project Ga0307302, IMG submission 194490) | Bulk soil microbial communities from the East River watershed near Crested Butte, Colorado, United States - ER_DNA_183 | ecosystem: Environmental > Terrestrial > Soil > Floodplain | place...
CTGCGGTTCTGCCGGAACGGTCGACGCCGTGTTCGAGCTCTCGTCGAGCGACAGCTTCCACATCGTCCAGTTCAGCTCGAACTTCCTCTGGAAGTCACTCGACTACGTGACTCCGGACGGGCAGACTGGCCGGATCGAGCGCGGCATCAACGGTGGAGGCCACTCGGGCCTCGTGACCTGCACCTACATCGGCGCCGTCAGTGGCAACCACTACACCGTCACCGGCTTCTTCACCCCCTAGCACCAGGATCGGGCCTTGAAGGTTGCGGGGCGTCTCACTGACGCCCCGCAGCATCGCCAATCCGACTGCCAGAGTAAGTAGAACTGGACGAGAGCGAGGTCACTGCGTCGCGCAAGACTCGCCGTTGTGCAGGACAAACCTCTGATGGAGCTAGCCGGACTCGAACCGGCGACCTCTTGGGTGCGATAAGGGCGCCTGATGCGAAGGCCAAGCAAGCTTTGCTGTCGTCCATCAGACAACGAGCGACCCGCGCCCTTTCACTAGTTGTTAGCGCGGCGGTTCACGCGGTACACCGCATCGCCCAGCGGTTTCTCGCGCGGATCGTCGTTGTAATAAACGTGCAGCTTGTTCATCACGTAGGCGTACCGAGGTGCGGCCGACTAACCGACCCGTGTAGGCCTAGCCCGCCGAACGCGTTGCCGCGTGGGCCAGTGTTCGGGAATGTCACCCGACGAGCGGCCAATCGGGACCCTGCGGGTGCGACGCTGGATCAATGGGCGAGAACCGCTACGACGACGTATGCTGGCGGGAAGGCCCCAATGCGAAGGAGGCGCGACGTGCGCTCTCGCCTAGTTGTTCTTGCATCCGCCGCGACGCTGGTGGCCGTCGGGATTGCCTCGGGGGCGACCACGTTGGCCGTGCCGAAGCTGCACGGGACCATTGGCCCCGGCTTCACGATCTCGCTCAAGAACGCCCAGGGCAAGAAGGTTGCGACCGTTAAGCACGGGAAGTACACCTTCATCGTCGGCGACAAGTCGAGCATCCACAACTTCACGCTCACCGGCCCGGGGACCAAGAACAAGATGATCACTGGCACCAGCTTCGTCGGCACGAAGACAGTGACGCTGACGCTTAAGAAGGGGAAGTACACGTTCTACTGCACCGTGCACCCCACCATCACCGGCACGTTCAAAGTCACCTGACAACAACAGGTGGGCGGTACGTTCGGCGCGCCCGCGGGAAGGCGGATAACCGCCCTCAGACGCTATGAGCGAGTGATTGACGACCGCTACCGCCTGCGGACGCGCTCGGGCATAGCCCGAGGACGATTCTGGAGATCGAGGACGGCTACGACTTCGAGGTGGCGATCGTCGTACGCGGCCGGGGTGGACTACGACGACATCGTCGCCACTCTCGAGCGCGAGGGGATCGAGAAATTCCGCGCCTCCTACGCTCAGCTTCTGGAAGAGATCGTCCAAAAGCGTCAGCAATCATGAGTTCCAGCGTGACGCGAGTCCTGTTTGCCGGTGCGACTGGAGCCCTCGGCCGCGCCACCCTGCCGCACCTCGAGGGCCACGACGTCGTCGGCCTCACGAGAACGCGAGATCGGCTCGAGCTCCTTCGAGCACTCGGTGCCCACGGCGTGGTCTGTGATGTGTACGACTACAAAGAATTGCTCCGCGTCGCGGAGGAGACGAAGCCTCAGATCGTGATCAACTTCCTGACCGACCTCTCCTCCGGAGTCGGCGAAGCGAACAACAGGGTACGGCGCGAGGGAAGTGCGAACCTCGTCAGAGCCGCCCGATCGGTGGAGGCGCGACGGCTCATCGTGGAGAGCGTTTCGTTTTGCGTCGACGGCAGCGCCGGGGTGGCGCTCGAGGAAATGGAGCGAACAGCGTTGGACTCTTCCCTCGAGGTTCTGATCCTCCGCTTCGCCAGGCTTTGGGGACCTGACACCTGGCACAGCGAGCCGAGCCGCGACTCCATCCACGTCGAAGAAGCAGGCGCCCAAGCGGCCAAGCTCCTCACGTCGGCACCGCCCGGAACTTACGTCATCGCGTCGGCGACCCCCGGCGCGCACGCACCATGACAACGCGAGCAGGGCTGCGGCGACGATCACGCTCGCTCAGGCCGCCAGCCCCTGCTGCGCCTCGGCGCGGCGGCGGAGGATGGGCTCCGCGCAGTAGTCACAAACGCCGGGACCAAGTCCGGGTGGAACGGCGAACTCGTACGAGCGAATCTCCCGGATCACGTCTGTCGCCTCGACCCACTCGGCGCCGCGCCGCACGCGCAGGCAGATTGAGCAGACCGCGAACGCGGCCTTCCGTCTTTTCATCTCGGACTCCTTTCATCTCGATTACCCCACACGCTTCACCGACGTCTTCTGCGCGAGGCGTGAGTCGTCCATCGCGCGGCTTGCCGCGAGGTATCGCGCCACGTGCGCCTGCCGGGGATCGTCCGAGAGAGCACAGACTGCGGCGAAGAAGCGGCGCACGGCAGCGGAGTGCGGCGGGGGGAGCGAGCGCCTGGCCGTCATTTGATCGACCCCGCGAGAAGACCTTGAACGAAGTAGCGCTGGAACGCGAAGAAGACGGCAAGCGGGATGATCAATGACACAAAGGTCGCCGGCGCAATGATCTCGATGTTCGAACCGAACGTACGCAGCTGCGAAAAGATCGCGACGGTGATGGGCTGAGTCGAGCGGGCAAGCGTAAGCGCGACGAGCAGGTCGTTCCAGGTCCAGAGGAATTGAAAGATCCCGAGCGACGCTATCGCGGGCAAACCCAGCGGCAGGATGACACGCACGAAGATGTAGATCTCGGACGCGCCGTCAATGCGTGCGGCTTCGATCAAATCCCTGGGAATGCCGATGAAGAAGTTGCGCAGGAAGAAGACCGCAAACGGGAGCCCGAACGCGGTGTGGAAGAGGATCAGCCCAATCACGGTGTCGTAGATGCCGATCGTGTTGTAAAGGCTGAAGATGGGGATCAACGCCATCTGCAGCGGCACCACGAGCAGTGCGATGACCAGGATGAAGAGCCAGTCCCGACCGGGGAACTCGAGCCAGGCGAACGCATACGCGGCGAGAGCGGCGACGAAGATCGGCAGAAGCGTGGCGCCGATCGCGATCTCGCCAGTGGTCAGGAGCGAGTGCAGGATCGTTGAGTTGTGGAAAATCGCGTCGTAGTTCGACCAGGTCAGCTTGTGCGGTGCTGAGAACACCTGCCACCACCCTTTGACCTGGAAGTCGACGGGCGATAGCAGCGACGTGATCAGAAGACCGAACGTCGGAAGAAGCCAAAGCAATCCGAGCACCAGCAGCGCGAACTGAACGGGACTCTTGGCGAGGACGCGGACGATCTTCCGCGACCGCGGCTCCGCGAGCGCGGGCTTGTGGGTCAGAACCTCTGCCGCGGTCGCCATCATGCGTCTCTCTTGAAGCGGCGGATGTTGAGCAACAGGATCGGGATGACGAGCACGAAGATGAAGACCGCGATCGCGGAGCCGACTCCGAACTGGGCCGAGCCGCTAAAGGCTGTTCGCCACAGCGCGAGCGCCAGCACGTTCGAGTTCGACTGGACCGACTCCGGTGCCACGGCGATGACGATGTCGAAGACCTTCAGAACGTTGATCACCATCGTGATGAAGACGACCGAGAGCACGGGCGCGAGCAGAGGTACGGTCACTCGGCGGAAGACCTGCCACTCGGTCCCCCCGTCGGTGCGCGCTGCCTCAAGCACGTCGCGGGGGATCGCGGAGAGCCCGGCGGCGATTACGACCATCGCGAAGCCGGCCCAGATCCAGATGTAGGCGATGATCACCGCAGGCGTGATCAGTGAGGCGCCGAGCCAGGAGATGCCGGCGAACGGCTGTGCGAATGTCTTCGCTCCGATCCCGACGCGGTAGCTCCCGGGCTTCAGGTCAGCGAAGGCGAACCTGCCGTCCGACTCTGTGGTCGACGAAGCAACCCTCTTGCCGTTCTGTTCCAGCTGGACGGTGACGCCGGGCAGGCCGAGCTCGCCCTGCTCGACTTGCCCTGGTTGGCCGCCTCCCGGTTTGAAGTCACGCCAGACGACTCCGTCGATCGCACCCGGTTTCGGAACTGGGGTTACGGCTTGAACTGCGCCTCTCGGCACGCCCTCGGGCGGAATGCCGGTCAGCCCGAGCCGCACCACCTGCCCCGGTCGCGACGAGGGCCTGAGCATGAGCCCGCCGCCGTTTCGGCTGAGTGCGGGCGTGGAGGGACTCGCCTCGGAGAGGACGCCCGGGACCGAGACCGCGTCCTTTGCAACGCGGATGCCGGCGTTGAGGGCGCCCTGGTCGGGGTCCTTCAGGTAGACAAGCCGCCAGGTGATGCCGGCGGCAAAGGCGGAAACCGCTAGCGGCATGAAGACGGCGGTCTTGAAGGCGAGCGACCAGCTCACGCGTTCGGTCAGCACCGCGAAGATCAGCCCGATCGCCGTCACGAGCGCCGGGACGACTGCCACCCAGATCGCGTTGTTTTTGATCGCAGTCCGGAGAATGTCGCTGGTGAATAGCTGCTTGTAGTTGTCGAACCAGACGAACCGACCGCCGCTGTCGCTGAAGAAGCTGCGGACGATCGTCCGGACGGTCGGGTAGACGATCCAGATCCCCAGCAGGAAGAGCGCCGGGAGGAGAAACCCGAACGCGAGCGCATACCTGCGCCAGAGCCCGGGCTCCGCCGCCACGAGCGCGCGGTACGCGGAGGATTTCACCGCGACGCTCTTCCCGCTCATCGCGTCACGAGCCCTTGTAGGCCTTGACCGCGGCACTCTCGAGCGCTCGCGTCGTCCCGTTGATGTTCTTCGGGTTCCTGAGGAAGTCCTGGAAGATCTTCCACTCGCCCTGGCCCGGAGTACCGCCGAACCCGACCGGCTGCTCGTCGGACATGTCGAAGCGGAACGTCTGCGCCTGCGTCACGTCCTGCGCGGCCTTCCTCAGGATCGAGTCCAGGTAGCTGCTGGACGGCACCTTCTTGTTGGCGGAGACGAAGCCGCCCCGCTTGATCCAAACTTCGGCTGCCCGCGGCGTCGTGAGGTAGTTGACGAAGGCACGGATGGCCGGCGTGTCGCGGAAGGCGATCACGAGGTTGCCCGCACCGACGACTACCGGCGGCGAGCGGTCGATCGACGGGAAGGTGAACTCCCCGTAGCCGGTGACGGGTTTGATCGGCGACGTGACGACTCCGGGAACGAAGTCGCCCTCGATGATCTGGGCCGCCTTGGGGTTCGTGGCGAGCACGTTGCCGACCGCTGTCGGAAAGTCGGTCTGGAGCGCGCCGGAGGTGCCGCCCGCGATGTTGCGCGGATCGTCGAGCACCTTCGCCATCTCGCCGAGGGCTCTCTTCACCGACGGATCGGTCCACGCAATCCCGTGCCTCGAGAGCGCGTCGTACTTCGCAGGCCCGGCGGTGCGCAGATAGATGTTCTCGAACAGGTCGGTGAGTGGCCAACCCTCCCCGCCCGGAATCGAGTAGGCGGGCAGGCCGGACGCTTTGATCGTCTGCGCGTCCGCCAGGAACGCGTCCCAGTCACTCGCCGGCGTCACGCCCGCGTCCTGATAGGCCTGGACGTTGTAGAAGACGGTCGACTTGTTGTCGGCTTTGTATACAAGCGAGTAGAAGCTCCCATCGACCGTGCCGAGGTCGACGATCGCCCGGCCGAAGTTGGCGAGCGTCGTCCGTCTGGCGAAGTCGAGCGGCTTCAGCTTGTGCTGCCTGACGAAGCTATTGACGAGCCCCGGCTGCGCGGGAACCGCCACGTCGGGCGGGCTGCCGCCCTGGACGGCGGTCGTCAGCACGGTCGGCAGGTTGTTCCCGGCCGGGGTGTACGTCACCTTGACGCCCGGGAACCGGGACCTGAAGTCGTCGATCACGGCCTGGAAGGACTTCTGCTCCTCGCCAACCCAGATGCCCATGACGGACACCGAGCCGGAGACGTTCTGGGCCTTCGCCGTTGCGCCCTTGCCCGCGCCTCCGCCGCCGCCGCAACCTGCGACGACGGCGGCGAGCGCGACGGCTGGGAGCAGGATCCATGGAGCGATTCGTCTCGTGGTCATGTGTCAGCTCTCCCTGTCGAGTGGGTGTCGTAGATCCCGGCACCTGTGTCCGGGTCGAAGAAATGCAGAGCCCGCGTGTCGACGGCCACCTCGGCTTGCTCCCCCGCGTGGACGGCGGAATCGGCGCGGAAGCGCCCGACCATCGTTGTGTGAGGCGCTTGGTCGGTTAGTTCCTCGCCGACGTCCGCGGCGAGCTCGCGGACGTCGTTAGTGAGCGCCGGGCGGGCGTCGATGTCGAAGTGGGCGACGATTTCGGAGCCGAGCGCCTCGCGGAGAACGACGCTACCGCGGAGCCGCCGGTCGGGCGCTGTCTCCGGGACCAGCGCCGCGTCTTCGAGGTCCTCGGGGCGGATCCCAAGGATGACCGTCCGGCCCGTGTAGGCCCTCAGCGCCGGATGGGCGTTCAGCTTCTCATCGCCGAGCACGATCCGCTGGCTTCCGACCGCCGCCGCGAGCGTACCGTTGCTGGGCTCCAATCTCGCCTCGACCATGTTCATAGCCGGGCTGCCGATGAAGCCGCCGACAAAGACGTTCACGGGCCGGTCGTAGAGCTCTTGCGGGGTGTCGACCTGTTCGAGCTCGCCTCTCCGCATCACGGCCACGCGGTCGCCCATGGTCAGTGCCTCGACCTGGTCGTGCGTGACGTAGATGGTGGTCGTACGGAGCTCGTTCAAAAGGCGCGCGAGCTCGGCACGCAACTGCACGCGCAGCTTCGCGTCCAGGTTGGAGAGCGGCTCGTCCATCAGGAACGCGCGCGGCTGACGAACTATCGCACGGCCCATGGCCACCCGTTGTCGCTGGCCGCCGGAGAGCGCGCGCGGCTTGCGCTTAAGGAGCTGCTCTACGCCAAGGATCCGGGCTACCTCTTGAACACGGCGGTCGATTTCGTTCTTCTTCAGCTTCTGGAGACGCAGCCCGAAAGCGATGTTGTCGTAGACGGTCAGGTGCGGGTAGAGCGCGTAGCTCTGGAACACCATGGCGATGTCACGGTCACGTGAGGGAACGTGATTCACGACGCGATCCCCGATCAGCACGACGCCTTCGGAGATCTCCTCGAGCCCGGCGACCATTCGGAGAGCGGTCGTCTTGCCGCTCCCCGATGGTCCGACGAGGACCATGAACTCGCCGTCGGAGATCTTAAGGTCGAAGCCCGAGACGGCGCGAGTGCCGTCCTGGTAGACCTTTGCGACGTCGTCGAAGCTAACGCTCGCCACGGCGAGTCCTCCGCTCGCGTCCCATTTCGCGAGTCGTCCTAGTAGCCAAAGCCGCCACCGGAGGCCACCGGTGTGGTGATTTCGTCGCCCGACGACGACAGCACGTACCAAAGGCCACCGAAGGCGTTCACGCCTTGTCCGTTCGTGTCGCCGGCCTTCTGGTCGGCCGAGAACAGATAGAGCGGGTGCCCGTTGTAGGTGACCTGTGACTTGCCGTCCGAGCGGGCGCTCGTCGCGACGATCGAAGCGTTCGCTCCACTGGCGACCGTCGGCTTGCCGGTCGCCCGGAGGGGCGGCCACTCGACGGCGCAGGCGCCGGTACACGCGCTCTTCGTGCCCGAGTCCCGCTCGAACAGGTAGAGGGTGCGGCCCTGCGAGTCGACGAGGATCTTGCCGACGTTTTCATTCGCGACGGCGACCGAGGCCGACTGTCCGTTCGCGTTCTTCGGCGGAGCCGGGGAGTTCGCGTTGCTGTCGCTGCTGCCGCCACAGCCTGCGACGGCCAACGCAGCGACCACCAGCGCAGTCGCGCCGGCGAGGAATGTGATGGACCTAGTGCGAGGCATGCTCTTTCCTTTCGTTGATTGCGTGAATTCGGTCACGCACCGAGCATGCGCTCACACCGCGACGCTCGCCTCTAGGAGTCACCGGTGACATCCCTAGTCGCGCTCCCTGGTCCACCTGCATCGGGCACGACGCCGAAGGCGGACGCGGCAACCGCGATCGCGAGATCGCGCAGGGAACGCCCAAGCCCGGCACTCAGGTGAGCCGGGCTCGGGGATTCGCCGCTTCGAGCCGAGCCCATCGCGCATGCCGGACTTCGCTCGACTTCGTTTGGTGCCTTTTACTGCCTAGTACGTCTTGGTCCGGCGAGCGCCGGCCTTTAGAACCTGCCCTTGTGGTCCACCAGGGAGCCAACATGCGTGTAGTAGTTCATCGCGGCGAAGACCAACCACACGACGCCTGGAATCAGCCAGGCAATGCCGATCGCTTTGGCCAATGTGCGGCTGACCGTCCTCAAAAAGAAGGGAAACAACAGGGCTCCGATTCCCATGAGCGCATAGAGAGTGGAGATGAAGATCGCTTCGATGTACGGGTGGCCAGAAGCTACGCCTGAGATCGGTTCGCTCGGCGGAGCTGCATAGAGCTTGAAGCGGACGCCCGCAAACGCGAGCGCAACCAGGGCAAGGCCTGAGGCGAACACGAACCAGGAAAGCGGTTGAAGCGCGATGACGAGTCGGCCGAGGAACTCCTTGTCTGCGATCCCGTCAGCTCGGCTGCTCTCACCGGCCCCAGCGTGCGCGCGCGACCACCACAGACCGGTCCGCCACAGCAGGTACGAAGCTGTGAGCAACATCACTCCAAATGCGAGAATTGGTTCGCCAAAGATGATGTTGTCCTGCTCGCAGCAGTTTGGTGCGACCTCTTTCAGTGGCCAGGTCACAGTCATTACCGCGCCAAGAAAGGCCATGATCGCCCCCAACGCTGTAAACGCCGCCACCCATCCCGTCGGGTAAATCGGCTTGCCTTTCAGCAATCGTCGCCCAAGGTCGACGATCAGCAGAAAGGTGACCCCGGCAGCAAGGGCCATGAGGGTGTTGTACTCGTTGCCGACCGCGGCCGAGAATCCCAGTACGGGAACATATGGGGACATCATTTCCTCCTTGTTTTGCGATGGGGAGCACTCGCCCCATCAGTTGGTGATCGTCGCGTTCACGAGAGCGCCGCAAAGTGAATTGCACGCATGAACTGGTCACGCAACGAGCATGCGCTCGCCTACGAGCGCTCGCCTCTAGGGCTCACCGGTGAAACCCCTAGTCGGGCTCCCTGGTCCAACAGCCCCGCGACGTCTATCCTTCGTCGGATCGTTGTTTGCTCAAGACTCGCCGCGGCTGATCCGTGCTGCAGGGCGGGTCAGCTCACCGCGCAGGAGACCCAGATCGCCGAACTTGCGCGCGAAGGCCACTCGAAGCCCGAGATTGGCGCGCAGCTGTTCATCAGCCCGCGGACTGTCGAGTACCACTTGCACAAGGTGTTCATAAAGCTCGAGATCAGCTCGCGTAACGAGCTCCACCGCGTACTGCCGGCGAAGCTCGAGAAGCGCAGCCGGCCTAGCGGCACTTAGGCGCGGATCACGCGCCTAGGGACTGGCTCCGAGAACTAGGGAGTCGACTCGGGCGCCGCTCGATGCGAGCTCCTGCCCTGATAACGCACCCTCCGTGCACAACGTCAGCTCGTTCACAGCGAGCGCTGAACAGGAGGACTGACATGAACGACTCTCACGATCACGCTACCGAAGGTCCCGCCCGAATCGTGCTCGCCGAGCGCAAGAACGCTGGCATCCAGGTGACGCTTCTCTGGGCAGAGGACACGAACGCCGTCGCGGTTCTCGTCCGCGATGACGGCGGCGACGAGCAGTTTGAGTTGAGCGTGGAACCCGGCGCCGATGCGCTCGACACCTTCGAGCACCCGTACGCACACGCCGCGCGGCGTGGCGTCGACTTCCGGCTACCTGAGGCGCGCGGCGTGACCGCCTCGCCGGCCTCAGAGCTCGCGAAACAAACGTGCAACTGGTGCGGTCGAAGGATCGCAACGGTCCTCTGGAGTCTGGACTCGACACGCTGCCACGACTGCAGATGACGAACCACAAGATCGCGTCGCGGCCAACGCCGCCTCGCCTGTCCGAAAGGAGACTGAGATGGCAGCAATCCAGAGATCCAGCAGCGTTGTCTGGGAGGGAACGATCGCGCGCGGCGCGGGCCGATTGTCGGCCCATAGCGGAGCGTTCTCCGCGTTACCCGTGACAGTTGCCTCCCGCTTTGGGGAGCCGGAAGGCAAGACGAGCCCGGAGGAGCTGATCGCCGCCGCCCACGCCACGTGCTTCACGATGGCACTCGGGTTGATCCTGGCAGGCGAGCACAGGCCGCCCGAGCGGCTCGCCGTCGACGCAGTGATCACGCTGGAGGAGGCCGACGGTAGCTTCACGATCACGAGCAGCGAGCTCGAAGTCGTCGGACGCGTGGCAGGCATCGACCAGGCGGCGTTCGAGCAGGCGGTACAGGAGGCAGAGCGGGCATGCCCCGTTTCACGCGCGCTGGCGGGAAGTGTCGACATCCGTTCGCATTCGCGTCTCGAAGCGCCGAGCGAGCCGGTCGGAACAGTCTCCCGCGCCGACTGAATGGCGACCCTGGCCGGTGCGAGGCGAGCAACCGGCGGCTCCCGGGAGCGCGGCGGCCGCGGCCCCTGCGACCGTAGCGCGACAGGTACACCGAGGACACGTATGAATGCCGGGGATGAGAGTTTGCTGACGCTGCGATGGCGAGATCGCTCCTTGGTTTTACGCGCCCCGGAACAAGTCGAGGAGCTCGCGCAGAGGCTTAGACAGAAGAGCTTGGCCAACATCGCGGTGTCGATTCAAGGCGCGGTCGTCGAGGGCAAAACGGGCTCTGAGAAAGACATCAGCGATGAAGAACGTGAGGCTCTCTGCGCTGTGTTGACTGACGCCGAGACCGATCCGGCGCTGAGAAGAGCATTCAATCTCCTCTGTGCAGAACTCGAACCCGAGGAAGCAACCTAGGCATCAGCCTCTCGGCGAGGACTCGCGCGCGAAGCGGGTATGTAGACCAAAAGCAGGACGCGCCCCGAGGTGTGCGGCTGCGCACGCAGCACCCGCCGCACACCGGAGGCTAGTGCACCGACTCGGGATCCCACGGATGCGACGGCGCACCCAACGCGCGACCCTTGATGCCACTACATCCCATCCATCTACTTGGAGGTCACAGATGTTCGCATCAAACATGGTCAGCGCCGCGGCAGGGACTGAATCGCTTGGCGAAAAGGAGAGCCTGCAGGAGGTGCTCGACTTCCTCGTCACCGAGGAACAGCTCGGCGTGACGCTCGTGTCCGCCGCGATCGAGAACGCGCCCGGCACCCCCTCAGAAGCGTTCCTTCCCGTCTTGCGCAACGGCGTCACTCAGGAATACCACCACGTGGAGGCACTCAAGAAAGCCGGCGGCAAGCCACTAACGACCAAGTACTGGTTCCCCGACGCAGCCCTCGACAACGGCGGCATCGGCGTGTTCGAGACCCTCGAGGTCATCGAGACGATCGAGATCAGCCTCTACCTGATCTGGGTCAGCGTCTTCGCTCGCCGCGGCGACGACTTCGGTGCCCGCCTGTGCGCAGAGGCGATGGGCACCGAGGCTGTCCACCGCGCCCTCGTACGCTTTGCACAAAGCGAACTGGGCAAGGAGATCGGCGCACCTAACGACGTCGGCTTCGAGAACTTCGACTGGCCCACGCTCGGCGCGGTCCGCGAAGCCCTCGAGGCACTCGGCATCGGCTACGGCGTCGAGAGCTCACAGCCCGGCAGGTTCTACGACTACCCGGGCGACCCGCTCGCCAACGGCCTCGGCACTCCCGTCAACCACACGAAGCCAGCCTGAACGCACAACCGCGCGGCGCGCGGCTCCGTCCGGCGCGCGCCGCGCACGCAGGAAAGCAAGAGATACCGCCAAAGCGCCCAGGGTTCGAGGGCGCGCACATAAGAATGCGTCGGGTCGTTCGCCGTGACCCGGGCTGCTGGTGACCTCGACGGAAGAAGGCTCATACCGGATCGAGCAGAGACTCTTGCCAAGGCCCACGCGTTAACGGCGCTCCGGGTCGACCACGTCGTTGTCCCGCCGACACCACCCAGAGACCAGCAGTCGAGCATGCTTGACCTAGAACCACGATCGGGGGATCCCAGTTAAGGGTTGCGGTGAACCACGCATCGGAAGCCGAATGGCGATCAGATAGAAGACGACGCCTGCAACACCGCCGACGACCCAGGAGATGTCGATACCCCCGAGCGGTCCGAGGAGCGGGCCTGTGTAGTACGTCTGACTGATGAACGGGAGCTCTACCGCGACAGCGAGCGCATAAGAAATCAAGCCGCGCCAGACGAACCCGCCGTATTCGCCATGAGGGGTGAAAAACGAGGGAACGTCGTATTCGCCGTGGCGAACGACGAAATAGTCGGTCAGGTTGATCGCTGTCCACGGGATGAAGATAAACAGCACGACAGCTAGGAAGTTCGAAAGGTTGTTGACGAATGACTTGTATCCGAGCAAGGCGCATCCCGTTCCAAGGGCGATGATTAGCAGGGATCCGAGCACGCGCATCGTCTTCGAGCTGCGCACGTCCTTGAAGCAGCTGATGATGCTGGCCAGCGCGAGCATCCCTGTGTAGGCCACTGCGGCATCTGCGCCAACAAGGCTGAGTGCCATGATCGGAAGCGCCCAGCTGCCTGCTACCTGTTGCACTGCTGCGACAGTCGAGGACGCCTCCGGAAGGAGAGCGGTGACGTAGGCGCCGAGAACAGCAGTGGCTATCGCGGCGATCGCGCACCCGAGAAAGACCGCCCAGAAAAGCTTGGCCTTGTTGACCGACGCCGGAAGGTAACGAGTGTAGTCCGAGACGTAGGGGGCCCAGGCGGCCATTGAGATCACGAAGAGCCCGGCGGACTCCATGAAGAGCGCGACCGAGGGCGCTCCAGTCCTAGCGGCGTGACCGTCGAGCCCGCCGAATCTGATCGCCTGGACAATGAGGACCGCGAAGGTCGTCGCAAGGATCGGAGTCATCCATCGCTGCCAGAGTCGGATCCAGTTGTAGCCGTAGATCGTCAGAACAACGACGGGAATCGAGAGGATGCCGATCCACGCTGGGATGCTGATCGAACCGATTAGGACGTTCATTGCCTGCCCCTGGATGACGAGTTGAGCTGCCAGGAACCCGACGTCGAGCGGAATGAACGCGGCGAAGAAAAGGACGGCTCCGTAGAACCCGAACTGAGCTCGACTCTGAATCATCTGGGGAACACCCAGCCTCGGCCCTTGAAGCGCATGGAACGCCGCCATGCCGAGGCCGATGACGACGCCGACGACGATCGCGATCGTCGACCAGAGAAAGTTGACTCCGAGCAGGACGGGGACGCCACCGAGCACCACAAAAAACAGCACTGCATTCAGCCCAAACCAGAGCGTGAACTGATCGCGGATGGTGCCGTGACGCTCTTCAGGCGGCACGTAATCGATCGAGCGGATCTCGATCTCGGAAAACCTGTCCCAGTGAGAGGTGTCTGCCATCGTCTCGGCTCGGCGTTCTCGTTCAGTATCGACCGTCGGAAAGAGTGGCGCACCCAACGTTGCTCGCAGACCTAGCGGTCGAAGCCGGTCGGCTCTTTGCTCTGGCGCAGGATCGCCAGTGCTCGCCGCGCGAAGGCGAGGTCTATGCTGGCCTTTGGATGGCTCTTTCCCTGCGCCGGCACGTGTGAGCTGTGCTCGCCGGTCGTAGCGCCGAGTGCGCGACGCTTGATCGGTTGCTGGTGGCTGCGCGGGCGGGCCAGAGCCAGGTGCTGGTCTTGCGCGGCGAGCCGGGGTTCGGGAAGACCGCGTTGTTGGAATACCTGTCGGAGCGCGCTGCAGGATGTCGCCTCGCGCGAGCGGTGGGCGTTGAGTCCGAGATGGAGCTGGCGTTCGCCGGGTTGCAGCAGCTGTGCGCGCCGATGCTGGACCGACTGGAGCAGCTGCCGGGCCCGCAGCGCGATGCGCTTGGTACGGCGTTTGGCCTGAAGACGGGGGAGCCGCCGGATCGCTTCCTCGTCGGGCTGGCGGTGCTCAGTCTGCTGGCGGAGGTGGCCGAGGAAGAGCCGCCGCTGGTCTGCCTCGTCGATGACGCGCAGTGGCTTGATCGAGTCTCTGCGCAAACACTCGCGTTCGTTGCCCGCCGCCTACTGGCGGAGCGGGTCGGGTTGGTGTTCGCGGTGCGTGCAGTCAGCGACGAACATGAGTTTGCGGGGCTTCCGGAACAGGTGGTCGGGGGTCTGAGTGACGGTGATGCCCGCGCGCTGCTGGACTCGGCGATCGCCGGGCGACTGGACGAGCGCGTGCGCGACCGGATCGTCGCCGAGACGCGTGGCAACCCGCTTGCGCTGCTCGAGTTGCCTCGCGGGCTGACGCCAGCGGAGCTGGCGGGCGGATTCGCGCTTCCCGACGCGTCACCGCTGGCGAGCCAGATAGAGCAGAGTTTCCTCCGCCAGCTTCAACCGCTCCCAGCTGAGACCCGACAACTCCTCCTTATTGCGGCGGCCGAGCCGGTCGGCGACGTGAACCTGCTATGGCGTGCGGTCGAGCGGCTTGGAATCGGGGCCGACGCGGCCGCGCCGGCCGAGGCCGCGGGGCTCATCGAGCTCAGTGCGCGGGTGCGTTTCCGTCATCCGCTGGTGCGCTCGGCGGCCTACCGGGCGGCCGGCGTGGGCGAACTGCAGGAGGTGCATCGCGCGCTCGCCGATGTCACCGATCCAGATCTCGATCCTGACCGACGAGCGTGGCATCGTGCCCACGCGGCGGTGGGGCCAGACGAGGAGGTTGCCGCGGAGCTGGAACGCTCGGCCGGGCGGGCGCAGGCGCGCGGGGGACTTGCCGCCGCCGCTGCGTTCCTCGAACGCGCGGCGATGCTGACGATCGAGCCGGCCCATCGGGCGCAGCGCGCGTTGGTCGCAGCGCAGGCCAAGCACCAAGCCGGGGCGCCCGACGCCGCGCTGGAACTGCTGGCCACTGCCAAGGCGGGCCCGCTCGATGAGCTGGGTCGTGCCCGGGTCGAGCTGCTGGGTGCCCAGATCGCATTCGCGGTGCGCCGCGGCCGCGACGCTCCTCCATTACTGCTCAAGGCTGCCCAGCAGCTCGAGCCGCTCGACCTGACGCTCGCGCGCGAGACTTACCTGGACGCGTTCGCAGCGGCGACTTTCGCCGGCCGTCTGGCCAGCGGAGGCGGAATGCCGGAGGTTGCGCAAGCGGCGCTCGCGGCGCCACCGTCATTGCAGCCCCCGCTGGCGGCCGATCTCCTGCTGGATGGCCTGGCGCTACGGACCACCCAGGGCCACGCGGCAGGGGCACCGGTGTTGAGGCAAGCGTTGAACGCCTTTTGCAGCGAGCGCCTCCCCAACGATCAGGCGATCCGTTGGTTCTGGCTTGCCTGTCACGTCGCCGCCACGGATCTTTGGGATGACGAGATCTGGGAAGTGCTCTCCGCCCGTCAGGTCCAGCTCGCGCGTGATGCCGGTGCGCTCACAGTGCTCCCCATCGCCCTCGTCACACGGATCGCGCTGCACCTGATCGCCGGCGAGTTGGCCGCGGCCGCCTCACTGGTCGAGGAGCTGGCGGCGATCCTCGAGGCGACGGGGAGCTACCTCGCGCCCTACGGCGCCGTATTTCTCGCCGCCTGGTGCGGCCACGAAGCCGAAGCCTCCGAGCTGATCGAGGCCAGCATGAGCGAGGTGGTGGCCCGCGGCGAGGGACTGGGGCTATCCTCCATTGAGTGGGCGAGCGCGATGCTCTACAACGGGCTCGGCCGCTACGAAGACGCGCGCGCCGCGGCCCAGCAAGTCCGCGAGTACCCCCATGACCGGATGTTCTCATGGGTCTTACCCGAGTTCATCGAGGCGGCCACCCGTAGCGGAACAGCTGATGGCGCGGACGACGCCCTGAAGCGGCTCGCGGAGTCGACACGCGCCAGCGGCAGCGACTGGGCGCTGGGCATCGAGGCCCGCTCCCGGGCGCTGCTCAGCGACGGCGAGGCCGCCGAGCACCTCTACCGAGAGGCGATCGAGCGGCTTGGCCGCACCCGCATCCGCTTCGAGCTCGCTCGCGCCCACCTGCTCTATGGGGAGTGGCTGCGCCGCGACCGCCGACGGATGGACGCGCGCGAGCAACTGCGACGCGCCTACGACATGCTCAGCGACATGGGGGCCGAGGCTTTTGCCGAACGAGCCGCACGCGAACTGCTGGCGACCGGCGAGACGGCGCGGAAGCGAACGGACGACACGCGTGATCAACTCACCGCGCAAGAGATGCAGATCGCACGGCTGGCGCGGGGCGGCTGGTCGAACCCCGAGATCGGCGCGCAGCTCTTTATCAGCCCGCGCACGGTCGAATACCACCTCCACAAAGTGTTCACCAAGCTCGAGATCAGCTCCCGTAGCGAACTCGAGCGCGTCCTTCCCGCGGACGCCGGAAGTGCAGCCGGGCTAGCGGCCACGTCCAGACAGTGATCGACGTCGGCGTTGTCCCAGGGCTTGCATCGGTAGAGGTATCGGTAGGCGCGACACGAATTGCCTGCACTTCGGCGCATGACCGCCTGGTCGCACATTAGCGGGAGCTTCGTGTGATGGAGCTAGCCGGGCTCGAACCGGCGACCTCCTGGGTGCGATCCAGGCGCTCTCCCAACTGAGCTATAGCCCCGCGGTCGGCGAAGTGTAGCTTCCGTTTC
>Ga0307302_10000556_pt1 | contig 16518 bp, 21 predicted proteins | sample ER_DNA_183_FD_194490 | JGI IMG/M metagenome (GOLD analysis project Ga0307302, IMG submission 194490) | Bulk soil microbial communities from the East River watershed near Crested Butte, Colorado, United States - ER_DNA_183 | ecosystem: Environmental > Terrestrial > Soil > Floodplain | place...
CGGGGCAAGCACAGACCCAAGCGGTGTCAACCGTCTGGGGTGAGGGCCACGTCAAAGTCGACCTTGACCTCGTCCCTGAGCCTGAGGGCGCCAAAAAATGCCGAGTAGGGCCGGATTCCCCATCGGCTCTGGACGACATTCGCCCCACCAGCGACCCGGCCGTCGGTCACACCGCCCTGGATCGTGACCGGCCGGGTGATGCCCATGATCGTCAGCTCACCGTCGAGGGTGAACGACCCCGCCGACCCGTCGACCCGCCTGGACCGGAAGGTGATGGTTGGATGCTGGGCGGTGTGGAGGGCCTGCTTGAGGGTCTTGCTGATCTCTGCGCGGTCGGCGTCGGTGAGCGGCTTGACGCCACCGGTTCCTTGCCGGACTTGGAAGGAGCCGACGTCGACCTGGATGGTCACCGAGGAGTTCGCCGGGACGGCGGTGTCGACCCTGGCCTGACCATGCCAGCGGGTGACCTCGATGGTGAGATCGTGGCCGGCCCTGGCGCCCAGCCCTGTCCGGGTCGTGTGGACCAGGAGCCGGCCGGACTCCGGTCCGAGCCTGTAGGCACCGGCGATGCTCATGGCGTCAGGCTACGCCGATGCCAGATCCCCGCCGCTGCGACCGGCGGAGGCCTCGATCACGATGGCGATCAAGAAGGCACATGCGGTGATCCCTTCGGCCTGCGTTGTACTAGCAGCCGGCGCCTCCGGGCCGGCAACGACGCCACGGTCGCCGGAGAACCGACCTCGTGCAGCGCCGCGGGAAGGCCGATCCTGGCGTGGGCGCCCGGTGAGGATGGCCCAAACTTGAGAAGGAAAACCCCCAAGAGCCCCGTCCGGGTGACTAGCGGGCGAACCCGCCTGCACCCGGCCGATTGGGCCCCTGGGGTCGTCAGCGCCATGGCAGCTGACCCTCAGCATCCGAGGACATACCCGTTCTCCTCATCGTGGACAGCGCCCTCTCCGCGCGCAAGCCCCATGGCACCGCGCAACGCCCGCAGGGACGTCGTACAGCGTTCTGCCTCCGACCTCGCGGTTCGGCGTGCGCGCAGCACCGGGCTTCGCCCGCGGCCGGGGCCTTCCAAGCTCGTGGCCGGCACGGTCCTACAATGCCGCTGTCCGAGGGAGGAACCGATGGTGGACCGCGACGATCCCACCGGTCATGCCCTGGAGCTGGCCAGATCTGCCACACCGGCTATGGCGCGGCGGAGGACCGCCCTGGCTGCCGTGGCCAGGCCGGCCGCCGAGGTCGCCGGGCTGCTGCTGGTGGAGGTCCTGGGCAGCCCGCGGGCCCGGGCGGCCGCGCTCGGCCTGGCACGATCGCTGGCGGGTTGGCTGGCCGGGAGGCGCCTGCCTGCCTCGGCTGGCGTAGAGGTAACCACTGGGCAGGTGACGGTGGTGAAGCACGCTGACACCAGCGTCCTTGTGCACCATGTCGAGACGGCGCTGGTCGTGCGCACCCTTGGGAGTGGCCCGCGGTTGGCCCGCAGACGATGAGCAACGCCCGGGCAGCAAGGGGCAACAGCGGTAAGCGAGCGCCCAGCTCGATGGCCCCGTGCTGCCGACTGCCACACGTCAGGCGACCGCCGGGAAAGCTCTCCTAAGCAACGGTTCGGCAGGGTCGCAGGCCGCGCCTCGTCCCCGCCTTCCACGCGTACCTTCACCGTTCAGGCCACACCAGGCGCGCACGCACCGACGACCTGGACGGCATGGTCAGCGCGTGTCGCCGGCACCGTGGCCTGGCTACAGATGCACGATCGGGCAGGTCAGGGTGCGCGTGACCCCGTTGATGGCCTGGATCCGTGACACGACCAGTTGGCCGAGGGCGTCGATGTTGCGCGCCTCGGCGCGGACGATCACGTCGTACGGGCCGGTCAGCGGATAGGCGTGCTGCACGCCGTTGATCTCAGTGGCTGCGCCGGCGACCTGCCCCGCCTTGCCGACCTCGGTCTGGAGGAGGACATACGCGGTGACCACCTTGCCCACCTCGCAAGCTCGTCGTCCATAGTCGGATCGGATGTGATAGCAAGTCCAGCTCACGAATCCGCTGGTCGGCCTCGGGCTAACCGCGGCCTGGGCCACATCGGGGCCACCATACTGCAAACGCCATCGGACCACCGCGGTCCACAGCGGTCAACCATTCTCCCAGCTCAGAAGCCGTGGACGACGAAACAGCAGGTCCCTTGACCGGCTGATTGGCCCTGACACAGAAGCGTTCTGCGCCGCCAGGCGGCACAACTCAGGTCATGCCGCCCCAGGCCATGACACCGCAGCAGCGAGCCCTGCTGGCACCACGCAAGGTTCGTTCGTTCCTAACGCCTACGACCGGTTTGGGGTCTTACAACGTGGTGCATGCCTACAACGAGAGAAGCGTCCCCATCGGCGCCTTGAAGGACGTGGAAGATGAGCATCGGAGTAGGCATCTTTCTGATGGTGCTCGGCGCCATCCTGGCCTTCGCCATGGAGGCCACCACCCCCGGCATCAACGTCAACACCCTGGGGATCATCCTTCTGCTCACCGGCCTGGTTGTGGTGCTGTACTCGCTGCTGTTCGGGATCAACCTGTCTCCTTGGAGTCGGCCCAGATTCGTTGCCCGCCGCCGCACGGTGGTCGAGGAGCGACCCGTCCGGATGGTCGAGGAGCGACCGGTCGAGGTCATCGAGGAGCGCCCGGTCGAGGTGGTCGAGGAGCGCCGTCTCGACGACGGTCTTCCCTAGGATCCTGAAGACCCGTAGCGCCGGCGGACTTGCAGAGAGGACGTCTCGTCATCGTGGCAACCGCTGGATCACCTGGCGCTGGCGCGGCTCTCGGTGCCGGTCAGCTCTGCAAGCAAGACTGAGCTGCGTCCGCGCTGGGTCCGTGCCGCAACGGTCGAGCAGGGCATCAGCGGTCATCAACGGTCACCGACGGTTCAGAGAATCGCAGGTCGCTGGCCGTGCAGCTCACGCAGCCGGGATGATGCAGGTGAGCGATTCGGCTTGTGGTCCGACGGTGGGAGAAGGGAGTTCGGCGTCCCCGATCACCAAGCGGGCACCGATGAGTCCCCCGGACCGACAGGTCTATATTGACGACCGCGGCGGAACCAAGGCCCCGCCGAACGACCGATGCGAGAGGAGTCGTTATGCCCGGTCAGCCGGCGCACTTCGAGATCCCGGCAGACGACACCGCCAAGGGCCGCGAGTTCTGGGGCGCACTCTTCGACTGGCAGTTCGAGGCCTCCCCCGGCCCGTTCGAGTATCACATGACCCGCATCAGCGACCAGGCGGGCGCGGCGATCACCAACATGGAGCCCGGCAAGCGTGGCATTCGCACCTACTTCTATGTGGACGACATCAACGCCGGCGCCACCCGCGTGAAGGAACTCGGTGGCGAGGCGAATGATCCGGGCTCGGTGCCGGGCATGGGCTGGTTCGCCACCTGCAGGGACCCCCAGGGGAACGAGTTCGGCCTGTGGCAGAACGACCCGTCCGCCCCAGCCCCGACCGGGTAGACCGCATCAGCGGCTGACGGCGTCTCCCACCACGGCCCCGCCGGCTATGGTGTCGAGCCGCCCCTGGTCCTGCTCACCCGCGAACGTCGCCGGCTGTTGGCCCGCGCCTGGCCCGTAGACGATCAGCAACGCCCGGTCGCAAGGGACACCAGCGGTAAGCGAACGCCCAGCTAGACAGCGCCTGGCTGCCGCAACACGGCCCGTCGACTCGTCTGGTCCTTCGCCAGCCCGGACGGCGAGCCGGCGGCTTCGTTCCGCGATCAGACGCTGGCAGCTGGCACGGTGCTCGTTGGGGCCGGCAGGTAGCCACCCCCGCCACCGTTGTCCCCGCTGCTCTTGCGGCAGGCGGCCACGGCGAAGCCGAGCACCAGGACGAGCAGGACCGCGGTGACGATGTACAGGATTCGCCGCATGCCCACCTCCTTGTCCCTGTCTGTCTTCTCTATGTCGGAGAACCCGCAGCACCCCAAACGATTCCCTGTACCAGCGTCCGGCAGGAGACCCCGTGCGCTCCGGCGCCACGGCGCAGCCACATGGGCATGTGACCGGACGCTCCGGCGGGCCAGCGGTATCCGCCCAATGATCATCGCGTGGTCCCAGCGGCCAACAGGGACCGCGCGGCCCGTTCGACCAGGCTCAGGCCCCCCAGCCGGAGCAGGGCCTTGGAGCCACTTCCGGTGACCGATTCCAGCCGCTGGGACCGGCCCGCGGCCAGCACCACCTCCACCCGCGGCAGCCGCGACTGCGGCGGGGTGGGCTGGACACCTCCGCCGGTTGGGGAACGCAGTCAACGGATCAGGCGGTAGCTGCGGTGTCTCAGCCATGCGCCGACTTCCCGAAGAGCAAACAGGGCGGACGCCGAGGGAACAGGGCAAGGATCGCCGGTGATGCCCGCCCAGGCAAGACAAGCCCGAACCGGCTAAACAGCCGCAGTCGCCACGCCGCTCCAGGCAGACCGAGGCCCCGAGGTTCCTTGGCTACAAGAACTTCAAGGCCTCGGGGCCGGTACGGCGGGCACCCTGGCCAGGAGGCTGCCAGCCAGCTCTCGCCGTACCGCGCGACAGAACCGTGGTGGGCGACGACAGGACCGGAACCTGCCGTGCGACGGGCAACAACTGACTGCCAAGTCGACTTGTTAACGGTGCGGACAGGTGGGTCGGGTCGGACGAGGACGAGCGGTAGCCTGTGGGGACCGGGTACGGCGGATGCTGCTGAGCGGGTCCCGCCTTGGTCGGTGGCCGATCCTGGCGTGGGCGCCCGATGAGGATGGCCCGAACCTGAGAAGGACAACCCCCAAGAGCCCCGTCCGGGTGACGGGCGGGCGAACCCGCCTGCTCCCGGCCGATTGGGCCCCTGGGGGTCATCAGCGCCCCGAGGAACTCCCACGGCCTTCCCGAGTCTCGCTCGAGAAAGTTCTCGTCCTCCGACCCGAAGGCCGCGTGAACCTCACCGCCGCAACAGCGGGTGGCGCCACCCACCGCCCAGCGGTTCGCCGTCCGGACCCGTCGGCCCTTCTGGCAGGAACTCCAACCCGGATTTCCCGGTCCAACCGCGTCGGCCCCTCGGGGCGAAGCGGAATCTAGAAGGCGGCCGGGGGCGCGTCAAGGCGATGTTTCCGCTGGCCACACGCGTATGCCCAGCTCATGATGGTCGGAATTACTTCGATGGAATTTCCGGTGATGAGCCGAGCCTCGGCCAAGCGCGCCCGGGTGCCACCGGTTCACTCGCACCGCCACAGAGCCATGGCACACCTGTTCGCGGCCCGGTCCCGGTGCGCCGCTCCAAGCAGCCAGCCGCCCACGCCCACAAGGTACTGCTCAATCGACACGGGCCCGCAGCGCGAACACCACAGCGGCGATGACGGTCGCCACCTCCAGCGCGGGCCGCCAACCATCGCGAAGTAGCAGTACCGGCCGTACTGGAGTTGGGTCCAGGTGGCCACCTCATAGGCCAGCTTCTGGGGCAGCTCAAGGGTATGTGTGAACGCCAGCCCCATGGTCAGCGCCGCCAGCACCACCGCGACCCATCCCTGCCCGGCACGCCCCGACTACCACCACCACTGGCACGTCGTCGGCCGAGCGGTTCACACCCGTAACCCGGTCTTGCTCCTGATCGTGGCCAGGGTGTTGTGGACCGCCCGCCCACCGGCGCGACCGGCGTTGGGGGCGGAGGCGACGATGGCGGAACCGGTCGGCCCGATGACCTTCAGATGCCCGCTGGCGGTCCGCTCCACCTGCCCACCTGCTCGCTGCACGGCCGCCACGATCTCCTTGGCTTCCTTGGAGCGCCAGCGTTTGGGGGTCGCTTGCTTCTTCAAGGCCATATCGGGTGATCCTCAGCATCCCGAGGGCACTTCCATGGGTCCCATCGTGGGCAGCACCTCCCCGGCTCGCAAGCCCTCGACTACCGCAGGGCGCCGCCGAGCGAGGTGCTGGGAGCCTCATCAGTGTGTTCCAGGCCGCCGCCAGGCCGTTCGAGGTTGACGATTGGCGAAAGATGATGGCAACGGCTGAAGCGTCGACGCGCAGGTCAGCACCGGTTTCTCGGACGGCGGCCCAGCTCGCGATCGGCGAGCATCACATCTACGACTTCTAGCGGGGCAGCTCGTCGAGGGCATCGCTCACCGCATCGGCGGCCTGGTCACGGTCGGGGCCACCCCCCTTGCGGACCGAGCGGCCCTCCAGGGTGATGAGCCACGGGTAGACGCCGCGGCGGGGGGCGTCGATCCGGATGGCGTAGCGGCCGGAGCGGGCCACCCAGAACTTGTGGCCCGCATGGTCTTTGCTCTGGTAGGTCACCCTGGCCATGACGCAGATCGTCGGTTCAACGCCAAACCGCCGTCCAACGCCGCCTCCAAGCTGTGGCGGCCTGCCAACGGGCCGCTCCGCCGCCGTCGGTCACCTGCAGATTGATGGCATCTCGCGGATGACAGCCGTTGTGGCCAGCGCTGCCAGCGAGGTGATTACTTCTACGTACCTGTCCGGTGCGGCGTTTGCCCACTCCAGGTCCAGGGCACGAGCCACAGACCGGCCCCTCCCAACTTGGGGGTGGGCGAGGCCGGGGATGACGGGTCTGCTGGGGACAGGCCCCCGAGCGATGCCGCTCCGCGCGGCCCCGGGTGAAAAGCTCGGGGCCGCAGCGTGTGCCGACGCAACCAAGCACAACGCGCAGCCGGTGCTCCAGACACCCATTGCCTGCCTACGGGCGTGCCTGCCAGCTTGGCAACGACGGTTGCCATGCTCAGGGCGTAAGCAGTTGTGTGGCTTCTGGCGTCGCTGCTCAGCTAGGGTGCCCGCCATGGCGGCGCGCTTTGTCCTGATCCACAGCCCCTCGGTCGGGCCGTGGACCTGGCAACCGGTCGCCCACCGCCTGGCCGAGCTGGGCTGGGCGGCGGCCGTGCCGTCGCTGCTGCACGTCACCGACGGCGGGCCGCCGTTCTGGCCCCGGGTGGTCGACGCGGTCCGCGGGGGCCTAGGTACGGCCGAGCAAAGCCAGAGCGTGGTGCTGGTCGCCCACAGCAACGCCGGGCTGTTCGTCCCGATCATCTCGGCGGCCCTGCCCGGTCGGGTGCGCGGCTGCATCTTCGTGGACGCGGCCTTGCCGCCCACCTCGGGTGCGGCGCCGGTAGCACCGCCCGAGCTGCTGGCCCTGTTGCGGGACAAGGCATCCGATGGGCTGCTGCCGCGCTGGACCGACTGGTGGGACGAGGAGGAGGTGGCGCCGCTGTTCCCGGACCAGCGGACCCGCCAGGCGGTGACCGAGGAGCAGCCGAGGCTGCCACTGTCCTACTACGAGGCGTCGGTGCCGGCCCCCGCCGGCTGGGATGCCCAGCCGTGCGCCTACCTCCTCTTCGGGCCGCCCTATGACGAGCTGGCCGACGAGGCCCGCGGGCGGGGCTGGATCGTCCACCAGCTCCCCGGCAGGCACCTGCACCAGCTGGTCGATCCCGACGGCGTCGCCCGGTCGCTGCTAGCCATCGCCGACGAGATGGAGGTCACCAAACTTGACCGGTGACCAGTGGTCCTTGCCGGGCGTGCCATGGGCGCGCCCTAGCCAAGGGACCAGCATGGTCAATCAGGACTCATGGGCTGTGGCTGAGTCTGGCCCGAGCCCACGGGGGCCGCGCTGGGGCCGCGCACCACCGGAAAACCATGGACAACAGCGGTGAACGACGGTCAGCCGACCGTGCAGGTCAGCATCCGTTTCCGAGCGTTCCCCCAGGTCGGCCGATGACCCGGATTGTCTCTCGCACGGAAGAACTCGCGCGTGTCCCGGTCCGCCACGACCCCGATCGAGCGGAGGACGATCCCGAACGGCCACCGAAGCCACGGACAACAGTGATGTCGGGGCTGTCAGGCGAGACGCACGGCTAGCCGGCCAAGGATGGCTTGGACAGGGTTTCCAGCAGGGCCCGGATCTCGGCGTCGGGGTAGCGTCGGTGGCCGCCCAAGGTGCGGAAGTAGGGCAGCATGCCCTCCTGGGCCCAGCGGCTGACCGTCTTTGGGGACACCTGGAGGAGCTCGGCGACCTGCGCTGTGCGCAGGTACCTGGGCTCGGCTGGCTGGGGCAACGCGCTCTCCGTTCTTGCTGTCGCCCCCCGGTTGGGACGACCCTATGCCTGTCGGGGCCGGATGCCATCGAGTGTTCTACACAGGCTGGCTATCTTGTGATGCATCCCGGTGCGGCGTGGCTTCCGGCCGGTGGCATGCATGGACGTTGACCAGTCTGCCGTTGCCGTTGCTGGCCCTGGAGCTTCGCGAGCCACCGACCGCAGTGGCTCCCACTCAAGCAACTGGCATGCACAGCCATCGTCTTGCCGCTCGGCATGCCCGGACGCCCGGTTGTGACACGCAGTAGGCGTAGCCGCTATTGTGCGCCCGGCAGAGGTTCACGTTCTGCCTCGCACCCCGCAGGTCGAGCTTGTCCCCTTGCCGCCGGCGCCAGCGTCGGGCAGGCGTCGGTCGATACCTCCAAGACGGTGGAGGGAGGGACAACAAGATGGCGGTTGGAACCGTGAAATGGTTCAACGCCGAGAAGGGCTACGGCTTCATCGCCCCTGAGTCCGGCGAGGACGTCTTCGTGCATTTCAGCGCGATCCAGGCGGCTGGCTACCGCTCACTTGAAGAGGGCCAAGCCGTCGAGTTCGACGTGACGTCGGGGCCGAAGGGCCCTCAAGCCGCCAACGTGCGGCCGCTGGAGCGCCAGTAGCCAGCACTAACCAGCCCGCCCGGCTCGCTACCGGGCGGGCTCTTATGCTCTTGAAGGATTGCGCTCGAGGCACACCTAGAAAGGAGGGTGCGCCTACCGGCATGGCCGCACAATCCCAAGAAATAAGGCGCTTGAGGCGATCAGCACCAGATGGCCGGAGGGATTTGATCCGAGAAACCACTAGTTTCGCATTTGTGGACTCGTATCGGACACCTGGCCGCTGCAAGATTGACGGTTACGAGCACTCGTTGCGCACTCCCCAATGCGACAGCAACCGGAATTCCCGGTGATCTCGGTGGTGAGCGGTTGCCGTAAGCCGGCCGCCGAAGCGAGCAGGTGAAGCGGGCCCGAGGTTCTACAGGCCGTAGCGCTCCTTCGTCTTGGGGTCGGCCGGGTCGAGCAACGGCATGCCGCGCGCTGACCGCAGCTGCTGGACCTCGTCGAGGTGCTCTCGGACGTAGGCGGCTTCCTCGGGAGAAATGCGCCCTCGATGGGGCAGGCCCCACTCCACCTGGCGCTTGGCGGTCACTTGGCCGTCTCTGGTCCCGCGGCCACGCCGGCGCGGCTGGGCTGCGCGTCGTGGCTGCTGCTCAGCCACGGCGTTCATCAGGACAGTGTTCATGTCGCCGCTGGAGGCCAGCTTGTTAAACCGGTCAACCGACAGCAACGCCCGTTGCCCGCTGCGTTCGCCTGGCAGGATGACCTCAATGGACACGTATTGGTCGCTCTCGGGCAGCTCCCCGATCTCCTCAGGCAGGACATCAAGCGTGATTGGTCCTTGGTACTGCGGGTGCTCGTGCACAATTAGTTTTGCGAACTGCTCTTCAGTCGCCTGTTGACCCGATAGGTCGGACACGCGAACTTGCTTGACCGCCACGGCTGGCCTCCCTCGGTCGGGTTTGGCAAAGCATAGCAAAGCCAAAGAAGGTTCCCTGCGTCGAAAACCCTCTGGCGCCGATACCGGCCTTGCCGAGCATTGAGGTAGCTACCAAGCTCGACCGAACTCGGTCCGCGCTGGGTCCGTGCCACAACGGTCTTACATATCCGGGCGGCGGGCCGAATCCGCCGGCCTGCCATCGACCTCGGGTCAAACTCCGCGACGACCCGTCGTTCACCTGGGAGCAGGCCGACGACCTGACCGCGGCCGAGGTGTTCGTCCTAGACGCCGGCAGGGAGCCGGACCCTTAGACCGGCGGCCCTGGATCGCCTGGGCCCGGCAGCGCACCCGCGAGCGCCAGCAGGTCGAGGCCGAAGCGGTCCGCCGCCGCCTCCGCGCCGAGCTCGTAGCCTTTGCGCTGGAGCCGGCCAAGCACGACGCCATGACCTTCCGGGACCCGGCCATCTGGACGCGGGTGATGCGTCGCGCCCAGGAGCCAGGAGGAGCCGGGCGTCAGGTGGCCCGCTTGCCGGCCGCGGCCCGCTGTTCGATCTGTGCCTGCCGGCCGCTAATGGTCTTGTCGACCCAGCGCACCCCATACAGGTAGTGCAGGGTCAGGCCGACCCCCCACCAGGCCATCGGAAGGCCCGCCCAGGGGAACACGTCGCCCAGGGTGACGCTGAGGATGATCAGCCCGGTCATGACGACCCCATAGACGATGGCATGGATGGTGAAGCCGCGCCTGGCCCGCTTACGTTCCAGTTGCCGGTCGACGCGCTTGTAGTCCTCCAAGGTGATCTCCGGCATCTCGCTCAGCTCCTTTCCCATGCCGAGAGCCACTCCGGCATGGTCCAGGATTGCGCGGCCGCAATGCGGCCGGCAGGGCCGGATGGCCCATTGGCTCTGGGCGACCGGCCCGAGAAGTAAGACACCCGACTACAGTGACGCCAATGTGTATCCTCGCGAACAAGCATTCGAGTAGGAGAGGCGCGGAGCGGGGCCGCACTGGTCCTTCTGCAGGACCTTCACCGGTCCCTAGGACCTGGAGTGGCACACCGCGGCCGAGCATCCTGGCTGGACGGCCACCTATGAGATGCTGCGGCTCTACCCGAACCAGCGCATGCGGGTCGTCTACCGGCAGGTCGAGGCCGCCCGGCGACCTGAGCACCTTCCAGGCGCCCTGAGCTGGGCTCGCGGTCGACGGTCACCATCGGACCAGGCCCGCGGCGACCATGAGGGCGCCCAGGGCCAGCCAGACGCCGAGGCCGGGCAGGCAGCCGAAGCCGTGGACGGCGCTGCCGTCGCCGTCGGGGTTGTTGGGCCACTGGCTGGTCATGCGTCGTCCTGGTGACAGACGGGGCAGGTGTGCCTAGACCTTGTCTGGCCCTGGGGGTTGGTTGCGCTCCAGGCGCCCGATGGCCTGGGCCATCTCGTCCAGGACGTTGATGATCATGACGTCCAGCATCCTGGTTCCGCTGCTCAAGGGGGCCAGTTCGCGCAGCTGGGCGACCTGCTCGGCTAGGGTCATGCCGATTGAAGCCCAGCCGAGGGCCTTCAATTCCCCATAAATTGGTACAATTCGGGTGGGCCTGATCCGCTAAGGGGCTGCTCGGTCGCCTCACTTCCCCTCGGCAGCCACCCGGGCGGAGGGTTGCTCCTTCCCTCGACCCTCCCGGTTATGCGAGGTCGCCCGCCCCGGTCATCTTTGGACGTCGACTCCCAGGTGCTGACCGTGCGCGAGGACGCGGGCGGCCTCCTCCGCTGGGCTGAGGATCAGGTGCACGGCGATCAGCTCGCAGGCGTCGCAGACGGTCATGCAGATTACCCCGGCCGGCGTGTCCGCAGTCGACACGGCCAGCTCGTCGAGGCGGCCGCAGCTCTCGCACTCCGGCCCGATCGGGCAATGGCGCGTGTCGTCCAGGTTCACCATGCCTGTCAGCTCCCCTCCGGCCGGCGCCGTGCCGCGCCTACGGTAGCGCGTTACCAGGGGTCCCTCCTGCCCAGCTGCCCCGCTAACCCAGGCCGGAGACCGGGCCCCGGGCACGGGCGGCCGGAGGCCAGGTGCCTATATGCCATTGCCGGCATCGGGCAGCAGACGGGCAGCAATTAGCGGTCGTGAGGGTCGGGAAGGTGCCGGACAGACGGTGAAGGAGCCGGACCACTGATTCGCCTATGCCGGGGCGTTGACCAGGTGTTTCTCAGCCGCTGTCACACTCCTCAACAGCCCGCAGTTCCATGCCGGAAGCGTCGGCGCAGATCTCGCACGGAGGAAGCCAGGATCCGAATCCCCCTCACCTCCAGCCCCTAGAACCGCAGGTCAGAGCGTCGTCCATCTCGACGAGCCGGCGCTCAACTGCTGTCTGGGACCACCTTTAGACCACTCGCGCCCCGATCGAAGGCCAGGACCTAGCCCTCGCGGGCGTCGGTGAACATGGCGTCGAGGCGGTCGCAGCCCCCGGTCGTGGCCCTCGAACAGCCCGCCGTAGCGGTCGGGGGTAAACGACACGGAGGTGTGCCCGGTCCGGACCGCGACCGCCTTCGGCGAGGCGCCGGCCGCGATCCACAGCGCCACCGAGGTCCCAGGTTCAAGTCCGGGCCCTCACTCGGAAGCTGGCTCACCGACCACTTGACGCTGGGGGAGCGAACACGCCTGACACTCAAGCATCAGCGTTCAGCCGAAGCCGAGCACCCGGCTTTGCCTAGCCGGCGTCTGCATGGGTGCGGCTAGGCTGGCGTAGCGCTGCGCCGGAAGAGGAGCGTGTGGATGGTGATCGCGTCGCCGTCCCCACCGCGTGAGGTCATGTGCTCGAGTTGCCAGCCGACTGACTCGATAGCTTGAACCGCTATGGTGGTCATGTCCGAAAAGCCTTCGGGTGTTGGGTCCCTCACCACCCAGACAAAAACCGGGAGTGCGGCTTCGTCCGCTTCGCGTGCTGCTTCACGTGCGGCAGTTTCGGCCTCTCTGGCATGCTCGCTGTTAGCCCAGGCCATTACGTTCTCCCTTCCTAGTGAACGGCCACCGGACTGCCGGTTGTCGGCCGCGAACCTACAGCCTCCTGACCCGGCGTGAGAGGCAAGCGGAGGAAGTTGAAGTTCCTGCCCCATAGCTGCCGCGAACCTGTGGGCGGATATTACGACCGCCACTACGCCAGCTCGCCGCCGAGCTGGGTCTGGAGGTCGCCGACGTCGCCGCGTTCGCTGGGCCGCCACCGACGTCCCCGCGCCGACCGCGGCCGGCTCCGCCGCCCAGCTCGCCCGAGCTAGCTGCCGCGTTGGCGTTGTGGCGCGGGCCGAGCTGGCCGCCTGGCCCCCCAACCCGCCCGTCCGTCGCGCTGGCCTGCTCCCGTGCCTCCGCGCGGCGCATCCGGGTCGCCGGTCGGTGCTGGCGCCGCCGGGCGCACATGATCGGCGCCTGCGCCAGCCCGTTTGAGCCCGAGGACCAACGACGCCTCACCGTCCCGACCTGCATTGACAGCTACTACGGGGGCACCCAAAGAGTGTGACCTCTCAGCCGCCTGACCTGGGCCAACGCAAAATGGCACCACCCCGTTTGATTGCCCCCGTGATACCAGCCCGTTCCCGAAAGGAAGGCGGTGTCAGGTGGTCAGCGCAACGCCTCCGCGAGTGCCTGTGAGGGTGTCTTGAAGCCGAGGGTTTGTCGAGGGCGGCCATTCAGCTCGGCCGCGATCGCCTCCAGCGCTGCCTGATCGAGCTGGCGCAGGTCGCCGCTCTTGGGGAGGTATTGGCGCAGCAGGCCGTTGGTGTTCTCGTTGGTGCCGCGCTGCCAGGGGCTGCGCGGGTCACAGAAGAAGACCTGGACACCGGAATCGATCGTGAACTGCAGATGCTCGGCCATCTCCCGACCGTGGTCCCAGGTCAGCGAGCGGCGCAGCTGCTGGGGCAGCCGCAGCACGGCGGCGGTCAGCGCCGGCCGCACCTGCTGCGCGGTAAGCCCCTCGGGCAGGGGAAACAGCAGCACATAGCGGCTGTGGCGCTCGACCAAGGTTCCGACTGCGCTGGGCCGCTTGCCGAACACCAGGTCGCCTTCCCAATGGCCGGGCACGGCCCGGTCGGCCGCCTCAGCGGGTCGCTGGCTGATGTGAAGGGTGTCGCGCAGCTGCCCGCGTCCCTGGGGCAGCCGCTTGCCCCGCGGATAGCGCATCGCCCGGCCGCTGCGCAGGCAACGTTGCAGCTCACGACGCAGCGCCCCGCGGCTCTGGACGAACAGCGACAGATAGATCGTCTCGTGCGCCACCCGCATCACTGGATCCTGAGGGTAGGCCAACGGCAACCAGCCGGCGATCTGCTGGGGCGACCACCGCAGGGCCAGCTTGGCCTCGACCACCGCCCGCAGCTGCGGCTGGGTCACCAGCTTGGCCGGCTTGGGCCGCTGCGCCCGACGAAAGGCCGCGGTGTCAGCGGCCTGGGCCCGGTAGCGGTGGCGGCCGCCGTTTCGGGCCAGCTCCCGCGACACCGTCGATGGTGCTCGCCCCAGCCGGGCCGCGATCTGCCGGCACGGCTCACCAGCGGCCACCCCGCGGCTGATCTCTTCGCGTTCGGCCATGCTGAGCGACCGCTGCGCTCGGTGCGGAGGATGGCGCTGCACCCCGCCGGTCTGCAGCACAAACGCTCGCACCGACGGCACCCGCTTGCCGAGTTGGCGGGCGATCAGCCGCAGCGACTGACCCCGTCGCCACCGCGCCCACACCTCATCCTGCTCTGCTGCTGATAGTCCCCAAGACCGCACCCACCACCTCCACCGCCGACCCACCCGTCAGTGCGGAGGTGATGCAACCACCCATTGAGACCAGCAACCTTTACGCAGCAGTGGACAGGGGCAGTCCCCCGGGGGACGCGCTTCGAAGAGGTCAGTGCGCATTACCTCGCGAACCCGGACTCCATGTACCGCCGCCGCAGCTCCGCGGGCAGGTCGGCATCGGCCACGGCTTGGGCATGCTGGAAGACCGCCAGCCGTCCCTCGGGCGTGGCCTGAAATCCCTGCACCGTGAAGCGCCCTCGGAACAGGCCGTCGTTGAGCAGCCCGCAGAGGATCGCACGCATGTAGAATAGCCAGAACTCGGTGGAGATCTCTAGGCGCACGCACGCTTCCGCAAAGGCGCTCAACACGAACCACATGATGGCCGCGTTCATGTTGTGGCGAGGGGCTTGGGGACGATCCGGATCGTTCGGCAGCCCATTGTTGCCGAATCTTTCGAAGCCATCGAGCAGCGTCAGCAACGGCACCGGGACACCGTAGTGCGCCTCGACAGTCTGCTGCTGACGAGTCGACAGCATCGCGACCGACTGCCGGACGAGTTCGCTCGAGAGCGAGTCGATCCACGCCTGCTCCATCGAGGCGTCGCGAGCAAACGCGATCCACGAGTCGAAGAATCCGAATGTGTGCTCGATGGCGATCCGCACGTCCGGAGTTGCGTTGAAGTTGGACCAGTTGTCGAGGTCTCGGAAATACGCCATGTGGACCGACGGATCGGGCCGGAAGGCGCCCGTCGTCAGTGAGACTCGCACTTCGGATACCGCGTTCACTAGACCGCCTGAGTCGTCGACCACGACAAAGGCAGGTCCAACACCGCTCTGGAATAGCGTGTCAGCCGCCCCGCTGAGCGCGCGCATGCCGCCAACGGCGCTCGTCAGATCCCCGACGCCACCACCGTTCCAGGCACGCTCAAGGTCTCTGAGCACGTCGGTGTACGCACGGTTGAACTCGATCGATGCCGGCAGCGCGTCGTCAGCTGGCGACACCAGATTCACGGGCGGCATCTTGACCTCGTCCCCGGTGTAGCTGAAGGGCTTGGTCCGGGTGAGCCTGTGACCATGGAAGATCTCGCCGAACTGATAGAAGTGAGCAAGCTCATCAGGGTTGTCGCGACTCTCGAACGGTCCCGCGGCTGTCCCCTCACCCTGACGGGTGATGAGTTCAATGCCAGCTCGAACGTCGTCGAGGTTCCTGACGATGAAGGTTTGTCCGAACGGCCCAGGCAGGTTGACCTGTGGGAAGAGCCCAAGCATCTTGACCTGCCCGGTCGTCGAGATTGTCGGGGAAAGGGCTTCAAACGTCTGGAGCAGCTTGCCGTAGAACTCTCCGATGAGCGTGGAGTCGGACGGTGTGAAATCCGGGTCTTCGACCAGGTGGGCCACCGGTTCCTCGATGGCCATGAACTTGTTGAGCACTAGCTCGCGGGTCAACGGCGCGAGCGGGACTGACAGGCCGGCGTGGATGTCCTTCGGGAGCCGCGTCGGATAACTGGGCGCACACTGCAGGATCTTCGGCCGGCCGCCGATCGAGGCGAGCAGGTTGCAGGCAATGCCCATGTGCAGCATCTCTTCCTGGGCGATACCCATGATGGTGCCCCGGACATCCGAGGGGTCCGCGGCCGGGTCGCGCAGGTCGATCGACCATGCCGCGTACAGGTAGGGCGGGATCGTGCTCATCTCCAGTTGGATGGCTATCTGCAGGCTTTCCTGGAGCCACCCGGCATCGCGCTTCTCCTCTGGGACTGTCATAAGACGCACGAGCGCTCGCATGCCATCTCCTTGGGCTTGAACGTCGGCGGGCGGGATCGATGGTGTTGGGTGCCATCAGCCACATATGCCCCCGGATGGCGGTCAGCGCACAGATCTGACTCCGGGAGTCCTGCGGTCGCATGACTGAACCACTCGGAGGGGCGCGGGCCGCCGTCGCGCGGGTATGTCCGACGCATCGTGTCCTCGGCTGAGGATGCCCGCTCGTTGCTCCCATATGGAACTCAAGCCCTAGAAGAGTCAGCGGGTGAGCTTTGCAATGAGCTGCAGGGGTATCTGCGGCGTCGCCAGCGTCGGCCACAGGTCGTGGTCGGCTTCTTCGACTATCTGACGACTCGGTATGCCGCTGCCTCATCAATCATACCATTTGCTTGCAGCAGTGATAATAATCTCCATGGCAGTACAGTTA
>Ga0307302_10000559_pt1 | contig 16497 bp, 18 predicted proteins | sample ER_DNA_183_FD_194490 | JGI IMG/M metagenome (GOLD analysis project Ga0307302, IMG submission 194490) | Bulk soil microbial communities from the East River watershed near Crested Butte, Colorado, United States - ER_DNA_183 | ecosystem: Environmental > Terrestrial > Soil > Floodplain | place...
TGCGTCCGTCGGCTCGAGAAGTCACCTGATCACCCTAGCTGCGAGCGTCGGAAAATCGCGCGCCGATGTCCCAGACAGCTCCTGGCTTCGCGAGCGACACGGGCCCATCGAAGTGAGGTGTTGCCTCGGCCAAGACACGGTCAGGGTCATGCCACGGCGGAATGTGGGTGAGCACGATCGCAGCGACACCCGCGTCCTGCCCGATGGCGGCCGCTTGGGCGCCGGACAGATGCATCCCATGAGGATTGTCCGGATGGTCGAGGAAGGCCGATTCCACGAGCAGCAAGTCGACGCCGTTCGCTAGCTGCACGAGGGCCTCGGACGGGCCAGTGTCGCCGGAGTACACCATGGCGCCGCCGCGCGGATTGTCCTCCTGCACACGGATGGCGTACGCCTCAACCGGATGATTGACGCGGACTGTTCGCACGGTGAAGGGCCCGATCCGCTGGCTGGGCTGCCAGATACGCCAGTCGAAGTGCTCGGAAATGGATGGGCCGAGCTCGCTGATCCCGCTGTCGCCATTGGGCACCTCGTACGCCTGGGCGATCCGCGAGGCACCGTTGGCGGGGGCGTACACGGGACGCCGCGGCCAGGGGGCGTTCGGTGAGTAGCGTGCGGCAACGTAATAGCCGCACAGGTCCAGACAGTGGTCCGCATGCAAGTGGCTCAGCGCAATGGCATCGACCTCACGAGGGTCGAGGTAGCGGTAGAGCGCACCCATGGCGCCGGGGCCGCAGTCGAGGAGCAAAGAGAAGATGCGATCTTGATACGGCGCCTGCACCAGATAGCTGGAGGCTGCTGAGTCGGGTCCGGAGAGCGAGCCGCTGCAGCCGACGATCGTCAGTTTCATCATCGCACTCAGACGAACTGCTCGACACCGACAACGAGACCACCCATCAGCCGATGCCCGACGCCCTCAAAAGCCTCCGGGCTACCCGTGGTCAAGAACCTGTAGCTGGCCAGCCGTGGCTGATCATGGGTGAGACCGCGCCGGGTGAGCGCCGCGTACACATCCTTCGCGCATTCCTCGGCGCTCGACACCAGGCTGACGTTGTCCCCGAGCACGTAGGAGATCACACCGGTAAGCAGCGGATAGTGGGTGCAGCCCAAGATCAACGTGTCGATATCGGCTTGCTGCAAGGGTTTCAGATATCCCTCGGCGCAGGCCAGCAGCTCGGGGCCGCCAGTGATGCCCGCCTCAACGAAGGAGACGAAGCGGGGACAGGGCGCGGTATGCAGGTCGATCTGCGGGGCTGCAGCGAACGCATCGTCGTAGGCCAGGGATGTCGCGGTCGCTTCAGTGCAGATCACTCCAACACGACCGGACCGGGTGGCAGCGACTGCCCGGCGGGCCGCAGGCAAGATCACCTCCACTACGGGGACGGCGTAGCGCTCCCGAGCGTCGCGAAGCACCGCTGCGCTCCCCGAGTTGCAGGCAATGACCAAGATCTTGACGCCCTGCTCCACCAAATGATCAAGGCATTCCAGTGCGTACTCACGGACGTTGGCGATCGGCTGCTCGCCGTACGGGGCACGCGCAGTATCGCCCAAGTAGATGATGTCTTCGTGGGGCAGCTGGTCGATGACCGCGCGGGCGACAGTAAGCCCGCCGAACCCCGAGTCGAAGATGCCGATCGGAGCCTCAGTATCAGCCCCCACGAGCGCCCAGCCTACAAGTAATCGCCGCACGCTTTTGGCATCAGAGTCGGCGCTAATCCGCGAGCGGCATTTTTGTCGCGAGCGGATAGGCCGAAGAAACTACGCCCATACCTGGGTGTCCAGGAAATCCTCGCTGGCGTCAAGGTCGCCGGCATAGGCGCCCGTCGAAAGGTATTTCCAGCCGCCGTCGGCGATGATCAACACGATGTCCGCGGACTCCCCTGCACTGACGGCCTTGGCCGCTTGCGCGAGTGCGGCGTGCAGGATCGCTCCGGATGAGAGACCTGCGAAAATCCCCTCGCGTTCCAGGAGTTCGCGGACGCGTCGGACCGCGTCACGGGAACCCACAGAGAACCTCGATGTGACATAGGAGGCGTCGTAGAGCTCAGGAACGAACCCTTCATCAAGGTTGCGTAAGCCGTAGACGAGTTCGCCGTACCGTGGCTCGGCCGCGATGATCTTGACATCGGGCTTCTTGTCCGCGAAGAAGCGGCCCACGCCCATCAGGGTTCCGGTCGTGCCGAGTCCTGCGACCACATGGGTCACCTCCGGGAGATCTTCGAGAATCTCCGGCCCCGTCGTCAGGTAGTGCGCCTCGGTGTTGGCTGGATTGCCGTACTGGTAAAGCATCACCCAATCCGGGTTCTCCGACGCGAGTAGCTTCGCCACCCGGATGGCCTCGTTGGAGCCTCCGGCGGCCGGTGAGGAGACGATCTCAGCACCCCAAATGGCGAGCAGTTGCTTCCGTTCGGGTGAGGTGTTCTGCGGCATCACGCAGATCAACCGGTAACCGCGCAACTTGGCTGCCATTGCCAGCGAAATGCCAGTGTTGCCGCTGGTCGGTTCGAGAATCGTCGCACCGGGGCGCAAGGTCCCATCAGCCTCGGCGACCTTGATCATCTGGAGTACCGCGCGGTCCTTGATCGAACCGGTCGGGTTGTAGTCCTCAAGCTTCGCCCAAAGCCGCACCGAGTCGCTCGGGGAAAGATGCGGCAGGCCTACCAGCGGGGTGTGCCCAACCGACTCGGCGAGCGAGGCGTACCGGACCATGAATGAAGCCGATCAGCCGCCGGCAACAGCGGGCAGCACCACGACGACGTCGCCGTCCGCTGTCGGGGCGTTGAGTCCACCGCTGAAGCGGACGTCTTCGTCATTGACGTAGACGTTCACGAACCGGCGTAACGCCTCCGACTCGACGATCCGGTCCTTCAACCCAGGATTGCGTGCCTCGATGTCATCAAGCACCTGTTGCAAGGTCGCCCCGTTCCCGTGCACCGCTTTCGCTCCGCTGGTGAACGTACGGAGGATCGTTGGGATCCTCACCTCTACTGACATCGAGCCTCTCCTGTTACTGCCTGGCTACACCTGCCAAACGACTGGCCTCGAAGACCTATTCCGTGACGTCGATCTCTTCCTCGCTGACCGCTCCGTCGACGATGCGGTAGGAGCGTACGCTGACCGGGCCATCCGAGGTACCTGACCCGGCGGTCGAGACCAGTACGTAGTGAGCCTGCGGCTCAGAGGCGAGGGCGATGTCGGTCCGCGACGGATAGGCCTCAGTCGAGGTGTGCGAGTGGTAGACAACGACGATCTCCTCCCCCGCCGCACCCATCGCTTTGTATAAGGCGAACTGCTCCTGGGGGTCGAAGCGGAAGAAGGTCGGCGAGCGGTCGGCGTTGATCATCCGGACCAACCGCGTCGGCACGTCGGAGCCCTCCGGCCCAACAAGCACCCCGCACGCCTCGTCCGGATGATCTTCCCGAGCATGAGCGATCATGGCCTCAACGTGCTCGCGGGCGATCTTCAGCACGGCGGTCAGACTAGGGGCGATGACTGCTGCCAGCCCGCGCATCCGGACTGTGAGACCACGCTCGTCCGTGGTGCTGCGCTCAATCTTCGGCATCCACCTGTCATCGCAAATTTCCGACCAACGCCGGCTTTTGGAGTTCCTCGTGGTCATCTGATACCCAAAAGTCCGCATTGGTCGGGAATTTGACAAAGGTGACCAGGGTTCACCGCGTCCAGGACCGCGCGCCGCTGTCCTGGACGAACGAACGAGCAGACACGCTCTTCGTCTGCGAGTGAGAGAGGAAGGCAGCGGCCTCAAAGCGCGATCCTCGCGAGCGGAGCGAGCAATCAAACATTGCGCGAGCAGCTCCAATTCACAGGGCCGTCAGGATGCCTAGACGCTCAATCAGGAAGAGGAAGGCCTCCGCAAAGGGATTGTCCTGCGTCGCCTTACGGATTTCCGCCCAGTCGAGCTGCTCCCGTACGGCACGCACAACCAAGAGCAGAGCTGCAAAATCGCAGTAGTGCTCGGAGAGCGACTGGAGTTTGGCGATCATGATGGGCGTAGGCGGCAGCACCGGAATCCGGACGCCCAAGACCTCATACTCTCGCGCAGTGTCCAACAGCGAGTGCGTGACTGGAACACCTCCCAGACGATGCAACACATCGACCAGCGCGGGTTCCTCGGCCGGTTCCGCGGACTCCTCGGCGTCGCAGTAGGCCTTGAAGAGCCAATCCTCGGGCGGGCGCTCGACCCGCAACCCGGCAGCCTCCAGGCTGTTGACGGCCGTCTCAACATCAGTTTCAGCCACGACAAGATCGACATCGTGGCTAGGTTCGGGCCCCCCGGCTACCCAGAGGGCATAGCCACCGCCCAGCGCGAAGGCGACACCGTCGGCCTTCAGAGCTGACGCCGAACGCCTGAGGGCGGTACGAAGAAGCGGCTCATCGGTTGTGACCGACTGCGGCGGTGATTGCTCGGCGATGGTGGGTACCTTCTTCCCATGCGGTTGGCGACATTCAACATCCTGCACGGCCGCTCGATCCACGATGGGGTGGTCGATCTTGATCGGTTGGCCGATGCTATACGCTCCTTGGACGCTGACATTTTGGCTCTGCAGGAAGTCGACCGGGACCAGCCACGCTCCCACCTTGCCGACCTGACGGCGGTCGCAGCCGAGGCGATGGGGGCCGTAACCCATCGATTTGCTGCCGCACTGTCAGGCACGCCGGGCGCTGCCTGGATAGCGGCGTCGGAGAATGACCTTCCCGGAGTCGCGTCCTATGGCATCGCCTTGCTCTCCCGCTATCCATCGGAGTCCTGGCAGGTTCTGCGGTTACCGCGAATCCCAACGCGCGTCCCGCTGTATCTGCGCACTCCCCGGAAAATGCTGATCGTGAAGGAGGAGCCGCGAGCTGCGGTGATCGGACGTCTGCGCACCCCAGCGGGATTGGTCGTCGTTACCAACGCCCACCTTTCGTACGTCCCGGGCTGGGGGCGGTTGCAGCTACGGCGGATCCGGCGTGACCTCGCCCCTCTGCAGGAACCCGTGATCTTGATGGGCGACCTCAACATGGCAGATGGTCGGCCGGCGGAGATCACCGGTTATCGACCCCTCGCCAGGCACTACACCTTCCCGATCGACAAGCCCGATCGCCAGCTCGACCACATCCTGATCCGCGGTCGACTGGGCCACGTCACCGCCAGCAGCGCCCCGGCGCTACCGCTATCTGACCACCGAGCCCTCATCGTCGACCTATCCGTACCCAGGGCGGAGACACCAAATGATCAACACTGACCACTACATCCGCTGGGAACGGGTGGACTCGGTCACTCAGACGGCAACAGGCATTCTGGCCGAGCTGCATCATGAAGAACTGAGTATCGACGTGGTAGCCGCCGACGTGCTGCGGATCAAGATCAGCCGCGGCGGCGTGTTCGACGAGCCTCCCACCTTCGCCGTCTGCGTCGACCCACTCGCATCCCACATCGACTTCCGCGTCGAACAGAACGAGCAGCGGGTGCAGTTGATCACTGCCGCATGCACCGCATCGCTCTGGCTTGACCCATTCCGGATCGATGTCCACCGCAGCGATGGGTCGCCGGTGATCGAGACCGCCCAAGACGCTGAAGGTCGTTACTGGGCGTACGCGACCCTGAACGACTCTTTCACGGTGCGGCGTCGCTGCCGGCAGGAGGACGCAATCTTCGGATTGGGTGAGAAGTCCGGGCGTCACAACCGCAGGGGCCGCGACTTCACCATGTGGAATACCGACATACTGAGCCCTTCCGAGACGCTGGAGTTCACCGCCGGCAAGGCTCCCGATGATCCGCGCGGGGATCCCCGAAGCGCCGAGTTCGATCCTCTCTATGTGAGCATTCCGTTCTTCTACCACCTGTCCTATCCCGAGGGCAGCATGGCAGCATCCTTTGTGGACAACGGCTATCGCGGTGCGTACGAGTTCTCCTCCGATCAGGAGTACCGGATCCTCTTCTGGGGCGGCCAGTACACCGAATACGTCTTCGCAGGCCCTGACATGCCGGCGATCTTGGAGTCCTACACCTGGCTGACTGGGCGTACGGCACCGCCACCCATCTGGTCGCTCGGCTATCACCAGTGCCGCTGGTTCGAGTACACCCAGGATGCAGTCGAGGCCATCGCGCAGCGGCACCGCGACAACGACATCCCCTGTGATGCCGTGTGGCTCGACATCGAATACATGGACGGCTACCGCGTCTTCACCTGGGACACAAACCGGTTCCCCGACCCCGCCGGCATGCTGAAACGACTTGATGCGCAGGGATTCCGAGTGATCACGATCATCGATCCAGGCGTCAAATTCGATCCCGGCTACTGGGTCTTCGACCAGGCCGTCAAGCGCGATGTGCTCTGCCGCACCGAAGGAGGCGACCTTTATATTGGCCAAGTCTGGCCGGGCAACACCGCCTTCCCCGACTTCGTCACTGAAGAGGGCCGCAGCTGGTGGGGCGAACTCAACGCGGCACATGTGCTCTCAGGGCTGGCGGGGATCTGGAACGACATGAACGAGCCCGCCACCGGGAACATCGGGGCCATGCCCATGCGGTTCGGTCGTGGGGAGTACGCACATGAGCGCTACCACAACCAGTACGCGCTACTGATGGCAATGGGGACCACGGCCGGGCTGCTGGACGCGATGCCCCAGCGGCGGACCTTCGTGCTCTCTCGCGCCGGCTTTGCCGGCATCCAGCGCTATGCCGCGAACTGGATGGGAGACAACCAGTCCCGTTGGGACCACTTGTGGCTGAGTATCCCGATGGGGTCAGGCTTCGGAATCTCTGGGCAGGCGTTCGTGGGAGCCGACATCGGTGGGTTCCAGGGCAATTCGAACGCGGAGCTTTTCTTGCGGTGGATGCAGTACGGCGCCCTGACTCCGTTTTGTCGCAACCACTCCGAGATCGGCAACGTTGACCAGTACGCCTGGGCGTTCGGTGACGTCATTCAAGATCACGTCCGAATCGCGCTCAAGCTCCGCTATCGCTTGCTGCCTTATCTGTATGCCTGCTTTCTTCGGGCGTCGGAGACCGGCGAGCCGGTGCAGCGGCCGTTGATCTTCGACCATCAGTACGACGCCACGGTCCGCGACATTGATGATCAGTACCTCTTGGGACGCGACCTGCTGGTCGCGCCGGTCGTCGGGCCGGGTAACACCGCCCGGCAGGTGTACCTGCCCGCAGGTGACTGGTACGACTGGCACAGCGGCGAACTTGTTGGAGGCACGCGATTTCTGACCGTGATGACACCCTTGGACCGGATCCCGATCTATGCGCGCGGTGGAGCGGTGATTCCCATGTGGCCGGAGGCTCCCGACTCCACCAACGGTTATCAGCCTCTCGCAGTCGAGTTGCATCTGTTCGTACCTGCGTCGGATGGTGTCTATCACTCGATGCTCCAAGAAGATGACGGTCTGACCTTCGCCGCCTTGCAGGACGCTCGGTATCGAACGACCTTCACCGTCGCGCGGGCCGGCGCCGAGCTGAGGCTCACAGCCGACGTACGCGGCAACGGCTACCCGGAATTCGCTCGCGAGCGTTTCGTATTGGTTCTGCACGGTACGGCGCCCGAGCAGGCACGCCTAGACGACATCATGATCATCGGCACCGATGGGCGGTTCGAGATACCCAATGAAGGTGTGGGTTTCAGCTTTAGCTGCACGGTGCCTGAGTGAGCTTCATCGTCCGAGCTGCCCTGCCGGGCGAGTATGCCGAGGCTGGCCGGGTGACGGCTGAGGGTTATCACGCCGACGACCTGCTGCGTCGTCCGGACGGCTTGATCGACAACGACTATGAAGCACAGTTGACCGACGCCGACCGGCGAGCACGCGAGGCCGAACTCATGGTGGCGGTCGATGGCGACAAGGTCCTTGGCACGGTTACCTGGTGTCCGCCCACATCGCCATTGCGGGAGCTGGCCACACGCCCCGACCAAGCGGAGTTCCGGATGCTCTCGGTGACGCCAGCTGGACGACGACGCGGCGTCGGCCGCGGGCTGGTCGAGGCATGCCTGGATCGAGCCCGAGCGGAAGGCATGCGTTTACTGCTGTCTTCTCTCCCCCAGATGACCGCTGCACATGCGCTCTACCGTGAGTTTGGCTTCGTTCGCGCCCCGGAGCTCGACCACAGCCCGAAGCCTTACGTGCACCTCTGGGCATTCCGCCTCAGCCTGAACCCGTAGACCTGTCCCGAAAGTGGTCGCGAACAACTTGCGCCACGCCGATGTCGCCTGTTGTTGGTGACCACTTTCCGAGAGGAAATCAGCCAGTGGTGGCGTCGAGGTGCTGCAAAAGGTCGTGAGCCGCAAGCTCGATTTCCTTGTGCCGCCATTCCGACGCCCGGTAGACGCATGCGATCAAGGCCGTACGGTGCACGCGTCGAAGGTCGCCGTACACGAACGCATAACGGGCCTTCGTCTCATCTGAGGCACCCTCGGTGAGGCCGAGATGCCAGGCGGCGTACTCCTCCCACGAGCGCCGCTCCAGGAATGCGTTCTCGTCATCCGCGCGAGGCTGCACTTCGCCCCAATCGCTGTTCAGCACGTACTGCCTGGCGTCGATCAGCCGACGGCAGTTGTCTACTGCGGCCTGGTTCAGTGCGTACTTCGCCATGTCGTGCCGCCTTTCGGAAGTGTGGTTAGAGCGCCGAGATCAGGGTTTCCTCGGCGAAGCCAAGCCAGTCGTACACGCTCACCATGAAGCTGCGCGGGTCCTCGTCCGGTAGCGCGGCCAACTCGTCAGCAGTGGCTGCGTCACGGATGCCAAGTCGGATCGCCACGGCGAGCCGCACGCTGGTCAGGGTACGCAGCCAGCTCTCGACCTCGTTACTCGGGATCTTGAGATCACGGGCTCCCAGCTCGGTTGCTGCAAGCCTATCGAGGACGACGCGCGCCTCGGCGACCTTCATCGCCCTCAGGTCCCGCTCGGTGAAACGACGGAAATCTGCCGACGCCATCGCGTCATTGGGGTAGGCGTCAGGGAAGAGCCGCTTGAGCACCGGGTCCTCTGACTGTTCTGGCTCGTCCGGGTTGCCTTCCAAGTTCTTGACGATCTCCTCAAAGGGATCTGTGGATTCCGGGGCGGTCGGGAAGCCCTCGGGCTCACCATCTGAAATGAGCTCGATCAGCTGCATGATCAAGGAGGACAGCAGCTCCACCTCGTACACGCTGAGCTGGGTGGTGATCATGCCACGCCTACGGTGGAACTTCTTCATGTTGGATGGCTCCGCATGCGACGCAGACTCACTTGTCCGATTTGTCGAGGGTTGCCCACAGGCCGTATTCGTGCATGGCGGTGACATCGCGCTCCATCGCCTCGCGCGTGCCGCTGGACACGATCGCCTTGCCTGTGGTGTGCACCTGCAGCATCAATTTCTCGGCCTTGGATTTGGTGTAGTGGAAGTAGGCCACGAACACATGGGTCACATAAGACATCAGGTTGACCGGATCGTCCCAGACGATGGTGACCCAGGGTGTTTGCGCCAGGATTTCATCGACTGGGCGCTCGGCGATAGCGGTTCCGCCAGCTGGCGTCAGGCTCTCACCGTCGGAGTCGGGCATAAGAACCATTCTTGCAATGACTCTGGGGATTCGCGCATCGCGCTCCTTACCCACGCAGTACCCAGCTAGCTAGGCTGACGCTGTGACCGCCACGGAGGCAGCTCCGGCCGTTCCGGCGGCTTGGGGACCGAGTGAGGTTCCGACCACCGCCTTGCTGACCGACCACTACGAACTGACCATGGTTCGTGCTGCACTGCGCGCCGGTACGGCCAACCGGCGATGCGTCTTCGAGCTCTTCGCCCGACGGCTGCCTGAGGGCCGCCGCTACGGGGTGGTAGCCGGAGTGGGGCGGGCGCTCCGTGCCCTGCGGCACTTCCGCTTCGACGAGGAGTCGTTGCGGTTCCTCCTCGACCGCCAGGTGGTCGACCAAGCCATGGCCGACTGGTTGGCCGACTTCCATTTCTCGGGTGACATCTGGGGCTACCCGGAGGGCGAGATCTACTTCCCCAGTTCCCCGGTGGTGATCGTGGAGAGCACGTTCGGCGAGGCCGTCGTATTGGAGACTTTGCTGCTCAGCATCTACAACCACGACTCAGCCGTTGCCTCCGCCGCGTCCCGGATGACTGCAATGGCCGGCGATCGGCCGACCATCGAGATGGGATCTCGCCGAACACATGAGCTGGCGGCGGTTGCAGCCGCTCGGGCCTCGTACGTGGCTGGCTTTTCGTCGACCTCGAACCTGGAGGCCGGCCGCCGTTACGGAGTGCCGACACGCGGCACGGCGGCACACTCCTTCACCCTGCTCCACGCAAGTGAGCGCGAAGCGTTCGCGGCTCAGATCGCCGAGCTAGGCGAGCAAACCACATTGTTGGTGGACACCTACGACGTAATGGAGGCCGTCAGGACTGGGGTGGAACTCACCGCAGGCCGGCTCGGTGCCATCCGACTCGACTCCGGTGATCTGGGCCTGCTTGCCACGCGGGTTCGCGAGCTGCTGGACTCCCTGGGTGCGACCCAGACCAAGATCGTTGTGACCAGCGACCTCGACGAGTTCACTATCGCGGCCCTCTCGGGGGCACCGGTGGACAGCTATGGCGTGGGCACGGCCTTGGTCACCGGCAGCGGCCACCCGACGTGCGAGTTCGTCTACAAGCTGGTGGCTCGCGCGGAATCCGACCGCGTCGGTGCGCCGATGGTGGCCGTAGCCAAGAAGAGTGTGAACAAGATCTCCGTCGGTGGTCGGAAGTACGCGCTCCGACGGTTGTCTGAGCAGGGCACGGCTGAAGTGGAGATCATCGGCATCGGGGCTCCGGCCACCGGTGACTCCAACGACCGTCCGCTACTCGTTCAGCTGGTGAAGGCTGGCGAGATTGTTGGAGATGAGTCGCTTGAGACCATGCGTCAACGGCATCTGCGCTCACGCGCTGAGCTTCCCCTTGAGGCGCTGAAGATGTCCCGAGGCGAGCCCGTCATCGAGACACTCTTTGCCGGGACAGGCGAGGTTGTAAGCGATTCACAGCAAACCAAGTCCGACGACGAGTTGCGCGCGGCCCACAGCGTGGGAGAAGCGATCGCTGAACCCAGAAGGCAGATGTGATCATGACACGGGCTTTGATCGTCGCTGACCCGCAGCGAGACTTCTGCGAGGGTGGCTCATTGGGTGTGGCCGGCGGAGCTGCCGCTGTCAGCCGGATTGACATCCTGCTCCGCAGTGATCATGGCTACGCCCATCTCATTGCCACTCGTGATCATCACCTCGATCCGGGCGCGCACTTCTCTGCTGAGCCGGACTTCGTGGACTCCTGGCCGCCGCACTGTGTTGTTGGCACACCAGGCGCTGAATTTCATGATCAGCTCACGTTCCGCGACTTCGCAGCCGTCTTCTACAAAGGTCAGTACGCGCCGGCGTACTCAGCCTTCGAGGGCGTCACGGCCGATGGCGAGACGCTCACCGCCTGGCTGCGGGCGCGAGGAGTCGATCACCTCGACATCTGCGGCATCGCCACCGATTACTGCGTACGCGCCACTGCACTGGACGCGGTACGTCAGGGCTTCGAGACGACTGTGTTACTCAACCTGACCGCCGCCGTTGCTCCAGATCGGGTTGATGAGATATCAGCTGAGCTGGCCAATGCCGGAGTGGCCATCGAAGGGTCGGCCTGAAGAACGCTCGTCGTGGGGACACTCACTCTCCAGATTCGGGCCTCCACATTCTGAGCACACTCGGCGGCGCGACGGTGGCAAACGCTTCTCGACAGATTGCGCTGAGCTCCTCATCCTCGATTCCTGGCAGCTGTACGCCGAGCCAGCCCAGGTGACCAACGTAGGGCGGCCGGAAGAAGCGTTCTGGATCCGTCTCCACAACATCAGCCTGGACACCGTCAGGAGCCGCGCACCAGATCGCTAACCGGCCGTCGTCGTGGTGGTTGTCGAGGAACATCACGAAGCACTTCTTGTTCCGGATGAAGAACGCGGGTCCACCGTGGCTCAGACGTTCCGACGTCTCCGGGAAGGCCAGGCACACCGCACGCACCTTGGCGAGCGCCTCGGCGACTTCCTGCGGCGGGAACCGGCCCACGACACAATTGTGAAGCTGCTCGCGCATCGCGCTGTGTTTGATTGCTCGCTTCCGCTCGCTGCGATGTTCGCCTGGTTGCCGCCGTCTTCGTCCGAGCTGACGGAACGGAAAAGCGTTGTTCCGCCAGCTCCTCCTTCAGATCGGCGGCGCGAACATCGAGGATCCGCCTACTTCGTCGTCGCTGGTTGGAGATTGATCCAGGGCGAGGCGCCGTAACCTGCTGGCCATGGAGCTGTTCGACGGCCTGCTTGACGACGAGATTCTCATACGGCGTCCAGAGACCCCGGTGGCGGCGGCGGTCGCGCAGCATCGCGAGCTGCGCGATGCGTACGCGAGTGTGCTAGCAACGTTGGTCGTGCCCGATGGTCGACTCACGGAGATCGCTCGAGAAGTCCCGCCAGGCGTCGGCGTCCCGGTCAGTGTGATCACCAGCGGCGGCGCCGGCGGACTGCTCGCGCTGGCACGTCACAACAGGGCAGGCGTCGAGATCGCGTCGGTTGAGCCGACGCTCCGCGATCTTGATGATCTTGCGGGTAGCGCGGCGCGGGTGGTCTCGGCCGCGGGAGAGCTCGGGCCAGAGGTCCCAGTCTTCATCGAGCTGCCGTACGCCCCAGGCTGGGAGGCAGCCGTCGAACTGATCGAAGCCGCCGACCTCTACGGCAAGATTGCTGCCGGCAAGGCCGGCCCGCAGCAGGTTGTCGAACAGCTGGCGATCTTGATCGAAGCGGACCTGCCATTCAAGATCACGAGTTCACTCGAGGGCGACTGGTTGGCCTTGCTAGCGGCTGTCGAGGCCCTAGTTGCAGGCGCGAGCTTGGACGATGCAGCGGAACTGATGCGGCTCGATGATCGTGATCGATTCGGCACGGCTGTGTCCAGTTGGGACCAGACGACGCAGTCTCGGGTGCGCCGCAGGATACGCCGCCTCGGCACAGATCGGGTGCAGGACGTGATCAATAACCTGACAATGAACAGTGAGCTCCCAGCGCCCTAGTGCAGATCCCCAACGGGACGTTAACGAGCCGCGAGCGTCGGGAATCACGCGCCGCGCACGTGAGCGACTCAAGAACGCCGCTGCCGCCGACGCACCAGGAGGCAGCTGGTGCTCGCAACGGCGAGCGCCAGCCCGACAATCGCAATCTGCGGGGCTACCCCGCCGGTTGTCGACAGCGCTGCATTAACGGGCAGTCTGGTAGAGCTCGGCTGGCCACGATAGTTCGATGGAGATGTGAGGCCGACATCGATATTGCTGTCGACTGGGTTCTCACTTCCAAGGGCTAAGACCGCAGACGCTCCGGCCTGATCAACATCGGAGTCGATGGCTGGGTCATCTCCCGCATCCTGGCTAGTGAATATCAGCCCGTGGGGCACTTTGCTCAGCCGGATCTTGTAGTTGCCTGCCGGCAACCGGTTGAAGCTGTAGCGCCCAGTCGGAGAGGTCACGTCGGTGGCGAGGACATTGGAGTCGCTGTCCAAGAGCTCGACGGTGACACCCGCTACGGCGCCGTCGCCGGGGCCGACCACCCCGTCGCCGTTGTTGTCGCGCCAGACCGCGTTCCCTACCGAGTAGGCGTCTACCAGGCCCGCGTTAAGAGTCTGATTTTCAAAGTCGGTAAGGCCGGCATTGGCGTCATCGACCGGCGCGAGATTGGGCGCTCCCTGGGCCAGCGTAAAGACCGGGGTGATCCCGGTCGTGGGATCAGGATCAGAGTCCATCGCTGGATCACTGCCAGCAGTCTGCGCCGTCAAGGCGCGGTGCGCTGGGAGGTGGGCGAACTGAAGCCGATAACGACCGGATGGCAGATTGGAGAACCGGTAGCGCCCACTCACATCGGTAGTGGTGGTAGCGACCAGATCACCTGCATCAGTGATCAAGGAGACCGTCGCGGACGCGGCTGGCTCGTCGGGCTGCTGGATGCCATCGCTGTTCAGGTCCAGCCAGACCCGGTCACCCACGGCATAGCGCAGCGGCGTAATTCCCGCATCGATCGTCGGATTGATGTACGCCGCCTCCACCCCGTCTGCCGCGGCAGTAGCTCGAACATTGGGTTCACCCACCCCTAGGGTGAAGGGTGGAGTCACACCGGAGTAGTCCGGATCAGAGTCGGTGGCCAGCTCATCACCGACGCCTGCTGGCGTGAGCCGGAACTCCTGCGGCACGCCTGCGAACCGCACTGAGTACGTGCCGGCCTGAAGGTTGTCAAAGACGTACCGTCCCGATGGGCCGCTCACCGTTGAGGCAACGACCTCGCTGTCAGCGTTGAGCAATTGGATGCTGACGCCACGGGCGGGCGACTCTCCCGTGTCCTGCACGCCTGACCGGTTGTCGTCGAGCCAGACCGTGTCCCCGACCGCGAATCGAGCCACTTCGGGCCGATCCGAGCTGCGCGACACGCTTGTCGGTTCGGGCTGCGGGGGTTCGGTGGCCGTGCGACCGGCTGCAACACCCATACGCACTGTCTCGTCCTCCGACGTTACGTCGACCGTCGTGCTCAATGGCTGGAATGTGCCGCTTTCTGGAACGGGCGTGAGATCAGAGAGCGCTGCGGGGATCTCGGCGACGACGAAATATCGGCCACCCTTGAGCTTGCTCGCTGCCGTAAGGACGAATGTGCCGTTACGCTCCGTGACGCCCTTGACGCGGGCTCCTCTGGCGTCGGTTACGGCAATCTCGATGCCCGGCTGAGGCTGATCGACAGTGCGGTCGTAGTTTCCATTGGCGTCGACGTCGCGGTCGACGATTACCGTCAATGTGCCGTCAGTGGTTTCGGCGTCTGCCGGAACCGGCAATGCCGCCACGGCTACCCATGTGATGAGTCCCGCCAAGGCGGCAGTTGAGCGCAAAAGCGTACGCAGCACAACAACCTCATCGGACCTGGCCCCCGCGCCCGAAGGTTAACGGGTAAGAGCGCCCCGAACGCTCCGACCTCGGTTCAATATAGTCATGTGCACGGCGATGTTCAGGCGGTTGCACTTTTTGACGAGATAAATTGAGACCGACCTGATACCTGCGAGGTCTAGCGAAGTCGCACAACCTGCGTCTTCGCGGCGATATCGTGCAGCGCCTGTCGCTTCGGGTGCCACAGCGGGAAGAGCACATCCACCAGGGTGATTAAGCTCAGGAATGAGCTGATGCCTGGCAGGACCCAGATTGCGGCGCGGATGAAGATCGAGCTCCAGGCAAGTGGACCGGGATCTCGGCCACGGTCAACCGGAACAACGCGCAGCCCACAGATCAATTTCCCGGGTGTCGCCGACTTCCAGCGCAGAAAGACCACGTGGTACAGCATGCCGACACCGAGCGTCACCGAGGTCAAGATCAGCTGGTTGGAACCCGAGATCAGATCGGTCGCGTTCAACGTCGGTGGTGTCACCCCTGACCGTTGGGCGTCCATAACGGCGTTGAAGTAACTGACCATCGTCGCGTAGAGCGATCGCCACACCGGAAAGGTGATCACCGTAACGATGGCGGTGGTGATCAGGTTGTCAATCAATACAGCCAGCACCCGCCACCACCACGATGCAAGTGGGACGCCGTCCGCAGTCATGGTCGCCTGCACTGAACCGATCCGCGGCCCGGCGTAGCCGACCGGCCGAGTCGCGTTGGGGGCAGGGTATGAGCCGTACGGAGCCTGGCCGTAGCCGGCGACCGGCACGTCTGCTCTCGGGCGAGTGTTGCGGGACCACTGCCAGCCGTCCCAGTAACGCTCCTGGGCCGAGTTCACCGGATCCGGGTACCAGCCGGTGGGAGCGGCGTGGCGTCCGGGCGGAGCCGGCGGTGAGCCTACGGGGATGTCAGACACCTCTTCATCGTATGTGTCGTGTTCCCGAAGTCCTTCAAATGTGGCTGGACGATCGGCGATCAACCGGTTCATATCCCAGCGACGCAGTCGAAACCCGGCCCTCCTCATCAGCTACATCAACAACATGTTGCAGTTTCGAAATGATTCGGGCTTCCTTTCCAACAGCAGTGGGCAAGCCGGCGGTCTTACGTTATACATGAACCAAGGCACCCAAAAGAGCCAGCGACTACGAGCAAGGACAACTGATCAGCGTGGGATCAGGTGTGAACGCCAGAGCCGTTGCGGCGACGCATCAGTCGAGCCGCCCGGCCTGTCGACGCGAGTCCCGACCGGGACGCGAGCGATCCGCCACCCTCACCGCACTGAATCCGACCTCGCCAGCACCACTGGTCATCGACGGGATCGAACCATCTGTCCGAGCACCGTCAGTGTGCAAATCTCCCGTGCAGCCAGCGGCTCTTCCTGTGACTGCGCGACCAGCCCACGAACGGCCGTGAGGCCTCATATCCCTGTATAGGGACCACACCTAGGAAGGAATGGACTCCAGATGCGCTGGAATCAGAAAGTTGCGGCGGCCGCAGGCTTGTCCGCGTTGTTGGTGGCAACAGCTGGTTGTGCCGGTGCCGGTGGTGCCGGT
>Ga0307302_10000561_pt1 | contig 16480 bp, 14 predicted proteins | sample ER_DNA_183_FD_194490 | JGI IMG/M metagenome (GOLD analysis project Ga0307302, IMG submission 194490) | Bulk soil microbial communities from the East River watershed near Crested Butte, Colorado, United States - ER_DNA_183 | ecosystem: Environmental > Terrestrial > Soil > Floodplain | place...
GCAAGCCGATCGTCGGCCGCCGAGTCGTCGAGCGCGAATGTCTCCGCGTCGGGTGCGATCCGCTTGATCAGGCCGGTCAGTACCCGGCCGGGTCCGACCTCGATGAATGTCGTGACGCCGGCTGCCGCCATCCGCTCGACTGCGGCGACCCAGTCGACGCCGGCGGTCAGGTGATCGACGAGCTCGGCCCGGCATGCCTCGCCGTCGAGGAGTGGATGGGCGTCGGCATTGGCGAGGACCGGCAGGCTCGGGTCGCTGAATGCCACAGCGGCGAGGATCTCGCGCATGTCGGCGGCCGCTTCGGCCATGAGCGGCGAGTGAGCGGCGACCGAAACCGGCAGGACGATGGCCTTGCGTGCCCCGAGCTCCCGAGCGATGACCGCCGCGGCGTCGATAGCGGGCCGCTCGCCGGAGACGACGACCTGGCCGGGTGCATTCCGATTGGCGACGCCGAAGACGCCGTGGGCGGCTGATCGTTCGACGAGCTCCGCCAGGAGGCTATCGTCGAGGCCGATGATCGCCGCCATCGCGCCGTCACGGCCGGCTCCGGAGGCCTGCATCCGCCGACCCCGCTCGCGCACGAGCCGCACGCCGTCGGCGAGCGAGATCACGCCGGCCGCCACGAAGGCCGAGTACTGGCCCATCGAATGGCCCGCCGCAAAGGCCGCCGGAGGGACGTCGAGACCGCCGGCCGACCAGCGCTCGCGCAATGCGGCGAGATAGGCGATCGAGGTGGCCAGGAGTGCCGGCTGGGCGTTCTCGGTGCGATCCAGATCCTCGCCCGGACCATCCCAGGCGAGGCGGCTGATCGGCTCGTCCAGGGCAGCATCGGCTTCGGCGAAGACAGCAGCCGCAGCCGGCGACGAGGCGGCGAGCGATCGCCCCATGCCGACGGTCTGGGAGCCCTGGCCGGGGAAAACAAGGGCGTAGGATTCCATCGTCGCGACTGTAGTCGCAGGGCCGGGCTCCACGCTCCGGGCGTGTGCGCGATTGCACGGAACATGCGTCCGGTTTATGCTCGGCCAATGGCTCTCGAACCCAGATCCAGCGGCCGTCGGACGTCGGCGCCGCCGCCCCGGCGGGCCATCGCCCGGCGCTTCGAGGCGGATCTGTCGGCCCCGATCCTCGCCGCCGGCAGCCGCCTGCCGAACGTCCGCCAGATCTCGGAGCGGGTAGCGATGGGCCGTGCCCTCTGGCGCGAGCTCGTCATCGGCTTCGCCTCGCAGCTCGGCGAGATGCGGCTTGGGTTCACCCAGCTGGCCGCTCTTTACGTCCTGGCCGATTCCGGGACGATGACGATCGGCGATCTCGCCGAGGTCATCAACCGCTCACCCTCGGCGACGAGCCGGCTGGTCGACGGGCTGGTCAAGCGCCGGCTCGTCGAGCGGCGGACGGAGGACGAGGACCGCCGCCAGCGCTCCCTCCAGCTGACCCAGCGTGGGCAGGCGATCCTGCGGGTCGTCGATCGGGCCCGGGCGGATCAATTCCTGTCCGCCGTCCGACCGATGCCGACCGCTGAACGCGCCCTCATTGCGATGGGCGTCGCCGCACTGGCAACCCACGCGATCTCGCGACGTGGCCGGCTGATCAAGGCCTCGCGCGAACCCGCCTGACGTCGCGCCGGATCTCCGAGACGAGACGCCCCAGGCGGAGTGGCACAATGGCGGCCGATCACGCCACTTACGCCGCAACCGCGCACGGACGAGGAGTCAGCCATGGATCAGGCCCGGATCGTCGAGATGGCCCTGCGGATCGAGCACGAGCATCACGACGGAACGTGGGGCGAGATGGCGGAGGACCGCAGGCATCACGAGTCGGCCGACCATGATCCAGAGCGCAGCTGGGGCATCCGCCGGATCTTTCGCTGCACGAGCTGCCCGGAGACCTTGACGGTCATCGAAGGCGAGGAAGGCGGGCCCCCACCAGCGTTCGAGCGCTGAGCGCTCACCCGCAGAAGCGGCGGACGACGTCGTAGAGGACGGGTAGGCCCCAGCGGAGCGCCTCGACACCGACGCGCTCGTCGACCCCGTGGAACCGCTCGAGGAAGCGCTCGTCGGGGTCCAGCCGAAGGGGCGAGAAGCCGTAAGTCGGGATGCCGAGCCGAGCCGTGTGCTTGGCGTCCGTGGCGAACGGGACCATGATCGGGAGCGGCACGCCCTCGGGATCGTGGTCGCGAACCGTCGCCGTCATGACATCCCACAGCGGACCGTCGGCGGGCGCGTCGACCGGCTCGCCGAAGATCACGAGCTCGACCTCGCAGAAGGCGGCCAGCTCAGGCCCGATGCGCTCGATCACCGTCTCGGCCATCTCCTCCTCGGTCGTCCCGGGCAGCACACGGCAGTCGAGCTCGACCACCGCCTCGCCCGGGATGACGTTGTACTTGACCCCGGCATTGATCACGTTCGGGCTGATCGTGTCGCGCAGCAGGGCCCGGACGAGGCGAGTCGACATCGGGTCACACAGTGCATCGGCCGCCGCCTCGCCGAGGCGCGGGTCGTCGGCGGCCAGGGCACGGATGACGCGGGCTGTCTCTCCGTCGACCTGATCGGCCATGCCGTTCAGGAAGCGCCGCATCGTCCCGGTGAGCCTGGGTGGGCCCTGGACGTTGAGGCGGGCGACCACCTGGGCGGCCCGAACCGCGGCGTTGTCGTCGCGCGGCATCGAGCCGTGGCCCCACGTCCCGTGAACGGCAATGCGATAGACCGCGTAGCCCTTCTCCGCCACCCCGATCGGGTAGAAGCGGCGACCATCGACCGTCGTCGCCACGGCGCCCGACTCGTTGATCGCGGCGGCGGCGGCGAGGCTATCCGGTCGCTCCTCGACGAGCCAGTGAATGCCGGCGAGTCCACCTGCCTCCTCGTCGGCGGTAGCCGCGAACCGGATGTCGCGGGTGAGGCCCGGGATCGAGTCGCTGGCGGGATCGCGGCCGGCCGCCCGGGCCTCCGCCGCGAGCAACCGCAGGACGGTCATCTCCATCGCGACGAGGTTCTTCATGTCGACGGCGCCGCGGCCCCAGACGTAGCCGTCGGCGACGTCACCCGCGAACGGGTCGTGCGTCCAGCGCTCCGGCGGTGCCGGGACCACGTCGAGATGGCCGAGCAGGAGGAGCGGCGGGCCGCCGCTGCCGTCACCGTGGAGGCTGGCGATCACGGAGCCCCGCCCGTCGACGGGCTCGACGATCTCGGCGGGGATGCCGGCGTCGTCGAGGACGGCGGCGATGTGCCTCGCGGCAAGCAGCTCGCCATCCGGGGCGTCCGGCGGTGGGGGATTGATCGACGGGATGCGGATGAGGTCGCGGAGCAGGCCCACGAGGTCGTCGCTCGCCCGGTCCCATGCCGCGACGTCGCGGGCCAGGGACGGAAGAGTCGGCGTCACTGGCCGACGAGGCCGCTCAGGCCGAGCAGACTCGAGATGATCCCAAGGGCGAACCCGCCCAACACGATGAGCCCGACCATGGCCAGCAGCAACCTGAGGTAGAAGCGTTCCTCCCTGCGGCCGGCCTCGGGCTCCGGGTCGCGACCGCCGGCGATGTACGGCGCGGCCAGGCCTCGAGCGCGGGCGTGAGCGCTGCGCTCGGAGTCGTAGGCCTCGGGGTCCGGCGGGAGGGCCGCGCCCGTGGGGGGCGCGAACCGGCTGCCCGTCGACGCTCCGGTCTCCGTGGCGTCCCTGGCGTCCGCGGGCTCCGTCGGTTCCGCTTCGTCAGCGGGGGGCAGCTCGCCCAGCTGAACGTCGTTTCGCTGCGTGTTCACCGCTCCATCATCGCCGCGGTCGGCGGAGCGCGCTACCGCCATGCCTTCAACCGAGCGCGTCGCGGAGCGGCTCGGCCACCCGCTGGGCGAGGGCATCGAGGCCGACCGGTCCGAGCCGGGCCGGCATGGCGAGGACCAAGTGGGTCGCCCCGGCGGCGGCGAAGGCGACGCCGGCCTCGACCGCCGCCGCGCGGCTCACGTCCGTCGTCCCGGTCTGGATCTGGGCGGCAAATGCGAAGCCCGCCGGATCCCGCCCTGCATTCGCCATCTCGGCGAGGATCCCGTCGCGCTTGGCCCTGAAGTAGTCGATGTCGAAGTCCGGTATTGCCGGCAGCATCCAGCCGTCGCCGTGTCGGGCGACGAGGGCGATGCCGCGCCGCTTCTGGCCACCCAGCCAGATGGGCGGGCCGCCCGGGGTCATCGGCGACGGCTCGTTCGTTGCGCCGTCGAGCGGGTAGAACGGATCCGGGCGCGATACACCCGGCTCGCGACCGGCCGCGTCCGAGAACAGGGCCTTGAGCGTGTGGACCGCCGACTCGAAGCGGTCGAAGCGCTCGGGCATCGGCGGCAGTGGGATCCCGAACGGGCGATGCTCGCCCTCGTGCCAGCCGGCACCGAGACCGACGATGAAGCGGCCGCCGGTGACGTGATCGAGGAGCGTGGCCTGCTTGGCGAGCACGGCCGGATGGCGGAACGTGTTCGACAGGACGCCGTGGCCAATCGTCAGGCCCGGGACGCGATGGGCGAGCGCGGCCATGACGGTGACGGCTTCCCAGCTCGCGCCGCCACGGTCGACGCTCGGATCGGTCAGGTGGTCGTTCATCCAGGCGGAGTCGAACGCGACGAGCTCGCCGGCGCGAGCCCACGTTGCGTCGAGCGTCGGCCAGTCGACGCCCTGGGGCGACGTCTTGAAGCCGATCGAGATGCGCCCCTGCGGGCTCACCGGCTTGCTCCGAATCCGGCCACCCTCAGCGGCGCTCGAGAGCCGTTGCCATCCGCCGGCCCGTCGTCACCGCACCCTCCGAGGCAGTGCTGACGAGGGCCGCGTACTTGGCCATCACGCCGCCGCCGTAGCGCGGTTGCGGTGCGGTCCAGCGACTGCGCCGCTCGTCGAGAGCCTCAGCCGAGACGGAGAGGTCGACCGCCCGCCGATCGACGTCGATGACGATCTCGTCGCCCTCCTCGACGAGCCCGATCGGTCCGCCGAGTGCCGCCTCCGGCGCGATGTGGCCGATCATCAGCCCGTGCGTTCCGCCGGAGAAGCGGCCGTCGGTGATCAGGGCGACCGAGTCGCCCAGCCCCTCGCCGAACAGCGCCGCGGTCACGCTCAGCATCTCCTGCATGCCGGGCCCACCGACGGGTCCCTCGTAGCGGATGACGACGACATCATCGGGGCGGATCTGCTGGGCCCGAACGGCGTCGTAACAGGCCGCTTCCGAATCGAACACCCGGGCCGGACCGCGGTGGAGCCGGCGCTCGTGGCCGGCGAGCTTCACGACGCAGCCGTCCGGAGCGAGCGAGCCGCGCAGGATCGCCAGGCCGCCGGTCGGCTTGATCGGGCGCTCGATCGGGACGACGACCTCCTGGCCGGGCGTCTCCACCGCGGCAGCCGCGATCTCGGCGATCGTCCGGCCGTCGACGGTCGGCGCGTCGCCGTCGAGGAGGTCGCGCTTCAGCAGCTCACGCATGACGAGGCCGACGCCGCCGGCGTCGTACATCTCGGATGCCGAGTACCGGCCGCCCGGTTTCATGTCGGCGACGATCGGGGTCCGGTCGGCGACGACCCCGAACTGGTCGATCTCGAGGGGGATCCCGAACTCGTGGGCGATCGCCAGGAGATGCAGGACGCCGTTCGTCGAGCCACCGGTACCCGCCACCGACGCGATCCCGTTGTCGATCGAGCGTCGCGTGACGATGCTGCTCGGCCTGATGTCGCGGCGAACGAGGTCCATGACGAGCTCGCCCGAGCGGTGAGCGGCTTCGTCCTTCTTCGGGTCCTCGGCCGGGATGCCATTGAGACCGGCTGGTGAGAGGCCGATGAACTCGAGGACCATGCTCATCGTGTTGGCGGTGTACTGGCCGCCGCAGGCTCCCGCTCCCGGACAGGCCGCGTTCTCGATCCCATGGAGCTCGTCGAGCGTGATCTTCCCGGCCCGGTACGCGCCGATCGCCTCGTAGACGCTCACGATGTCGACGTTGCGGCCCTTGTAGACGCCTGGGTAGATCGTGCCGTTGTAGAGGGCCAGGCCCGGGACGTCCAGGCGAGCGAGCGCCATCGCCGCGCCAGGGATTGTCTTGTCGCAGCCGACGAGGCACACGACTCCGTCGAGGAGATGACCGCGGACGACCAGCTCGATCGAGTCCGCGACGACCTCACGGCTGATGAGACTCGCCTTCATGCCTTCCGTGCCCATCGTCACGCCGTCGCTGACGGAGATCGTGTTGAACTCCATCGGCGTCCCGCCGGACGCCCTGATGCCCTCCTTGACCTGCTCGGCGAGCCGCCGCTGGTTGAGGTTGCACGGCATCGTCTCGATCCAGGTCGTCGCGACACCGACAAGCGGCTTGGCAAGGTCCTCGTCGGTGAAACCCACAGCCTTGAGCATCGCCCGTGCACCGGCCCGATCCGGGCCGTCGGTCAATGCGGCCGAATGTCGCTTGGCCGGGTCGGACGGCTGGTCGTCCTGGTGGGTGTTGGCCGGGGAATCAGGCATGTGAGCGGCGTCCTCGAGGCGGATCAGGAGCGCCGTCAAGTGTAGGCGGCGCCGCGGCGGGCAGGCGCGACGGGTTGGAAGGCCGGATGTTGAGTGTTTGCCGCTCGATGCCCGCGCTATGCTGCTCGGACGCGACTCCGGCGTGTGATCGGTCTACCGAAGAGGGTGACATGGCAACCCACACGGACGAGAAACTCGAATTGCTCAAGCGCGTGCCGCTGCTCTCCGGCCTCGGCCGGAAGGAGGTCGAGGAAGTCGGCCGGCTGGCCGAGGAGATCGATGTGCCGGCCGGGCGCGTCCTGACCCGCGAGGGACAGACCGGCCAGGAGTTCTTCGTCGTCGTCAGCGGCAGCGTCCTGATCGAACGGGGCGGTCACGCGCTTCGATCGCTCGGTCCCGGTGACTTCCTCGGCGAGATCGCCCTCGTCGACGATGGGCCGCGAACGGCGACGGCCACCGCAGAAACGAACGCGAAGCTCCTCGTCCTCGCCCATCGCGAGTTCCACTCCCTGATGGACCAGTTCCCGTCGGTCCGGACCGCCGTCCTCCAGGCGCTGGCGATGCGCGTACGGACCCTCGAGCCCGAGGCTCCTCACTGACTCAGCCGAGTCGCTCCGCCTCGAGCCAGCCGTCGACCATGGCTCGCAGCGTCGGAAGGCCGACCGCCCCTTCGCCGAGCACGGCGTCGTGGAAGGCCCGGATGTCGAAACGGTCGCCGAGGGCCTCCGTGGCCATCGCCCGGAGGCGCAGGAACTCCAGCTGGCCGAGCTTGTAGGCGAGCGCCTGGCCCGGGATCGCGATGTAGCGATCGACCTCGTTGACGATGTTGTTCTCGGCGAGCGCACTGTGCTCGACCATGAACGCGATGGCTTCGTCGCGCGACCAGCCGAGCGCGTGCATCCCGGGGTCGACCACGAGACGGCAGGCGCGCCAGGCGTCGAACGACAGGACTCCGAACCGATCGAGATCGCCGCTGTACAGGCCCATCTCGGCCGCGAGCCGCTCCACATAGAGACCCCAGCCCTCGATGAACGCCGTCGGGCCGTCGAATCGCCGGAACGCCGGCAGGCCGTCGAGCTCCTGGGCGATCGCGATCTGGAGATGGTGGCCGGGCACCGATTCGTGAAAGGCCAGCGTCTCCGCCTCGTAACGAGGCCGGGTCTCCGGCAGTGAGGTATTGAGGTAGTAGCGCCCGGGGCGGCTGCCGTCGGCCGCGGGTTGGCGGTAGTAGGCGATCGTCGAGTGCTTCGACTCGTGCTCGCCCATGACGACCACCTCGCATGGCGCGACGGGCAGGCGCCCGAACCACTTCGGAATGGCGGCATTCGCGCGGGCCAGGGCGGCTACGGCGGTCGCCTCGACCTCGGCCGCGGTCGCGAAATGGAGGGCTGGATCCGTACGCAGCCGATTGAGGGTGGCCGATCGGCTCGGCGCGCCGAGGACCGAACGGCCGAGCTCCTCGAACTCGGCGTCGATCCGGGCGACCTCGGCCAGACCGATCGCGTGAATGGCGTCGGGCTCGAGATCGAGCGTGGTGTGGGCCTGGACGAGCCTTGTGTAGGCCGCCTCTCCGCCGGGGACGTGGCACAGCCCGGGCTTCTCGTTCGAGCGGGCCCTGCCGAGCAGCTCGTCAGCCAGGAAGGCACGCTGGCGGGCGAACGCCGGGCGGACCGTTTCACGGATCGCCGCCATGAGACCGTCCGCAAAGATTCCCCTCTCTTCCGCGGACCAGTCCGGATGATCGGCTTCGGCCGGAGCGGCGAGCGGCCACGACTCGACCGGCCGCGCGAGCAGATCGTCGAGCTCTTCGATCACCTTGTCGACGAGCGCTTTCGGGGCGACCCGGCCGTCGGCGAGACCGGCCCGAAGGCCGTCGACGTGCCGATCGAGCCAGGGTCCCATCCCCCGCCAGCGCTCGACCGCCGCCCGGCCTTCGACCGGCGTGTCGATCGGCTGGTACGACTCGACGTTGAGGAGCTGGACCTGTGGCCCGTCGAGCGGATCGACGGCCCAGCTCGCGAGGTGGCTCTCGGCCAGGCCGAGCTCGTACGCGAGGTTATCGAGGAGGGCTCGCCGCGTCACCCGATCGGCGGACGTCAGGCCCTCCTCCGCGAGTTCTGTCGTCCTTGCCAGGAGGTCGCGAAGGCGAGCGCTTTCGCGATCCTCGGCGGCCGCGTCGTTGGGGCTCAGCTGCGTCAGGTATCGCCGATCGCCGAGGGCGGTGGCGTAGAGGGGATTGGCGGCCATGTAGCCGTCCCACGCCTCCGCGGCAAGGTCGGCCAGGACTCGGCCCGACTCGGCCGGGCGTCCGTCGGTCATCGGGGCGACGTCGTGTGGGTCATGGGCCGATCGTAGCCGGGCGACCAGCTGACCGCCGGGCTACGGCACGTGCCATAGCCCTGACGTCAGTGGATGCAGGCGCCCGTGGCCACCGGGCCCGTCCGCCCGAGAGCCGGACTGATCGCGACCGCGACCGAAGTCGGCGTCAGGGCGTAGCCGACGTCCGGGTCGGTCCTGGCCTCGGCGAAGACGACGCCGCCGACCGTTCCGTCGGCGAGGATCAGCGGGCCTCCGCTGTCGCCTCGATCGACCTTGGCCCGCAACTCGAGGATCTTCCGGGTCACCTTCGCCTCGCCGTAGATGTCGCGGCCCTGGGCGGCGTAGCTGCCGGCCACTGCGGCGGGTTCGACCGCCAGGCCGCCGCCACCCGGGAATCCGAGCGTGGCACCGTCGGCGCCGCGGACCGGATCGTTCGTCGCGAATCGGAGGGCCGGCGCCGTCAGGCGCGGAACCCACAGGACGGCGATGTCGAGCCTGGGATCCAGCAGGACCGGGACGGCATCGAAGGCAGTCGCGTCGAGGGTCACCCGGATCGTGCTCGCGCCGGCGACGACGTGGGCGTTCGTCACGACATAGCCACGGTCCACGACGAAGCCCGTCCCCGACGACAGGGAGAGGCACGTCGCCGCGGTCACCTTGACGGTGCTCGGCTGGGCCCGGGCAGCCAACGTCCGGACGAATGGATCGTTCGGCAGCTCGACGGGCGGCGCGGGCAACGGCTCCAGCCCGACGAACAGGTTCGGCAAGCCGCTGTCGTCGAGCAGCCGAGCGAGCTCGCCGGCGAGCTCCGTCGGGGCCGGCAGAACCTGGTTCAGGCCGCGGACGACGACCGAGGTCTGCGCCTGGCCGGCGAGGCTGGGGCTCGGACCGGCCGCAAGGAGGCCGCCCGTGAGCCAGACGACGAGGAGTGCCTGCCCCGCGCCGACGCACGCCCCGAGCAGGCGATCGATTGCGCCGAAGACGCCCTTGCCGAGCAGGACAGCCGCACTCCGCCCGATGGCCGACCCGATCGCTTCGCCGAGCCCGACGCTGAACAGGATGCCGGCGAGCACGACGAATGCCCGGATCGACGGTTCGATTCCCTCGAGGGGCGTTTCGAGATGCGGCAGCGCGAGGACCGCCAGGGCGCCGCCGGCCACCGCTCCGAGCAGTCCGGCGAGCTGGGGCAGTGCCCCGGATCGGTAGCCAAATAGCGTCGCGATCACCACCAGGGCGATGACCACGACGTCGAACATGTTCACTTGGAAAGTATGCGGGAGCGGGCCGTAATGGCCGGTCGAGGCTCGTCGCGCGGGTCTGCGAGCGCCGCTCGCTCGACCCATTGATCGTGAACATGAAGAGGCCCGTCCCTGGAACGGGACGGGCCATCGGCTGCGGCCGTGGTGGGGCGGGTTGGTCAGGCGACGGTGACGGTCACCGCGACTGCGTCGCCCTGGCCGCCCGCAGAGATCGTGTAGGTCCCGGGCTCGAGCTCGCCGAGGTCGACGATCGTCGCCTTCTGCTGAGCCAGCTCGATGCACATTGCGTTCAGGTCGCTGCTGCCCTCGATCAGCTGGATCAAGATGTCGGTGCCGGACCGGTCGACCTTCACCGAGTCGAGGACGTTGCATGGTTCGACGCCGCTCCACCAGGTGACCCGGATGAGGACGTGGCGGCCGTCGACGGCCGGCTCCAGGAGCGCCGCCCCGACCTCCCGCGGATTGAGCTGACCAGGCCGCGGCATGACGAGTTTCGCCTGGCCGACGCCCGGGTCGACGGGGACCGGATCGACAGGCGCCCCCACCGAGGTGTCGGGATCGGTCTGGCCGGGGGCGCCGGAGGAGCCGCCGCCGACATCACCGGAGCCGGTGGACGGGTCGCCCGCTGAGGGGTTTCCGTCGCTGGGCCCGGGGGAGCTGGCGGGGGCCGCAGCGCCGCTGCAGGCACCGACGAGGAGGACGGCCAGCAGGCCGAGCACGACGGGGCGGGAGCCGGTGGGGTGTGTCATGCCCCGGGAGACGACCATTGGCAGGCTCGGGTTCCGATGCGTGCGCCTCCGCACGAGAGGTGCCTCCGCAGGTCGACCCTCAGCGGGCCCCGACGAGCGTGTTCACGCGCGCCGGGTGGCTCGCCTCCCACGCGCCGATCTCCGGTTCCTTCGCCAGGAGGTAGCCCAGCTCGTCGGTGCCGGCCAGGATCATCCTCTTCGCGAACGGGTCGATGTCGAAGTCGATCGTCGTGCCGTCCGGCAGGAGGATGCCCTGCTCGGCCAGGTCGACCGTCAGTTGGGCGTCGGGATCGGCTGCCAGCAGCTCGAAGAGTCGAGCGTGTGTGGCGGGCTCGACGACGATCGGGAGCACGCTGTTCTTGAGGCTATTGCTGCGGAAGATGTCGGCGAAGGAGGTCGACAGGATCGCCCTGATCCCCCAGGCCGACAGGGCCCACGGCGCGTGCTCGCGCGACGACCCGGCCCCGAAGTTGTCGCCGACGAGGAGGATCTTGCGGCCGGCCATCTCCGGCTGGTCGAGGACGAAGCGAGGCTCCCGCAGCGAGCCGTCCTCCTGGAACCGCCAGTCACGGAAGAGCGCCTGAGCGAGATCGGCCTTGTCGGTGATCTTCAGGTAGCGGGCCGGAACGATCTGGTCCGTGTCGACGTTCTCGGCCGACAGCGGCACGACCTTGCTCGTGAAGACAGCGTACGGCTCCGCCACCCTCAGCGGCCTCCGACCGGCACGATCAATTCGATCCCGGGCAGGCGCCGTGGATCGGCGACGACCCCGGCGATTGCCGATGCCGCGGCCGTCAGAGGAGAGGCCAGGAACGTCCGGCCGCCCTTGCCCTGGCGCCCCTCGAAGTTGCGGTTCGAGGTCGAGACCGCGTACTGGCCCGGCGAGAGCTGGTCGCCGTTCATCGCGATGCACATCGAGCAGCCGGCTTCGCGCCATTCCGCGCCGGCCGACCGGAAGATCTCGTCGAGGCCCTCGCGCTCGGCCTCGCGCTTCACCTCGTCGGAGCCGGGCACGATCATCACCCGGACGCCGTCGGCGACGTGACGATCCTTCAGGACGGAGGCAGCCAGCCGCAGGTCGCTGATCCGGCCATTGGTGCACGAGCCGACGAAGACGACGTCGACTTTCTGGCCGAGAATCTCCTGGCCGGGCCTGAGGTCCATGTACTCGAGGGCATGCTCGAGGGCACGCCGCGAGGCCGGGTCGGGCTGGCTCTCCGGCGAGGGAACCCGCGACGTGATCGGGATGCCCATGCCGGGATTCGTGCCGTACGTGACCATCGGCTCGAGGGCGTCGGCGTCGATCGTGATCGAGCGATCGTAGGTGGCGCCGTCATCGGTCGGGAGCGTCCGCCACGTGGCAACGGCCGCGTCCCAATCGGCCCCCTGGGGGGCATGCGGCCGGCCGGCCACGTATTCGAACGTCGTGTCGTCCGGGGCGATGAGGCCGGCCCGCGCCCCGCCCTCGATGCTCATGTTGCAGATGGTCATCCGCTGCTCCATCGTCAGGGCGCGGATCGCGTCACCGCTGTACTCGAAGACGTGGCCGGTCCCGCCACCGATCCCGATCCGGGCGATCAGGGCGAGGATGACGTCCTTGGCGCTGACCCCCGCGGCCAGGCGGCCATCGACCCGCACTTCGTACGTCTTCGGATCGCGCTGGAGGAGGGTCTGGGTCGCGAGGACCATCTCGACCTCGCTCGTCCCGATGCCAAAGGCGAGGGCACCGAACGCCCCGTGGGTCGCCGTGTGCGAATCGCCGCAGACGATCGTCATCCCGGGCTGGGTCAGCCCGAGCTGCGGGCCGATCACGTGGACGATCCCCTGGTCCGGCGACCCGAGACCGTGGAGCGGGACCCCGAACTCCTGGCAGTTCGCCGTCAGCTGGTCGACCTGGGCCGCGGCCATCAGGTCGAGGATCGGCAGGTTCCGAGGATGAGTCGGGATCGAATGGTCGGCCGTGGCGACGGTCCGTTCCGGGTGACGCACCTGGAGGCCCCGCGCACGAAGCCCGGAGAATGCCTGTGGCGACGTCACCTCGTGGACGAGGTGGAGGTCGACGGCGAGGACGGCCGGCGCCCCCTCGTCCTGGCTGACGACATGGTCGTCCCAGATTTTCTCGACGATCGTGCGGGGTGCGGTCATGCGGCGGCTCTTCATCATGAGGCGGGAGGGACGTCCCGAAGCGTATCAGCCGCCGGGTTCTTCATCCATTGGCGGGTAGTGCCATGGGCCCCCTTGGTCCAATGGTCCCGCCCAGCCCAGTACCTTTCGCGTGGTGTGGTGGGGTTGAGATCGGGCTACAAATGGTCCAAGCAATCCAACACCCTCAGGGGGCTTTCCAGTTGTCGACCCGGATCCGGGGGATCACGGATCGCGGCCACAGCACGAGATCGGGACCGACAGGGTCACGCCGGGGAGACCAGGGTCGATCGAGGGCGCTGTTCGCCGCTGTCTTTCGGCGAATCCCGGTCACCGCCCGGATCTGGTCCCTCACGCTCGTCCTCACCGCGATGGCGACAGCCATCTACCTCGTGGCGCTGCGCAGTCAGCCCGGCCCACATGTCCAGTTCCAGCTCCCGTGGCCCGTCCTGGCATTCGCGGTTGCCCTTGCCGAGCTTCGCGTCGTGGAAGTCCATTTCCGCCGCGAGACCCACTCCTTCTCGCTCAGCGAGTTCCCGGCCGTGGTCGGGCTGTTCTTCCTGAGTCCTGGCGAGTACCTTGCCGCCCTGCTCGTCGGATCGGCGGCGGCCCTGATCATCGGCGAGCGGCAGCGGGTCATGAAGCTGTCGTTCAATCTCGCGAACGTCATGCTCATGGCGGTCGTCTCACTGACCATCCTGTACCAATTCGCAGCTCTTGACGGGCCACCGCACGAGCGCAGCTGGCTGGCGGCGTTCGCGGCAACCCAGGTCGCGACCGTCCTCACGGCGATCACCATCGCGACCGTCATCACGGTCTCGGGCGGAGCGCCGCAGTTCGAGAAGCTGCCCGAGATGGTCAAATTCGGCAGCCTCGTCGCGTTCGCGAACACGAGCCTGGCACTGCTGGCGGTGTCAATCCTGTGGCTCGATCCAAGCCTGCTGTGGCTGCTCGCGTTGCCGCTTGTGATCGTCTTTCTCGCCTACCGAGCGTACGTCTCCGAGCGCGAGAAGCACGAGCGGCTGGAACTCCTCTATCAGTCGTCGCGGATCTTCCAGCACTCACCGGAGCTCGACTCTGCCCTTGTCGCGCTGCTGGAGCATGCCCGGGCGATGTTCCGAGCCGAGCTCGCGGAGGTGGTCCTCTACCCGCGCAACCCGGACGAGGATGCCCTGCGCACCCGCTCGTGGCACGACGGCGAGCCCGAGATCATGGTCCCGGTCCGCGCCCTCGTCGAAGAGCGTCTCTACGCTCGTGTCCGCGCCGAGTCCGCCCCGTTCTTCTACGTCCCGGGTCCCAGCGAGCTTGCCGGGGTCCAGCAGGCGATGGTGAGCCCGCTCCGCGGCGAGTCGGAGCTGATCGGCTCCCTGCTCATCGCCAACCGCCTGACCGAGGGCACCAACTTCAGCGAGGACGACCTGCGCCTGCTCGAGACGCTCGCGAACCAGGCCGCGTCGGCGCTCGAGAACGGGCACCTCGAGCAGTCCCTGGCCGAGCTCTCGAGGCTCAAGGAGCAGCTGCGCTATCAGGCCTACCACGATCCATTGACCAACCTGCCGAATCGGAGCCTGTTCCTCGAGCGCGTGGCCGAGCGGCTGGCCGATCCGTCGACGCCGCGGATGCCGGTCGTGCTCTTCCTCGACCTCGACGACTTCAAGATAGTCAACGACACGCTCGGTCATGCCGCGGGCGACCGACTCCTGTCGGATGTTGCCGACCGCCTGCGCAACGTCCTGCGAGCCGAAGACGTGGCAGCGCGACTGGGCGGCGACGAGTTCGCCGTCCTCCTCGACGATGACCGGGACCTCGCTCGCTCGATGTTCGTCGCCGATCGGATCATCGACGCCTTCCGGATCAGCTTCCAGATCCAGGGCCAGGAGATCCACGTGGGCGCCAGCCTCGGCATCGCCGTCGCCCGGATGCGGACCGAGACGGCCGACGAACTGCTCCGGAACGCGGACGTCGCCATGTACACGGCCAAGGAATCGGGCAAGAACCGGGTGGCCATCTTCGAGCCGACGATGCACACCGCGATCGTCGCCCGCCACGCGCTCAGCGCCGAGCTCTCGAAGAGCCTCGGGCGAGGCGAGCTGGCGGTCTTCTACCAGCCGATCATCGACCTCCAGACCGGCATCCCGACCGGCGTCGAGGCGCTCGTCCGCTGGCGACACCCCGTCCGTGGCCTCGTCGGTCCTGACGAGTTCATCCCGCTGGCCGAGGAGACCGGCGTGATCCTGCCGATCGGGGCATGGGTCCTCCGGGAGGCCTGCGCCCAGGCAGCCGAGTGGTCGGCATTCGGGCGGGACGGCCTCGGCTTGAGCGTGACCGTCAATCTGGCGGCCCAGCAGCTGGCGGAGGCGACGTTCGTCGACGACCTTCGACGGGTCATGCGGGAGACCGGCCTGCCGCCCGGGCGATTGATCCTCGAGATGACCGAAACCGTCATGTTCCACGACACGTCGACCACGATCGCCAGGCTCGAAGCCATTCGCGAGCTCGGCGTCCGGATCGCGATCGACGACTTCGGGACCGGCTATTCGTCGCTCGGCTATCTGCGCCGGTTCAAGGTCGACATCCTGAAGATCGCCCGTGAGTTCATCGGCTCCGCGGACAGCCAGGAAGAGTGGGCCTTCGCAGGCGCCATCGTGGCCCTCGGGCGGACGCTCGGCCTGGCGATCATCGCCGAAGGCATCGAGGAACCGCGTCAGCTGGAGCGGCTGCGGGGACTCGGCTGCGAGTTCGGCCAGGGTTACCTGTTCGCCCGCCCGGAAACCGCAGAAACCGTGACGCGCTACCTTGAGGCCGAGCTGCTGCGACGGGCCAGCCTGCGATCCCACGAGCGCGGCGCGAACGCCCACGACATTTCTGTCACGATCGCCGGCCGTCAGGCCCGCGCGTCGGCCTAGCGGCGCGGCCGAGCCCGAGTCGGAGAGAGGACGAGCATGTTCATCCTGTACGCGCTGGTGATCGGCCTGGCCGTCGGCTTCCTCGTCGGCGGTCGTCCCGCGGGCCTGTCCCAGCTGCAGTTCCGCTGGCCCGCGGTCATGCTCGCGGGCCTGCTCGTCCAGGTCATCCTCTTTTCGGACCAGGTATCGGCCTGGATCGGCAGTGCCGGCCCGCCGATCTACGTCGCCTCCACGGCGGCGGTTGTGCTCGCGGTGCTGGCGAACCGCAGGATCACCGGGATGGCCGTCGTGGCATTGGGTGCCGCCTGCAACTTCGCGGCGATCGTTGCCAACGGCGGGTACATGCCGGCCGCCCGCAGTGCGCTCCAGGGCGTGGGCAAGGGCGACTCGACCGTCTATTCGAACAGCGTTGTCACGCCGGACCCGGCCCTTGCACCGCTGACGGACATCTTCGCGCTGCCGACCTGGTTGCCATTCGCCAACGTCTTCAGCGTCGGGGACGTGCTCATCGGCGTCGGCGTGGCCATCGTCATCGTCGCGGCGATGCGGCGCGTGCCGCCAGAGCCTTGGGGTGCTCCGCGCGACGTCGTTTCCAGCCTGGGCGACTGACCCGGACGCCGGCTGACCAGCCGGTGCGTCACC
>Ga0307302_10000565_pt1 | contig 16434 bp, 19 predicted proteins | sample ER_DNA_183_FD_194490 | JGI IMG/M metagenome (GOLD analysis project Ga0307302, IMG submission 194490) | Bulk soil microbial communities from the East River watershed near Crested Butte, Colorado, United States - ER_DNA_183 | ecosystem: Environmental > Terrestrial > Soil > Floodplain | place...
GCAGGCCCACCCAGTTCGCGAGGTAGGTCTGTCCCACGCCGATCACGCCGGTGACGATGGGGATCGCGATCATCAGCGCGACGCCGATGTACACGGTGTGGAGCTGTGGACACGTCTGGTCGGCGCAGGAGTTGGGCGGGTTGCCGAACAGCCCGTTGTCGAAGATCCACTTGATCAGCAAGGGGTTCACGACACCCAGGCCGGACGTCACCACGATGGCCAGCCCGACCCAGGCCACCTTCCGGCGGTAGGGCCTGAAGGTTCCGATCACGCGCCGGACGGTCTTGGCTCGGATCGGCCGGTCGTCTTCCTGCGCCGGGGCGCGCATATACCTGCCGTGCATCACCATGGCCACAAGGATAAGACGCGTCCGCGACATGGTATTCCCGTGGCGGCGCCGTTCATCCTCGCTCGACGCCGACGACCGATCAGCCGGCGAGCTCGGCCGCGCGTTCGAACACGGCGTCGAGCATCGGCGGCGTCAGCTTGCCGGTGAAGGTGTTCTGCTGGCTCGGGTGGTACGAGCCCAGCAGCACGAACGGCCCCACCAACGCCTCGGCCGCGTGGCCGAACCGAGGCCGCGGCCTCGTCGGATGCCCGAGCGCGGACAGCGCACGGAGCGCCCCGTCCCACGCGAACGCCCCGAGCGCGACGAGCACGCGGAGCGGCTCGAGCGCGGCGATCTCGCGTTCGAGGAACGGCAGGCAGGTGTCGCGCTCGGCCGGTGTCGGCTTGTTGCCCGGCGGGGCGCATCGGTTGACGGCGGACAGGTACGCGCGGATCAAGCGGAGCCCGTCGTCCCGGGACGCCGACGTGGGTTGGTTCGACAGGCCGACGCGATACAGCGATCCGAACAGGAAGTCGCCCGAGCGGTCGCCCGTGAAGATCCGGCCCGTCCGGTTCCCGCCGTGCGCGGCCGGCGCGAGCCCAACGACCAAGATCCTCGCGGCCGGATCGCCGAACCCCGGGACCGGCCGACCCCAGTACGTCTGGTCGGCGAAGCGGACCGTCTTCTCGCGCGCGACACGCTCGCGCCACTCGACCAGCCGGGGACACGAACGACAGCCGACGATCTCTCCACCGATCCGCTCGAGGTCCCGAGCGCTCATCCGCGCAGCTCCCGGAAGCGCGCCGCCGCCCGTTCGAACGCGTCGAGCGGCGCGAGCAGGTCCCCGATCAGACCGATCAGCCCTTCGAACCCATCCGGATGGACGCCCTCGGTCCGCACCCCGTCGGCGAACTCGAGCGCCTCGTCGAGACGCCGCGAACACGCCTCCCACTCGGGCTCGAGGTCCGGCGAACGCCAGGCATCCATCCCCTCGCGAACCTCGCGGAGCCCGTCCTCGAACTCCGACAGCGTCTCCGCGAGCGGACGGCCCGGCAGACGTGTGCCGGGCACCGACCCGGTGAGGGCGGCCCTGGCGCGTTCGAGCGGGGGCAGGAGGTCATCGAACGCCCTCGCGGGCCCCTCGAGGTGTTCCGGCAACCGTCGGCGACGCAGGCTCACGAACCGGCGTGGTCGGCGAGCACGGCGAGCGCCATCCTGGGGTCGTTGGACGCAACCGCGTCGAACCCACGATCCAGCAGCATCCGAACCGTCTCGGGGTCGTCCACCGTCCACGTCCCCAGACGAAGACCCGCCGCGTGCACCTCGTCGACGAACGACGGTCCCGCCGGGATCGAGGCCCGCGTGCCGGGCAAGACCATGTCGTGCCCGGCGGAGACCGCATGGGCGAGCGCCTCCCGCGGTGGGACGAGATCGGTGGTCAGGAACCCGGTCGGGACGTCCGGGGCGACGAGCTTCGAGGTGGCGATCGAGGACGGGTTGAACGAGACTACGAGGACCGCTCCGTCGAACCCCTGACGCTCGAGCTCGGCGTGGGCCGCCTCCACGATCGGCTCGCGGGTCGGCTCGAACGCCGGCTCGCCCGGGATGTTCTTGATCTCCACCGCGATCGCCGCCCGACCGCTCACGCACCGCAGGACCTCGGCCAGCGTCGGCACGGGTGTGGGAGCTGCCTCGGTGCCGGCGTTCAGCGAGGAGAGCTCGTCCACGCCGAGCTCGTGGACCAGGCCCCTCCCGTCGGTCGTCCGGTCGACCGCGGGGTCGTGGATCACGACCGGCACGCCGTCGCGCGACAGCCGGACGTCGAACTCGACGATGCCGGCGCCGAGCCGGATCGCCTCCTCGAACGACGGGATGGTGTTCTCCGGCCGGGTCGACGAGGCACCGCGATGTGCCACCACGATCGGGAACGCGTCGTCGGGGAAGCGATGGCTCCGCGCCATTCAGACGAGGCTCGAGGGGCAGAGGTGGTTCACGGGGCAGACCTCGCACCTGGGCTTGCGCGCCACGCAGACCGCCCGGCCGTGGTCGATCAGGACGTAGGTGAAGTCGAACCACCGCTCCCGCGGGATCCGTCGCATCAGGTCCTGCTCGATCTTGTCGGGATCGGACTCCTGGCTGAACCCGAGCCGGTTCGCCAGCCGCTTGACGTGGGTGTCGACGGCGATGCCCTCGACCTTGCCGAACGCGTTGCCCAACACGATGTTGGCGGTCTTGCGCGCTACCCCTCGCAGGGTGATCAGGTCCTCCATGGTGTCCGGCACCTGCCCGCCGTACACCTCGACGATCCTCCGGCACGCCTCGCGGAGCGACGTGGCCTTCTGGTTGAAGAAGCCGGTGGGCTTGATGTCGGCCTTCAGCTCGTCCTCGGGCACCTTCAGGTAGTCCTCCGCGGTTCGGTACTTCTGGAAGAGGGTCTCCGTCACCTCGTTAACCTTCTCGTCGGTGCACTGAGCCGACAGGATCGTGGCGACGAGCATCTCGAGCGGGCTCGAGAAGTTCAGGGCGACCTTGGCATCGGGGTAGGTCTCGGACAGGATGCGGATGATCTGCGGGGCGCGTTCCTCGATCGGCGCGTCTCGCCCGAGCCCCTTCGACGGCTTCCGCGCGCTCACGCCGCCTCGTCGGCCAGCGGCAGCGGCAGGTCGATCTCGTCGCCCTCGGCGTATCGCGTCCACTCACCATCGCGCAGGACGTGGACCTTGGCCCGACCGATGACCTCCCAGATCCGGCCGTCGCCCACCATCGCGGTGTCCTCGTCCAGCCCGATGAACGTGTCGCCGGGCTCCACCGATCCCGCGATGAAGTCCGTCGCGCCGGGGATCCAGGTCTCCACGATGTCCCAGTGCGGCCCGAACAGCGTGTCGCGCACGTACCCGATGCCCGGGGCCCAGATCGAGTCGAAGTCCTGGCTGTCCGAGTCGTACGTCTTTTCGGTGAGGCACGCCACGCCCGCGCTGCACCCCGCGTACGGCAATCCGGCGCGGATCGCGGCCTGCAGGGCGACCCAGAACGGCGTCCCGACCACCACCTGGGCGAGCCGCGCCGGGTTACCGCCCGAGAAGAAGATCGCCGAGGCGCCGTCCAGCTTCGCGGCCACCTCCTCGCGATGCGCGTCCTCGCGGGTCTTGAGCGGGAGGACCTCGGCCGCGATCCCGAGCGAGCCGTAGTGCTCGAGACCCTTGTTGGCCCAGCCGTCGTACGACGCGTCGCCCTCGTGCGCGGACGCGGTCGCGCACACCTGCACGGGGCCGTCGGGGGTCCGGGACCGCGCGAGCAACCACCGCTCGACGGGCTCGGACCACGGGTCGAACTCGCCGGAGCCGAGGAACCCGAGCGAGATCTCGCTCACGTTCGCTCCTCCCCCGGTCGGAACGCCTCGACCGACATCTGTCTCCACCACAGCTCTGGCCCGACCGCCTCCACGATCGCCTCGACCTGGCTCACGTGCGCGTTGATCGCGTTCACCTTCAGCGCCAGGACATCTCCGGACATCTCGTAGTAGACGGCAAGCTCGTCGCGCGGGGTGATCGGTGGGGTTCCCGGTCGGAACACGTTGAACGGCTCCCAGACCGGGAGGATCTCGGACGCGAACTCCGGCGTGACCGTCGCGTACAGCACCTTCGAACCCGGCTTGCCGACCTCGTGCAGCGCCTTGGTCGCCCAGGCCGATACGTCCTTGTGGGCGGCGTGCCCGGTCATCCCGTCGGGTCCGAACGTGAGGATCGTGTCCGGGTGGACGTCGGCGACGATCTCGCGGATCCGGCCGTAGCCCTCGTCGGGCAGACCCGTGTCCATGTCGACGTCGCGCATATCGAGCCAGACGTGCTCGTCGACACCCAGGATCTGCAGGCTCAGCTCGAGCTCCTTGGTCCGGACCTCGCTCATGGACTCGGGAGGCCACCTCTCCTCGTCCATCGACCCGCCCTCGCCTCGGGTCGCGGTCACGCAGACGACGCGCGAGCCGTTCCGAACGGCGCGAGCCATGATGCCCGCCGTGAGGTACGCCTCGTCGTCGGGGTGCGCCCACACGCCGAGGATGTTCCCGAGCTCGTCCATCATCCCCCCTGGCGCCCGCCTCGCCACACGGCGGTCCAGATCACGGTCGCGGGCGCCGTTCCCGGCGATGCATCCTAGCGTCGCGGGCACACGAATGGAGATGGATACAGGAGAACGGTCCGGGAACCGGACCGTTCTCCGATCCCACGCGAGGGAGGGTGCGCGGGATGCCTCGTGCGACCGCGCGTCAGGCGCGGTCGTTCCGCAATCGCTTGCCGCGGTAGTTCGGGAAGACGACGTCGGCGTGCTGCCAGCAGAACGCGCCCTCGTTGTAGACCGAGAGCGACGTCCGGCATCCCTCGTGCCCGCAGACCCGCCCGCTCTCGAGGGTCTTGGACGGGGAGGGCAGGTTGCCGGGCCGGGATCCCTTGGTCACGTTCCGGATTCGACGCTCGCGCGTGAGAGGTTCGGTCCCCCGATCAGGCGGTCCCTGGAGACGCCGGGGTGAGCGACCGGAGGGCTAGGAAGGGTGGGCGTGGGGTTGATCGAGCAGCGCCCGCAGCCGGTCGACAAGCTCGGGTGGCACCTGGTCGCATCCGCACTTGGACCGCAGGACCTCCGTGAGCCGGCGCTGGAACTCGGCATGACCGCTGCAGGAATCGCAGCCGCCCAGGTGGTGCTCGATCTCGACGCGCATCGAAGCAACGAGCTCCCCGTCGAGGTAGAGCTCGATCTGCTTCAGCACGTGTTCACAGTCAGTCGGTGACAAGGCCTCGCTCCCGTACCGTTTCCCACAACGCCTTCTGCAGGGCTTTCCTTCCCCGGTGCAGACGGGACATCACGGTCCCGATCGGGACGTCCATGATCTCCGCGATCTCCTTGTAGCTGAACCCCTCGACGTCCGCGAGCAGCACGGCCATCCGGAACCCCTCGGGCAGGTCCTCCAGCGCTCGCTGCACGTCCTCGTCGGGGATCTTCTCGAGCACCTCGGACTCCGCCGACGCCTCGACGTTCGAGGCCCCGAGCTTGTCGTACAGGTACCAGTCCGACGTGTCGTCGTCGGGCACGGTGAGGGGCTCGCGCTGCTTCTTGCGGTAGGAGTTGATGAACGTATTGGTCAAGATCCTGTAGACCCAGGCACGCAGGTTCGTGCCCTCTCGGAAGCCGGCGAAGCCCCGGTAGGCGCGGAGATACGTCTCCTGAACGAGATCCTCGGCGTCCTGAGGGTTCCGGGTCATCCGCAGGGCGGCCCCGTACAGGTTCGGCAGCAGCGGGAGGACCTCGCGCTCGAACCGCTCACGAAGCGCTGGATCCTCCGGAGGCGCCACCGGGCTCCGCGCCACCGCCGATCCTCCTTCCTGCTCCCTTGGCCGCGTCATCCCCGGCTCGGTCGCCGAGGGGACCCTCAGTATCCCGTATCGACCGGGACCTCCAACCCTCCGCATGTCGTTCGGCGAACATCGATGGGAAGATGGGAGGCCAGTGGCGAACAACGACGGCAAACGCGGACGCTGGCAGGGATTCGATCTGGGAGGTGGAACGCCCAGCGGACCTCGTCGGGTGCGCTCGTCGCCGTGGGTCTGGGCGGTGGTCTTCGTCCTGATCCTGATCACGTTCCAGTTCCTCACGTCCCCTCGCCCGCACACGATCGACTACTCGAACTTCCTCGGACGGGTCGAGGACGGCCAGATCGTCGGGACGCTCGAGATCAGCCAGACCACGGTCTCCGGGCGGTACAAGGACTCGACCGGCGAGGTCGACTTCAACACCACGATCCCGCCCATCCTGCAGGGGACCTCGACGCTGACCGACCAGCTCGACGCGGCCGGGATCAACTACACGGGCGAGACCCCCAGCGGCCTGCAGACCATCCTGCTTGCGTGGGTCGTTCCGATCCTGCTGCTCGGATTGGTCTGGTTCTTCCTCGTGCGCCGGATAAGCGGCGCGCAGGCGGGAGCCGCGCTGAACCTCGGCCGGAACAAGGTCAAGATCTATGACCGCAAGGAGATGAAGACGACGTTCGCCGACGTCGCGGGGGTGGACGAGGCGAAGGAGGAGCTCAAGGAGATCGTCGAGTTCCTCCGCAACCCCAAGAAGTACCAGCGGCTCGGCGGCCGGATCCCGAAGGGGGTGCTGCTCCTCGGCCCTCCGGGATGCGGGAAGACCCTGCTCGCCCGCGCGGTCGCCGGCGAGGCCAACGTGCCGTTCTTCTTCATGTCGGGCTCCGAGTTCGTCGAGATGTTCGTGGGCCTGGGCGCCGCCCGGGTCCGCGAGCTGTTCCAGCAGGCAAAGGAGAAGGCTCCCGCGCTCGTGTTCCTCGACGAGATCGACACGATCGGCAAGGGCCGGGCCGGCGCGCTCGGGGCGGGGTTCGGCGCGCACGACGAGCGCGAGCAGACGCTCAACCAGCTGCTGGTCGAGATGGACGGGTTCGACTCGCAGAAGGGTGTGATCATCATGGCGGCCACCAACCGCCCAGACGTGCTCGACCCCGCGCTGGTGCGCCCGGGCCGCTTCGACCGGCAGGTCGTCGTCGACCAGCCCGATCTGCGTGGTCGCGAGGAGATCCTCAAGGTCCACGTCCGCGGCGTCGCGCTCGACCGTCACGTCGACCTCCGGGTGCTCGCCTCCCGAACGCCGGGATTCACCGGGGCCGACCTCGCCAACGTCGTGAACGAGGCGGCCCTGCTCGCCGCCCGTAGGGAGCGGGAGGCGGTCACCATGGTCGAGCTCGAGGAGGCGATCGATCGGACGGTCGCGGGTCTGGAGCGCAAGAGTCGCGTCATGTCCGTGAAGGACAAGGAGCGGGTGGCGATCCACGAGATGGGTCACGCGCTCGTCGCCCTCACCGCGGAGACCGCCGACCCGGTTCACCGGGTCTCGATCATCCCGCGCGGCGCGGCGGCGCTGGGGATGACCATGCAGCGACCACTCGAGGATCGATACCTGCTCACCGAGCCCGAGCTGAAGGACCGACTCGCGGTGCTCCTGGGTGGGCGCACGGCGGAGGAGATCCTGTTCGACCAGGTCGTCTCGACGGGAGCGCAGAACGACCTCGAGCGCGCCACCGAGATTTCCCGGGCCATGGTGACCGAGTACGGCATGAGCCCGAAGATCGGCCCGGTGTCGTTCGGCCACGACGGGTTCCGTCCCGGCGCCGGGTTCCTGTACCCGGGCGGCTCACCCGAGCTCTCGGACGACCTGTCGGCGCTGATCGACGAGGAGACCGCCCGGCTCGTGAACGAGGCCCACGACCGCGCGACCGAGGTACTCACACGATACCGAGGGCTCCTGGAGCAGCTCTCGAAGATCCTGATCGTGAACGAGGTGATCGACGGGCCGGACCTGCAGGCGTACTTCGACGGGAGCAAGCCGATCCCCACGCCGGAGGAGCTCGAGGCCAAGATCCACGCGAACGACCACGCGGCCGCGGCCGCCTCGAAGGGGCCGGACATCGTCCTGCAGCCTGGCCCCTCCTAACCGTCGTCCGGCGGCCGAACGAGCAGGTCGTAGCGGTCCCGGAACCGCTCGAGGAACCGGTAGTAGTTGCGCTTGGAGAGCCGGTCGCGTTCGGCCTCGGGGGTCGCGTGGTACATCCGGTGCTCGTGCCTGACGACCGGCGCGTCGACACGCAGGGCGCGCAGGCCGGCGTCCTTGATCCGGAACGAGTAGTCGATGTCGGCCGTCCGGTACCAGCGGAACCTCTCGTCGAACCACCCGACGTCGCGGATCATGTCCCTGCGGAACGCCATCAGGTACCCCTCGATCGCGTCGACCTCGGGTCCGTCGCTCTCGTGGAACTCACGCAGGTCCTCGGTCGAGATCCCGAAGGGCCCGCAGACGCCGACGCTCGGGTCTTCGAGCGCGGCCTCGAGCGGCGCGAACACGTCCCCCGTAGGTTCGACCGATCCGTCCATCACGAGCACGGACCGGCCACGCGAACGTTTGAGCCCGGCGTTCAGGGCGGCGCCCCATCCCGTCCCGGCCTCGAGCGCGAGGACCTCGACCTCCTCCCCGTAGGACGAGGGCTCCGTGTCGGTGACGTCCGCGACGACGTAGCGCACCTCGCGGCCTCCACGGTTCGCGCGCAGGCCTGCCAGCGCCCGCCCGACGTCCTCGGGCCAACCCTCGACGACCCAATGGACGCTCACGTCGGCGGTCGCAGGCTCGTCGAGCAGGCTCTCGACGTCGTGCGCGGCGATGCGGTGCGGTTCGGTGACTGCCAGCGGCTCGAGCGAAGGGCCATCCGGGCCGTCGATCACCGAGAAGCCGAGCCCTGCGATCCGATCGCGGAGCGCGTCCGCGGCGGCGAAGTCCTTGGCCATCCGGCGCGCGTCGCGTTCGGCCGCGAGCGCGCGAATCTCGTCGGGGACCTGGGTCATGGCCTCCGCCCGTGCGGGTGGACTAGACGGGCTCCTTCGAGACCGAGCGGAGGCGCCCTGCCACGGCCTCGAGCGTCCTGAGGGCGATCGCAGGGTGCTCCATCAGCAGGCCGCGGAAGACCCAGCCGGTGATGCCGACGAGGCGAACCGGCGAGAGGGCCGTCACGGTTGCGGTCCGGGGACCGCCGTCCAGCAGGGCGACCTCCCCGAAAAAGTCGCCGGGCCCCAGGCGCGCCTTGGTCTTGCCGCCGATCGTGACCTTGCACTGCCCGTCCAGGATCAGGAACAGCCCGATCCCCCGCTCGCCCTCGCGGGCGATCACGGTTCCCTCCTTGTGCGAGACCTCCTTGGAGGCCCGGGCGATGATCCCGAGCTCCCGCTTGGAGCAGCCGGAGAAGATCGGCACGTTGGCGAGGTTGTTCGCGACGCTCGGGGCTGCCACCTGCTGCTCCACCTCCTGCTTCGTTCGATCCACGTCGAGCCCGGCGGGCACGCGATCCTATCGCGATCCGATCGGGTGGCGCGACCGCTAGGATGCTGCCGTGAGCGAGCGAGGTCGCTTCGCCGCGATGGTCGTCCTGTTCCTGATCGGGTTCGGGCTCATCGGCTTGGCGAGCTCCGTGGATTCGAGCTGGCCGCTCTTCGTCACGGTGATCCCCTACTCGATCATCCCGTGGCTCGTGGTCCACGCGGACGACCCAACCGCCCCGCCCACCGAGGGCTAGATCCCCGAAGCCTCGACCCCCCGGGCCTGCACACGCCGTTAGGTCGAAAGGCCTCCCCCACCGACATCGCGGCGGTCGCCGTTCGTACAGGGCCGCCGGCAGCAGAAACGACTATCCGTCGGATGCACGACCTACGACGTGTCCCCCAGGATGAACCTCCAACGACGGGGGCCGCCATGGGTATCCAGCGGAAGCAAGAGGAAGGGTCCGGAGAGCGAACGCCGCGACCGTGCCGCACCACGGGCGCCGCCATGCGTCGCCCCGGTCTCGTGGGTGCGCTGGCGGCATCGCTCCTGCTCGGCGCCCTGATCCTCCCTCCCGAGTCGCCGACGGCATCGCCGGATCAGCTCGTACCGGTCATCGTCCGAGGCCAGGGGGGATCGGTCGACGTCGCCGAGCGCCTCGTCCTGGATGCCGGCGGAACGGTGGGTCGCCGCATCTCGATCATCGACGGGTTCGCCGCCGAGGTTCCGAGCACCGAGATCGCCGGACTGAATCGATCGCCGGCGATCGTCTCCGTCACCCCGGATGCCTCGGTTCGGTTGCTCGGCACCGTCGACGGCATCGATCCGAACAAGCATCCCGGTTCCTGGCTGAAGGTGGCGAAGAACACGAAGCTGTACGAGATGTGGCAGCGGGGTTGGACGGGGGAAGGCGTCGACGTCGCGCTGATCGACTCGGGCGTGGCCCCGGTTCCGGGCATCGACCTGCAGGTGATCAACGGCCCCGACCTCTCGTTCGACTCGCAGGCCTCGAACCTGACCGACATCGACACCTATGGCCACGGCACCCACATGGCGGGTCTGATCGCGGGACGCGATGCCGCCATCCCGCCGGGCAAGGAGGATGAGGAGGTCGATCACTACTTCGTCGGCGCCGCTCCCGGCGCTCGCATCGTCTCGCTCAAGGTGGCTGCGAGCGACGGCGCGACCGACGTGTCGCAGGTCATCGCCGCGATCGATTGGATCGTGCAGCACCGCAACAGTGACGGTCTGAACATCCGCGTCCTCAACCTGTCCTTCGGGACCGACGGCACGCAGGACTACCAGCTCGACCCGCTGGCGTACGCGGCCGAGGTCGCGTGGCTCCACGGGATCGTGGTGGTCGTCGCGGCGGGCAACTCCGGCTTCGGCACGCCGCAGCTCAACAACCCCGCGTACGACCCCTACGTCATCGCGGTCGGCGGCGACGACGCCAAAGGAACGGATGACCCCAAGGACGACGTGATCCCGTCCTGGCAATCGCGCGGCAACACGCTCCGGCACCCCGACCTCGTCGCCCCCGGCAAGTCGATCGTCAGCCTTCGCGATCCCGGGAGCTTCGTCGATGAGGCGAACCCGGGCGCCCGCGTCGGAGCCACCCGATTCATCAAGGGCAGCGGCTCATCGCAGGCGGCCGCCATCGTTTCGGGGGCCGTGGCGACGATCCTGGAGCAGCATCCCGAGCTCACCCCCGATCAGGTGAAGGCCCTGCTCATGCAGACCGCGGTGCCGCTGCCCAACGCGGATCCCATCGCGCAGGGAGCGGGGCTCATCAACCTCCATCGCGCGAGGGAGGCCAAGATCTCGACCGTCGCGGACGCCGTGCAGACGTGGCCCCGATCGACAGGGCTTGGGTCCCTCCAACTCGCCCGCGGCTCCGTCGTCACCGAGGACGACGGCACCGTCCTCGAGGGGGAGCAGACGATCTTCGGCGACACCTGGGATGCATCGACCTGGGCGTCGAGCAGTTGGGACGGTACGAGCTGGTCCGGCGGGGATTGGACCGCCAGGACGTGGTCGGGAGACTGCTGGTGTGGCTCGAGCTGGAGCGCGCGTACGTGGTCCGCTCGCACCTGGAGCGGTTCGTCATGGTCGGCCAGGACGTGGAGCGGAAGGACCTGGTCCGCTCGCACGTGGAGCGGATCCGGGTGGTCGGCAGGTTCGTGGGGCGGCGCGGACGACGCTCCATCGGCACTGTCCTCGGGGGCCTGGGCAAGCACACTCTGGGGGGACTAGATGCTCCACCGCTTGTGTGGCCGTCCACGCTCGCCCGCGGCGGGCGTGTGGCTCCTCACGGCGGGTCTCGTCGCCGCGAGCGTCCTCCTGTGGTTCGGGGTGCGAGGCGAGGAGCCGCCGTTCGCCGGCGCTTCCCTCCCATGGTGGGTGCTCGCCGTCTCGTTCGGAGTCGCGGAAGTGTTCGTGGTGCACATCCGCATCGCTCGGCACGCGCAGACCTTCTCGCTGGCCGAGATCCCCCTCGTCTTCGGGCTGGCGTTCACGACCCCGGGAGGACTCGTGCTCGCCGAGACGGTAGGCGTCGGGATCGCGCTCGCGATCCATCGCCGGCAGAGGCCGCTGCGACTGAGCTTCAACGTCGCCCAGCGTGCGTGCACGACCCTGCTCGCGGTCGTCTTCGTCGCGGTGTGTCGCTCGGTACTTCCCGCCGGGTGGCCGTCGCTCTGGGTGTCCCTCTTCGGCGCGACCATCCTCGCCGACCTCGTGGGCGCGATGCTAATCAACGTGGCGATCGGGCTGTCGGACGACAAGATCAAGCTCCTCGACCAGGTGATCGGTCTCGGCACCTTGCTCACGGTCGCGAACACGGCGCTCGGGATCGTCGGCGTGATGGTCTTCCTCCAACACCCTGCGGCGGTCCTCCTGGTCGTGGCGCCCGCTGCGATGACCTCCTTCGCCGGTAAGGCGTTCACCGATCTCCAGCGGAAGCACGACGATCTCCTCCAGCTCCAGCGCGCGACGGGGCTCGCGCAACGTTCGCTCGAACGCGAGGACATGGTCCCGGTGCTCCTTCACCGGATGCGGGAGATGTTCAACGCGGGCATCGCCGAGCTGATCCTGTGGCCCGAAGGCCGTGACCAGCCCCCCGTACGCTGTCAGGTCGGGCCGGGCGACCAGGAGATCGCCTTCGAACCCGTGGTCCTGCATCCCACGGAGGGCGTCTGGGCCCGCGTGGCATCCGAGCGCGAGCCGTTGCTCCTCTCGCGACCCATCCGCAACGAGGCGCTCCGGCGATTCTTCGGGGACCGGCAGATACGGGACGCGATCGTCGCGCCCGTGTCGTCGGACGATCAGCTCCTCGGCATCGTCACCGTCGCCGACCGACTCGATGACTTCAGCACGTTCGATCACGACGACCTCGAGCTGTTCCAGACCCTCGCCAATCACGCCGCCGTCGCCCTGCGGAACTCGCTCCTCCTCGAGCGGCTCGAGCGTGCGCTGGCCCACGAGACTGAGACGGGCCGACTGAAGGACGAGTTCGTCGCGACGGTCTCCCATGAGCTCCGAACCCCGCTCACGAACGTCCAGGCGTCCGTCAAGACGCTCCTGCGACGGGATGTGCGTTTCACTCCGGCAGAGCAGCACGAGTTCCTTTTGGCGGCGGACCGACACACCGAGCGGCTCAAGCGCCTCATCGAGGACATCCTGTTCGCGGCGCGCGTCGAAACAGAGGAGCCGCTCTCCAGGCCGACGCAGGAGATCGGTCTCGCGGGCCTGATCACTCGCCTGGTCGAAGACGAGGCCTACGGCGATGGGCGGGAACGTATCGACGTGGTGATCTCAGACACGGTGCCACCGGTCCGGGGTATCGAGGAAGACGTCTATCGCATCCTTCGCAACCTCATCGATAACGCCCTGAAGTACTCCCCCGAGAACCAGCGGGTCACGGTCATTGTCGGCGTCGACCCCGATGGCGTCGTCGTCCGAGTACGCGATCGAGGGCCGGGGATCGAACCCGACCAACGGGACAGGATCTTCGACCGCTTCTACCAGGTCGATCAATCGGACACGCGGCGGGTCGGCGGCGTCGGGATGGGCCTGTACATCTGCCGGCGCGCGGCGGAACGACTGGGGGGGCGCATCTGGCTCGATCGCTCCGATGCTTCCGGATCGGTCTTCGCCGTCCGCCTTCCGACCGCCGATCACGCGGGGCGCGAGACGGCGGACACCGTGACCGTGATCGCACGCGTCTGACCTTTGGATGGACCTGGAGCCCCGCCCAACCAATCGCTTCGATCCACCCATAGCTCGTCGGTCTTCCCCTGCATCTGCGGGTCGCTGTGCCAAGGGACGTGCGGGCTTGTCAGAGACACGAAGGTGGGGCACCTACGCTGGCAAGCACCGGTCTCGCGGTCACCTTGCTGGGTCCTCTCTCACTCATCGCGTCCTCTTCGCTTTAGACCTTCCTCTACCCCGTTGCGGCCTGCTGCGTCATCAGATCTTCTTTGCGCGCCTTCATTGACTCGCCCAGCTGAGTGAGTTCGTCCTGGTCGAACACCTGCCTGGCCTGCTTGAACATCTCGCCTTCTTCTTCTTCGATGTGATGCTCGAGGTTCTCCTTCATGACCGAGAACTTCGCGCCCCACTTCTCGTCGTCGTACGCGACGCCTTCGATTTCGGCCATGACGGTGTCCACGACATGATGCTCTTCATATCCCTCGAGGGCGATCTCCTTGGTCTTCGGATGCTCCTTGAGCGCCGGGTAGAAGATCTCCTCCTCGATCGCCTCATGGACCACCAGTTCCTGCTTGACCTTCGTGAACAGCTCCTCGCGGGTCTTCACACCCCGTTCGGTGGTCGACTCGAGCTCCGCGAGCAGCTTCTTGACCTTCTGGTGGTCATCTTTGAGCAGACTCATCGCGTCCATGGTTCTTCTCCTCGCTCCAGGGGCAGCCTCGATCAGGCCTCCCAGCCCGGTGATCTACCTGGTGATTCCTGTTCAACCTCCGGGATCCCTACGACGTCGCTGGTACGTTCGCGCGGGGTTTCGGGGGCAGCACTTCGTCGGATCTCCGACGCTTTCGCGTCTGCGCGCTGACTGACACGTTCCCAGTACCCACGCGCGGTCTGGATGCCGCCCCCACCGAAGGCAACGATCGCTACACCGACGACGATGGCCAGTAGAGCGTAGAAGAGACCGTTGACGATCTCCGGCGCGATCTGCAGCTGATTCAGGGCCGCGAAGACCCCGATGACGAGGATGGCCATTCCTGCCACACGGGCGATCCATTCGCCCCCCGAGACTTCTCCGAGCGCGGCCGCCAGCAGATCAGTCACGACCTTGGCCAGCGCCGCGACGATCACCAGAATGACAACGGCTGCGAACAGATTCGGCAGGTACGCAATGATGCCTTGGATCAGGTCACTGACCGGGTTGGGACCGAACACACCGAAGGCGAGCTGCAGCGAGATCAGGAATACGGCCCAGAAGGCGACGACTGACAGGATGTCGGAGGCATCGAACTTGGACCGGTCGAGCGCGGTCTTGAGTGCTCCTCGCTCGACCCATCGGTCAAAGCCGATCCGCTCGAGAAGCCCATCCACCACCTTCGCAACCAGCTTCGCTACGAAGTACCCGATGATGAGGATGGCCAGGAATCCAAGCAGCTTCGGAATGAATGTCGCGATGCGCTCCCACGCCTCGGTCAGTCCGCTTTCGATGTCGATGGCAAGCATGCCGGTTTCCCCTTTCCCCTCTCCGTTTGCCGGTCGTGACTCTCGTTGGAACAAAGGCTGACTACCCCAACGTGAGGCGTATCAATCAGAGATTCAGCTAGTCGTGGGAGAACGCACGGCCGGAAGCCCGCACCGTGTCCCCATATGCCAGAGTCGCTTGAGCTGCCCGCCTGGGATCAGATTGGCCCGTGCCCTAGACGGTACGCCAGGGCGGTGGTGAAGTTCGAATGCCAGCCACCGAGGAGGAATCGTGCCCAGATGGCTTCGAGACAACAGCCTATCGATCGTCCTGTTCGGCCTCTTCGCGATCTTCCTCATAGGCCAGAGCCTGACCGGCTGGCGCACCTACAACGCCCAGCAGGAGGAACATCGCGAACCAACCGTGGGCCTCGGTACCTACCTCACCACGGGCCACTTCGTGGAGGCCACCTTCGAGAACTGGGAGAGCGAGTTCCTCCAGATGGCTTCCTACGTCTTGCTCACGATCTGGCTGATCCAAAAGGGCTCGTCGGAGTCCAAGCCGCCCGGCGGCGATCCCGAGAAGGATGCCGACCCCAGGTCGATGCCCGACCTGGGGCGAGCCCCCGGTCCTGTGCGGCGTGGAGGCTGGCAGCTCACGCTCTACGAGAACTCCCTGGGGATCACTCTCGCGCTCCTCTTCGTGCTGTCGTTCGTGCTGCACGCGCTGGGAGGTGCGCGAGACTTCAGCGCGGAGCAGGTGGCCCACGGGCAGCGACCAGTAGGCACGATGGAGTTCATGACGACATCCACCTTCTGGTTCCAGTCGTTTCAGAACTGGCAGAGCGAGTTCGTGGCCGTCGGGAGCATCGTGGTGCTTACGATCTTCCTCCGACAACGGGGCTCCCCCGAATCGAAACCTGTCGCTGCCCCTCACGACGACACTGGCGGCTGAGAAGACTCCACGTTGCGGCATCCGGCGGGCCTTAAGGGGTCAGCTAGAGATCGTTGATCCATACGTTTGGATGTGCATGGGTCGGGAAGCCATCCGTACGGAAGCCGCCAGAAAGAGAGGGAAACAGATGTGCATGTCCTGTGGATGCGGCGAGCCCCACGAGTCTCACGGAGACAAGCGGAACATTGTCTATGCGGACCTCAAGAAAGCCGCCGACGCATCCAAGATCTCGGTGAAAGAAGCGGTGCAGAACATCGGTAAGACGCTCCGGACCAGGAACCCTCGTTCGCCTGCTGGCAGATGATGCGAGTGAGCTCCTACCGGGCGTCAACGGTCTCTTCTCCTCGCTCCTCGCCATCATCCTCGGAGTGACGATCGTCGCTTCGGTGGCGGTGGCATTCAAACGGCTCTTGGTTACTGAGAACTTGTCAGCAAACGCGCCGAGATAGAGGCGTCCGAGATACGGCGCCAGGCCGATCCTGGCCGCTCGTCAACGGGGAGAGCCTTGTTGGACCTCAGGCCACCGGGACCCGGAGTCCCGCCACGGCGAATCAGGCGCGCTAGCGACCGGGCTAGGAACTCGGGTTCGTATCGAGCATCAGCGGATGTTCCGTAT
>Ga0307302_10000569_pt1 | contig 16394 bp, 19 predicted proteins | sample ER_DNA_183_FD_194490 | JGI IMG/M metagenome (GOLD analysis project Ga0307302, IMG submission 194490) | Bulk soil microbial communities from the East River watershed near Crested Butte, Colorado, United States - ER_DNA_183 | ecosystem: Environmental > Terrestrial > Soil > Floodplain | place...
TCTTGATCCGGCTCGGCTGGAGTCTCGGCGAGACAGGCCGCCCGCACCGCGCCGCACGTTACTTCGAGCGGCTGGCTGCCCGCATAAAGCCAATCCTGGCGGAGGGCGATCCAGCGCTTGAGGACGTGCGCTTCGCCCGCGGTGTCTGGCATCGCAAGGAGGGCAAGATCGGCCGATCCGTGCGCGAGCTGACTGCTCTACGGGATGCGATGACCCGCGAGGGGGTTGAGGCGGAGCGCCGCGCAATCAAAACGCGAGCCGAGCTGGCGACATCTCAGGGCTGGTCCGGCCAGGTCAAGGCGGCCTGTCGGGATCTGGCGCAGATCATTGCTGACGCTGAGAAGGCTTTGCCGCGCGATGACCCATTGATCTTTCACGTCCGATACACCCACGCTGTTTGGAGGGGCCGAGCCGGCCAGCACCGCGACGCAGCAGAACTACTGACCGAGGTCCTGAAGGGACAGCGGCAGATCCTCGGGGACGACAACATCAGCACACTGAAAACGCGGCTGGAGCTGGCCGTCTGGAACGGCCATAGTGGCGCGGACCGCGATGCGCTGCTCCAGCTACTCGACCAGCGTGACGACTGGATTAGGGTCTGCGGGCCGGATCATCCGTACACATTGCGAATGCTGCACATCTTGGCCCAGCACCGCGGCCGCATCGGGGAGCTGAACAAAGCCCACATCGGCATGCGGGCGGTCTATCGACGACGACGTCAGATCCTTGGCGACCGTCACCCCGATACGCTCACGAGCCGACAGGATTTGGCAGTACTGCGCGGACAGCTCAACGATCCGCAGCGCGCGGTGTTCGATCTGATCGAGCTACTGCGCAACCGCCTCAGAATTCAAGGCATGCGATCGATCGGGACATTCCGCACCCGTCGGCAGCTCGCCGAGTGGATCGCCCGTGCCGGTCACCCCCAGACCGGACTTGCAGAGCTGCGCTACCTGCAGGCCGACCTTGCCAGATTCGTGGAGGATGGGCACCCAGAACTAGCCCACGTTGCGGCCAGCATCGCTGAACTCAGCTGAGCCTGGCAAGCGCTCCACGGTGGACCGAATCTCACTGGCAGGCTGTCATCATGCGCCCCTTCACCCAGGTCGATGTCTTCACCAACGTGCTGACGTTCGGCAATCCCGTGGCTGTGGTTCACGACGCCGACGATCTCACCACGCAGGACATGGCCGACTTCGCCCGCTGGACCAATCTGAGCGAGACGACGTTCCTGATCGCTCCTACCGACGAGCAGGCCGACTATCAGCTGCGGATCTTCACGACCAACACCGAGCTGCCCTTTGCTGGCCACCCCACTCTCGGCTCGGCCCATGCCTGGTTGGAGGCCGGCGGCATCGCCAAGAACCCCGAAGGCCTTACCCAGCAGTGTGCAGCCGGACTCGTACGGATCCGTCGCGACGGGACGCGGCTTGCCTTCGCTGCACCGCCGCTCATCCGAAGCGGTGATGTCGACGCCGAGGACCTGACCGAAATCATGGCCTTTCTCGGCATCGATCCTGACGTGGTGGTGGATGCGCAATGGGCCGACAACGGCCCCGGCTGGGTGGCGCTGTTGCTTAACGACGCCGAGACAGTCCTGGCGCTCCGCCCGAAGGCCGTCGACTCCGGCCGATTCAGCGCCGTCGGGGTGGTCGGACCGTATCCACCGCACTCGGAGGTGGACTTCGAAGTCCGGGCCTTCACCTCGCTGGTCACGCAGGCTGAGGACCCGGTCACCGGCAGCCTCAACGCCGCACTCGGTCAATGGCTGATCGCTACCCAGCGGGCACCAAGTTCCTACGTCGCCGCCCAGGGAACCGTCATCGGTCGACGCGGCCGGGTCTACGTCACCCAGATCGGCAGCGACGTCTGGATCGGCGGCGACGCGGTGACCGGCGTGACCGGGATGGTGCACAAATAGTGATCAGGTTCGCCGACGCTCAGGAGGCTTCATGACTGCCGACGCGATCGTCGGTGCCACACCGAAACCGGTGCCGACGTGGGCGGTGATCACCGTGCTTTCCTTGGCTGGAACCACAGTGTCGTTGCAGCAGACCATGGTGATTCCGCTGCTACCAGGGTTCCAACATCTGCTGCAGGTCTCAGCCGACGACATCTCCTGGTTGGTGACTGCAACGCTCCTGACGGCCGCGGTCGCCACTCCGATTGTGGCCAGGCTCGCGGACATGTACGGGAAGCGGCTGATGATGCTCGTGTGCATCGTTTTGATGACGGCCGGCTCGCTGGTTGCGGCCCTCAGCGCCGGAAGCTTCCTCGCTCTGGTTGTCGGCCGATCCCTGCAGGGCTTCGCAGCCGCCTTGATCCCTGTCGGGATCAGCATCATGCGCGACGAACTGCCCAAGAACAAGGTCGGATCGGCGATTGCCCTGATGAGCGCGACGCTGGGTATTGGCGGCGCCCTCGGCCTGCCGCTCGGCGGCATCCTCTTCGACCAGTTCGGCTGGCAGTCGGTCTTCTGGCTGTCCGCGGGCGTCGGAGTCGCGATCGGTGTCGCCGTACTGCTCGTGGTCTCGGAGTCGGATGTGAAGAGCCGAGGCCGGTTCGATCTTCTTGGCGCGATTCTGCTGTCGATCGCCCTGACCGCTCTGCTCCTGGTGATCTCCAAAGGCGGCAGCTGGGGCTGGAAAAGCGAACAAACCATCCTGCTGCTGGTGGTGACTGCCGTCGTCCTGGCGTTCTGGGTCCCCTATTCGCTCAAGGTCAGCCAGCCGCTGGTTGATCTACGTACGTCGGCGCGCCGCCCCATTCTGTTGACCAACATCGCTTCGATCTTGGTCGGCTTCGCCCTGATGGCCAACATGTTGATCAGCACCCAGCAGCTGCAGCAACCGGTCGAAGCAAGCGGGTTTGGGCTCACCGCGGTCGCCGCCGGCCTGGCGATGGTCCCCTCGGGCCTGGCCATGGTGGCCTTCTCGCCAGTGTCCGGAACCATGATCAACCGCCTCGGCGGCAGGGTCACGTTGATTACCGGGGCTGCGATCATGGCCGTCGCGTACCTAGCCCGGGTCTTCTACGGCGACACGGTGTTTGCGGTGATCATCGGCTCCACAGTGGTCGGCATAGGGTCGGCAGTTGCGTACGCCGCGATGCCGAGCCTGATCATGGCCAACGTGCCGATCACCGAAACCGCCTCAGCGAACGGGCTGAACGCGCTACTTCGGGCGCTCGGCACATCGACGGCCAGTGCAGTCATCGCCGCGCTCCTCTCTCTGGTGACGGTGACTGTTGCGGGGCAGCAGGTTCCGGCCTTGGCCGCGTTCCAGGATGTGTTTTGGCTCGCTGCTGTCGCCTCGCTGATCTGCTGCGGCGTTGCATGGTTGGTCCCCAAACGGGTGCGCGTACCCATCGCTGAGGCAGAGGTGCTGGCCGGCGGCCCAGAGGCAGTCATACAGGCCGGTGAGAACGCTGAGATCGTTGCTCATGGCCGCGTGGTGCAAGGCGCCGGACAGCCGATTGGGCATGCCGTCGTGACCGCGCTCAGGCTCTCCGGCGAGCCGTTGGATTGGAGCCGAGCCGACAACAACGGAGCCTTCTCGCTGGCACTGCCAGGCCTGGGGCGGTATCTATTGATCGTCAACGCCGACGGCTGGACGCCGCGTTCCGAAGTAGTTGACTTTGCCGACGCAAGCACCCATCACCTCATCCAGCTGAAGGAGCCGCTCATGCTCACCGGCCGGGTACTGCGTCGTGGATTAGCCGTGACCGGCGCGCTCGTAACGCTCAGTGCCCGCACCGGGGAGTTCATAGCCGCTACCAGGAGCGACGCGGAGGGCCGCTACCAGCTGCGACTCCCGCCACCGGGGCACCACATACTCACCGTGCTCGAACCGGACACTCTGCAGGCCCAGTCGATCAAGATCTTTACGACAACCCAGTCGGCCGTGAGCGATGTGGAGCTCGCCCCAGCAGCCGACCTGCTACACAGCTGAGCTAGATCCCTCTCGGCCTTGTGTAAGGAGCCACTGCAGGCAGTGACAGCTCGGTGAGGCGAGCGTTGATAGCAGCGGCAAGGACATTGTGCTCCTGAGCTGAAATGAAGGACTTTCCGGTCAGATATCCCGCGATGACCGGAGCACTGAGGTCCTCGCCGAGCTCGGCCGCCCGATTGGAGAGGTCGTCGAGGGTCGTCTTGCACCTAATGAACGCCTCGAACAGACGCGTGAGTGCCTCGCTGCCGATCTCGTCAGTCTTAGTACCGGATCGGAGGAGAGCTGGAGGTCTCTCTATTTGGGTCATGGCCGAGCCTGAGGGTGCGGCATTTCCCGGTTACTAACTCGGCGCAAGAAGCCATCATGGAGAAGCGGTCAACGCGTACGGCGATCTCCAGCCCGAGGACGGCTGTGTTCCCAGCAGCAACAACGCTACACGCGCGCAGGTTGATGACCAACCGGTTGCTTCAACGCACACTCGGACGGTGGCGGCCTGGATGATGGGGCCATACTGTGACAGGCGCGACGGGATGATACACAAATAGCCGCAGTCGTCCACGCATGAAGGGCTGGGCTACGTGAGTGCCGCACTGCTCTGGGGAGCCATTGCCGCGTCCTCGCTGGTGCTGGGCGCTCTCCTCGGTCTGGCGCGACAGTGGCATGACAGCCTGATCGGGGTGGTACTCGGGTTCGGGGCGGGCGCGTTGATCTCGAGCATCTCCTTCGAGCTCACCGAGGAAGGGTTCCGTCTGGGCGGGCCGCTGGCGCTGGCCATAGGGATCGCGGCGGGAGCATTGGCCTTCTTCTTCGCCGACCGTTGGGTTGAGCGGCTAGGCCGTCGGCTCGGCGGCGGAGCGGCCGGACTGCCGCTCGCCCTGGGTGCCTTGCTCGACGGCATTCCGGAACAGGCGGTACTGGGGATCGGCTTGGCCCAGGGCCAGGGTGTCAGCGTGGCACTACTGGTGGCGATCTTCGTGTCCAACCTGCCAGAGTCGATCGGTTCCTCGATCGACATGAAAACTGGCGGGGTCCGTCCTCGAGTGATCATCTTCTTGTGGGTCGCGGTGGCCGTAGTCTGCGCGTTGTCGACGGTGGGCGGGTACGCCGTGTCTCGAGTGCTGGCGGAACGATTCGAAGGAGCCGTGGATGGGTTCGCCGCAGGAGCGTTGCTGGTCATGCTTGTCGGGTCGATGATCCCCGAAGCCACCGCCAAGGCCGGTGAGAAGACCGGGCTCGCAGCCGTACTCGGATTCGCCGTTGCCGCAGGACTGTCCGCAGTCACCTGACCTGTTTGGCCTCTACGTCGACTTGTCAGATTCTCAGCGGGCTATAGCCTGCTGAGAATCTGACAAGTCGGCAGGGCTTCTGCGGCGTAGGCGTCTCATGATGCTGGCGCGGGCCTTGGCGATACGCCCGGACGGCTCGGCGCTCGAGTGTGTGTCCTCGCCGCCGTCGACGTCGGGTGCTGCCAGGCTTCGGATGAGCTCGATCACCTCGCCCTCATCGAGTCCTTGCGAGACCAACCGCTCGGGATCTGCCGGGTCGCGGGCGAAAACGTACAGGCCGCCGCGTCCTTCGGCGAGCACGATGTCGGCGCTCAGCTCCCCGATCTCTGCGCTGCCCGAGGCGGAGTACTGCGTCACGGTCACCAACGCGCTCCGCTTCGCGGCGGCGAGCACCTCGTCGGGCTCGGCAGGCTCGCGCTCCGGATCACCGTCCGGCAGCCGCTCGCGCAGCCGGCGAAGCGCCTCGTCGATCTGTCGGAGTGAGAGCTCATGCACGCCGAGCGCGTCGATCAGCACCTCGAGAGCCACGCCCTCCGGCTGCGGGAGCAGCAGGGTCCGCCATGGCTGACCCGGTTCGGTGCCGGTCACACGCGCATCGATCACGGACCGCGCGCGTTGCTGGAACACCACGGCAATGCCCAGGTCGCCGCGCACCTGCAGGCGTTCCGTCTCCGGCAGGGCCACCAAGAGCTGCCGCGCGGCCAGTGACCGTACGGCCTCACCGACCTCCTCTTCGGACGGCATCTCGTCAAGGAAGTCGACGACGGCATCGACGGCGACCATCTCGGCGAGGCTGTAGCCGCCGAGTGGCACGGGTCCGGTGCTGACCAGATGGAGCACCGCTTCAATCAGGCCCGACGGGACGCCGACGTCCGACTGTGTCTCAGTCATGACGCCTTTCGGCGCTGGCCGGAACTCGACCCGCTAAGCGCAGGCGTCGGTCACCCACCGTTACCTCGATCGGTCGCGCGGCCACCACGTGGGGCAGTGTCCAGCCGCCCGACTGGCCACCGGCTGAGAGCAGCCGGCGAGCGGTAGCCGCTCCAGTCTCGGTGACCCACACCTGAGAGTTGCCGAATAGCCCTCGACCTCGCCCTCGCCCCGGTCCTGGTATCAGGTCGACCAAAGGATCCTTTCGCAATGGCCCCAGGAAACGGCGTACGAGATCAGAGTTCGTCATGCCTGGCGTCGCGGGGATGACCTGATCTTCGGTGTCGAGCCGGGCGAGGGTCGCGGTCAACGCGCGCGCCGTACCCTGCGGCAGCGGCACTGACGTCCTCAATTGGGGCGAGAGGTACATCGGCCGCCGCTCGGTGACGGCGGAGAGTCCCCATGGCCCGACGTTGCGTTTGGTTACGCGGTAGACGACGTAGTCCACCAGGTGCAGCACGTCATTCCACGACGGCAGCCGGTGCCCCGCACCGAACGCCGCCGGGGTCTTCTCAAGCTGCACCCAGGTGCCGGTCGCGGTCCGTCCGTGCAACTTCTCGCGCACCAGCGGACCGTGCATGCCCAGATCGGGATAGGTCACCTTGTCCACCGTGCGATGGTGACTCGACAGCCGCTGGCGGGTCACCTTCGGAAACCGCCAGCGTTCGTACAGGTCCGGATTGTCGACGAGGACATGCCCGCCGCACAGCACGTCGCGCAGCTGATTGACGTCGAGCCCGTGCGCTTCGAGATCCGCAAGCACTGCGGCCTCCTCCGGCGCAAGGCTCTTGGCGGCCTGGACCAGCCCACGCCGGTAGCGACCGTGCCGGGTGGTCAGCTGCACTAGCAGGCGGACCCTGGTGCGCATCCGTTCGGCCTGTTCCTCGCTGGCCTCGGTACGCCGTGCGGCCGACCTCATCGACGTGCCTCGCACGTCGTTAGGCTACTGCGGCTGGTTGTCGGTCGGCGATGAGCGGGGCCGGACTTGGGATGATCTGGCGCGGATGGTTCCAAGATCAGAGGTTCTTGATCAATCCACCTTTCTGATGTTGATCATACGACTCTCTGATCAAGACCTGCTTCCGGCTTGGCGAGTGTGGCAAGTGAGCCGGGGGAATGTTGGGGAGGGGTTGTCCAGGGTGGGGTTGGGGGCAAGGTGCAGTTCCAGACGCAACTTTTCCTTATTTTGTTGGGGAAACGGCTTGCTATCGAACACATGTTTGAATAGAATTGGAGCATCGAACTCGGGGATCCAGCAGAGCAGCGCACGGAGCGCGGCCGGCTGGCCGTTGAAACCGGTGGACTTGGAGTTCGGCGAAGTCGTCATTGAGCCAGATCTACGCCGGTTTGGTGTCGACTTACGCGAGCGGCCAACCAATGCGGTGGTAGTGCCGAGCGTCGCCGGCGGACTCGGCTAGGCACGTGTGCAGCAGCGCGGCGCGGAGCATCATCGAGTTCTAACCGTGGCGACTAGGCATGTCGTTCGCGTACGAGCCAGCTGGAGGGGACTTCCAGGCGTCTTTGATCGCGTCGGATCCGTCGATTAATGCGGCGCTCAAGCCGGTGAAGCTCTGTGAGGGCATCTGCGAGAGACTCTTACCCTGCTTGTTGATCAACGCCTGATTATCACCGTCGAAGATGGGGCTCGTCGGGGACATTGTTCACCTCGGCGTGATCAGTCAGCCTTCCGCTATGGCTTCTTGGACCGTCTGCAAGGTATCGGCGATGCGCAGCATGCCATCTTGTGTGAGTTCGCCCTCCTTGGACAGCTCATGCAGGTATTTATTTATCTCTTTCACGTGCTCGTCGGAGTCTTCAACGCCGTCCTGGGCGAGGTGCTCGGCTAGCTCATCGACCAGCTCGCTGAGCTCCTCGGCCTCATCCTGCTCCTCGATTTGGCCACTGCTCGAGGCCGCGCTGACCACGGCCCGCAGGTCGGACACGGCCTGCTGAGGCCTCACGGCAGTGGGCGCCGCTCTGGTTCGCATCTTCGAGGTGTCGGGTGTCGGCTCAGGGCTGTGCGCTGTCGAGATCGGAGCAACACTGCGCCGTTCGGCTGAGTCGTTCGCTGGACGATCAGCGGCTGTGGGCGCGATCGCGATGAGAACAACCGCACCAACGGCGAGCGCGGCAACACCGCCGAGGACCCATCTGGTTCGACCGGGCGGCCGCCGATAAGCCGCCACAGGCGCCGTGATCTCGGCCGGGTCAACAACCGGCAAAGTCAAGGTGGCCTGACCCAACACCGCAGTGGTCGAGGCTGATATTGCTGACCTCGCGTCCAACGTGCCGAGTTCAAGATCCCTGAGGCGGTCAAGGACTGCCAAAGCCGACCTAGGCCGGTCTTGCGGCCCCTTGCTTAGCATCTGAGCAACCAGCGCCTCAACGGCGGGGCAGACGCCGGGACGTCGATCTCCGATTCGCGGCGGTGCAACGCTGACATGTTGATGCATCACCGCCCACGGATGCTCACCCTCAAAAGGGGGCCGCCCCGTCAACATCGTGGTCATGACGCAACCCAGCGCATACAGGTCACTGCGCTCGTCGGCCCGACGGCCCTGCGCCTGCTCAGGTGCAAGGTAGGAGGCGCTTCCAATCACGGTGTTGGTGGCCGTCAGCCGGGTGGCGGCCGTCTGTGCCAGATGGGCGATCCCGAAGTCGACAATCTTGAGTGTGCCCCGCGCGTCGAACATCAGGTTCGCGGGCTTGATGTCCCGGTGTACCACTCCGGCCGCATGAGCTGCAGCCAGCCCCGCAGCAACCCCTTTGGTCAGCGCGATTACCTCCTGCTCAGGCAAGGGACCGCGCTCGGCCACATAGGCCTCAATAGTCGGGCCCGGCAGCAGCTCCATGACCAGGAACGCCGTTTCCCCCTCAGCGCCGCTGTCAAAGATCGTTACGACATTGGGGTGCTGCAGCCCGGCAGCACTCTGAGCCTCCCGTTGAAAGCGCTCCAACCTGGCGTGGTCACCATAAGCCCCAAGTTCTTGGGCCTTGAGCGCCACCTCCCTGCCGAGCACCATGTCGTGTGCCGCCCAGACGTCACCCATTCCGCCAGCCCCGACGGGCCGAACCAACCGATAACGACCGACAAGCAGCATCCCCGCTCTCATGCCTACATAGTGCAGGGGATACCACCCGCTATTTGCAGAATGTCGTAATCACTGGCCGTGTTACCTGAGCCTGTTCCGCCCCTTCGCCTTTGGCAGCCGAGTACTCGCTTGGCTTGAATTTGCTTGGGCTTTTCCAACTGTCAGACACGTGACCCGCGGCAGCAAGACTGTGGAGCCTGCTCGTCGCGTGGCCGATCGGCGACGGCTGCACGGACGCCGATAGCAAAGGTTTGGTCCGGCGCCCTCGGCGAGAATTTCCTGCCATCGGCCCAGCCGCAGGGGCTTTGGCGGCAGGCCCTTCGGTAGCGGCTCCATGCACCCGAAACAGTCATTCCCGCCTGTTCTGCCAACCTCAGTCCAGGTCAGGCCTTGGTCACGCAACTCCAGGATCTGCTCTGCGGAGGCTGGATGGGCCGGAGGACCGCCACGACGCATCGTGACGCCGGCGCGATCGAGCTGATGGCTGACCGTGCTCCAATGAGCGCCCAGCTCCGCGCCGATCTGCGGGAGCGTCCAACCCTCTGGGTACAGATCAGCTGCACGCTCAACGTCCACCGCGCCACGGTCACGAGTCTCAGCCGGATCGGCTCTAATGACAGCGACAAGTCATGGCTGTGAGCCGCCCGCGGGACGAAGATCAACAGCTTCTAACACTTGATCAACTGTGGGGCTTCGCACGGCCCACGCGACGTCTCGGCCGCCCGCATCGTCACTCTAAGAAGACGCCGAGAAGAGGCCGAAAGCCTGACACCAGCGGCGTTCACTGCTTACGCTGCCACGGACCATATGGCAGCGTCTTCGCTCCCCACCGCCGTGGAGTTGACCAGCACTCGGAGCTACATCCACACCCACGCCCGCTCAGCCAATCCAGCAAAAGGAAATTTGCATCAGCGTCGTATCTGGCCCAAGCCGTGAGGCGGGGACCATCCTCGAACCTAATGGGCCGTCAGCCTTGGCCCCAGCGGGCGGCGGCAGCAGCGCCCGGGTGATCGGTGTCGATGTGGCTCGCGGCCTGGCGCTGCTGGGGATGATCGCTGTGCATATCTTCGACACGCTGCACCGCGATGACACGCCCAGCAAGACCCATCAGGTGATGGCCGGTCACGCCTTGGCGACCTTCGTCCTGCTTGCCGGCGTCAGCCTCACCTTCATCACCAAGCGCAGCCGCACCGGGTCCCTGCTGCCAGACGCCGCAGCACTCACCACCAGGGCGCTGATCATCACATTGATCGGGTTGACTGTGAACTCCGCCCTCGATCCCGACATCAACGTGATACTGCCCTATTACGGCGTGATGTTCTTGCTGGCGATCCCGCTGCTCCGCCGCAGCTCGCCCGTCCTGATCGGGATCAGCATCGGATTGGTCCTTCTGGCTCCGCTAGTCGTGCTCGCCAGCTTCAACACGAATCTTCCAGACAATGAGCCAACCCTCGCGGCACTCATCCACCCCGTCGAACTGCTCAGCCCGCTGCTGGTCACCGGGAGCTATCCGATCGTGGCCTATCTGGCGTTCATCTGTGTCGGGATGGTGATCGGGCGACTCGACCTATCCAACAAACTGGTGGCGGTACGCCTCACGGTGGGGGGTGCCGTCCTCGCCGCCGGCTCGTGGCTCCTATCGACCCTCATCTTGTTCCAGTTCGGAGGCCTCCAGCAGCTACGAGCCGCGGCCCCAGTGAAGGTGTCCCCGCAGGCCGCACAGAACATCATCTTGTGGGAGCCCGACAACGTTTCGTCGTGGTGGTGGCTAGTCGAGCGGGCCCCGTACACCACCACTCCGTTCAGGATGGTGCACGATCTCGGGATAGCGATGGCGTGGCTGGGGTTATCGCTCCTGATCACCCGTTCCCGGCTCGCCCGCAGGTCGCTGGGCCCGCTCGCTGCGGCGGGGGCCATGACGCTCACCCTCTACACCGCCCACGTCATCGTGCTGGAGACCTCGTTCCTAGAGGACAATCCCATCCAACTGTTCTTCGTTCTGGCGTACCTCGCCCTCAGCTTTGCCGCACTGTGGCGACAGGACGGACGGCAGGGCCCGCTGGAGGCCCATGTCACCTGGGCCTCCGCACGCTCCCGCCGAATGGTCGAGTCATATTCACGGACAAATCGGATAAAACAACCAGAGGCCACGCCCCCCGCTTGAGAAGGCGAGGGCGTCACTTGTCTGCCCGGTAACGGCAGTGGCCACACGACAGAGGGAGGCAGCACGCATGAGGTCAGCCAGGCGCCGGCGTGGGACCATTCGGCCTGGGTGTCTGCCCAGTGATCACGAAACTCGCTCACGCTCACCCATCGATAGCAGGAGTCACCGTACGCGTTTCGATGATCGCTGAGCAGCGTTATCGGCGGCCACGCGCACCCGGCAGCCAGTCGGGCATCTACAAGGGAGTGCTCCTTGACGGAAAGCTCTAGATCAAGTGCTCCCGATTGTTGCGTACGATCCCGAACCAGGTCTTGGCCTTAGTGCCTTGTTTATCGCTGCGCAGCTCTGGCTCCCACGCCGTGGCCCGGAAGCCAGCATCCCTCGGCTTGTTGTGTTGCGAGAGTGTCGCGGAGGTTTCGCGCACGTGAACAGTTCCGGGATGTTGCACGCGGCGGGCTTCGGCATCAGTACTGTTTGCCTGCCCCCGCCGGACGTGTGCACCGGAAATACCCGATATGAAACCGGCGGGGCGCTTTGATCTGTATATGTGGAACGCGCCACAGGGAGCACCGATCGGTCGTATTGTTTGGCCTGCCCCCGCCGGGTTCAACCCAGGTCTTGACCCAAAAATCTCGTCATCCGGCGGGGCGCGCCGCTCGGATCTACACCGCCGGGGCTATGCGTGCCGCGCCCGACCGCTGGCGGCCACAGTGATCCACATCCCACTCTCCTTCTCCGAGTAGGCCTCGACAAAGGGCTCGGAAGCCTTTCGCTGACCAGGTCGCGCCCTGGTTCACACGATGTACGACGACGACTAAAGCGTGCTGGCCGCGCTCCGTGCAGGGGCGTTCAGCCACACCCCTGAAGGCGCCGGACGGACGAGATCGTCGCGGACGTTCGGGCACTCGCTCGTGGTGAGGCACTCTTCGGTGCGGGGATCGCGGCGCGCATGCTTCAGCACTTCGGCCGCGCGGCGACTTCATCGCCTTTTCCCGAGCTCACCAAGCGTGAGACCGAGGTCCTGGGGTTGTTGGCCGCGGGGTCGGGACAACGCTGGGGTCGCGAGGCGCTTGGGGGTGAGCCCCAAGACGGTACGTAACCACGTATCCAACATCATCACCAAGCTGCAACTTTCCGACCGGTCGGGAGCCATAGTCCTCTCTCACTGACTTGCTCGCCGATGACGCCCGAGCAACTCTCCGCGGCGAACCCCTGCCAGACCGCGACCCACTCCGGCTATTGGCCGAACTCCGCGCACTGCGCGACAGCGGCGCGATCAGCGCCGCCGAGTTCGAGATCCGCAAGTCTGCGATATGGCGCGACATCTAGGGGACCGTTCGGGTGTGGCTATACCTGGGACTGGTCGCCACACTGGTTCTTCTGCACCGCAGTCCTAACGGTGGGCCACCTGGGGCCGGCGTATCGAGGTAACCCGGTGTAACCCGGCGCGCCAGCTCACCGCCCGAACGCTAGCGGGCCTCTACCGCTCTGCGTGGACTGATCTCGTCCCCGCTGGCCACCGCTTCGGGAGCCAACCTCCGCGGCATGATCTCGTCCTCCCTGATGGGCAGCGCTTTGGGAGCCAACCTCCGCGGCATGATCTCGTCCTCCCTGATGGGCAGCGCTTTGGGAGCCAATCTTGGATTGCTCCGCGATACAGATCCTGTCCGGCGGCCGATGGCGTGATTCCGCAATTGGAACCGCTCGCGGGTGATTTCAACGAGCTTGCCTCGGTCGTCGGCTCGGAACCAGCGGACGTCATAGAAGCCACTCGGGAACACCTCGTGGTTGAGATCGAAGCGGCAACGAATCACCTTATCGGGCAGCAACACCACTTCATCGTCATCGACGACCTCCCAGTTGCCACGACTCTTGACGCATAGCTCCAGGTCAACTCCGGGATTCGGGCTGCCGCCTGACCTACGAACAAGCTCCAGGAAAAGAGCACCGCCCGGATCGGAATCATCGTGTCGCGCAAGCCAGTCGCCGTCCCGAAATCCGCTAGAGCGATACCTCCACAAGTGACCAATGAAGAGTCCGGTCCAGATGACGACGTATCCGGCTACCGTGCACAAAGCGGCCCACACGGCCGGCGCCGCCACGCCATCCCACTTCAGGGGCAGAACGGACGCGACCATCGTTCCGACCGCGGCCGCGCCGCAACCCAAAGCGACCTGCCGAGCAAATGGAGCACTTGCGCGCCGGGCGGCGCGTCTGACCTCTCGGATCCAAAGCCGTTCCATCAATGAGCCTCCTCGCGCCAACATCGACCCATTGCCCAGGCATCCTGCCACCCCAGGCCTGACGTCGTTGGAAATACTCAAAAGAGCTGGCAAGCACGTGTAACGCGGAGCTGCGTTTGCGCGGACCTGAGAGGTTGCGTGGCGCGAAACACTCCGAACCGCCGCATCCACGCCAGCATGACGAGCCCGACCACCGGGATCAGCTGGTAAACCCCCGACACTGTGCTGCTGCCCTGACATCCAGCGCCAAGTGCCTAGGAGTCTCGAAGAGGATCTATGCGGCCTTTGGTCAGCTCGGTGCTTGTGCTGATGCCTGGGTTGCTTCGTCGGGTTGTGAGCGGCGCCGGAGCAGGGCAATGCCCATGCTCAGCATGAACACGAAGAAGCCGATGAAGCCGATGTTGGAGATGCTCGAGATCACCGACGAGCAGGCCAAGCCATCCGATCCACCGCGGCAGCGCGCGGGTGGTAAGGATGGCCACCGCATACAGCGGAACGACCAGGCCGAAGCCGAGGAAGTTGCCGGCGGCGTTGGTCACCAGAGCGATGGCGGCGAAGGTGTCGGCCGTGGCTGCCAGGGTGGCCTGTCCTGCCGGGCCGGCGGCGAGGTAGGCCGGCACCAGTTCGTAGCCCATTGCGATGGGGATCAGGTGCGAGATGGTCACCAGCGTCAATCCGACGGCGCCGAGAATCGGCGCCAGAATCATCACTGGCCCAGCCGGTCGAAGGGTGTCGTAGAAACCCACTAGGGCGACGATTCCCAGAAACCCCATCAGGATGACCAGCCAGGCCCCAACGAAGAACAATCCGCCGGCCCCTTCCACGGCTGCGATCCAATCCCGGCCCGGCCGTCCGGTCTCGGGGATCAACACCCCCACACCGCTGGAACCCATCGCCACGGCGCCAGCCACGAAGCAGACCACCGTGCCGAGTGCACATACGGCGGCGACCGTGGAGAGCTTCAGCGTCCTCATGACCCTTACCCTGGCACCGCAGTACCCGGATGGCACATCTGATGGCCCCCAACTTTATGGAGGCTCTTGATCTTGGTCCGATTGGGCCAGGAGGAGTTGATTGTGGGTAGCCAAGCAACCATCGCTGACGAAACGGCGCAAAGGCTGGGTACGACGGAATCGTCGCGAAGGCCCAATGATCAACAGTGCTTTCTCGAGATCCCAGTGCTTCCGATATGAAACCTCCCGGCTGGTACTCGCGGCGGCCGCGGCAGTAGGGCCGCCGCCAACGTCGCCGGGTTAAATCCGGTACGCGATGTTCTGCTCGGCGTGCTCTTTGTGCTATGGATCGCGTGGTGGATCTCGGTCCTGATGGTTTTGCACGCCAAACCCATACATCTTCCACCACTTCCCCGTCATGACGCGGCCTGCGCCGCTCCGTGTTGGTGATCTCTGAACGCAATCAGGGCGCTGATGGTGATCTTGGCTGAGCGTACTGGACGAGGCCATCCGATGAAGATACTCGGGCCGGCGACGATAGCTTTGGTTTGTGGCGAGGATTACCGCTCAACTGGCTCTGGGCATGATCGGGCGCGCTGTCTTGGAGCGCTTGCCGTCTTCTGGCCGGACCCCCTTTTTGACCGTGGGTGAGTCATGAATGCTGTGACCCTTGCGCGGGCACACGGTGTTGCCAACCTGATCGGCGGACTTTGGCCGCTGCTGCACCTTCACAGCTTCGAGGCCGTGTTCGGACCGAAGACCGATCGTTGGCTGGTGAAGACGGTGAGCGGCCTTCTGGTTGTCAATGGCCTGACTCAGCTTGGGACGACGTCCTCCATGAAAAGCATTGCTCAGGCGCGTCGACTAGGCGTTGGGACTGCCTCCGTACTCGCTGTGATCGACCTGATCTATGTGCCCATGGGGCGGATCTCCAAGATGTACCTGATAGACGCCGCTGTCGAGATTGTGTGGATCACGGCCTGGCTGACCTCGGACCGGGCTAGCACCGGATCTGCAAGCACTGCGGGGAAGCCCTAACAGGTCTGGGAGCGCGTAGCGGTCGCCCGGCTTGTTCCGATGAATGCTGTTCAACCGGGCCGCGCATACAACCAGCGGTCGGCCGGAATAGCTACATTCCAGGAGACCGGTCTGCCCTACATGATCCTTTAAAGAAAGTCGCTCTGTTGGTACAGGTTGATGGGGTCTGTGATGAACCACCACCTGGTCTTCCCCAGTGCATCATAGCGGTCGTGCCGACGACCAAGGATGCGCTGCGAGGCGACCGACTGGACCAGTCAGCGATCGTCGGCAGGCGACTGGCTCTTGACGTACTGGCGGATGAAGCGTTCATCGGGCTGGGACAGATCCAGGCACGCCTTACAGTGAATCACGGCAGCCAGGGGAGCGCTGCGCATGCTTGGCGGCTGCCCAGCCGCACTGAGGCCACGTCTGCCTGGGAGGCTGTTCACCGCCCGGACAAAGCTGCAATCGTGCAGCCGTATGCCGGAGGGGGTGCGTCGGCCGCATCCCCTCGGGGGGCTACTTACCTTCGGTGATGGTCGTGTTCAGGAACTGACCGGTGATAGAGGACCGGTTGTCGGTCGGCTTACCAAACGTCGAGGCGACGATCGTGGCGGCGGTACCGGGCGCAGGCCGCCGTCCGGCATAAGCGTCAGTTCTTCGACCGGCCCGATCTGATAAGGGATCTTACGGCGAGGAAGACCACACCGCCTACCAGGAGCCAGGGACCGGCGACAATGATTGGATCCATCATCT
>Ga0307302_10000572_pt1 | contig 16356 bp, 10 predicted proteins | sample ER_DNA_183_FD_194490 | JGI IMG/M metagenome (GOLD analysis project Ga0307302, IMG submission 194490) | Bulk soil microbial communities from the East River watershed near Crested Butte, Colorado, United States - ER_DNA_183 | ecosystem: Environmental > Terrestrial > Soil > Floodplain | place...
GCGCGTGGAGGACATCCTCGACGGACAGCGCGAGCGCGTCCGCGAGGTGCTGGCAGAGAACCGCGACATCCATGGAGCGCTCCGGGACGCCTTGATGGAGCACGACGAGCTCGTCCGCGACGAGATCCTCGAGGTCATCGAGAAGGCGCTCGCGAACCGACCCTGACCTCGCTCCGAGGTCGCGCTCGTACACTCGGTGCATGACCCGCTCGTTCATCGTCGCTGGCGCCCGGACGCCCATCGGCAAGTTCCGCGGGGGTTTCGCGCCGCTCCGCGCGGTCGACCTCGGCGGGGCCGCGATCCGAGCCACGCTGGAGCGGGCCCGTCTCGAGCCCGACCAGGTCGAGTACACGGTCATGGGGCATGTGATCCAGGCGGGGCAGGGGCAGATCACGGCTCGGCAGGCGTCGATCGCCGCGGGCATCCCGAAGGAGATCCCCGCGATCACCGTCAACAAGGTGTGCCTGTCCGGGATGTCGGCCATCGCGATGGCCGATCAGATGATCCGCGCGGGCGAGCTCGACATCGCCATCGCGGGCGGGATGGAATCGATGACGAACGCCCCCTACCTCGCGCCGACCGCCCGGGAGGGCTCCCGGCTGGGCGACGCTCCGCTGATCGACGCCATGATCCATGACGGACTCTGGTGTGCATTCGATGATCGGCACATGGGTGCGGGGACCGATGCGATGAATCGGGAATACGGCGTCACGCGCCAGGCGCAGGACGCGTGGGCCGCTCGTTCGCATGCGCGCGCGTCGGCTGCCTGGGACGAGGGCCGGATGGCGGAGGAGGTCGTGGCCGTGTCCGTCCCGCAGCGGGGCGGCGACACGGTTGAGGTTGCGCGCGATGAGGGCATCCGGCGGGACACCTCACCGGAGGCGCTCGCCGGGCTCCGGCCGGCGTTCTCGCCGGACGGGACCGTGACCGCGGGCAACGCGTCGCAGATCAGCGACGGCGCCTGCGCCGTCGTGGTCGCTTCGGAAGCCGCGGTCGAGCGGCTCGGTTCCGAGCCGCTCGCCGAGATCGTCGCCTACGGGATGTCGGCGGACCGGTACGCGTCGCTGCACACGGTGCCGGCCCTGGCGATGGAGAAGGCGCTCAAGAAGGCGGGCCGATCCACCGCCGACCTCGAGCTCGTCGAGATCAACGAGGCGTTCGCCGGCGTCGCGTCCCATGCGGCCCGTCTGCTCGAGCTCGACGAGGCGATCGTCAATGTGAACGGGGGAGCGGTCGCGCTCGGCCATCCGATCGGTGCGAGTGGCGCGCGGATCGCGTTGACGCTCGCGCTCGAGATGCGCCGGCGGGGGCTCTCCTTCGGCGGCGCCGCGATCTGCGGAGGCGGCGGACAGGGCGACGCCCTGATCCTCCGCCGGGCGTGATCGCCTCGCCGGTCGGCTAGCTGTCGGTCTGAAGCTCGGCGTGCCGACGGAGCTCGGCCGCGAGTTGCTGATGGGCCGCTTCCGCCTCCCACGGCTCGTCCTGCGGCTGTCCGCCCGCCTCGTCGACGAGGATCTTCACGTCGGGCGAGGCCGCGCCGTCCGTCTGGACCTCGGGATCCGGGAGGAAGACGCGGAACGCCGAGCCCCCGCCGTCGCGGCTCTCGGCCTTCACCGTGCCGCCGTGCGCCTCGGCGAGCCGTCGCACGACCGGAGAGATGGAGGCGTCCGAGGACGGCTCGGGATCCTCGACGGAGAGCAACGCTCCTCCCTCCGCCCGCTGGAGCCGTACGACGATCGTCTTGCCGCTCTGGGTGCGCTCGCTCGACGCGCGGAGCAAGCCGTTCAGGATCTGTTCCGTGCGGACCTGGTCGATCCGCACCTTGACGGGCTCCGCGACGACGCGGATGTCATGGTCGGAATCGGCCATCGCCTCCTCGACGACCCTGTTCACGAGCGACTCCATGTCGGTGCGCCGGATGTTGAGCTTGATCGAGCCCGAGGCCAGCCGTTCGGCATCGGCGATGTCGGCGACCAGGTTGTCCAGCCGCCGGGCGTGCCCGGTGAGCTGCTTGATGAGCTGCGCCTGATCCTTCTGATCCTTCTTGTGCTTGAGCAGTTGCGTGATGCCGTTGATCTTGGCGACCGACTTCTTCGCATCGAGCGAGAGCTCCTTCATGAACGGCGTCGTCCCGCGCCGGTCCTCGACCGGCATCTCGACGACGGTGTCCCGTTCGTCGCGCGCGACGGCATCGGCCGTTTCTTGTTCACGCGTCTCGCGGAGGGCGTCGGACATCTGGTGCATCCGCAGGTCGCCTTCGATGACCTCGAGGCGGTTGCGAGCCGTGATCAGATCCGTCTCCAGCTCCTTGACCCGATCCTCGGCGGCGATCAGCTTCTCGGTCTGACCGGCGAGGCGCTCCTGGGTCACCTGGAGCAACTGGTCGATCTGCGCCCGGCCTTGGTCGACAGCCAGTTCGAGCTGGCGCCGTGCCTCGAAGTCCTGGAGACGCCGATTGAGCTCCGCGTTCTCCGCGGCGGCGTCCTCGAGCTGACGCACCAGCTTCTCCGCCCGCGCCTGCTGGGAGGCGCGATCACGATCGGCCTTCATCGTGACGTCCTCGGTCTCGGCGTTGCGGAGCCGTTCGGCCTCGAGCTCGCCGCGCAGCTGCTCGATCGTTCCGTCCGCGCGCGCCAGATCCTCTTGCAACGCGGTGAGCGAGCGCCGCATCTCGTCGGCTTCCTTGCGCGCTTGACCGACCGCGGCCGTGCGCTCCTTCACCTCGGAGGTGTGACCCTTGAGCTCCCCGCGGATCCGAGCGATCTCGTTGTGAGCTTCGAGGAGCTGTTGCTCTCGGCTGGCTGCCTCGGCGCGAGCGGCGGTGACCTCGTCCCGCACCGCCTGCAGATCGTGTCCTGCCGTGTCCGCCGCCGTCTCGGCGTCGGAGATCCGGCCACGGAGCTCCGTCTCCCGCTGTTCCAGCTGGCTCCGGTAGGAGGCCTCGATCTCCTCGAGCTGGCGCTGGAACTCCTCACGCGTTGCCCGGACCTTCTCCTCGAGCTCGGCCTCCCGCTCGACGAGGTCGGCACGATGGGAGGCTCGACCGCTCTCGAGCTCGGCCTTCGCGGCGCGGAGCTCGTCCTCCAGCATGGCTGCGCGCTGCTCCTCGTTGCGGAGCGCGCGGAGCTCCGTGTGCGCATCACCCAGTTCGCGCTGGGCGCCCGCGAGCTGCGCCTCGGACGTCGTGAGGGCGTCTCGCATCTGCAGCATCTCGACGTTCGCCGCGTCGACCTCTTCCTGGCTTCGGGAGGTGGCTTCGGTCGCCCGCATCGTGGCGAGCTCTCGGCGGGTGGTATCGAGCTGCTCCTTCGTCACGGCGAGCTCGGCGTTCAAGCCGATCGCTTCCAGCTCGGCTTCGCGGAGCCGCAGATCCTGCTCGTCGTCGTCGACGACGCGCATCGCCTCCTGGAACGTTTCCTGGAGCTGCGTGGCCAGGCGCTCGCGCTCCTTCGTGACGGTCCGCAGCTGGAGCTCGAGCTCCTGGACCTGGCCCTCCGCCCGCAACGCGCGCTCCTCGATCCGTGCGTCCCCGGCCGACGGCTTGGTCTCGCTGGCGAGCTGCTGGAACGATCGGAGCTCTTCCAGCGTCGTGCGGTACTGATCCTGCAACAACACGAGCCGCTCCTCCGCCGCGCGGGCCCGCTCCTCCGCCCGCCGTCTCGCCTCGCCTTCCTCCCGGAGCCCGGGATGGGGGCCGGCAGCCCGCACGGGTTGCGGGACCACGACCGGGCGGGTCTCCATCCGCCCGTCCGCCGTGTCGCTGACCACCGCGAGGAGGCGCGCCACGCCGAAGACGGCAACGGCGAGGAGCACCAGCAGCGCGAAGAGGAACAGCGCGTTGGTTCGCCAGGGGCCGGCAGCGCTCGCGATCGGCGCGTCCGGGTGGGTGAGCTCTACGACGGCGGGGCCGCCGACGCCGGAGCGGAACCGCAGGGGGAGCTTCACCGAGAGCGTGCCGTCGAACTCGCTCGTGAGCGGAACCCCGCGGAGGGCTTCCTTGATCGAGTCCTTCTCGCCCGGGAGCTGCGTTCCGATCCTGCTGGTCGCCGTCGAGTACAGGATCGTGCCCTCGGGAGAGTAGAGGGTGACCGAGTCGAAGTCGCTGGGGTCGATCACGATCGCTTGGATCTGAGCGGTGAGCTGGCTCGCGCGCTCGGCCGACGCCGGGCCGGTGAGATCGGCGGGCGTGAACGCGAGCGTGAGCGAGCTGTCGGCGATGGTCTGGGCCTGGTGGACGATCTGGTCGCGGGCCGAATGACGGGCGTGGACGCCCATCAAGAGCGACCCGATGATGCCGAGCACGAGGAGCGCTCCGAGCGCTGCGAGCAGCGTCCGCGCGATCCTCCCGTACCCTTTCAACGAAGCGATCATCCCCGTCCCCTCACTGCCACCCGTCGTGTCGCACCGCTCGTTCGAACTGGTCTCCGAAGGTGGTTATCGGCAGGGTTCCGCGCGAGCTTCAGCGGCAGATGGGTGTAGGGCTATCGGCCGACATCGGAGGAAGTGCCTAGGCCGGGCCGGCCCCGGAAAGCACGCGCGTCTCACCGGTGCGGACGTCCTTGTCGAGCACGATCAGATCCTCCATGAGCTGGCGCATCTGCTCGACGTGGGAGACGACGACGACCAGGCGATCGACGTCACCCGCCACGAGGCGACCGATGCCGTCCATCGCACGGTCGAGGTGTTCGGCATCGAGGCTCCCGAACCCCTCGTCGAGGAGGAAGCTGTCGAGGCGGCCGCCTCCGCGCGTGACCATCTCGGCGAGCGCGAGCGCCAGGGCGAGTGACGCGAGGAAGGTTTCGCCGCCCGAGAGCGAGTCCGCGGTCCGGTCGGCGGCGCCCGCGTTCATGTCGAGGACGTGGAACGCATCGTCGTCGCTGAAGCGGTAGGCACCGTCGGTCAGCTCCTCGAGGTGCACGCTGCCCAGATCCGCGAGCGCGGCTCGCTCCTCTTCGAGCAGGTACGCCAGGAACCGCGACGGTTGGAGGTCGGCCGCGAGCCGTCGCGCGACGTCCCGCGCTCCGGTCGCGACGACCAGACGAGCCTCCAGATCCGCTCCTGCAGCGAGGGTCTCCTCGATCGATCGCACGCGTTCGGCCGATGCGGCCGCGGCAGCGGCCGCATCGGCGACCACGCGGGCGACGTCCACGTCCGGCGGGAGGTCGAACGCCGCGAGCTCGGCGGCGACGGCTTCCGTCGCCGCATGGGCCCCGGCGGCCGCTCGGTCCCCGGCCTCCGCGGCCTCGGCGAGCCGCTCCATGAGCGTCTCCCCGAGCTCGACGTACGAGGAGCGGACGTCGGTCGCAGCGGTCCCGACCGGACGAGCCTGCCCCAGCAGGCCCCAGGCCGTCGCGAGCTCGTTCGCGAGGGTCGCGAGCCCGCGACCAGCCTCGTCCGCGCGCGCGCGACAGGTCTCCAGTGCGGTGCGGGCCGCGTCGGCTTCCGCCGACGATGCCCGCACCGCAGCCTCGGCCAGCTCGAGCTCGTGCTGGCGTTCGTCCAGCAGCGCCCGCGGGTCGCCGTCGCCGAGCCGGTCGACGAGCTCACTCTTCGTCGTGGCGAGCGCGGCCTCGGCCTGTCGAGCGGCGTCTTCGCGCGCGGCGAGCTGGATCGCGAGGGCTTCGACGCGCTCGGCGCCGGCGGCCGCCTGCTCGAGGGCGGTGGCCGCTCCCGCGGCCGCTCGTTCCTTCGCGTCCCTCGCCGCGCCCTCGGCCCCCCGCGCCTTCGCGAGCGCGCGGTCGGCCGCCGCGACCTTGGGCGCTGCGCCGGCGCGCGGGACGCGCTCGACGACCCGGTCGCACACCGGGCACGGCTCGCCGGCGATCAGCTCGCGCCGGAGCTCGTGCGCCATCTCTGCATGTTGGGTGACGTGCAGCGCGGATTCGGCTTCGGCGCGAACGGCCTCGGCTGCTTCGAGCGCCGTCGTCGCCGCGTCGAGCGCGGCGCGCTTCGTCGTCGCTGCTCGCGCGAGGCGCTCCTGAGCGGCACGGGCTGCCTTCGCCTCCTGGGCGGCGGTCTGGGTGGCGGCCGCCGCCTGTTCGACGGCCCTCGCTTCGTGATCCAGCTTCTCGACCAATGCCGCGAAGGCCTGGAAGGCGGCGTGTCCGCCGACGCGCTCCGAGATCGCCTCCAGCTCGGCGCCGGCGACCTTCCGGGCGTCGTCGGCCGCCGTCATCTCCTCCTGTGCGAGCCGGACCGCGTCGTCGGCCGCCGCGGCGTCGTCGGCGACCTGCTCGAGTCGCTCGGCCGGTGGGAGCGCCGCGGCCGTCGCGTGCAGCTGCGCCGTCCGGCCCTCCGCCTCGGTCGCCTCCCGAAGGGCGATGTCGCGTGCTTGCGTGAGCACGTCGAGCCGCTCACGGGTCGCGTCGAGGCTCGCGTGTCGCGCCGAGGTCGTCTCCGCCTCGGCCCGTGCCTCATCCAAGCGCGAACGAGCCTCGTCCAGCCGGGAGCCCTCTTGCGCGAGCGCCTCGAGCTCGAGCTCGACGCCGCGGACCCGGTCTTTCGCCGCCGCAAGGGCGGCATCGAACCGCTCGTAGCCGAACACGCCCTTGAGCACGGCGTTGCGATCGGTCGGCGTCGCCTTCAGGAACTCCGCGAACCGGTTCTGCGCGAGCAGCACCGAGCGGCAGAACGCGTCGAAGGTCATCCCCAGCAGCCGTTCGACCCGTTGCCGCACCGGCCGCTCCTGCAGGACCGTCTCCAGCACCTCCGCGTCGTCCGCGTCCTTCGCGAGGCGCTCGAGCCGGTGCTGGCTCTGGCCTCGCCGGCGGAGCGCACGCTGGGCGCGCCAGATCTCCCCGTCCACCTCGAACAGCAGCTCGACGTGGCAGCCGTCCTCGAGCTGGTGGATCAGCGATCGCGTGTCGCGCTCGAACGACGGCGTCTTGCCGTAGAGCGCGAAGACGACGGCGTCGAGGATCGTGGACTTCCCGGCGCCGATCGGCCCGACCACGCCCACGAGCCGTCGACCCCGGAAGTCGAAGGTCGTCCCGCCCCGGTACGAGCGGAACCCCTGCACCGTCAGCTCACGCGGACGCATCGGCCACCTCTTCGAGCACCTCGCGGAACAGTCCGAGCAGGTCCGAGGGCGGCTCCTCGCCCGTGTCCCGCCGGTAGTAGTCGGCGTACTGCTCCTCGTCGCTCGGCCGCGGTCCGCCGGAGCGGGCGCGGCGTTCCCCGGGCGGCCGGTACGGACGGACGTTGACCAGGAAGGGAAAGGTTTCTGCGGCGCGCCGACCCAGGTGCGCATCGATCCCGCCCACGCGCACGGTGAGGTCGAGGTAGGCGTCGCGAAGCTCGTCGATCCGCGCGTCGATCTGATCCCACGTCCCTTCGGCGCGAACGAGCGGCCGGCCGGAGACGAGGGGGATCGACGCCACCGTCGCCAGCCGGCCCGGTTCGGCGTCGACGATCACGACCCGCTTGGCCTCGCCGGCCTCGCCGAAGTCCAGCGGAAGGAGCGAGCCGGCGTACTGCCCCGGGACCGGCGATCCCGGGATCGCCTGCGGGGCGTGGATGTGGCCGAGCGCGACGTATTGCGGTCCCGGAGGGATCGCCTGCGCCGATGCGACGTACGCCCCGCCGACGTGCAGCTCCCGCTCGGAGCCCCCGACCTTCACGCCGCCCACCATGAAGTGGGCGACGAGCAACGGGACGAGATCCGTCCCCGCTCGCGCGACGAGCGCGGCGTCGAACGCCGCGCACAGGGCGGCGATGCGTTCGGCGTATTGGCCGTACCACTCGCCCGCGTCGCGCATGAAGTCGACCACACGACCCTCCCGCAAGAACGGGAGACAGCCGACGAGCGCGGGCACGCCGAGCTCTTCAGGCCCGAGGACGCCACCCTCGTCGGGTCGCCGGATCGACCCGATCAGATGGACGCCTCGGCCCTGGTCCCGCACCAGTGGCGCGAGCGCGTCGAACAGCTCGGGGGAATCGTGATTGCCGGCCACCGCGACGACGGGCCGCCCCTCCGCGAGGCGGAGGAGCCCGGCCAGCCCGAGCGCGAGCGCGTCGACCGGAGGGATCGGACGATCGAAGACGTCGCCGGCGACGAGCACGAGGTCCACCTCGTGCTCGGTCGCGATCCGGGCGACCTCCTCGAGAGCGGCCGCCGTCTCGGCGGCGCGATCGTGCCGCCCGAGGCGGCGCCCGACGTGCCAGTCGGCGGTGTGGAGGATCCGCATCAGCCGGGAGAACGCTGCATCCGAAGGGGAACGGCGCCGAGGCGACGTGCGTTCCTCACGTCAGCCCGGCGAACGGATCGACGCCGGCATCCGCCACCTCCTCCTTCCTGGTCGCCCACGGCGGGAACGGGAACGTGACCACGAGCGGGACGGGGATCGCGGGTTGGCTGACGACCATCGTTCCGGGCTTCAGGAGCCGTGCCCGAGCCCGCGTGGACGGCAGCATCCAGCCGTACTCGGCGCGTTCCGCCTCGGCCGAGTCGAGGCGCCCGGTCACCCGGATCGCGGCGTTCTCCAGGACCTCGGGCGCGACGCGACTGGCCGTCTGCTGCGCGCCGACGAGCAATACCCCGAGGGAACGGCCGCGCTGGGCGATGTCGATCAGCATGTCCTTCAGCGGCCCGGTCCCTTCGCGGGGGGCGTACTTGTTGAGCTCGTCGAGGACGATCACCGACAACGGCAGCCGCTGCCCGGTGTCCTCCTTCTCCTTGAACGTCTCGCGCAGGAGCGCGCCGACGACGAAGCGCTGGGCTTGTTCGTGCAGCGATTGGATCGCGACGACGGTGACGTTGGCCGCACCGCGATCGATCCGTCGGTCCGCGTCGGCTCGGACGAGATGCCCGAGCCGCGCCGACGCCGCGTGGAGCCGGCGGAGGAAGGCCGCGACCGTCCCGGGCATCACCCGCGCCGTCCAGGCGGCGTCGGCCTCCGAGCCGTCGTCGGGCTCGAGATGGACCTCGAGCGCGCGGACGAGCGACGGGAGATCGGTGATCACGACGTCGGCCTGCGCCGCCGGGATGCGGTCGTCCCGAGACCATGCGTGCCCGTCGGGCGCCTGCGCGGGGTCGCGGAGCGCTACCGCTCCCGGCATGCCGTCGACGCCGACGGCCCATCGTTTGAGCTGGAGCTGTACGCGCTCACGGATGAACGGGATCTGGTTCTTCGCGTCGCTGGCGTCCGTGAAGCAGAACTCGAGCAGGTCCTGGTCGATGAACGCGCGGGGCGTCCAGGAGAAGACCTCCACGCCCTCGAAACGACCACCGGTGTCGGGGACCATGACATCACCGCTCTGTCGTCGCGGCGGCGCCCAGAACCGAACGCTGGGGAACGGAGCGGGGTCGACGCCGAGCGCCGTCCAGCCTTCGCGGGCTCCCTCGTGGGCCTCGAACGACGCGTTGGGCCGATCGAGCCACAGCAGGTCCTCGCCCTTGACGTTGAACACGAGGACGCGGAGGTTCGCCGCCCCGGAGCCCACGACCTCGGGGGTCGAGGTCAGCATCCGGAGGAAGAACAGCGCGAACGAGGTCTTGGTGGCCACGCCCGAGATCCCGCTGATGGACATGTGGCCGCCCTTGCGACCATCGAAGAAGTCCAGGTCCACGTGGACGGGGGCGCCGTCCCGGCCGAGCCCGATGGGCAACGGCCGCTCCATCTCGTCGGCGTACAGGGCCTTTCGGCGTTCCTCGCCGGTCGCGCGCGCGACCTCCTCGCCGGGGTCGGCCGACACCCACACCTCGGGATCGACGCGCGTGACGGCGACCCGAGCCGTTCGCACCTTCGCCGCCGGCATGATGCCGAGCTCGGCGATCCGGTGCGTGTCCGATTCGTACTGCGCTCCCTCGTACACGGCCTCGGCCTCGGTGATGACCCCGTAGGTCCGAACCTCCCCGACCTTCGGGACCTCCGTGCGGACGACGATCAGATCGTCGAGTTGGAGGTACTCGTCTTCCTCCAGGACGACGCGGAACTCCGCGGTCGTCGTGTTGTCGGAACCGAGCACACGACCGACGCGATCATCGCTCACGAGGCCATCCGTTCGTGCACCGCTTCGCGGAGCGCGCGATACACGAGGCCGCGGTCGCCCATGCGGTGGCGGAGCTGTCGCTCGAGGGCGGCGATGGGAACGAGGTTCTGCGGCGCGCGGGGGTCGAGATGGGGCTCGGACGCGACGAGGGGGAGCACGGCCGCCGTTCGGTCCGCCAGACGGATCACGTCGCCGATCGGGAGCTGCCCGCTGGCCTCGCACCGGACGATCCCCGACCAGGCATGGCCACCCGGGACGTGCGCCAGCCGCACGTACCAGGAGTACCGGCGGTACTCGGAGATCGTGAAGAGCGGGGTTCGCTGTCCCGGGCGGAGCGCGGCGACCACGGCACTGCGCTCCGGCGGCAGGTACGTCACGCGATGGCTCTTGATCGATCCCACCGCTGGCACGGGGGCCAACTCGTTCAGCGGCCCGTCGGCGACGACGAAGCATCCCGACGCGAGGGCGGTGGCGATGTGTCCCTCGGCGGTCCGCATCTTCGTGTGGAGCGTCCTGACCAAGCCGGCCGGATCCGTGTCCGGCGTGGTAGCCGTGGCATACGGCGGGTCGAGCGCAACGACGGGGAAGGTCTCGGCTCGTCCACCCGCGAGCACCGCCCACCGGCCGATCCGCTCCTCGGTGATCCACGACCGGCGCGACTCGCGGTCCCAGACCGCAGCACCGACCGCGAACGTGCCGCAGATCCCAGGGACCGGACCGGACGGATCGTCGAGCGTGAGCCGCGCGTCCACCCGCCGGACGCCGTCGACGAACGCGATCCGCTCGACGCCGTCGTCGACGCCGTCGCGCGGAGCCCAGTCTTCGGTCTCGATCGACGTGTCGACCGAGCCCTCCGCCGGCGCCAGCGCCTCGTCCGGATCCAGGGGCGCGCCGTACTCGGGCGACCAGCCCTCGACGAAGATCCGTGCCATGCGCCGGATACTACCCACGGCCACCGACGCCTCCGCTCAGGCTGGGCTCACCGTCTCCGACGAGGTCGTCCACGTGCTGCCCCCGGCGTACGTGAGGACGCTCGTCCGCATGGCGCTCGGACAGCAATGTGGGTCTCCGTGCGCGAAGACCGCTTCCGTCACGACGAGACCGACCGGGTCCGCCGACGGGACGATGCGTGTGTCACAGACGTTCCGATCGAACACCCGGGCGCCCGTCGCGATGTCGATCGCGAAGGAGGTCCCGCACCCTCCGGAGCCGCCTGTCTCAGCGAACACCAGCGCGTCATCCGATGCGTCGCCGGTGACGTCGCCGATCACCGCCGTGAGACCCAGGACCGAGCGCCGCTTGGAACCGAACGCGACGGCGTTCACCGGTTGCCATGGCGAGCCAGGGTCGCCGCGGTGCAGCCATACCGCGATGCCTCGATCGGCGCGGAAGGGGTCGGGTCCGGGACGTTGCCAGGCCACCACGATCGCGTCGCCCTCCGACGTGTGCGCGTACCACGTTCCGGTGACCTCGTCCCCACTCGGAACGAGGTCATCGACGGGCACGTCGCCGGCCGGCAGATCCGAGGGATAGGCGGTGGGCAGCCCTCGGGGGAGCGACGGCGGCGCTGCGGGCGTTCCCGTCGTGGGCAGCGCGTCATGCGTTCCCCCGCGACACGAGACGAGGCAGCAGATCAGGAACGCGGCGGATGCCCATCGGCGGCGGTCGGCCATGCGCCGATGGTGGCAGACGTTCCGGCGAGACCGTGGGACGTTGGGCCGAGCGACCGGCCCGTCGGGTTTTGGGAGGATGGAGGCAACATCCGTGGAGGACGGCGACCCAGCGGGCCGGGGGGTGGCCGGTCCAAGGAAAGGAGTCCACGACGGCATCGACCTCTGAGCTCGAGGGGGCGCGCTCGTCCCTCCCGCTCGCTGCGGGCGCCGTGGACATGTATCGGTTGGCGTGGTTGGCCGAGCAGGGGATCGGCGCCGTGCCCAGCCTCCCGAACACCCTCAAGATCCTGCTCGAGGACCTCCTCCGGCGCGCCGGGACCCGCGACGTCGACGACGCTGACGTCGCGGCGCTTGCCGCCTGGCCGGCGCCCGCGCTCGCGATCGCCTTCATGCCCGGACGCGTGCTGATGCAGGACTTCACGGGCGTGCCCGCGGTCGTCGACCTGGCGGCGATGCGGAGCGCGGTCGCGCGCGCGGGCGCCGACCCGGCGCGCGTGGATCCGCACGTGCCGGTCGACCTGATCATCGACCACTCCGTCCAGGTCGATCTGTTCCGATCGCGCGACGCGTACGAGACCAACATCGACTGGGAGTACCGCCGCAACGCGGAGCGCTACGCCCTTCTCCGGTGGGCGCAGCAAGCCTTCGACAACGTTCGCGTCGTCCCGCCGGGCGCGGGCATCTGCCACCAGGTGAACCTGGAACACCTCGGGCGGGTGGTCGCCACCCGAGAGGGGGTCGCGTTCCCCGACACGCTCGTGGGGACGGATTCCCACACGACGATGGTCAACGGTCTCGGCGTGCTCGGCTGGGGGGTGGGCGGCATCGAAGCCGAGGCGGCGATGCTCGGTCAGCCGATCTTCCTGCAGCAACCGTTCGTCCTCGGGGTGCGCGTCGTCGGCGCGCTTCCCGCAGGCACGACGGCCACCGACCTCGTCCTGTCGTTGACGCAGATGCTGCGGGCACATGGTGTGGTGGGGACCTTCGTCGAGTTCTTCGGTGACGGGTTGTCGTCGCTTTCCGTGGCCGACCGAGCCACGCTTTCGAACATGTGTCCCGAATACGGAGCAACGTCCGCGTATTTCCCGGTGGACCGGGAGACCCTTCGCTATCTCACCTTCACCGGCCGGGCAGACGTGGTCGATCTGGTCGAGCGCTACACGAAGGAACAGGGGTTGTTCCGGGCCGATGGCGACCCCGAGCCACGGTTCTCCGAGCTCGTGGAGCTCGATCTGGCGACGGTGGAACCGTCGGTCGCGGGCCCGAAGCGCCCCCAGGACCGCGTGCCTCTCGCCGAGGTCTGGGGGTCGTTCGTGGCGGCCTTCCGCGACCGCGTGGAGCCCGATCCCCGTCCGAGCGACGTCGGCAGGTTCGAGGAGGAGGGGGGGAACGTCGACGTCGAGGTGGACACCGACGCGACGATCGAGCCCGGCGCGGAGACTCCGATGTCGGTCGACGGCGAGGTCGTGAAGCACGGCTCGGTGGTGATCGCCGCCATCACTTCCTGCACGAACACGTCCAACCCATCGGTGATGCTCGCCGCCGGGCTCCTCGCGAAGAAGGCCGTCGAAGCTGGGCTCCAGACCCGCTCATGGGTCAAGACCTCGTTGGCCCCGGGCTCGCGCGTGGTCACCGACTACCTCGACAACGCGGGCCTCACGCCCTATCTCGAGAAGCTCGGCTTCGCCCTCGTCGGGTACGGCTGCACGACCTGCATCGGGAACTCCGGTCCGCTCCCCGAGCGCGTCTCGGCGGCGGTCGAAGAAGGAGACCTGAACGTGGTCGCCGTGCTCTCCGGCAACCGGAACTTCGAGGGGAGGATCCACCCGCAGGTTCGGGCGAGCTACCTGGCATCCCCTCCGCTCTGCGTCGCCTACGCGCTCGCCGGCTCCGTCGACCTCGATCTCACGAGCGAACCGCTCGGGGTCGGGGCCAACGGTCCCGTCTTCCTCCGAGACATCTGGCCGACGCCTCCCGAGGTCGTCTCGTCGATGGCGGCGGCGATCACCGAGGAGCAGTTCGTGCGCGAGTACGCCCACATCTGGGACGGCGACGAGCGGTGGACGTCGCTCCCGACCCCGGACGGACCGGTGTACGCGTGGGACCCGGCGTCGACCTACGTGCAGGAGCCGCCGTTCTTCCACGACGATGCCGCGCGGCCGATCGAGGACGTCGAGGGAGCTCGGGTCCTGGTGGCCGTCGGAGACTCGATCACCACGGACCACATCTCACCGGCGGGCTCGATCAAGGCGGATTCGCCGGCGGGCCGCTATCTCCAGGAACACGGTGTGCCTCCGGCCGAGTTCAATTCGTACGGGGCCCGCCGCGGGAACCACGAGGTGATGATGCGGGGGACCTTCGCGAACATCCGGCTCCGCAACGAGCTCGCACCCGGGACCGAGGGTTCGTGGACCACGCACCTGCCGAGCGGCGAGGTGCTCTCGATCTTCGACGCGGCCGAGCGGTACCGCGACGAGGGAGTCCCGCTCGCGCTCCTCGCCGGCAAGGAATACGGCAGCGGATCCAGCCGCGATTGGGCGGCGAAGGGGCCCGCGCTGCTCGGGGTGCGGTTCGTGATCGCGGAGAGCTACGAGCGGATCCATCGATCGAACCTCGTGGGGATCGGCGTGCTACCGCTCCAATACCTCCCGGGCATGACCACGGCGTCGCTCGGCCTGACCGGGCGCGAGACGTATGCGGTCCGCGGGCTCTCCGGAGGCATCGTCCCCGGACAGGAGCTCGCCGTCGAGGCGGTGGCGGAGGACGGGCAGGTGATCTCGTTCCCGGCGACGCTTCGCGTCGACGGCGCCGCCGAGGTCGACTACCTCCGCGCCGGCGGCGTCCTCAACCTGGTGCTCGCGGAGATGCTCGGCGGGTAGGTCAGCGGCTCGGGCGGCTCACGCCAGCGTCGCGGTGTACACCGGCTGGGTCGTCGGAGCGGCCGGGCACGACGTGGGCTCGACGGTGACCGCCATGACGTCGCTCTCGCTGACGTCGGCGCTCGTGTAGGTCGCGAGCTCTCCGTCCGTCGGCGAGGCGCACCCGGTGGAGACCGGTGTGCTGCCGGTGATCATCCAGATCTCGTACGTCTTGCCCGCGCCCGGCGAGGGGAGACCCTCGCCCCAGATCAGCGCACCCGGCTGCCCCGGCGCGTAGACCATCGCGAGGGCGCCGGCGTCACCCTGGAAATGGATGACCTCTTGCGTTGGACTGGCGCCGACGATGGGTTGGGTCCGTGGGCGGAGCAACGCGACGCCCGCGAGGACGATGACGAGCGCGGCGGCGACCGCGACGAGCGCTGCGCGCCGTCGGGGTCGTCGCTCATCCGCCCGGCGGGAGCTGCGTGCACGTTCGAGGACCCGGTCCGCGAGCTCCTCGCGGACCGGGACCGGCTGGAGCGCGAACCCGAGCAGGCCCGCCGTCTCCTCGAAGCCCGCCTCGAGCCGGCGGCACTCTTCGCAGTCGCCGTGCGCCGCCATCGCGGCTTGGAGGGTGGCGTCGTCCTCGGGCTCCAGCCCGCCGAGCGCGCGCAGCACGAGCAGCTCTTCGATCAGCCCGTGATCCCGCTCGCTCATCGTTCCAGCTCCTCGACCACCGAGCGCATCCTTCGCATGCCGAGCAGTGCCCGGGACTTGACCGTGCCCAGCGGGGCGCCGGTCTTCTCGGCGACCTGGGATTGCGAGAGGCCATCGAAATACATGAGCTCCAACACCTCGCGCTGCTCCTGCGGGAGGGAGCGCAGGGCCGTGCGGACGGCGTCACGCTCCGCCGGTGCGGCGACCGCCGCCAGCACGGCGTCGGTCGGATCCTCGGCCTCCTCCCGGACCCCGACGACCATCTCGTCGGAGCGCCGTCGCTGCGCTTCCTCCCGGCGGACCACGTCGACGGCGCGGTGGTGGACCATCGTCATCAGCCACGCTTTCACCGAGCCGCGCCGTTCATCGAACACGCCCGGGCTCCGCCAAAGCGTCAGGAAGGCTTCCTGCACGATCTCCTCCGCCAGCTGGGTCTGCCGAACCACACGAACGGCGAGCGCCATCGCGGAGGGTGCATAGCTGGCGAACAGGCTGCGGAACGCCTCCTCGTCCCCTCTTTCGATCCGCCGAACGAGCTGGCGGTCGCGCGCGGCGGAGAGATCCTCAGCCATCCCCGACACGACGCTCCCGATCCGCATCGCGGCGGTGACCTGCGCGGGCATCCATCCTCCACGAGAGCTCCGCACCGTATCCGCCGCCGTGGGCTTCCCGGATGACCGAACCGCTCACCTCGCCGTCATGCTCCGGAGCGGTCCAGCCGACGGATCGCCGTTTCGAGCAGCTCCGCGAGGTGCAGCCCGCTGCCCGGCTCGTACCGAGCCGTGCCGACCGAGAGCTTCAGGGCCCGCGGTGGATCGCGTCGCGCGTCGTGCTCGGCCATCGCCTCCACCAGGCGTGAAAGGACGGTGGTCTCGGCGCCCTCCGCCTCGCCGGTCAGCAGGATGCAGAACGTGTCGGGCGCGATCCTGCCCGGAACGTCGGAGTCGCGGACGGAGTTCAGCACCACCCCGGCGGCGTCGCGGGCGAGCTCGTCGGCTGCCTCGCTGCCGAGCGCCGCGCGGAGCGAATCGTGCTCTTCGATCCGAACGAACACGAAGATGACCGGCTCGCCCGCGCGGTCGGCCATCCGCAGATGTTGCTCGGCGATCGGCGCGAAC
>Ga0307302_10000575_pt1 | contig 16295 bp, 13 predicted proteins | sample ER_DNA_183_FD_194490 | JGI IMG/M metagenome (GOLD analysis project Ga0307302, IMG submission 194490) | Bulk soil microbial communities from the East River watershed near Crested Butte, Colorado, United States - ER_DNA_183 | ecosystem: Environmental > Terrestrial > Soil > Floodplain | place...
CCGGGCTGAAGAATCCGAAGATGTCGCCATAGGCGAACAGGAAGAGCATCGCGATCCACAGGGCCGCGATCTTGCATCGGACGCCGACCTTCACGTCCTCGAAGGTCCTGGAGCTGGCGCTGGACACCTTGGCACCTCCCTGTTCCCCGCGAGTGCAGGCAAGCCTAGCCGACGGTCATCGCCGCTCGACGCGTCCGCGTCGAGCAAGCACAGCGGCCGCGCCCTCCACGCGGTCCTCGTACCGAGGCGGCCGTCAGGGCTGGACCTCGATCGGGTCGAGGGGCTACGGCTCCTGGACGACCTGCGGGTGCCGTGCGACAACCATCAGGCTGAGCGGGATCTTCGCATGGTCAAGCTGCAGCAGAGGATCTCTGGCTGCTGGCGCACCCTGGCCGCCCCCGAAGCCCCGCCCGACCGGTGACGGCAGGCAGGCGTCTCCCGGTCCGGAGGTCAGTAGCTGAAGGTGGTGGCGCCGTCGTCGCCGATCCACTGCCACATGGGAACGGTTCCGCCCAGCTCGGCGTTGTCGATCAGCTGGCCCTTGTCGAGCTTCCTGGCGTCGAAGCAGATGGGGCAGACCAGGTAGCGGCCGTCCGCCTTGGCGTACCGGTCGACCAGGTCGGTCAGCGGCGGGCAGCCGTCGCAGGCGACCCCGGTGGCGACACCCTCGAGGGCCAGCCGCGTCGCCTCCTTGGTCAGGAACATGAGCGTCGGGCGGCCCTGCTCGGCCGCGCCCACGGCGACCAAGAAGGCCACGGTGACCCGCTCGGGGTCCTCGAGCCCGGTGGTCAGGCTGATGACGGCCTTTCCGGACATGGTTGCCTCCCATTCGCGCTGCCTGCCGTACCGGGCAGCCTATGGAGCGCCACGGCCGGGAGTATCCGTGAACCTACGGGGTTTCCGGGCTGTGGGCGTGCGCCTGGGCGACCGTGCTGGGTGTGCCGCTGCTCATCGCCGCCTGGCTGGCCGAGGCGCTGGTCTGGTATCAGCAGGGCGCGGGATGCTCCTGGACGGGGAAGGGGGGATCGGCGTCGGCGGCAACCTGGGCGATGCGGTCAGGTGGACCCTGCCGTTCCTGCTGCTGTGAGCCCTGCCCTTGGGCGATCTCGCCCCGACAACCTGAACGGCGCCGCGGACTGCCACGGCGGTGGTTGCTCTGGTCATGTTGGCTGCTCGCCAATAGGATCGGAGCGCTGGTGGGCGGTGGAGTCGGATGGAAGAACCGGGTCACGGGATCGTCGGGCGGGAGAGCGAACTCGCCCTGGTCAAGTCGTTCATCGGGTCGGTGTCGGAGGGACCCTCGGCCTTGCTCCTGGAGGGGGCGGCCGGGATCGGCAAGACGACACTGTGGCACGCGGGAGTCTCCATCGCGCGGGCGCGAGGTCATCGGGTGCTGGCCTGCCGCGCGGCGGAATCGGAGGCCCGTCTCTCCTACGCGGGGCTTGGTGACCTGTTCGACTTCGAGCTACCCGATCTCCCTGCCCCGCAGAAGCGCGCCCTGGACGCGGCGCTCCTCCGAGCTGAGGTCGAGGGTGCTCCACCGGACCAGCGAGCCGTGTCGGTCGCGTCGCTGGGGGTTCTGCGCGCGCTGGCCGCATCCGGTCCGGTGATTCTCGCGATCGATGATGTCCAGTGGCTGGATGTGCCCTCGGCCAGGGTGCTGGCGTTCGTGGTCCGTCGTCTGGAGGATGCGCCGATCCGGGCTCTGGTGGCGCTGCGCGTTGGTTCCGGCGGCGACCCGCTCGGTCTGGGTCAGACGGGTCCGCTGCCACTCCAACGGGTGCCCATCGGCCCGTTGGGCGAGGAGGCGATGACACGCCTCCTGAGAGATCGAACCGAGGGGGATCTGACGCGCCCCATCCTGCTCCGGCTGCACCGGATCTCGGAAGGAAACCCGCTCTTCGCCCTCGAGATCGTCCGGGCCCTCACCAGCCGGGGCGTCCGGCCGGCGCCCGGCGAACCGCTTCCCGTTCCGGAGGATCTTCAGGAACTGCTCGGGGCACGGCTTGCCGCACTACCGCCGGGCGCCGCTGATGGGCTCCTCGTCGTGGCGGCCACCTCCCGACCGACGGATGAACTGGTCGTTGCGGCCGCGGAACGACCGGACCGGGCGGCGGCCGGCGTGACCTCTGCCGAGGAGGCAGGCGTCCTGCAGCGAGCCGGCGGCCGGCTCGCGTTCACCCATCCGCTCCTGGGCTCCACCGTCTACGCCGAGGCCACGCCCCATGCCAGGCGTGGTGTGCATCGCCGGCTGGCCGAGCTGGTCGATGACCCGGAGGAGCGGGCCCGGCACCTCGCCCTCGCGGCCAGCGGTCCCCACGTCGATGTGGCACGAGCGTTGGAGGAGGCGGGCCGGCACGCCCGCGCCCGGGGAGCTCCGGACGCGGCCGCCGAGCTGCTGGAGTTGGCCCGGAAGCTGACACCGCCCGAGGACGGCGAAGGGCTTCTGCGGCGGAGCGTGGCGGCAGCCGAGTACCACTTCGACGCCGGCGACGCGACACGCGCGACGGCGTTGCTGGAAGAGTCGATCGCCATGGCGCGCCCCGGCCGTGACCGTGCCCATATCCTCTTCCGCTTCGCCTCCATCAGCTGGCTCGACATGCGTCGCGTTCAGGGACTCTCGGAGCAGGCCCTGCTGGAGGCGGGGGATGACGCCGAGATCCAAGCTGCGATCCTTGAGCACCTGGCCTGGGTGGGGATCTATCGTGGTGACCTCGCCTTTGCATCGGAGCACGCGAGCGCGTCCAGGCATTGGGCACGGCGGATCGCCGACCCGGCAATCCGGGCCGATTCGCTCTCCACCTTCGCCATGGTCGAGTTCCTGCTCGGCCGGCCGGCCCAGGAGCTCATGACCGAGGCCGTGCAGCTGGAGGACCTGGCGGCCCGGGGGGGCTCGGGGAGCCAGACGACCGTCTTCACCGCGTCCCGGACCTGTCACGGCCTCCAGCTGCTGTGGGCGGGCGAGCTGGATGCCGCGCGCGAGGTGCTCCACCAGGAGCTGACCGAATACGAGCGGCTGGGACGATACGTCGTCAGGGACGAGCTCCTCTGCTACCTGGCCGAGGTGGAATGCCGGGCGGGGAACTGGGAGGTCGCCGCCCGGCACGCCCAGGAGGCGTACGAGATCGATGTCGAGTCCGGGCGGGTGTTGGGGCAGGGCCACATGCTGTTCCCCAGGGCGCTGGTCGCGGCACTCACCGGCGATGTGGATGCGGCTCGTTCGGACGCGGAGGAAGGGCTTCGCAGGTGCTTGCGGAACGAGGACATCCTCGACGCGACCTGCCACCGGGCGGCGCTCGGGTTCCTCGAGCTTTCCTTGTCCAACCCCGCCGCGGCGATGGAACGGCTGGAGCCGGTGCTGGCGTTCCTGGACGAGCTGGGGTCCCCGGAGCCCGGCATCATCCCGGTCGTGCCGGACGCAATCGAGGCCCTGGTCTCCCTTGGCAGGCTGGAGGAGGCCGAAGCGCTCCTCGATCGCCTGGAGCGCCAAGGGCGAACCCTCGATCGGCCGTGGGCCATCGCCACCGCCGGGCGAGGCCGTGGGCTGCTCACCGCGGCCCGGGGCGATCTGTCGGCGGCACGTTCGGCGCTGGAGCAAGCCCTGGTGGAGCACCGGCGTGTGCCGCAGCCCTTCGAGCTGGCACGGACCCTGCTGGTGAAGGGCGAGGTGGAGCGCAGAGCCAAGCAGAAGCGAGCCGCCCGCTCCACCCTGGAACAGGCGCTTGATCTCTTTCTGGCCCTTGGTGCGCCGTTGTGGGCGCAGAGGGTGCGAGACGACCTCGCCCGTGTCGGCGGTGCGATGCTGCCGTCCAGCGAGCTCACCCCCACCGAGCAACGGATCGCCGAGCTTGTCGGGGAAGGGAAGAAGAACCGTGAGGTCGCCGAGACGCTGTTCATCTCGGTGAAGACTGTCGAGGCAAACCTGTCACGGATCTTCCACAAGCTCGGGGTTCGTTCGCGCACCGAGCTCGCCCGCCGGATCGCCACCACCCACGGCCAGCAGACCACCTCCCCCGACGCCGACACCTGAACCGGGGTCGCTTTGGTTCAGAGGGTTTCCTCCGATTCCTCGCCGCTCCACAGGACCTAGCCTGCTGGCGAAGGCAACCCCAATCGCCGGAGCGAGGAGGTACTCGACATGGACTCGAACACAGCAACCGCGCAGCTCTCCGGGCCGGTCTGGCGGCGCATTGTCATCGTGGCGGCCCTGGTATCCACCATGGTGGGAGGCGTGGTCGCCGCGGCCGGGCGCACGACGGCGTCCGAGCCGGGCACCGGTGAACTACGCCTTCAGGCACCCTGGGCAGATCCATCATGTCGCGAGCTCATCGCCCTCCCGAAGCAGGGATGGGTCTGCGAGCGTCACCGGCCCTAACCAGCCCAACCCTGACCATCCAGCCCCGCATCCGCCAGGTGCACACCTGCTTCCGCGAAGCGCACCCCCGAGCAACTGCTGGCTACCGCCGCGCCGCACAGCTCCCCGTGGCTCGACGGGTTACCTGCGAACCCTGAGCAGGCCGCGTCAGCCTTGGTGGCGCCCGCCGAACTGCCAGTCGTGGATCTCCACGCTCGCATACAGCCCGGCCTGCACGTAGGGCGCGCCGGCCAGCATGGCCTCCACAGCGGCGCGGTCACCTCGCTGAACCAGCAGCGCGCTGCCCAGCCACCCGGCACCGTCGTCAGACAGCAAGGGGCCGCGCAGGATGAACCCGTCGCGGTGGCCGGGCTCGCCGAACCAGCGCCGCTGCGCCGCCTCCAAGGCCTGGCGGGCCGCCTCCACGCCCGGCTTGCCGCGACCGATGACCAGGAAGCGCCGGTCATCGCCGGGCGTGCCGGGGTAGTCCCACATCGTGCGGCCCAGCGCGTTGCGCCAGCGGCGCACCAGCACCTCGCCGTACACGCCAGCCCGGTAGAAGGGCTCCTGGAAGGCGAACACCCGCGCTGCCTGGGCATCGGGCAGGTCCACCATATGCATGCTGCCGGTCCAGGTGGTGCGGTCCGGGGTCAGTGTCGGCCCCCTGGCGATCATCGCCTCGGCATAGACGTCCATGAACGACCAGTGGGCCTCGGCCAACTCCTCCAACAGCGCCTCGGTCCCCGGCCGGCCACGACAGTAGAAGAAGTATTCCACGATCAGGCATGCTAGCTTCGGCGCCTTCAGCCCCGCCCAGATCCTGACGACCGCCGCGCCGGGCAGCTCAACGTGAGGCTGCCGGAGGATTACGTGCAGAACTTCAGCCAGGCCGTTTAGGGCACCCTGGAGCGAAGGAGTCAAGGGCTGTCTGGCGTGGTGTCCGTGTGCATGGCTTGCTTGAGCTCGCGGCGGAACGCGCGCAGCGCAGGGGATTCCGGACCGGGTCCCCAGACCATGATCAGGTCGACGGTCAGGCCGTCCAGAGGAAGAACCGGATGCCGGGCGGCCGCAGGATGGATTCCCTGCTCGTGCTCGGCGCCCTGCTGGCGGGCGGGCTGGTCGGCGAGGCGGTCGGGCTGGAAGGACGCCTGGAGCGGCTCGGCGATACCGTCAAGCGGCGGGTCGGTGGGCAGGCACGATTCGTGGAGGGCTTCGTGCTGGCCAGCCTTGTCGCCTGCGTCGGCCCGCTGGCCGTGCTCGGCGCCTTCGCCGACGGCCTACGTGGCGATTTCAGCCTGCTGATGGTCAAGTCACTCCTGGATGGCTTCGCGATGCCCGCCTTCGCCTCCTACCTCGGCTGGGGCGTAGCCGCCTCGGGCCTGGCCGTGCTCGTCTACCAGGGAGGCCTGACTGCCCTGGCCCAGGTCCTGCAGCAGGTCATGACCCCGGCCGTGGTGACGGCGATGACCGCCGTCGGCGGCCTGCTGGTGATCGCCATTGGGCTGCGGCTGCTGGGCCTGGCCCGGATCCGGGTCGCCAACCTGCTGCCCGCGGTCCTCCTGGCCCCGCTCGCCACTGGCGTGGTCGCGGCGGTCCGGCCATGACGCCGCCCAGACCGCGCCACGCGGGATGAGTCTCAGGTCGATGCACCGCCGGTAGTCGGCAGCCGTCCTCGGTGACATGAGCTTGACCGCCTCGCGCCACTCCAGCCAGTGGTCGACCAGCTCATCCCGACGCCCAGGACAGCAGGATCGTCCCCGCGATCTGAACCGCCTTCGAACCCCGACCTGCAGGCCAGCATCGACCCCCGGTGGTGACCGACCTCGGCCGACAGCTCCAGGCCAACGCCGGTGAACGGTCCCGGAGTTAGGTTGAAGCCTCGGGGGTCGAGCCAGGTTGCTCTGTGGGGATGCGCCGGGCGGCGAACAGTGCCAGCAGCGCGACCCCGGCGAGCACTACCAGCGCGGCCCGGAGCCCGTCGAGCCGTGCCTGCTGGTTGACCTCCAGGATCGCCGTGGCGGTCTCCTCGCTCACGCCGGCCTGGTCGAGCTCGGCTTGGAGGTCGGCGTCGGAGGTGTACGGCACGCCGTCGGCGAGCTCGACGTTGGCCTGGGCCTTGACCAAGTCGGGGACCGCTGGGTTTTGCTGGATCCCGGTCAGGAACGAGCTGGTCAGCCCGGCGATCAGCATCGAGCCGGCCAGGGCCGTGCCGATCGAGGCGCCCAGGTTGGTGCCGGTGTTCTGCAGCCCACCCACCTCGGGGCTGTCCTCGTCGGGCACCGCCGACACCGTCACGGCGCCCAACTGGGAGGCCAGCGCCCCGATGCCCAGCCCGGCCAGCAGCAGCGGAACGGTCACGATCTCGGCTCCGGCGGCCGGGTCGATGCTGGCGAACAGGGCCACGATGCCCACCAGCATGGCCAGCAGGCCCAGGCGGACCACCCGGCGGGGCGAGACGTTGGGCAAGAATCGGGGGATCCCGGCGGCGGCCAGCAACAGGGTGAGCGACAGGGGCAGGATCCTGATCCCGGTGTCGATGGCCGACAGACCCAGGGCGACCGACAGATACAGCGGGATGGTGAAGAACAGGCCGGCCTGGATCAGGAACTGGTAGAAGAACAGCACCAGCCCCCCGACTAGCTGGCGGTTCCGGAACAGTTCGGGTCGGACCAGCGGCTCGGCGCCCGTCTTCTCGCGGTGCCGCTCCCATTCCAGGAACAGCCAGACCACGAACAGGCCGCCCAGGATGAACCAGACCGTCGGCGACACCCCCAGCAGTTCGGGTCCGCCGGGCTTGGGCAGCAGCCAGCCCCACTCGCTGGACCGCAGCACCCCGAAGACCGCCAGGCCGAGCCCGGCCGCCGACAGCAGGGTGCCGACCAGGTCGAGCTTCGGCCGGCCCTCGGGTGGGGCGTCGTTGACCAGGCGGGCCAGCGCCAGGATCCCCAGCACGATCACGACCTCGCCGGCGAACACCCACCGCCAGGAGAAGTAGGTGGTGGCGAAGCCGCCGATCAGGGGGCCGACCGCGACCGCGATCGCGCCGGCGGCCATGACCAGCCCGTAGGCGCGGGGGCGGCCACGGGGTGGGAAGTTGCCGGCCACCAGGGCCACGATGGCGGGCATGATCAGGGCGGCGCCGACCCCTTCAAGGAACGACCAGCCCAGGATCAGGATGGGCAAGTTGGGGGCTAGGGCGGTGGTCAGGGAGCCGACGCCGTAAATCACGCAGCCGATGGCGAAGGCGCGCCGGCGGCCGAGGATCGAGCCGACCTTCCCGCCGGTGATCATGAGCATCGCCATCACCAGGGTGTAGAGGGTGATGGCGGTCTGGATGCGGTCACGGTGGTGCCGACGTCCTTGGCCACGGTGGCGATGGACACGTTCATGACCGAGCTGTCCAGGGTCATCAGGAACTGCCCGGCCGCCAGGGTGAGCAGGACCAGCCCGGTCCCCTTGGCGGGGGCCTCGGGCGCGCGGGTGCTCACCGCTCTAGGCTCACCGCGGGCCAGCACTGGCTGCGACCACAGGTGCTACCTGCTCGTCCTCTTGGCCAGCGCGGCATGTCGGGACCTCCTCCGGCTGACACCTATGGCTCGTGGCTGGCCACGGGTATCTCACCCGACGGCGCGATTCATATCACTCGGAGCGGGTGAATCCCAGCGCCGCCTGGCCGAGTCTGAGGGCTGGCGGACGGCCACTGACCTGCCTAGCGCCTCCCAGCGCAGTCGCTGGCAGAAGCCGCTTGGCACGCAAGGCTGACGGAGCCGGACACGGCCAGGGGCCCTGCGTCTCCCGCGTGGCGGCCACGCCGGCATGGCAAGGTCGTCGCTCCGTTAGAAGGCTCCCCAGACGCCGGAGCGTCGATAGCCGGCCAGCATGGCCAGTCCGATGGCGAGCTGGGCCAGACCAATAAGACCCTGGAAGGCGACATACCAGATTGGAGCGTCTGCGGGCAGGGCACCGGTCAACTGCAAGATGGCCACTGGCACACGTAGCACCCCGGCCAGGAACGCGACCAGGATCAGCCAGAACGCCCAGCGCCACCGCCGCACGACACCGACCGCCAGCAACGTGATGAAAGCAGTCAGTGCCGCCAGGAAGGCGATCTCCGTCGCCCGGCCGGTGCCAGGGAGCCTAAGGGCCTGGTCGTAGACCTCCGGGGCAGCCAGCAGAATCACCAATAGGCTGGCCAAGGCCATCAGGAAGAAGCCAAGCACCAGCGCCTGGGTCTTGTTCACCATCGCGCAGCGAAGCTATCAAGCCCCAAGTGGAACGGTAGCTCCCGGATAGACCGCGAACCTGAATCCTGCCTTCAGGGATGATCCTGCCAGCGATCAGGTGCTCGTTGCTCGTCTTGCTCTACGTCCACGCAGTGCCCCTGAGTGCTGTTTGTGCAGCTCAGGTCAGGTGCGGGATCAGCGGCATGGTCAGCTTCGCATCGTTATGGTCGTGGGCCGACGCCCATCCCTGATTCAGCTGTGCCGTCGGACAACGCATTCAAATCGCCATGAGGCGGCCAGTCAGCAGCTCCGCCTCTCGGATATAGGCGCTGGCGTTGACGTCGCGATGGAAGGCCAGGGCGCCCTGCAGCTGCGCGCGCCCCTCGGCCTGGCGGCCGGTGCCGAGTAGGTGCCGGGCCGCGTGGAGGCGGGCGAACGCTTCGTCCGGCAAGGAGCCAATCTGCCCATAGAGGTCGGCCGCCCGTTGGGGATCGCCCGTCGCAAACGCCGTGGCCGCCTCCAGCCACAAGTTGGACAGCCTGCTGGTGGCAGCGAGCTCGGCCAGTTCGTTCCCGCGTCCGAGCGCGACAAGGACGACAGCGAGGTCGACCGGCCAGTCGGCACCCACCAGGGCGCCGTCGTGCTCGGCCAGGCTGGCCAGTAGCTCGTTGGCTAGCGCCTCGGCGGCCTTGGAGTTCCCGGTCCGGAGGGCGACGGCGGCTGCAAAGGCAAGGGCCGGGTTGAGCATCTGGGGATCCTCGATCAGCCGGGCGGATTCCAGCACCGTCTTGGCGTCCTCGGCGGCCGCGGAGAAGTGGCCACGGGCGAGCCGGATCCGTCCCTGCACGAGCCGGCACACCGGTTCCATGTAGTGTCGGGAGCCGGCTTCCGATTCGGCGACGAACTCGGCCGCAGCCTTTTCTGAGGCATCCCAGCGACCACCCCAGTAGTCCTCCAGGACCCGTTCGGCGCGCAGGTGGCGTTGCCAGGCCGTGAACCCGAACCGCTCGGCCGCCCGCCGACCCTCCGCCTGCAGCTCGAATCCACGCCGGAGCTCGCCGCACTCGACCAGCGTGCTCCCGAGGTTCACGTAGGCGATGACGCACAGCGGCGAGTTGGCCGCGACGGCGAGCGCGACGGCTTGCTCCATGTCGACGAAGCCGGCGGGGTCCCCCGTGCTCACCATGGCCGCGCCGACGTGGTTGAGCGCGTCCGCCCGGATGTCGTCGAGCCGGAGCCGCTCGGCGATGGCGAGGCCCTCTCGGCCGACCTCGATCGCTTCCTGGTTGCGACCCGCGACCATGAGCACTCCGGCGAGCTCGACGAGCACGGTGGCCTTCGCCCGAGACGGCGGTGCGCCCGCGAGTAACGCGGCCGCCCGCCGATCGTGCTCGATCGCCCGTGCACCCTCCCCGGCCAACCATGCCAACTTGCCGAGCATCGCCTCGGCCTCGGCTGCCGACTCCCGGTCTCCGGCGGCCAGCAGGCCATCCCGGGCCTCGGCAAGCTGCTCACCGCCGGCCTGCTCGGCGTAGAAGCGAGCCCGTCCCAGCCGGAACAGCAACCGCGGCCGTGCCGGGTCGTCGTGGTCCAGGTGATCGAGGGCTGCGGCATACCACCGTTTGGCCGCCGAGAACGCGTTCAGCTCCAGGGCCCGGTCACCCGCGTTGCCGCATGCCACCTTGGTCCGCTCGGCCAGCACAGCAGTGTCCTGACGAGCGGCACGAGCGTAGGCGACCGCAGCCAGGTAATGGTGAGCGAGCAGCTCTGCGCGATCCTCGGCCCGGTCGGGTGAAAGTGCCTCGATCCACTCTGCTGCCTTCTGGTGCTTGTCGGCACGCTGCCCGCGGGGGAGCTGCGCGTAGGCCACGTCACGTACCAGCACATGCCGAAACGAGAACTGGCGCTCCCCTGCCACCGACGAGTGGCGTTCTTCGCGGAGGAACTGCCGATCCTCCAGGACGCGAAGCCGAGACTGGAGGGAGAGAGGCTGGGTGCCGCCGAGCTTCGCGAGCGCACCCAGCCAGCTCACTGTGCCGAGGACGGCGGCGTCGGCCAGGAGCGCCTTCTCGCCTGGGTCGAGCGCGTCCAGCCGGGCGGCGATGATGCCCTGCACGGTCTCGGGTAACGGCACCTGGCCCGCGTCCCGGCGCCACGTCCTGCCGGTCCGGTGCAGGAAGCCCCGGTCGACCAGCATCCGAACATACTCTTCGGCGTACAGCGGGTTGCCTCCGGCCTTCTCGAGCAGATCGACCTGGAGCTCGGCCGGGATCAGCGCCTGGTCGAGCAGGGCGGACAGCAGCCGCGCGGTGGCCGACTCCGACAATGGCGAGAGCGATACCGCGACTGCCCTCGGGTTCCCTCCCTCCCAACCCGGCCGGCGGGAAAGGAACTCCGGTCGAGCGGTGGCGATGAGCAGCAACGGCATGGCGGCGTCGCCGTCGACCAAGTACTCGAGGAACTCCAGGAGGGCGTCATCGGCCCAGTGCAGGTCCTCGACCACGAGCACGGTGGGGCGCTGGCCGGCGAGAGCCTCCAGGAAGCGTCGCCAGGCGGCGAATGCCTCCGCTTGGCGGTCGCTGCTCGCCTCGCCCGCCGCACTCAAGCCGACCAGGGGCCGCAGGTGCGAAGTCACCCAGGCCGCCTCCGGCTTGTCGGCGATCAGGTCGACGACGGCCTTGTGAAGTTTGCCGGCGGCGACCTCGACCGGGTCGGTCTCCAGGATGTCTGCCTGACCCTTGATGATCTCTCCCAGCGCCCACAGGGCGACGCCCTCCCCATAGGGCAGGCACCGGCCCTGGCGCCAGGTGACCGGGTCAGGTGCGGCCGCGACCTGCTGGGCAAGCTCGGCGACGAGCCGGCTCTTGCCAATCCCCGGCACCCCGACCACCAGCGCCAATTCTAGGCGGCGCCCGGTGCGGGCCCGCGCCAGGGCCGCCTCCAGCAGGCCGAGTTCTGCCGCACGGCCGATCAATTCCGCCCGAGTTGTCCGGACCGACTCGACGTCGGATTCCGGGCCCGGCGGTAGCGCCTGCCACACCGGCACCGGCTCGGCCTTGCCCTTGGCTCGGACCGGCGCTGCGGCTCGGTACGCGATCCGCCGGTTGGTCGCCCAGTAGGTGGCCTGGTCGACCAGCACCCCGTCCACCGGGGCGGCGGCCTGCAACCGGGCCGCGGTATTGACCACGTCCCCCGAGGCCATCCCCTCGCCCTCGACCGGCCGGGCGTCCAGGGCGATCAGGGCTTCCCCGGTGGTCACCCCGATCCGCACGTGCAGATCCAACGTCGGGTCGGCCTGGTTGAACTCCGCGATCGCCTCCCGGATGGACAGCGCCGCCCGCACGGCCCGCTCGGGGTCGTCCTCGCGGGCGACTGGGGCGCCGAACAGGGCCATGACGGCGTCGCCGATGAACTTCTCCACCGTCCCGCCATAGTGCTCCAACGCGGCCCGCAGGCGGGTGTAGTAGGGGCGCAGGACCCCGCGGACATCCTCGACGTCTAGTTGCTCGGCTCGGCTGGTGAAGCCGACCAGGTCGCAGAACAGCACGCTCACGACCTTGCGCTCGTCCCCCCGGGGCAGGTCTGGAGCTAACGCCGCCCCACAGGCCAGACAGAACCTGGCCCGCGTCGGGTTGTCCTCGCCACAGCCCTGGCAGACCGGCATAGTGCGATCGTAGGTGCCGCACCGATCGCTGTCCATGCGCGGCGGGGTGTCAGGACATGCGGTTGCCGCGAGCTCCCGTGTCCCAGACCTGACCTCGCGCGCCGTCGCAGCATCGGCCCCGCAACCTGCCCGATTTCACGAGTCCTACTCGGCGCCTCTTGTCATGGCTACCAACAGCGCAGTCGGGCATCCCTCACACGCAAGTTGGCAACGAGGACTGACACTCCGACTACCGCCTATCAGAGCTTCTCTTGCTTGATAGGCTCTGACCTGTACGTTTGGCGCGCCGCGAGGGACTCGAACCCCCAACCGTCAGATCCGTAGCCTGGTGCTCTGCGTCGATCTGGTCGGGTCCAGACCGATCTGGGCTGCTCAGGTTGGATGGGTCGTCGATCTGGTCGGATCCAGACTGGTCCTGTCGGATCGTCTGGATGATCAAACGGATGATCAAGCAACCGCAGCGAACGTCTTGATCCTGGTGAGGACGCGAAGGTCGAGTAGGCCAGCGCACGCGTCGACCATCCTGCGCGACGCCGACGCGTCTCGCCGGTTGGCTATCGATCGGCCGCGATGGCCGTCTGGAGCCGATCGAGGAATGGAGAACCTGCGCCGCCTTCAGCTTGCGACGCGCCTCGTTGAGCTTGAACCATTCGACGCGGTCGATCTCGGGGAAGGTCTCCAAACGCCCCGACCGGGGCGGCCACTCCAGCTGGTAGGTATTGCTGACCGCGGTCGCGGCGTCCAGGTCGCCCCGGGCCGCCCACGCCAGGACGAGCTTGCCCGACTTCTGGCGGATCTCACCGAGCTCGATGAGCGGGGTATCGGGGAGCTCGTGGCCGGTTTCCTCGGCGAACTCCCGGCGAGCGACCGCGACCAGCTCCTCTCCCTCCTCGACTTCGCCTTTCGGGATCGTCCAGTGACCCAGGTCCTTGTTCACCCAATACGGACCGCCCTGGTGCGCGAGCAGCACCTCCAGGCGATGATTCCGGCTGCGCCAGAGCAGGATGCCGGCGCTGGTGCGTCCGGACTTGTCGGTCGTCACCGCCACCTCCCTGGCCGCTTGCGTCCCCGTGGCCGCGGCCTATGAGGCCCTAAAGGTCACGATACCTCCTAGCGATGGACCCGGAGCGATGGACGCTCAGGGTCGCGATCGCGTTGTGGAACAGTTGGCCGCCGAGCATTGTCGGTTTGGCTGGACGGGAAGGTCCGTCGCCGCCTATTCGGCGTTTCCGTCGCGGTCCGTGACTGCTGCGACAGGCGGCGGTGGTGCGAGTCCGGCGTTGGCGGCCTGCGCGAGCAAGCCATTCGCTCGCTCAGGCGTAACCCAGTGGTTCGCGCGCCAGTCCTCGACGATCGTGGTGACATCGATCGCCTCGGACGCGTCTTTGGGCCGCCATCGTCGCTGCGGGTCGAGGAACGCCAGTACGGCGATCAGCTTCCGGTCGATACGCGCTGTGCGGCACAGTTCCCCCTCCGGCTGCTCCAGCAGCGCAGTCACGCGTTTGCGGAGCACCGACAACCAGCGCGGCGGATGGTCCTGCTCGCACTGGTCGAGGAAGTCCGACAGCGACATGCAGGCCGCGTTGTCGTCGTCGAACGCGCTGATTAGTCGCTCGCCGATCTCCGTCTGCTCAAGGCGGAACACCTGGAAGCCGCGCCCCCCATGCGAGAACGCCTCGGTCAGCGACTCGAGCCGCGCATAGAGTTCCGCATAGTCGTAGCTCGCCATGCGCCGGCGCAGGATCTCCTGCCAAGCGAACGCACGCGCAACCAGGTATGCGGTGCTGTCGATGTAGTAGTCGCCCTGGCCCATCGCCTTCACGTAGTGGTGGTTTGCGGCCTTCGTGCGTGCGATCGCCCCAAGCCGGCCGTGCAGATCCGACAGCGCGAGGATCGCCGGTGCGCGGACGTAGGCCAGTTGACGCTCGCGCTCCACACGCTGTGTGCGTCGCCATGTGAGCCACTCCGGTAGCCACTTCTCCCACAGGAACTTTGTGAATCCGCCGAAGAACGTACCGATGAGGCCGCCCACCAGCGCCGCCGAGAAGATCTCGCTCATCGATGCCCTCCCGTTGGGGCGGGTGCGCCGCAGGGAGAATGATCGCGCCAGTGCGTGGCCGGCGCAACGGCGCGGCGCGAGTCCAGAAGCGGCCTCATCCTTACCAGGCCAAGGCCGAGGCACTGGACCGCGCGGCCATGGCCGCGTCGGCGGCCGACCACCACGCTGGGGTGGTGGGCGACTACATACGGATCACGGTGTTCCTGGCCGCGGTGCTTGGCGAACCCGGCCACACGCGCAGCCGGCCGAGCGACGCCTTGCACCCGTACAGCAGATCGATCGAATCGGCGACCTTCCGATTACGAGACGGATGCTCGGCGTCGATCTGGACGGCTACAGAAGGATCTAGCCTGCTCACGTTGGATGGCCCGTCGGTCTAGACGGCTCCAGACGGATACCGAAGGATCGTCTGGATGATCAAACGGATGATCAAGGGCTGCCCGACAGAATCGGATGCCAAGGCAAGCAAGAGAGAGTCCAGCGGCGGGTGGTCAACCCGCTGACCCGATCCGTCTCGTCGCCCGATGCCGACCATGGCTCTGGCTCAGGGACCTGCGCCATGGGCCGCTTTCAGGTGCTGGCTAGCAAGCGGCGGAGGTGGCCGGTGTCCGGCACGTCGTCTAGGCGGTTCATGACCTCGGACGCGAGCGCTCGCATCTCCGGGCGGGCGTGGCGAGCGTGAGCGGCGAAGCACCGCTCGCCCATCGGTGACCGCATCGTGCGCGACCAGTAGCGCACGGCGACGGGCCGCAACACGGGCAGGTGGAGGGTCCGCAGGTTCCGCGGGACACCCTGCACGCCAGCCCGACGGAGGGCTCGGAAGCCCTCCTCGATGGCCCGGCACATCAGTCGCACTGTAGACCGGTGCGCGGCCAGCTCGACGGCGCTCCCTTGGCAGCGGGACAGCGCCGCCGCGACCGAGGCGACGAAGACGGCATGATAGGCGAGCCAGCCGTCCATCTCTGGCGTCCGCGTGACAGCGAACCCGCGGCTGTGCAGGACCGCCTCGAACTGCGCGACCGAGTGACCGCCCCCGGTCTGGAGCGTGGTCGGCTGCTGGGGGAGGCGCAGGTAGTTGGGCCGACCCGCCCGCCATCGAGCCGCCAATGCCCGGAAACCCCAGGTGCACGGTGCCAGGCAGGTCGCCTGGTAGCGCGGCCCGTCCGGTGGGGTTGTTGCCGAAGAACAGCAGGGCCGGGGCGCCAGACAGTCGACGGAGGTCGTCGATGACGGCGGGGAGCTGGGTTGCCCACACCGAGATCAGGACTAGGTCATAAGAGCCGGCACCGGCCTCGGGGACGAGTTCGACCGGTGCCGTCTGGGAGGTGTGGTCTACGACATCCCGGGCGACCAGGCCGAGGCGGGCTACCTCGTCGGTTCTCCGGCCGTGCCTGAGCACAGAGACTGGGTGCCCGGCAGCGGCCAGTTGGGCGCCGTACACGGTGCCGATCACGCCGGCACCGATCACCAACACGCGCATCTGCTACCTCCACCGATCGTCGGGTAGGTTGATCCCTTTCCGGGAGATGGACACCGGGTTGCGGCCAAGGGTCGATGATAGCGGGTGCTAAGGGCGTGCTTCCTGCTTGGTAGGCCCGTGACCTGCGGTTTTGGGTGGGGCTGGCAGGCCTCGAACCTGCGACCAAGCGATTATGAGACGGATGCTCGGCGTCGATCTGGTCGGCTCCAGACGGATCTGGCCTGCTCACGTTGGAGGCCTCGTCGATCCAGACCGGTCCAGACCCGTCCGTCGGATCGTCTGAATGATCAAACGGATGATCAAGTGCGGCACCGGCCGGGCCCCCCCAGGTGCTTGCCGCGCTCAGCGGCTGGGCGGGGTGCGGGAGGCGAGGGTCTTGATGTAGTTGGCCCGCTCGAAGGCGGCCGGGTCGGGGACCGAGCGCTGGCTCAGCTGGCCGCGGAGCTGGTCGATCGTCTCGTAGCGGTGGCGGTCCATCCAGTCCCGCAGGCGCATCTCGACCAGGCGCAGGTGAT
>Ga0307302_10000580_pt1 | contig 16192 bp, 17 predicted proteins | sample ER_DNA_183_FD_194490 | JGI IMG/M metagenome (GOLD analysis project Ga0307302, IMG submission 194490) | Bulk soil microbial communities from the East River watershed near Crested Butte, Colorado, United States - ER_DNA_183 | ecosystem: Environmental > Terrestrial > Soil > Floodplain | place...
ACCGAAGGACAGCGAGGAACGGGCACGGCTCTTGGTCGCCCGCTCGTTCTCGGTGGACTCCTTCCGGGAGCCGTGGGAAGACGATGAGGCGCTCGAACGCGCGGTCATCACTGGCGAGGAGGCGGCCGCGATGGCTCGGCGTCTGGGTCGCGCGGATCTGGAGTCGGCCGCGCTCGACGGCATCACGTCCGCGCATCAGTCGCTCGGGCGCTACGGGCCGATGGAGGATCCGATCCGCCGACGCCTCGATCTCGCGCCGAAACTCACCGACCCGTACGAGGTCGGTGACATCCACGCGATGGCAGCGTGGTGGGCCCTGGGCACCGGTCGATACCGGGAGGCGGTCGACCTGTCCGGACGAGGGTTCGCCGGCGCGATGCCGGGATCACCGATCCAGGCGCTCTACTGCGTCGATTTCCGAGCCATGGCCCGCTTCCGGCTCGGCGACTGGGACGGCGTGCTCGCCGACGTCGCGCTCGCGGAGGACCTCATGGGTGACCGTCGCGACACGCCGCCGGGGTTCGCGGCGATACACCTCGCGATCGCGGCGTTCGTCCACGACGCGAGGGGCGACCGCGATGCCGCCGGCCGCTACCTCGAGCTCGTCCGATGGGTCGAGAAGGCCGAGGATCGGCTCGACACCATGCTGACGCTCTGGCAGGCACGTCTGCTCGCTCGGCGCGGCCAACCCTCCGAGGCTCGGGCCCTCCTCGAACGCCCCGAAGTGGCGGACGATCGTCGCGGGCAGGACGAGATCCTCGAGGCGTGGTGCGAGGTGATCTCCGAGGAGGGGACGTGGGAGCAGGCGATCGAGGTCTCCGCGCGCGCGGCCCGGCACGCGGAGTGGGCCGGGGAACCGCCCCTGGGCCTGTACGCGAGGCGGCTGGCTGGTCGATCCGCCGCGGCCGGGGGCGATCTTCAGAGAGCCGCGGAGCTTCTTGGGTCCGCGGCCGAGGGGTTCGCCCAGCTCGAGGCGATCTGGGAGGCCGCGGTCACCCGTGTCGAGCTAGCCGTGATGATGCAGGCTCAGGGCGACGCCGATCGAGCCCGGCAGCTCGCGTCGGACGCCGCTCATGTCTTCGAGGCGCTCGGGTCCGTTCGCGAGCTCGCGCGCGCCCGGGAGCTGCTCGATCGACCGACGTGACCTGGTCAGTCCGGCTTCGGCACCCGGTTGAACCCGGGTGCGCCCGGGGCTTCCGATACGAAGTCGATCACACGGAGGGAGACGGTCCGCTTCACCCCGTTGATCGCACGAACCGCGAAGATCTTGCTGCCGAGGTTCCCTTCATCGTTGTCGACCGCGCACGCGAAGATGTCGAAGTCTCCGGCGACCACGTCGGCCTCGTCGGACCCGATCGCGGTCGTGATCTCCGGCAGCAACGACGTCGGGTCAGGTTCGCGCACCTCGATCCTGATGAAGGCCATGTGTGCGGCGTACACGCTCCTCTTAACCTTCGACGCAGCCCCGATCACGGTCGCGGTCGGCGGGTCGTCGGAGCCGTTGTCGCCCCCGAGGGCTTCGACGCGCGTCGCGAGCTGATCGAGGCTGTCGAAATCCACGATCGCGACGTTCTTCCATGGCCCGGTGACCGAGGCGAGGAGGTGGACACCCGCTGGCATCTCGTTCCTCTCTCGGATCTGGCGCACGCGCCCGTAGCTGGCTTCGGGATCGAACACGAACGCCGTACCCATACGAACCCCCTCCTACATCGCCGCCGATAGTTGACGCTCTTTCGCTCCGGATAGCAAACGCGGCAAGGGACCCAAGCGATGGTGAGGGGTCAGGACGCGATCGACGCGCGAAGCCGTTTACGCCGCGGTGCCGCGGACGATCGCGAACCCCCGCCGGAGAGCTTCCGAAGCATCACGCGAGATGCCCGCCCGCTGCAGGAACGACCCCAGTTCGCTCGAGCCGTAGAGACGAACGTGACCCGGCTCGATCCGGCGGAGGACGGCATCGGCGATGCGCGCGGTGCGCAGATCCGCGCACGCATCGCCGATGACGAGCCGGCCTCCGCTCGCAAGAACTCGACCCATCTCTCGCACCGCACGGAGAGGATCGGGGTAATGGTGGAACGAGTTGGAGCAAAGGACGGCCGTGAACGCGCCGTCACCGAAGGGAAGCTGCTCGGAATCGGCGACGAGGAATCGAACGCTCTCGACGGCCCTCGCCAGCTCGGTCGCCCTTCGGATCATCTCCGGGGCGAGGTCCACCCGACGACGAACTTCGCCACGGGACCCGCCGCTCGTGAGGCGGCACCCGTCTCGCACCCGACGTCCAGGAGCACGTCATCACCGGTGAGGTCGAGGGCGGCCAGGGACGCCTGCTGCACGGGGTCGCGCCACCGGGACGTCGCGCCGCCTTCGTAGCTTCCGGCGCGCCGATCGAACCATCGCCGGGAGGCGGCCTTGGAACGGTCCATCGGGCCTTCAGTTCACGTAGCCCTCGACGGTTCGCTCGTCGCGCACTTTCGCCTCATCGGGATCGAGCCCCGCATCCCGCCGGGCGCGTCGCTGATGGAGGAGATCCCAAGACTGGTCCAGCGTGACCTCCAGATGCCGCAGGCGCTCCACGTCCGCTTCCGTGGCCTCGCCTCGCGACTCCTTCTGGAACAGCTCGTGCTCTTCCGCTGCGAGCTCGTTGATCCGCTCCAAGATGTTCTCGTCTTCCACGGTTGCACCTCCTTCTGACGATCCACCCTACAGACCCCTGGCCGGAGGCTGGGCGGAGAACCATATCCGCTGGCATCGCGACAGTTCGCCTTCGACCTGCGCATACTCGAGGCAGGACACGAACCCGTCAGTGGCGGGAGAAGAGGTTTCACGGGTTCGTCTCCACCGAACCCGTCCCTCCCGACCTTCTCGGGCCTCGTGAGCCGACACTTCGGAGCGATCCTCAGCTCCCAAACCGTCTCACCACTCGCCTCGGCCGCTTCGGACACCTATCGAAGGAGAAACGCGTATGCAGGCATTGCGGATCGCGAACTACAAGGTCATCAAGGGCACCTTCCCCGAGCTCGCCGAACAGGCGAAGGGCGGCATGCTCGACACCTTCAAGACCCAGCCCGGCTTCATCCGCTACGGACTCGCCGACACCGGCGAAGGCACGTGCGTGTCGATCAGCCTGTGGGAGACCCACGCCCAGGCCGACGCGGCAGCGCCCGTGGCCGCTACCTGGGATCGCGAGCACCTCGCTGACCGCGTGGAGCTCCGTTCGAACCAGGTGGGCGACCTCGCCTTCTACGAAGGCGTGCGCGCAGCCGTTTGACCGAACCGTCTCGCGGATGGGAAGCCCCGATCGGGGCTTCCCTCCGGGGACACACGCACCAGCCGGTACCACATCGAGCGACAGGAAGGGACGTGACCTGATGAGGACACGAGGGAACGAACGCTTCGGGATCTGGACGAAGCCGCGGTCGAGGCGCGCCCCCGAGTCGTCCGAGCGCGTTCTCCGCGATTCGGTGTCGCCGGCGCGTCGCACCACCATGTCGCGGTGGGGAACGAGGGGACCAACGATCGCTCCCCGCGTCGCCGACCGACCTCGTGCCCGGGTCCTCGCGACACGTCCCGCGTCCTCCCCTCGCTAGGAGCGGCCCTCGAGATCGGCGCATAGCTCGAGCGCGGCGCCCAGCCGGTCGAGCGATGGCTCGGTCATCGGTTGCAGCAGCACGATCAGATGGTCGATCCCGAGTCGGGCGTACGCCTCGATGGCATGCGCCAACTCCTCGACCGATCCCGCGAACTCGTTCTCTTCAGCGGGCGCGTCGACGCGGGGATCGCGAACGACCATCCCGACCGTCCTCGTCATCGTTGCGAGGTCGCGACCCTCGTTCTCGAGGGCCTCGGTGAGAGCGGCGAGCTGCCGAGAGAGCCGGTCATCCGGCACGCCGTACCACGCCGTGTTCCACGCGTCGGCATGCCGGGCCGCCAGGCGCAGTATCCGTGGTCCCTCCCCCGCGACGAGGATCGGGATCGTGCGGCGAGCAGGAGGGACCAGCCGGGCGTCGCGCGTCGTGTGGTAACGCCCGGTCACGGTCACTCGCTCGCCTCGGAGTAGCGGGCTGATGATCCTGAGCGACTCCTCGAACCGGGCGACCCGGTGGTCCTTCGGGAACCCGAACGCGTCGTACTCCGGATCGTGCCACCCCGCTCCAAGCCCGAGGATCACGCGACCGGCACTCACCTCGTCGGCGCTGACGGCCATCTTCGCCGTCAGTCCCGGGCTCCGGAAACTCGTGCAGAGCACGAGGGTGCCGATCTGGACCCGCTCCGTGCTCGCGGCGACGGCGCTCACGATCGTCCATGCCTCGTGCATCCCCTGGATCGACCCGGCCTCGGTCTGATCGAAGAGATGGTCGAACATCCACACCGAATCGAGGCCCTGCGCTTCGGCCGCTCGCGCGAAGGACCGGATCGCCGGCCATCCGGGCGTCTCGCCCGGGCCGTCGGCCTCCGCGGCCGGGAGGATCACGCCGATCTTCACGGCGCCGAGTCTAGGTTCGACGTCCCCGCTCGTGCCGCTCGCCCGCCGGAGCGTCGTCGGCCGCCGAGCTGCGCCTGTGGAACCATGGGGCGATGGGAGCCGAGCGCACCCCGTACTACCGCGCCGATCTGGCGCTGATCCATCACGAAGGGTTCGCCTTCCATGCCGAAGGCTGCGCGCCGGGCATCCTCTCGTTGCTCGAGTCCGTCCGCGCGCGCCACGGCCTCGTCGTCGAGCTCGGCTGTGGGAGCGGGCTGTTGACGAGGCATCTCGTCGACGCCGGTCATCGCGTGATCGCCACCGACGCCTCCCTGCCGATGCTCGACATCGCACGCGAGTACGCCGGCGCCGTCCAGGAGATCAGGCGTCTGACGTTGCCCGACGATCCGATCCCGGCTGCCGACGCGATCGTGTCGGTTGGTCACGTCGTGAACTACCTGCCGGACGCGGACGCGATCGAGCGTGCCCTCGTGGCGATGGCGGAAGCGCTCCAACCCGGCGGTCTGCTCGCGATCGACCTGTGCGACCTGTCGTACGGAGAGGCGAGGTCGGCCCCGTCCACGGGTGGATGGGTCGCGGACGACTGGGCCATCATCACCGAGTTCTCCGTTCCTTCGCCCGAACGCTTCGTGCGTCAGATGGCGATCTTCGTGAAGAACGAAGACGGATCGTGGCGGCGCGACGACGAGCGCCATGACAACGTGCTGATCGACACCGGCTCGGTGCCCGAGCTGCTGTCCCGCCACGGCGTGCGCGCGGATGTCGGGCAGGCGTTCGGAAACGAACGCCTGCCGGAAGGCCTCCGCACGCTGATCGGGCGTCGGGAGGCGTAGTCTCGGACCCGTGCTCGGCGAGGAAGAGGTCGTGGTCCTGGACGTGAAGCCGGTCGACCTGCACGGCGTGATCTACCGGGACGTGACCGTCACCTTCCCCGACCGGTCGATCGGTCAGGCTCGGCTGGGCCCGGAAGGCGTCCCCACGGATCTCGAGCCGGGTGATGTCGTATTGGCGACGAAGGTCGTCAACATGATCGTCTCGCTGCGCCGTCCCTGAACCGGTCGCTCGTCATCACTCGGCGTCGGTCCAGCCGAGCCAGCCGAGGATCTCGGAAGCGACCGTCCGTAGCGGCCGGTCGTTCGGGATCGAGCGGTCGCCGAGACCGACACCTTCGCCGGCCGCGAGCCAGGCTTCCGCGTCACGGAGGTCGTCCCGGCGAGCCGCCGTGATGTCGGGCGCGAGCCGCCGCTCGATCTCGGAGAACGCAACGGTGAGCTCGACGACCCTGAGCGGCATGGAGAGAGCAGATCGCAGGCTCGCCAGCTCCGCTGGGGTCCTGATCGACCGAGCGAGGATGAGATACCGGACGCCGGCGCCGAGGTAGTTCGTCATCACCGGAGCCAGGTTCGCAAGCATCATCCGATGCTCGGAGCCCTCCGCTCCGCCCGCCCATCCCCAACACAACCAGTCGAGGTCGATCACCGCGTACGGGAGACCACGGTGCTCGAGCACGTCGGCTATCTCGATCGCCACCGAGCTCTTCCCGGTCCCGAAGAGGCCGGTGATGAGCACGGCCTGCGGCTCACCCTGCACGATCGACCTCCTCCGATCCCGTGGGCTTGAGGTACCGATCGAACCAGGCCTGCGTCCGCAGGATCGCATCGCGCGCGTGGGCCCGTTCGAAGGGAACGTGCCCCTCGCGCGGATAGACGACGAGCTCGGTGTCCACACCCGTCCGCGCGATCGCCGCGAAGAGTTCTTCGGCTTGTCCCACGGGTGTGCACCGGTCCATCGCACCTTGGATGATCAGGGTCGGCGTGCTGCACGCCGCGGCGTGATACACGGGAGACCAGCGCACGTAGGGGCCGTTCGGGTCGGCCCAGGCATCGCCGATGATGAAGTCGTCGAACGCCGCGATGTCCGCCGTGAGGTGGAACGACACCCAGTCGGCGATCACCGAATTCGCGACCGCCGCCGCGAACCGGTCGGTCTGCGTGACTGCCCACGCGGTCATGTATCCCCCGTAGGAGAGCCCGGAGATCCCGAGGCGGTCGGGGTCGGCCAACCCGCGTTCGATGCAGAGATCGATCCCGGCCATCACGTCGGCGAAGTCCTTGCCGCCGGGATCGTCGATCACGGCCTGCGCGAACGCGTGATCCCGGCCGTTGCTCCCTCGAGGGTTGGGCAGCAGGACGGCGTAGCCGGCGTTGGCGAGGAGCGTCGCGTTCGGTTCGGAATCCGAGAAGTACCCGTTCCAGCACCACGACGGTCCCCCGTGGACGAGCGCGAGCAGCGGGAAGGGCCCGGTCACGGCCCGTGGCGTGAGGAGGAGTCCGTCGATCCTCAGCCCGTCTTCCGCCGACCAGCTCAACGCTCGTATGTCGGGGAAGACGACGCCGTCGACGATCGCGTCGTTGAACGAGGTCAGCCGCTCCCATCCGCGCGTCGCGTGATCGAACCGCGCGAGCTCGGGCGCGATGCCGTGCGCCTGGTGCGTCGTGTACACCACCTCGCCGTCGCTCGAGACGGCGCAACTCGGCTTCGTGATGTCGCCCCCGATGAACGGAGCCCCGGCCCAGAGCTCCTCTCGAGATCCGTCCAGCGTGATCCGACCGCACGCGGTGCCGGTGCCGTCGTAGCGCGCGTACCAGAGGGTCGCTGGGTCGCACCAATCCACGAGGCCGACGGTCTCGAGTCCCACCCATGGATCCGTGGCGGCCCCCGTAGCGACGTCGACGATCTTGACGCTGCCGCTCAGCATGCCGTGGTCGCTCGAGTAGCCTTCGACGATCGCCGCACGGACGCCATCCGGTGCGAGGGTGAGCCCCTCGAGCTGCCATATCGGCCGATAGAGCGTGGTGGCGGTTCGGCTCCCGAGATCCAAGCGAGCGACGGTGCAGCGGTACCAACCCGATCCCCCGGACTCTTCCGACGTCAGGGCGACGACGGTGTCGTCGCCGTCCCAGTCGACCTCCCAGACACCGCGCCCGGGCGGGCCGACCTCGTCGACCTCGCCGGAGGCGAGGTCGACGAGGAACAGTCGGCGCCAGGCGTCGCCGGGGCGCCGCACGATCGGATCCCGGTCGGGCTCCGACCCGGTGACGGCCACCGCCGACCAATCCAGCCCGTAGGACCACGGGTCGGCGACGAGGACGAGGAGCCTCGAACCGTCGCTCGACCACAGGAGCTGCTCGGCCGAGCCCCGGAAGGTTGCCGCGAGCTCCGGCTCGCCGCCCATCGCCATGGTGTACGGGAGGTGGTGCCCACGTAGGAGTCGGTCCGAGAGGAACCCGAGACGCGAGCCGTCGGGAGACCACACCGGCGACCGGTCACCCCAGTCGCCGCCAGTGAGCCTCGTCACGCGGCCGTCGACGCCGAGCGACCAGAGATCGCTCGGGATCGACAGGCCGCGGTCGGAGACGGTGGCGTGCACGCTGAACACCACGTGCCCGTCCGGTCCGATCGCGATGTCCGCCGGGGTTCGGACGTTCAGGAGGTCATCTACCGTGGGACGCCGTGTCGGTGCGTCGCCTGCCATGCGTGCTCCTCCCCGACCGAGACTCTGTGCCGGACGCTACCCGAACCGACCGTGCGGACTCGTCGGAAGGTTCCCGGCGGCCGATGCATCAGACGCGTAGCCGGGGTTGGGAAGCGGCCTCCACCGTGAAGGGTCTGAGCGGTCGTCGCCCGTAACCAGAGCCGTCCACGACCGCTCGTTAAGCTCGGAGCGATCGCCCGTCACGAGGTGCGCTCGCGCCACTCGCGATCGAGGATCGCGTAGACGGCCTCGCTCTGCCACTCCCCCTTGAGGTACTCGTTCTCGACGAAGTGCGCTTCCCGGCGCATCCCCAGCTTCTCCAAGACGCGGGCCGATGCGATGTTGCGTGGTTCGAGCCGCCCGATCACGCGGTGCAAGCCCAGCTCCTCGAACGCGATCGACAGGACGCCGCGGCCGCCCTCGGTCGCATATCCGCGTCCGTTGTGGTCCGGATGGATGATGTACCCGAGCTCGCCGCCTGCGTGCTCCCAGCTGAAGAGCTCGAGGGTGAAGTCACCGACCACGGCGCCCGTCTCCTTCGACTCGGCCGCAAGCGCGAGGAAGTCGCCCTCCGAGACGATGGACGTCGCCCTGATCTTCGTGTCCAGCGCCTCGCGAACCTGGTCCTCGGTCCGCGCGTCCCACAACAGGTAGCGCGTCACGTCGGGCCGGGATTGGTACGCGTAGAGCGATGCGAAGTCGGCCGGCGTGAACGGACGGAGGAGGAGCCGTTCCGTCTCCACGTTGGACACGGGCTTGCCGAGGTTCACGCGTGGAAGGCTACTTGCGGATCTGTAGGACGATGTCGAGCCCGCCGCCCGAGGGGCCGAACGGCTCCACACGGACCGTCAGCAGGTCACCCTTCGCGAGCTCGGTGCCACCGAGCCGCCGCGGGACCTGCAGGTTGTACTGGTACTGGTCCTCGTTCCAGCGCATCAAGCCGGAGGCGTCGGCGGCGGAGACGGACTCGGCCGGGTACGTGTCGCCGCCGTAGGCCAGCTCGATCGTCGGCCGGAGATCCTTCCAGGCTTCGACCCCGCATCCGACCTGTACCTTCACCGGCACGACCTGGCCCTTCTGGACGACCGTCACGCCGCCCGGATCGACCGGGGATAGCGCCGCCGCCTCCACGACGGTGACCGTCGTGGAGGACGTCGCCTCGTCGGAACCCCCATCGTCATCCGCGACCTTCGCGTCGAGAGAGTATGTGCCGCACGCGGTGTAGCTCGTCGTGTACGTCGTCGTCAGACCACCGGGGGCTCCGGCGCCACCATCGAACCACCACGTGAACGTGTCGTCGGTGCCCGGGTCGGTCGCTACGCCCGCCCATGTGACATCGGCGCCTGCGAGCACCGTCGTCGCGTCCGGCGTCAGCGACACGATCGCCGGCGGGACGTTGTTGGCCGCCCACGTGAACGTGTCGGTCGCCGTACCGCCCTTCCCGTCCGACGCCGTAACGAACACCGATCCGCTCCCGTCGTCCGGCGGCACGTACTGCCAAGACCAAGATCCGTCGCCGTGATCCGTCAGGTTCCCCGCCCCGGATCCGCTGATCGAGAGCGGGTCACCGTCGGGGTCCTTGAACGAACCGTGCGTCTGGAGCGTGTCGCCCTCGTGCCCCGTGACTTGGGAGCGTGGTCCGCGACCTCCGGGGGTCTGTTCGGCGACGGCTCCGCCGCCCAGGCGAAGGTGTCCGACGCCGTGCCTCCTTTGCCATCCGACGCCATCACGGTGACCGACCCGCTGCCGAAACCGGGCGGGGCATACAGCCACGACCACGAGCCATCGCCGTGATCGATCACCGTGCCGTCTGGCCCACCGGTGATCGTCAGCGGGTCGCCGTCGGGGTCCTCGAAGGAACCGTGGGTCGTGAGGGTATCGCCCTCGTTCCCGGTCGCATCGGCCGCGTGGTCGCGAACCACTGGGGGCTGGTTCGGAGGAGTGAAATGTCCGAACTTGATCTCCAGGCCACACGTGTCAGCGCACGAGCCGAAGGTGCCGCTCAATTTCAGCGTGCCGGAGAAGATGAATCCGTTTGGGGTGGCGAAGTCGTAGCCCGTCCCGAGCCAGCTGTTACTCGCGCCCGGCCCGGGGTCGAACGGACCCAGCCCGACCGTGCCGTCGACGGTCGCCTGCGTCAAGGTGACCTCGGATCCAGGCTGGCGATCGTCGGCGAGGATCCGCATGGCGTTGACGTCGGTCAGCTCCGTTCGCGCGCGCGTCAGCGTCCACCCCTTGGCGGTCGCGAGCTTCTGCGCGAAGTTCCTGAACACGAGCGTGCAGTCGAGCGTCGCATTGAACAGGCGTGATGTGAGTGTGTCCGCCGATGGATCCCACGTGAGCGTGAGGGCGTTCGCGCCGGGGTTCGCTTGTGTGCCGATGGAGTAGTTCCCGACGCAGTTCCCTGCGGTCGACGATGGGTTCCCATTCGGGACGAAGCGAGCCGGGTTGAAGTTGAACTCGATCCGATTCGTCGCAGGGGTGAGATCGGCGACACCGAGGAGCTCATCGTTCATCGGACCGGGCAATCCGATCGCTTGAAGCCGCATGCCGCCGTAGCTGGTGAATCCGGCCGGGCTCGGCGTCGTTACCTCGATGCCCGCGGGGCCGATGTCGGTCCCGGCACGAGCCACGCTCGCGAGGGTGGCGACGAGCAGCGCGGCCAGTGGTGCGGCGAAAACGCCTCTCCCCCTCATCACCCCGACCTCCTCCCGACCCTTCCCGTCCTGCGCCGCGGCTCACCGCGGACGTCCCCTTCGTTATCGGCAGATCGGCGTCATCTCTTCAGCGCAACCTCTCTCGAGAAACACAGGGGAGCGAGTCCGAGCGGCTCAGACAGCACGGAGCGGCGCGGGTTGCAACACGTGCTGAACCTCGCCGGGGAGCGTGACCACGAACCGCGCTCCCCCGCCTTTGCGGTCTTCGACGCAAGCGGAACCACCGTGGAGCTCCGCGAACCGCTGCACGAGTGAGAGTCCGATCCCCACACCGCCCCGAGCGCTCTCGCCTTGACGGAACGGTTCGAAGATCTCGTCCTTGACATCGTCCGGCACGCCTGGACCTTCGTCTTCGACGACCACAACGACGCCGTGACCCTCTTCGATGACGAGCACCTCGATCGGCGTCCCGGCAGGGGTGTGACGCGCCGCGTTGTTGAGCAGGTTCTCCACGATCCGCTCGACCTTCGCTCGATCGACGTCGACGAGCATCGGCTCGCTCTCGATCCGGATCGGGTGCCCCGAGAGCGAAGGGAGCTCCAGAGCGAGGCGATCCGCGAGCTCGCCGACATCGGTGGGCTCGCGTTCCGGCTGGAGCTGGCCGCGGCGGAGCCGGTCGAGGTCGAGGAGGTCGTCGACCAGTCGCGACGCCTTCCGGCCTGCCTGTTCGATCACACCGTAGAGATCGTTGAGCTCCACGTTCGTCAACTTGAGCTGATCGGCGCGGCGGATCGTCTGCATCGCGCCGAGGATGCCGGCGAGCGGACCCTTGAGGTCGTGCGAGACCGCGTGGAGCAACGTGTTCTTCATGTCGTTCTGCGCCCGCAGGTCGTCCGAGACCTCCTCTTGCGACTCGAGCTGCGAGCGCTGGCGCTTCGCGTGGTCCCGGATGATGGCGAGGAGCCAGACCACGAACAGGAATACCGCGTACCAGACGAGGGCGTTCCACGACGGAACCAGGACGTTCGTCTCGACCGACCGGACATCCGCGAGCTGCATCGCGACGGCGGCGAGACCGGCCACCAGGAATCCCCACGCGCGCCCGAGGTTCCAGGTCGCGATCAAGATGGGAAGCACGTAGAAGGGCGCGATCGAGACGTCGGGGCCGATCATGGAGTCGGCGGCACCGACGCCGACGACGAACAGGACGGCCACGGCGAGCACGTACGCGGGCGGCCGCCCGGAAAGGAACGCTTCCAGCGGAAGCGCCCGTTTGTCGCGATGATCGACGTCCACGGATGAGTCCTCGGCGAGCCACGCATCTACCTTGAGTTCGGTAGGCGCCGCAGCCGATGACCGGAAGGTCAATCGCCGGTCAGAAGGGCACGGATGGCCCGGAACGCCCGCCCGCGGTGGCTGATCCGATCCTTCTCGCCGGGCTCGAGCTCAGCCATCGTCCGGTCCCAGCCCACGGGCACGAAGATCGGGTCGTAGCCGAAGCCACCGGTCCCGCGGGATCTCGTGGTAAGGGTTCCCTCGCAAACACCCTCGACCGAGATGAGCTCCCCGCCCGGCACCACGAACGCGGCCACGCACCGATAGCGGGCTGTGAGACCGGCGGCCGGGACACCCCGGACCGAGCGGATCAGCTCGGCGAGGTTCCGTTCGTCGGTCGCGTCCGGACCCGCGAACCTGGCGCTCCTCGGGCCCGGCCGCCCTCCGAGCGCGTCGACCTCGATCCCCGAGTCATCCGCCAGGGCCGGGATCCCCAAGGCATCCGTGACGGCTCGAGCCTTGAGAGCCGCGTTGTCGAGGTAGGTCTCCCCCGTCTCGTCGATGTCCGGGAAGGTGCCCGCGTCACGGTCGTGAACGGTGACCCACTCCACCGGCCAATCCGAGCAGATCCGGATGATCTCGACGAGCTTGTGCTCGTTCTTCGTCGCGAGCGCGATCCGTCGCGGAAGCGCCATCCGGGCGTTAGATACCCAGCGCCTCGGCCTGGATCTTCGTGAGCTCCGCGATCCCGGCCGCGGCGAGGTCGAGCAGCTCGTCGAGCTGCGGCCGGGAGAACGGCGAACCTTCCGCCGTCCCCTGCACCTCCACGAGCGCGCCGCCGCCGGTCATCACCACGTTGCAATCGACCTCCGCACCCGCGTCCTCCTCGTAGCAGAGGTCGAGACGGGGCTCACCGTCCACGATCCCGACCGACACGGCCGCGACCGAATCCTTCAACACCTCGGCCGGGGCTGGACCATCGGTCAAGCTCCGGAGGGCCAGGGCGAGCGCGATGTACCCGCCCGTGATCGATGCCGTCCGAGTGCCCGCATCGGCTATGAGGACGTCACAGTCGACCGTCACGGTGCGCTCGCCGAGCCGTTCGAGATCCGTGACGCTCCTGAGTGCCCGGCCGATCAAGCGCTGGATCTCCTGCGTGCGACCGCCCGGCCTCCCCCGGTTCACCTCGCGGCCGGACCGTTCCACGGTCGACGCGGGGAGCATCGAGTACTCGCCCGTGACCCACCCGCGACCCGTCCCGCGGAGCCAGCGCGGCGTGTCTTCCGATACCGTCGCCGCACAGAGCACGCGCGTCTTGCCCATCGAGAACAGCACGGAGCCGTTCGCCCACTCCTGATAGCCCAGTTCGTAGCTCACGGGCCGGAGCTGCCCGTTGGCCCGGTCGTCGGGGCGGGTCAACGCCCGATCTCCCACACCGCGTCGCGCGTCGCAACGTCGATCGGACCGTCGAACACGCCTGCCGCCTGTTCGAGCGAAACGCCCGGATCGAGCGCAGGCGTCAGATGCGTGAGCACCAATCGGCGAACCTCGGCCTGGGCGGCGATCTCGGCCGCCTGCTCGGCACTCAGATGGAAGAAGGTGTGATCCATCGGGTCTTGATAGGTCGCCTCGCACAGGAACAGGTCGGCGCCCTGAGCCAACTCGATCACCTCGTCGCAGGGGCCGGTGTCGCCGGTATAGGCGAGCGTGTGGCCGTTCACCTCGATCCGGTACCCGAGCGAGTACACACCGATGTGGGTCATCTCGAAGGCCGTCACACGGAACGGTCCCACCTCCACCACACGCCCGGCGTCCAGATGGTCGAACGCGTACGCCTCGGCCATGACGTTCCGGCCGTTCTCCGAGACGAGCAACGCCGCAAGATCCATGAACCCGGCCGGCGAATAGAAGGGAAGGCCCGCCTGACCGAGATCCCCGTAGTGCCGCGCGTAGAACGCGGGGATCACATCGAGGAAGTGGTCGGCGTGGCCGTGCGTGATCAGCACCGCATCGATCTCACCGGGCGCGATGTGCTCCTGTAAACGAGCGAAGGTGCCCGTTCCCGCGTCGAGCCAGAGGTGGAAGGACCCACTGGTGACGAGGTAGCCGCTGCACTCCCCCGCTGTTCCCGGCCACGTTCCGTGAGAACCCAAGACCGAGAGCCTCACGAGCGACCGCCGGCTTCGAGGTGGACGGCCTTCACCTGCGCCAGCTCGCGACCCAGGAAGAGCTCGGCGAGGTCCCGGAACGGCTCGGCGTCTCCCGTCGTCAGGAACTCGTGGTGAGGAGGTGTCGGTTCATCGCGGAGGCTCCCCGCCCGAAGGAGCTCGGCGTAGACGTCCTTCGCCGTCTCCTCCGCGGAGGACACCAGCACGACATCGGGGCCGAGCTCCAGCTGGAGCAGCCCCGAGAGCAGTGGGTAGTGCGTGCAGCCCAAGATCAACGTGTCGATCCCCTTCTCCTTCAGCGGTGCAAGATACCTGCGCGCGGCCTCCCGCAACTCCTCCGAGGTCGTATCCCCGCGCTCCACATGCTCGACGAACACCGGGCACGCGGCCCCGTGGAGCTGCACGACCGACCCCACCGCGCGCCGATACGCCCCGGTGTCGATCGTCGCGGTCGTCCCGATCACCCCGACCACGCCGTTCCTGGTTGCTCGGATCGCGGCGCGGGCCCCTGGGTTGATCACCCCGACGACGGGGACGCCGTGCGCGGTCGCGATGTCGCCGATGGCGGAGACCTCGATGGAATTGCACGCCACCACGAGCAACTTGACGTCGCGCTCGACGAGGGACGCCGCGATCTCCATCGCGAACCTCCGGATCTCCTCGACCGGACGCGGACCGTAGGGGAAGTTCGCCGAGTCCCCGACGTAGATCAGGGACTCGTTCGGCAACAACTCCAGGATGGCCCTCGCCACCGTGAGTCCACCGACGCCTGAGTCGAACACGCCGATCGGTCGGTTATCCGACACGTGTTACCACCACAGCGACTCCTCGACCCCTCGCTCCGCCGCGGAGAGATCCTCCGCCCAGGCGTGCGTCGACAGGTACTTCCACCCGCCGTCAGGCAGGAGACACACGATGTCGCCACCGTCGAGCTCTTGGGAGATGCGCTGTGCGACGTGGATCACCGCGCCGCTGCTGATCCCCGCGAAGATCCCCTCCCGCGCCGTGAGCTCCCTCGTCGCGTGCAGGGAGTCGGCGGCGTTCACCAGGAACTTCCGGTCGATCTGCTCGGGGTCGAAGATCGGCGGGATGAACCCTTCGTCGAGCGAACGCAGCCCGTACACCAGATCACCAAGCTCGGGCTCGGCCGCGACGACCTTGATCTGCTCGTTGTACGCATGGAGCCCGCGCCCGGCACCCGTCAGGGTTCCCCCGGTCCCCATGCCGGCCACGAAGTGCGAGATCGTCGGAAGGTCGCGGATGATCTCCTGCGCCGTCCCCTTCTCGTGCGCGTCCGGGTTCGCGGGGTTCCCGTACTGGAAGGGCATGTAATACCGGTCGTCGGTCGCGAGCGCGCGCGCGACCTCGATCGAGCCGTTCGTTCCCTTCGCTCCGTCCGATAGGACGATCTCGGCCCCGAACAGACGCAGAAGCCCGATCCGCTCCTCGCTCGCGTTATCCGGGATCACCACGGTGAGCTTGTATCCCTTGCGGCGTGCCACCATCGCGAGCGCGATGCCCGTGTTGCCCGACGTTGGCTCCAGGATCGTTCGTTCGGACGTCAGCTCGCCCGAGCCCTCCGCCGCCTCCACCATGGCGAGGGCGATCCGATCCTTCGTCGAGCCGGTTGGGTTCTGTCCCTCGAGCTTCGCCCAGATGCGGACGCCGGGCGCGGAGGACATCCGAGGGATGCCGACGAGCGGCGTATCCCCGATGGCATCCAGGATCGAGTCGAAGCGCACGATCAGGGATTATCTCAGCGCGCGGCCGCGAGCCGTTGCGCGCCGTAACCGACCCTCATCCAAGAACCCACCAGGGTGTGTCGATCGTCGTTGAGCCTGGGTCGTTCGCGTCCTCGTACAGGAGCCTGGCGGCTCGATGACCCGCGTCGCTCAGCATCCACATCCGGGTGAGACCCGCGGCGCGACCGTCCTCAGCGAAAGCATCCAAGAGCTGCTTGCCGACCTTCGTCGATCGCACCGCCTCCGCCACCTGCAGGCCCGCAAGGAACAGCAGTTGGCCACCGTCCGGCTGCGAGACGGTTGGGGCGGCGGGGGGGGCCCCCGGCGGGCCG
>Ga0307302_10000581_pt1 | contig 16160 bp, 19 predicted proteins | sample ER_DNA_183_FD_194490 | JGI IMG/M metagenome (GOLD analysis project Ga0307302, IMG submission 194490) | Bulk soil microbial communities from the East River watershed near Crested Butte, Colorado, United States - ER_DNA_183 | ecosystem: Environmental > Terrestrial > Soil > Floodplain | place...
CGTCGTCGGCGTAAGTGACCCGGAGGCCAGGTTCGGCCGGCTGGTCGAAGACGCCACCGGGCAGCGGAGGCATCCACATGCCGGCGTTCGGGTTCAACCAGTCTTCCGGCAGACCGCGCTCCCGGGCCAGCGCCTTGGCCTCCTCGAGGACTGCGGTGTCGCGGGTGAGCGCGTCGACATCCTCGGTAACCCGGTCACGGCGTATATGGTTGGCCGCGATCGCCGCACCGCCCACCACGAAGATCGAGGCCGCGACACCACGCCGCCGGAGCCGGGCGTCGAGCTCGTCGAGCAGGTCGGCGGTCTCCTCGGCGGTGAACTCATGCCGGCGGCTCGTCATGCCGTCACCAGGTCGCGTGCGGGTACATAGATGTTTTGACGGCTGAGCCACTCCGGCGTCTGGGCTCGGACACGGTCGGGACTCAGGAACGGATGAGCCGGCATCCACGGGTCAGCCAGCGGCTCCCGCAGCGACCACGCCGGCGCCTGGAGACCAGCGGCCTCAAGTTCGTGGGCGGCGACAGCGGCCAGCAGTGCATCCCACTCGGCCGACCCGACAGTGCCTGGCTCGGCCTCCCAGGCATCCAGCAGGACCTGGTCGCGCTCCCCGGCGATGAAGGCGAGGTGGTCGCGGCCCTGGAGCAGCATGCGCCAAATCCACTCGACCTCGTCGGACAGGAAGTACTCCCTCATCGCCCCGGCGGTGACCGGCGCAGACATCAGGCCTCGAGCGGCCGCCGCCCCGAGCGCTCGGCCCAACCGACGAGCCCGCAGCAGAAACTGCGCCGATGGTCTGGTGTCCCCAGTGAGGTAAGTCGATAGGCGCGGCGCGGACGTGCCAAGCGCCCGCGCGAACGCGGCCTGAGACAGGCCGCTGGTAGTCACGGCCTCCCGCAGCAGGGCCATCACCTCCGCTGTGTCTCGGTCGACCAGGTACGCCACAGCTCGATCCTACCATTATCGAATTCGATAATAGTCACTGTCCATTTGAGGACCCTCCTACGGCGCCATGACGCTGGGTCACTTTGGAACCGGCTCCCGGGCGCTACCTCCAACACAGCGACCTCGACGACCGAGAGTCGTTCGACCCGCGCCATATCCGCCTCCCAAGAGGCGGCGCAATCTCCTTGTGCTGCTCAGCGGCGGCGACCCGACCTTGGCGACTAGCCCATACACCTCGTGCAAGTGTCGGCCAGATCGGGAGTCCGTCAGGTGCCGAGGAAGTTCTGTCGGGGCAAGCAGGCTTGGCCCAACCGCTAAGTAGCACTCATTCACAACGAGAAGCGACGGTGGTCACGACCCGGTTGTTTGAGGAGGGCACGACGTTGTCGAGCTCGTCGAGGTTCGAGACGTCAGCCTTAAGGCGGCCACCGGCTTGTCGCGCTGCTCCGACATCTGGATCGGAAACCGCGCGAGAACAGGTGCGAATAGAAGTACCGCGGGCATCGTCGCCGGCGGCGACGACCTTCCCCCAACTGTCCCTCAGCGCGACGGTGTCCATCAGGCTCAGGGCGACCGAGATTCGACGATGTCAGGCTCCGTGGAGGCGACCACCGCAATCGCCCTCAAGAGGATGTCTTCGGGGACTCTGGCCTCCCGCATGGCGGCCACTAGATGGCTGGCGACGGCGGCGAGGTCATCATGGCTAATTCCGAGGCCGGCGTGGGCCTGGTCAAGCGGGCGTCCGTCGTAGTCTGCCGGGCCGCCGAGCACTTGTGAGATCAACAGCACTTGGTGGCGCTTGAGTCGCGCAAGGTCGACCCCTTCGAAGTATTGGGCAAGCTGAGGATCGCGCAGAACCCGCTCATAGAAATCGTTCACGACAGCGCTTACGGCAGGTCCGCCGCCAACTAAGTCGTAATCACTCAGGCCCCCGCTAGTCGTTTGGTCACTCATGCGTGCTGTCCTTCGGAGTAGCGAACGTGGCCAACAAATTTACTTTCACTTGCCACATATGGACACCGCAGAAAGTGGTTGAGCCTGCTTCACCCGGCTCTTGAGCGCGCGGCTGCCCTAGATCGCCACATGTGCCCGTAATCGAGCGACCTCGGAGCTGAACTCCACGGTCTCCTGGCACTAAGCAGAGGTAGAGGGCAGAACCTCAGCAGGCTCCGCCAGCATTTCGCTGTGTTGGGGACGTTAAGGATGACCGGCCGGGGCGAGGCCCAACGGTATAGAAACATGGGCCGCGGAGCTTCCGAAGCTTTCAACTTTCCGGCCTGTGCAGAATTCTGTGTACAACGCCAAAAGGCGCATGGCCTACGGCCCGGTGCGGCGGCTGAGCTCGGACTGTCCGGAAGCCGCCCATCGTCTACCGGACGGTCTGTCCCGCTCCCTCGAATCAGACGTGCTGGTCAACCTGCGGCCGCCACGGCTGGTGCTCGTGGGAGAGCCAGACCTCCTCAGGGTCGAGGGCGCGGACCAGCCGCTGGCCTTCGGTGCGCGGCTCGTCGAGCTCGGCAAAGAAGACCGCCATGTCGCCGCCGACGACCACTGAACGCCCGCCCGTCTCGACGACGACTACCTGCGAGCCTCGCGTGTGGCCTGGCGCCGGGACGAGCCGGAGCCCCGGCAGCAACTCGAGCGCGCCGTCGACGGGTACGTACTGCACGCCGGGCGCCTCGACCCACTCGCGGATCGTGTAGTCGTCCTTGCTGCGCGCGTCGTCGAGCTCGCGGCGCTGGACATAGATCGGCCTGCCGGTGAAGAGGTGGTTGCCGCCGCAGTGGTCGAAGTGCAGGTGCGTGTTGATGACGACGTCGATGCTGGCCAGGTCGAAGTCAGCCTGCGCGCTCAGTGGAATCAGGCGTGGATCCATGTCGGCCACCGCCGGGTGCAGCTGCGTCATGCCGGTGTCGACAAGCACGCGCCCGTCGGGATGATCGATGACGTGCACGTAGACCGGCATCCGCTCGCCCTCGGGGAGCAACTCGGCCACGAGAACCGGGGTGACGGTCGGCGGCGAGACCTCGCTTCCCGCTCCCTCACCCTTCCGGGGTCGTGGATCACGCATCGCGGACAGCTTGTGCAGTTGCCTTGTACCCGGCGCGGTCGCCGTAACCGATGGTCATGAACGTAACCATGCTTGCTCGTTTCCCTTGATGTTGGTGCGCCGCTGGGCACGGCTGCCAATACTACGACTTCGTAGCTGCACAGAAGTCATCGCTCGCGGAGGGCCGGCGTCGAGTCCGTCCTAGCAGCCGATCGATGTGCGGGGACGTGCTACAAGCCGTCCCGGCTACCGGACTCCAGCGGGAACGTGTGTAACACGCGGAAGCGGATCGCCTCCCGGGACCGCGTTCCCGGGGAATCTGTACCTGGAAGCGGATGAGCTGCCGGATACCGGTGATCCGTAAGCCGACCCTGCAACGGGCACCTCACCGCGGCTGCCCTCGGGGGACCCGTGCGCGGGGCGGCGGATCAGGCGCATGCTGGCGGCCAGGGCCGTATCGGCGCAGACTGGTCGTGTGACGTCTGACCGTCCCGGGAGATTCGCCATGTCAAGGGCCACAGCCACACCTTCCCGACATGCTGCCGGTGCTCTCGCCAGGAAAGCACCGCAACCCGCGCAAGGGGGCGTGTTTCATGGAGTTGGCGTCCTACCTTGCCGGTGAGCGATGGAGCGATCACCCGGCGTGCACGCACTCGTTGCTGGCATCCGTCGCGCGCCTGGTCAACGACCACACCTCCGACGAGGGCCGCCCACGCCTGGCCGAGTTGATTCCATCTGTGATCGGGCTGACCGGCGTCGACCTGCACATCGATGCCTTAATCACCCTGCGCTGCGCGACCACCGCGCTGCCGGTCGCAGCTGCCGATCGACAGCGGGTCCTCGCGGTCTCGGTCCTGGTCTGCGAGAGGGTGTTGGCGCAACTCGATGAGCGCCGCGGGGACAGTCTCTCTCCAGACAGTGAGCGCGTGCTGGGCGCCGTGCCCCACGCGGCGCAATGGGCCGACCGCTTCACCAGTAACATCTCTCCCCGGCCAGCAGCCTTCCGCCGGCAGGCCGCACCGCACGCTGTCAGCTGCGCGGTCGAGGGTGCCGCACACGCGCTGATCCCAGATCCTGATGCCATGTTGCGCAAGATGCTCGCCGAATCAATCCAGATCTGCGCCGCATGGACCGGCAAGGCAGCATCTGGTGTCGGGGTCGACGACACCGCCTGGGCGGAAGCGTGCCAGCTCACCGTGACCGCGGGCGGTCGCTGACAGGTAGACGAGGTCCGTACCGAGCACCACTCCCGCGGACACGAACCTCGACAGACCAAGGGATCGCCAGTCTGGGACCATACGCTGCGGAGGTGAGATCTTCGGGCTGTATGTCGTTCCTCAGGCACGCATTACGGGCGTGTCCTGGCGACTCGTCGAGGCAGCCGTGGCCCTGGCGAGCCGCGAGGGCCATCGGCAGCTGCACTACTGGGTGGGTGTCGACAATGGGCGCGCGATTTGGTTTCGCAAAGAACTTCGGGTTCCGCTCTACCGGCTCCCGCCCATCCCGGGTCGCTGACCTTGCGCTGGGCGATTATGAGACAGCACTGGTCTTGTCGCTTGTACCCGACGACACATCGGTGCCCAACCCGACCAGCGACAAACCGGCCCCCCGGCACGGCCCGATCGGCTGAGAAACCCGGGCCGAGCCCACCGCGTGCCGGTCTGGGACAAGTGTGGCCATCCGAGATCAGGCGACCTCTGCGCCCGAAGATTTCTCAAAGTGTGGCCATCCGAGATCAGGCGACCTCTGCGCCCGAAGATTTCTCAAACGACCAGAACGCTGCGACAGCCATTCAAGATCCGGCTCAGGAGAACAGGACGAGTTCTGGACCTGGGGCGGGGAAACGTGTGCGGCGGCCCGGACACCCCCGCCGGTTTCCTGGCGTAGAAGTCGGTGCTGGCAGCAGCTGACGGCGGCGGGCAGCTGCCCTGCGGTGGTGTCGATGCGCAGAAACGCTGAACACCCGCAGTGGTCGGGAGCCCTCGACGCGGAACACCGTGGTGTCGGGCCCCACGAAGACCTCTGCCCAGACGACCGCGGTCGCGTGCGCGCCGCGCTGGCGATGCCCTCGCCGTCGACAGGGCCACGGCCGGTCAGGCTGACGTCATACCCTGAACCCACGAGAGAGGCGCACCGATGAGCGGAACCGAGAACAGCCCAACGCGGACACTGGAAGAGCATCTGCGCCTCGGCGCCGGCTTCGGAGCAGCCGACCGGCCGCGCATTCTCGAGGCCCTATCCGCACTCGCGCCGCACCTATCTGGATGGCAGCACGACCAGGTCGACCTCGAGGTGTCATTGAAAGACACCGAGGGCCCAGACCAGAAGGTCACCCTGCAAGCCTGGCTAGCGGGACGGGCGCACCTCGTGGCCACCTCTCACGAGCGCGACCTTGATCATGCCCTCGCGGAGGTGCGTAAAGACCTGATCCGCCAAATCGAGGACGAGAGGTCGCGGCGCGAACCTCGCAAGCGCCGGAAGACCCGTTATCGCACGACCTGACCAGGCCGGGGATTCGGCGGCGCCCTGCATCGCGGGCGTAGTCCTTGTTGGCGGTGGTCACCATGGCGAGCACCGCTGATCCCCCACCCCGCGATCTGCACGGGATACGACCGAACGCATCGCAGGTCGGCTACGAGCGTGCGACCGGCGGCACGGCCGCGAGTCCCGCGCGGACAGCGGCATTGAGCGGGCGATATCCGGCCTAGAACCGGAGCGACCCTTCGCCCACCTCGGGAATCCGACCCGGACCAACAGCGACCAGCGCTCAATCCATGAATCTCAACGAGCGCTCCAGCCGCGGCGAGAACGGCCCTGCTCGGGCGCTCCGCCATGTTCCGCAGAGGAACCGCCGGCGACATACTTTCTACGGTTGGGTCCGGCTTTCATCCCGCCTGCAAGCCCGGCCGTAGGGCCATCCGTGAAGCGTGCGCGGTGCACAAGATCGGTTTGTGGCGGCCAGGATCGGTGTGCGACCGTTCGCCACGTGCGAACCCACGTCTTTGTTTGCCGCTCAGTGACGGGTCTCGACCGGCCCACTGTCAGCGGCCATTTCCTCCTCGCCCTGCCCAAGCCGGCGGTGGAACAGATCCAGCACGTGTCCGAGGCACTGGCGCGCGAGCTCGGGGTCGTAGCGGTGGCCCTCGTCACGGCCGAACGCATGCTGGCCGTTCACTTCCACCCACGAGAAGCGGGTTCCGGCGTCTTCGAGAGCGGCGTGGATGCGCTCGCGGCCCTCACGCGGGATATGCGGATCTTGGCGGCCCCAGATCATCAGCAACTCGCCGCGAATCTCCCCGACCCGGTCCAGCGAGTCATCGTTCATACCCTGGCCGAGACCGCGCTTGTGGATATCGGTGGCGTAGAAGCAGGCCGCTGCCCGGACATCGGAATTGAAGGCGGCACGGAAGGAAAGATGGCCGCCGACACAGATCCCGATCGACCCGAGCTTGCCGGTGCACGAGGGGTGGTCGGCGAGAAAGTCGAGGACGGCACGGGCGTCCGCGTCGTAGGAAGCAAGCTCTTTAGTGATCTTGTGGGAGTTGCCCCGGTCGGCGCCCGCCGTGTCGTAGGCGAGGACGACACCAGGATCCTCCTCGAGCTCGTGGAAGATCTCCGGCACCGCAACGGTGTAGCCGTGGCCGGCGAGAAAGGCGGCGGTACGGCGGATGGGACCGGTCACCTGGAAGATCTCGGAGAACAGAACCAGCCCGGGGTAGCGTCCCGCGGCCGCCGGACTGAGGACGTAGGTGCGCATCGGGCCGAAGGGCGTCTTAAGGTCGACGTATTCCTCTGGGGCGATGATCATTCGCCAACCATAATTGATGTACCGCCGGGGACGCGCGCTACCGGCTTGCGCTCCGCGCATCGCCGGGAGAGACGACCGATTGCCTGCGTAGTTGCCGACTCCCGGCTGGCCGCAAATGGTTGCGGCCTCAAGTGGTTGCGGCGAACGGCTCGCGGGACCGGCCGTTGGCTGCGGGTTGTCCTGACGAGATGCGCTCGAGGAACACTGCACTAACGAGCATTGCTCAAGCTAATGTCAGCCGCCACTCTCGACCTGATTGATCCGGGGCCTGACCCCGCATGGTGACCGATAGTCCACCGTTCAGCGGGCGGGAGCCGTCGCTGACATCCTGGGCCTTCCGTGCCGAACACGACATCGTCGGATTTGGGCCGGCGCTGGTCGGGGGATTGTCAAGTCGCATGCAGCACTTTGTGGGGTCAGGCCAGCATCGCGGCGCCGGGGCTGGGGCCGGGGTCAACGCCAGCAGGGATCGTTGAGGCCGAGCCAGCCGGCGGGAGCGGCAGCGATGTCTTCCCAGCGGGGTGCGTAGTGCTCTAGGAAGATCTGGCCGACCAGCTCGCTGCGGCTCCGGACGCCGGTCTTGGCGAAGATCGATTTGAGATGGTCCTGGACAGTGTGCGGCGACAAGGCGAGGGCGTTGGCCATCTGCCTCGTAGAGAGTCCCTCCATGCACAGCCGGGTCACCTGGGACTCGCGCACTGACAGTCCGTGGGCGAGCGTGACAAGCGGGGCGACGGCGGCCGGGGTGGCAGGCTGGATGATGACCGCGGTACGGGCGGCGTCCGCTCCGCCCGCCAGCCGGGTGCCGTACAGCAGCAGCCATGAGCCAGACCTGGTCCGTACGCGGGACCGTGCGCCGACTTCGAGCGGATCCTGGCCGGGATCGAGGCTGCGGGCCCTGGCAGCGACCGCTTGGATGATCTTCGATTCCGCTGGGATAGCCGGCGGCGGGATTTCGACCATCTGCCCGATCCAATGCTCGGCGCCGGGCGAGACCGACTCCGGATGACCTTGCCCGTCAAAGACGATGACGCCTGGGCCGTACGCCGGGCTCTCGGTCGCACCGGGCGCGGTGACAAGCAGAGCACGCCGGAACCCGTGGGCGATCGGTTCCGACAGCGACGCAAGGCACTCCACCTCGTCTTCGGTGAACCATCTCCGGTCGGAATCCCTGAGCAGGCCCGCAGCGGCCCAGTACGTGCCCCCGATTACGAAAGTGACTCGCAGCTCGTCTCCGATTCCGTAGTTCTCGTGGGATCGGTGCCTGGGGCTGCGGGAGGGATCGCCGTGGGTTGCCAGGCTCGTCGCTCCGGCGATCCGGCCGCTTCGGGCGAGGAACCACCACCTATTTACATCGTCGACCAGGTATTCGTAGGTGGCCAGCCAAGTGCCCGAGCACGCGATGCCCTGATTGAGGCTGCCAGTGAACAGCACCGTGCCAGGGTCGACGGTGTGCCAACAGTTCCGGTCAAAGGGCACAATGCCAGCTAGCACCTCGGAAGTCGCCTGGGCGAAACTAACCCAATCCAGGCGAGAGTCGGCGAGCCCGGCGATCTCACGACGGGCACGGCGGAACCGCTCCCGGTTCATGCACCGATGATAAGCGCGCCCATCGGCGCCATCACTCCCAGATTCCTGGGATACTCCCGGCGAAGTTCCCCTCACATCTGGGGTTCCCTAGCGCCGGCGCAGTCGCGCAGGATCGGCCGCGAACCCGATCGATTGAGGAGGAGCCCATGACAACGCAGGTACCGGCGGCAGCAGGCCCCCGCGGCACACATGCGATGATGCCGACCGCGACGGAATCGGTCTGGTGGCAGGGCGCGCTGTTCACGATCAAAGGTCGCCACGAGACGACGGGCGGCGCGCTTGGCCTGGTGGAAGCGGACTTCTGGGCCGGGATGGGCACCCCCCTGCACCTCCACAACAACGAGGACGAGGCGTTCTACATCCTCGACGGTCAGATCCGCTTCCGGCGGGGCGACGAGGTCTTCACCGCCGGACCGGGTGCCTTCGTCTTCGGGCCGCGCAAAGTGCCCCACTGCTTCAAGGTCCTCGACGGCGGCGCACGAGCGCTCGTGCTGATGACGCCGGCCGGCCTCGAGCACATGTTCCTCGACGGAGGGCTGCCGGTCGTCGACCCGACCAACCCGCCGCCACGCAACTACGATCTCGACCGTGTAAAGGAGCTGGCACGCCGGTACGGGTTCGACATCGTAGGGCCGCCGCTCGAGTGACCGTCGGCGGGCGGGCGGCGGCCGCGAGACCAAGCCGAGTTCGCCGCGACGGTCCCACACGAAGCCTCGTCTAGCGGGTGGACGATGCGAATCACCGCTGGCCGAGACGCTCGACAATGCAGGACTCGAGAGGCGTGGGCGTGCATCGCCGTCGAGGCTCTCCAGTACCTGAAGAACCACTCGAGGACCGGTCACCGGAACGCGTTCCCGGCATGAGATCACGGCCGGGCCTGCGCGGTGATCAACTCGGCGAGCGCCGGCGACTGATCTTCTTGCAGGAAATGTTTGCCGGGTAGCCGGTGGATATGGTCCACGCCGGCGGCTCGGCGAGCGATCTCACCGAACGTGGTGACCTTAAGTGCCGGGTCCGCCTCCCCCCAGATGATCTGGACCGGAAACGCGCGGCTGCGGAGCAGGCCGACGTAGAGGTCACGTTTGGCCCGGGTCAGTTCGAAGCCCCGCATGATCTTCAAGAAGGCGCGGCCCTTGTCGGTGCGGCGGAGGAGGACGAGGTAGGCGTCGAGCTCGGCGGTCGTGATCTTGCTGAGGTCGGCAATACCTTGGTGGCGCATCAGCCACCGGAAGGTCGGCGGGTTGAGCAGCCGAAGGTACGCCTCGCCCAGTCCTTTCACCGCGAACGGCTTCATCACCCACGGGCGATGAAAGGTGTCGACTTCGACTGGCGCGTTCAACACCGTGAGCGAGGCGACTCGGGCTGGATGCGCGGCTGCAAGCTCGAACCCCACCGGCGCTCCGATATCGTGCACCACCAGATGGAACCGATCCAGGTCGAGGGCTTCGACCGCGGCGGAGGCGAACCGGCCAAGGCCGGTCCAGGTGTAGTCGAAGGCCGCGGGCCGCTCCGCAAGTCCCAGCCCCGGCAGGTCGAAGGCGATTCCGCGGAGACCGCGTGCGGCCAGTTCCACAATGAGCTTGCGATATAGGAACGACGACGCCGGCACGCCGTGCAGGCACACCACTGGCTGACCGTGGCCCAGGTCGAGCACGAATGTCTCGACACCCCCGACGGCGAGTCGATAGCCCGATCGTTCACGGGCGTCGATCACGGCGTTGACATCGGTGGCCGCTGGCTGTTCACCCGTCATCACGGCTCCTTTGCCGATATAAGGCGCTGCACGAGCGCGGACTGTCCGCGGCGGTGCAGTCGGGGTTTATCCGGCGACGAGCGCGGCAAGGTTGTCGAAGGCGGCGGTCCACCCGGCCTCGGCGTGGTCGCGGCCAGCGGGGTAGGGCCCGTCGCTGAGCGTCATCCGCGTCTTGGCGCCGTGGTCGTTGAACTCCACCCGCGTGATCGTGGGCTCATGCATTCCCATCTCTGGCATCGGGTCCGAGCGCAGCACGATCAGCTCCGGCTCCACCAGCTCGACGATCTCATAGCCGATCGCGAACTCGCCGCCGCCGTCGCGCTGAACCATCGTGAGCTCGTAGCGCCCGCCGACACGCAGGTCGATGTGGATCCGCTCGCGTGGCGTGTCGAAGTGCTCGGGGCCGTACCACGCCGCCACCTGGTCGGGGTCGGTCCATGCCTTGAACACCTGCTCGCGCGGCGCGTCGAAGATGCGCGTGATCAGGACCTCCTGATCGGCGGCCGCCACATGCGTCGGGTCATTCATGCTGCTCTCCTGTTCTGCGCAGATGCGTCTCGAGGCGGTCAATCCGGGCCTCCCACGTCGCCCTTCGCGACAGCATCCACTCCACCGCCTCATCAAGCGGGTCGGCCTGCAGCCGGCTCGGCCGCCACTGAGCCTCACGGCTGCGCACGATCAATCCGGCGCGCTCGAGCACCTTGAGGTGGCGCGAGATCGCAGGCAGGCTCACCGAGAACGGCTCCGCCAGCTCATTGACCGTCGCCTCGCCCTCGGCGAGTCGGGTCAGGATCGAGCGCCGCGTCGGATCGGCGAGAGCGCCGAAGGTGAAGCTGAGTTGGTCGGTTGGCATTTAACCCTCCCATTAATTAACGCTCCCATTAAATACTGTTCGGCCCCCAGAACACAACCCAGACTGGATCAAAGCTGGCTCGCGGCGATTCCGCGTCGCGAACGTTCCGGACGTCGCTGGGGCAACGCACTGATAGCTATCACGGCGAGGCAGACAGCAAGGTCGCGCGGCACCGACGCCAAGCGAGCTACGCCGGATCGCAGACATTCCTGCGTTGCGACGATGCCGAACGGCTGAAAGCACCACGAGGGAACCTCCCGCCCGGTTTCAAGATCCGATGTGCGCACCTTCCGACCGAGTCCGGTGAGTGACGACCGAGAGCTCCAGAGGCGGGGGCGCGACTATCCCTATGCGCGGCGTTCGCTCTCGGTCTTGATCGCGGCCATAGAGTCGCGGACCGCGTGCACCCAGCTGCGGGCGACCAGATCACCCCAGGCCTGGCCGAGCCGCCAAAGGTCGGTGCCGAGCTCGCCGGTGTAGCTGAGCCGGGTCCCGTCGATGGTCTCATCGAAGGCGAAGGCCTCGATCACGTGGGGCACCGGACCGCGGAGCAACCGGAAGCCCATCCGACTCGGCGGGTCCAGGGTGACAGTCTCGACGGTGACCGCCGTCAAACCGGACCCGACGACGGTGCGGTGCGCGGCCAGCACCATCTGACCAGCGCGTTCGAGGATCTCGACTTTCTCCCGCATGGCCCGCGGCTGCCGATCGGCGTACGGCGCGGCAGCGGCGGCGAAGACAGTCTCGCGCGGTGCGGCGATGTCGACTTGGAGGGGGCCGAGGGGCCGGGTCCGGCGGCCGAGGCCCAAGTCGACAGTGAGCCTGCCAGTGACCACGCCGATGTACGCACCGGTGGCCGCTGCGCCAGCGACGGCAGCACAGCTGGTGGCAACCAGCAGCCGGTTCATGCCCGAGGCTTCTCGGCGACGATGAGCACCCTATGAGCATCCCATCGAGCTCCGCTGCTCAGCACCCCCGGAGCGGGCGGGTGAGGTGAGGTCAAATGGCGATCCCGCGCCGGTGCGCGGTCAGCTCTTCTTCAACTCCTCGGCGAGCATCACGAGGATGCCGCTGGGGCCGCGGACATAGGCGAGCTTGTACACCTCCTCGTAGGTCGCCACGCCGCGCAGGGGGTGGCAGCCGTGCCTCGCGGCGATCGCGAGGGCCTCGTCGATGTCGTCGACCGAGAAAGCCACCCGGTGCATGCCGATCTCGTTAGGCCGGGTGGGCTCCGTCTCGATCGCGTCGGGGTGGATGTACTCGAAGAGCTCGAGGCGACCGTTGCCGTCTGGCGTCTGGAGCATCGCGATGTTGGCGTGGTTGCCGTCGAGGCCGACGGCGGTGTCGGTCCACTCTCCACTGACCGTGTCACGGCCGAGAACGGTCAGCCCGAGGTCAGTGAAGAAGGCGATCGCCGCTTCGAGGTCGCGGACGGCGATGCCGACGTTCTCCAGCTTGATGGGCATGCGCTGCACGCTACAGTCAGGGCGACGTGTTCAGGTCCGTGAGCTGGCAGTTCCGGCTCAGCCGGACAAGGAACTGTCCCGCCGCTGTGCCGCGAGCGGACCGTCGACCGGGCACTCAGGCGACGATCCTGGGACCAGAAGAAGAGCTCTATCTGCTCTTCGTCGCTTGTGATCACTCTGCCCAGACCGCCCGCTGCCAGACAGCCGATCCAGAAGCCGGGTCTAGTCGATCTGGAATGGGCGAGCGAGCAGAGTACCCGGGCTTCACCGGAGCCGACAAGCGCGCCACAAGGTGTAGTGCGGGAAGGCGAGCAGCCACTTGACCAGCGGCAGCCAACGATTCAGCTGGCGTGGGTATTTGATGTTCAGCCCTGCCGGGTAGCCCGGGACATCGGCGGGCGTGAACGGTGGGTACCGGTCGCTAGCTTGCGCGGTGTAGTGCGAAAGCTCTACTGGCAGCACCACGGCACATACCTCAGCAGCCAGGAATGCGGCGGCCGACGTAGCCCTGGCGCTGGAGGGCGGCGATGATGTACGGGAGCGCCGCGATGGTTTCGGACCGGTCGCCGCCGCCGTCGTGCAGGAGCACGATGCTGCCCGCCCTGACGCTGGGGCCGGTGGCCGCATTGACGACGTGTTTGGTGCCGGGTCGGCTCCAGTCCCGAGTGTCGATCGTCCAAAACACTTGACGAAAACCCTGTCGACTCAGGATGCGCTCCACTGTCCGGTTGGTCGCGCCGTACGGCGGCCGGACGCAGCTACTTCGCGGTCCGTGGGCAAGCTGCCACTGAATCTGTCTCGGCCTCAGCTTGGTCAGATCGGGATGGTTGTACGTGTGATTGCCGATATTGCTGCCCTCGGCCTTGATCTGGGCCGCCTCTGTGGGGTGCTGGGCTTGGCGGACGCCGAGCTCGAAGAACGTGGCCGTGGAGTGCGTGGCTCGCAGGACGTTGAGTATGGCTGGGGTGTATTGGCTGGGTCCGTCGTCGAAGGTCAGATAGACCGTGCCGCCTCGCTTCGCCGGTGGCCCGTCGCCTTGCCGGGCTCGCTGCTTGCGTGAGGCTTGGGCGGGTGGTGAGCTGCCAGGGCGGGCTGGGTGCGGGGTACGCGAGGCTTGCGTCGACGGGTGCTTTTGGGAGGGACTGGCGGCCGGCCTCTTCCGTGTCGGGGCCTTCGCACTAGGCGGCTTGACCATCGGGGTTTCAGGAGCCGCCGATGCGATGGCAGACGATATTGCGCCGTTGGGGCCGGTACCCGCCCCACCATCACTGGTAACCACAATGATGAACCCCAGTATGAGCGCGGCCAGCAGCAATCCGTTGGACAGTATGCGGAGCCGGCTCACGGGACCAGTGATATGGGTGATGATCTCGCCAGCTGCCCTGAGGTGGAGTGCGCGGCGAGCATCGGCTCAGCCTACGTTGTTCGAATCCACCGCCCCGCGTAAGACGAGATTCACAAGATATTTGAGACCCCCTTGCTTCGTGTCAACGGCAACTGAAAATTGACCAGTTTTCGGCAATTGAATTTTGACCAGTCCGGGTTTTAGTTGGTGTCGGCGTGGTCGGTGGGGACGCGGCCGAGGTCTCGGTTTTTGAGCCGGTAGGAGTCGCCGCGTAGGGCTACGACTTCGGCGTGGTGCACGAGCCGGTCGATCATGGCCGCTGCGACGACCTCGTCGCCGAAGACCTCTCCCCAGCGGCCGAACGGCTTGTTGCTGGTGACGATGAGGGAGGCGCGCTCGTAGCGTGAGCTGACGAGTTGGAAGAACAGGTTTGCCGCCTCGGGTTCGAAGGGAATGTAGCCGACCTCGTCGACCACGAGCAGCGGGTAGCGGGCCAGCCGAACGAGTTCGTTTTGGAGACGGCCGGCGGTATGGGCTTCGGCGAGCCGGTCGACCCATTGGCTGGCGGTGGCGAACAGCACACGGTGCCCGGCTTGGCAGGCTCGGATGGCCAGCCCGATCGCTAGATGGGTTTTGCCGGTGCCGGGCGGGCCGAGGAAGATCACGTTCTCCTTGCCGGCAACGAAGTCCAGGGTGCCGAGGTGGGCGATCAGGTCGCGTTTCAGCCCGCGGGCATAGTCGAAGTCGAACTCCTCCAAACTCTTGCGGGCAGGGAATCTGGCGGCGCGGATCCGGCCTTCGCCGCCGTGGGCGTCGCGGGCAGCGACCTCGCGTTGCAGGCAAGCGGCCAGGTACTCCTCGTGCGACCAGGACTCGGCCCGTGCCCGCTCGGCGAGCCGGCCCGCCGACTCCCGCAGCGTGGGCGCCTTCAGCGCGCGGGTGAGGAATACCAGTTCGGCGGCCAGGTCGCGGCTGGCAGTCGATCCTTTCGCTGCCGCGGTCATCAGGCCGCCCCGCCGTCCAGGTCGGCACTGATGCCCAGTGCGATGTCATAGTCGGCCAGGGATCGGAGCTCCACCTCGGTTTGGGTCAGCGGCTGGAGCATCTCGACCCGGCCACGGCGCAGCAGCCGAGCAGCGGCCAGATGCTGTGGATCGGCGAGGGTTTGGTGTTTAGCCCAGGTCCGCTCGTGATCGGCCACCACGCTGCCCTCGCACAACACCCGCACCCGGTTTAGATCGGCTCGGACCAACACCCGCCGCCCGACCGCGGCCGGATGCACCGAGTAGTCGTTGCCGTCCATCCGCACGTAATGATCCCTCGGCAACCGCAGCGTGTGCTCCCATCCGGCAGTCGGTGGCACGGGCGGCAGGGCCAGCATCGCAGCCTTGTCGGCCGCAACCCGGTCAAGTGGGCGACAGCACAACACCCGATGCGCCCGAGCGTTGGCTCGAGCCAGGAACACGGCGAGCTGGGTGTTGAAGTCCGCCGGCGAGGTGAAGAAGCGCCCAGGCAGGAAGGAGCGTTCCAGGTAGTCATGGAAGCGTTCCACCAGGCCCTTCGCTTCGGGATCGCCCGGCTTGCAGATGATCACCTTCGCCGCCAGGGTGCCGCGGAACGCCTGACATTCAGCGGTCAACTCGGTCCTGCGGGCCCGCCAGCGGCCGACGGCGCCCTCCCCGTCCCACACCAACACCTTCGGCACCGCGCCGAGCTGGGCGATCAGCTGCCACCAGCCGGTGTATAGATCCTCCGCGCACCGAGACGGCACCAGCACGGCGGAGGCGAACCTGGAGTAGCCGCACACCATGGTCAACACCGGCAGCAACTTTGCCGACCGGGTCTGGCCGAACCCGACCGGCACCTCGATGTCGGGAAACCAAAAGTCGCACTGCGCCACCTCCCCGGCAGCATAAGCAGTCCGGCTCGCGGGGTCCGGCGGCAGATACACCGGCCGCAGCTCCGCCACCCGGCCGCTCAACGTACGAATCGAATACGGCCAGCCGATCCGCTCCGCGATCACCGTCGCCGGCATCCGCGGAAACGCCCGCAACAGCTCCCGGATCCGCGGATCGAACCCGTCGACCAGAGAAACCGACGACTGCCGCTGATACCTGGGTGGACCGCTGCTGGCCAACGCCGCCTTCACCGTGTTCCGCGAACAGCCGACAACCCGGGCAATCTCCGAAATCGAAACACCCTCCGACTTCCGCAGCCGACGGATCTCAGCCCAATCCTCCACGATCAGCACCTGCTTCCTCCCTGGCTCGACTCCCGCCAGGGTCAAGGCGAAGCTGGTCAAAATTCAGTTGCCACACCGTGGTCAGTATTCAGAATGATACGGCGACCACCG
>Ga0307302_10000582_pt1 | contig 16066 bp, 14 predicted proteins | sample ER_DNA_183_FD_194490 | JGI IMG/M metagenome (GOLD analysis project Ga0307302, IMG submission 194490) | Bulk soil microbial communities from the East River watershed near Crested Butte, Colorado, United States - ER_DNA_183 | ecosystem: Environmental > Terrestrial > Soil > Floodplain | place...
CAGCCGAACCCTATGAGGGCAGCCAGCCCACGAAACTGCCAACGTATGCGGAATCTATTGGCGGGAAGTGAATCCCCTGCGAGCACGTACCACCCAGGTTTCGGGCTGCCTAACGATACTTCGACAGAACTGTCTTAAACGTCTCGGAAAGCATATATGCTGCCTAATCCCTTGGGTTCGTGCTCCTTCAAATGAAATAGGCTGGTCAGCCTAAACGCAACATCACAGCATTTCGGCACGACTCCGAAGAATCAGATCTCCCAATTCGAAAACAGCACACCCTGGGCGGCATGCCGCTCAGGATATCCCTCATAGGTCATCCGCAGATCGGTCCAGCGCACGCGATAGCCGCGCGCGATGAGGCGGCGGAACGCCTCGGCGTACCGGCTCTGGCAGCGAACCGCGATCCGACGGATGCCGGCCTTCGCGGCCGCCGCCTCGACCGCGGCGATCGCGGCGTCGAACGCGGCGTCGGTCCGCGCGGCCAGCTTCAACACCCGGACTTCATCCCGCGTCCGGCTGTCGGCGAGCGGCGCGGAGTGCCACACGGCCATCGCATCCAGTCCCGTATCGCCCTCGACGAGCGACGTGTCCCCGAGGCCGAGCTCCGCGGTGAGCAGGATTTCGCGTGAGAAATCGATGCCGGAGACGAGGTCGCTGACCAGGCGGCGCCCCGATGCCATCGCCGCGTCCCTCTCGTCCGCCGACCGGCGCGACAGCAGTACGGGTGCCGGATGACCACGGGTCGCGATTTCGTTGGTCAGCGTGACCGTGAGAAATGTCGGCGTGAGTCCGAGCCGCGCGTAAAAGCCGATGTTCTCGGGCGTGCGCGGCATCGTCTCGAGACCGAGCGTCGTGATGCCGCGGTCGATGAGCCAGTCCGCCGCCGTGCGTACGATCGTTTTCCCGACACCGGTGCCTTGCCGGTCCGGGCGGACGGCGAGCGGGCCCATCCACCCTTCGGCTCCCGCCTGATGGGCCACGTTGAACGCCGCGATGTCGCCGTGCTCGTCCCGCCACACCATCGCGCCCTCGCCGGCGTCGAGCAGCGCGTAGCGCCACACCAACGGATTCAGCTGCGGGACGCGCACGCCGATCAGCCCGTCGCGGCGGTAACGGTCGGTGAAGGCTTCCGCAAAGACGCGGTTCAGCCCCTCGATGTCGCGCTCGACGGCCGGCTCGGGACCGGTTACTCGGGATTCAGGCAGCCACGCTCGCATCGGGTGGTCCCAGGGTGGCGGTATCGTCGCGCACGACGCTCGCCCCTGTGGTGGCGTCGTACGAAACGCGAATGACGCGGTCGAGCCCGTCGCGCACCTGTTCGATGTGCGTGATGAGAATGACCTGGGGGAAACGATCGCCCAAACGCCGCAGCAGCGCGAGTACGTGCTGGCGGCGCGATTCGTCGAGCGAGCCGAAGATCTCGTCCAGCACGAGCAACGAGAGCGGCTGCCCGGCCCGCTCGGCGATCATCTGGGAGATCGCCAGACGCAGGACGAGATTCGCAATGTCCTCTTCTCCACCAGAAATCACTGGCTTGGGCACGCCTTCGTCCAGCACGACCACGCGATAGTCCTCGTCCAGGTCCACCTCGTCGTAGCGCGCGTCGGTGAGATCGGAGAGGAACCCGGACGCCAGGGCGCTGATCTCGGGCCGCATGGCGGCATTCAGCTCGGCGCGGAGATCGGAGAAGGCCCGGTCAAGCTCGTTGTGAAGCCGCAGCTCGATCTTGCGCCCGGCGATGGTGCGCTCGCGCGCCGCGCGCTCCGCGGCCCGGCGCTCGGTTTCCCGTACCGCGCTTTCGGCCGCGACCAACTCGCCGCGCGTCTCGGCCACGGCCAGCTCCGCGGCCCGCAGCGCGTGCGCGGCGCGGTCGTGACGGTCGCGCGCGGCCTGGAATTTCGGCTCGGAAAACCCCTCCGCCTGGACCGCGTCCGCGAGCTGTCTGACGTGCTCCTCGCGCGCCGAGAGCGCCTTCTCGGCGATCTCCGCTTCGCCGACGAGCGCCTCGGCGCGCTCGGCCCGGGCCGCGAGCGCCGCGGCGTGCAACGCGACCGGCTCCAGCCGGGCCAGCTCCGTGCGCACGGCGTTGTGCCGCGCCGCGTCGTAGCCCGCATCGCGCGCCGCCACCCGCCGCTCGATCTCCTGCGTGCGCTTGGCGAGACCGGCGCGCTCCTTCTGCGCGCGCGTCCGCTCGTTCGCCTGCGCCCGGAGATTGCCCTCGCGCTCGGTGACCTGGCGCGCCTCGTCGCGCAGCGCGTCACGCGCGGCTTCGGCCTGCGTGACGGCCGCCGGCGGCGTCGCCAATTGCTCGATCCTCTGCTTCAGCCATTTCCCGTCCTCGACGATTAGCTCCAGTTGTTCCTCGAGCTCGCTGAGGACGACGGAATGCTCGGCGCCCAACGGACGTCGACAGGTGGGGCACTGTCCCTCGGGACCAAGCCGCTCGATGTCATCCCGGTGTTTCTTCACTTCCTCGAACTGCTTGAGCAGGGCGGCGCGACGCGTGCCCGCGGCTTCTTTATCACGGACCCACGAAGCTTGTTGCTCCTCGAGCAGCTCCTCAGCGGATTCCAGCTTCACCGAAAGCGCGCGTGCGTCCTGCGCAGCCCGCTCCAGCGACGTCTCTGCGTCCGCCAGCTCCGCAATGCGCCGGTCCAGCACGTTCAAGTTGCGGGCTAGCTCGGTGATCTTCGCCTGCTCCTCGCGCCGGGCGGCGTCTTCGCGGTGCAACCGATCCAACTCGGCGAGCTCTGCTTTGAGTTTCGAAATCGGCGCGACCTCGGCATCGAGCTTGCGCAGCTCCTCGCGCGCGCCCAATGCCTCCGCCAGCTCCTTGTCCAACCGTTGAAACTCCTGGCGCGCGACGACGACGCCCTGCTCCGCTACCCGCAAATCACCGTGCAGCGACAGCGTGCGTTCCCGCCGCTCCACCCACTGCTGCCAGCGCGGCTCCTCCTCGGCGAGCCGCTGCTGCGCTTTGGTCCGATCCGCTGCTGCCGCCCCCGCGGCCTTGCGCGCGTCCGTGAGCCGAGCCTCGGCGACCTTACGCTCCTTTTCGAGCTCCGACTGCGGCGGCAGGCCCGTCTCGAGTCCGTCGACCTCGTGTCCCAGCCCGTTGCGGCGCTCGCGAATGCGCTCCTGCGCGATCGTGAGCTGCTCGTGGCGCAGCACGCGCGACAGAAACGCCGCGCGCTCGGGACGCGTCGCGTCCGCGAGCACCGCCAGCTCTCTCTGGCCGGTGAAATACGTGTTGAAGAATTCGTCGTGCGACATGCCGAGGACGCGCTGCAGGCGAGCCGTGACTTCCTTGAGCGAATTGGCGACCACGACGCCGTCTTGATAGAGCTCGGCGTTATTCAAGCCGCGTTCGACGCGAAACGCGTGACTGCCCAGTCCGAATTCCAGCTCCACGCGCACCGGAGCACGCGCCTTGGCGCGCAAATTACGGATCGAGTCCTTGTCACCGCGCGCCGCCGGATTGCCGTAAATCGCCCAGGCGATGGCCTCGAGCAGTGACGTTTTTCCCGAGCCGTTGGGCCCGATAATGCCGGTGATGCCGTCTCCGAACACGATCTCGGTATCGGCGTGCTGGCGGAAGTTGACGAGCCGCAGCCGGTGCAGCTTCACGGTTCGCCCTCGGCACGACCTGCGCTCTCGAGGTACTCGACTCCCAGCGTCACGAACGTTTCGCGATTCAGCTCGGCATCGAGCGGGCGGCGACCCAGGAAGTCGCGCACCGTCTCGCTGAGCGTCTGGCGTTTGGTGCCCCCCCCCCCCGCCGGGCCTACCGACGTGATGTTCCGCTGCGCCGCGGGCCGGCGGAGATCGAGCTGAAAGTTCAGCGCGCGCGCTTTGTAGCCGCGGATCGCCGCGTGATCGAGGTCGCGCGCGACCGCACGATCGACGTCCCACACGAGCAGCCGCACGATCTGATCGTCGATCTTCGCGCCCGCCACGCGCTCGGCGATCTGCCCGTCCAGCTCTTTGGCATTGAGCCCGGCGCCGCGGATCGGCGGGAGATCGATGTGGCGCCGCACCGGCGCGAGCGGACGAAACGCGACGCGCGCGCCGGGAAGCTCGACGAGCAGATAGCCTTTGCCACCGCGCTTGGATTTCTTCTGCGCGCCTTCGTCCTGGAGCTGGCCCCAGGGATTGGGCGGCAAGTATTCGAGACTGCCGGAATACCAGGCATTGGTGGCGACCGACTGGGCGCTATGGTAGTGGCCGAGTGCGATGTAATCCCATTTTTCCGGGGCGAGGAGCTCGCGCGAGAGCTGCGTGCCGCCGTACTCCATGGTGCCCCGCTCCTCGCCCAGACCGCCATACACGCCGTGCGTCAGCAGCACGTTGATGGTCGGGCCGCCGGGTTCGGGCCGTAGCGCCGGACGCTCCGCCTGTGCCAGCGCTTGTTGCGGCACCGCGAGCACGGCGCAATCGAGCCTGGGCAGGACGATGCGGCGCGCCTCTTCGATCGCGATTTCCACACCCAGCGCCTCGTACAGCCGCAGGATCGTGCCGGTCTCCGTCGATCGCGGGGTGTCATGCTCTCCCGCAATCGCGACGATAGGAGACGCCGGCAAGCCGCTGCGGAGGCGATGCAGCTCGCGGAAGAAGAAGAGGATCGCGGCATTCGTCGGCCGGACCGAATGGAAAATGTCGCCGGCAATCACGATCAGCTCGGGCTTCTGCTCGAGCAGGTCGTCCACCGCCCGGCGGAACGCCTCCGCGATGTCCGCCTCGCGCTGGTTCGTACCCCGTGGCGTCTGCCGGTCGAACTGGCGGAACCCGAGGTGAAGGTCGGCGAGGTGCGCGAGTTTCATTGCAAGCGGATCGTGGTCTGAGTCACGAGCCGAGACAAAACGGTGTCTCTGCCCACCATCGGGGCGTCGGTCACGAGCGTCAGCCTCACAGACAGCTCTTCGAAAATCATTACACCCCGTGGCAGCGAAAACCTGTACCGGCCGATCAGGGTCCCAGACGATCGCGCCGGCAATACACCCAAGCTCGTCGTCACGCGCGTCTCGATGGTAGGGAGCTGACCATCAATCCCGACGTCCGCGATCCGATCGTTCGCCGATTTCTGAAGCGCGTTCAGCGTGGCGTGCAGTTGCAGCTTCGAAGAATCCTGCCCGCTCATTTCCAACACCTCCAGGGGCGCGGGCGTCGTTACCGTCCACGCGTCGCCAGGCTCGACGGGCTCCTCGGGGAACCACGGGGCCACGGCCGCGGCGATCGCCCGAAGCCGCAGAACCATGTCGTGCGTGAGATCAGGAAAGGTGTCGGGCTCCGTGCGCTGCAGCTGGCCGCGGCCGTCGAGGAAAACCGAAATCGTCGCGCCATTCATTGGGGACAGGTCCGGATCGGCTCCGGACCCTTGCAGCTGTACCGAATCGATTTGGAGCGAGACCTGGCTCCCCGCGCCGCGTCGGTCGGTGAAGCGCCCCAATTGCGTGTAGTAGATGGTCCACACCTGATCGGTCCGAGCGACTGAGGCCACGATCCGCCCATCGTCTCTGCTATAGCGCATCGTCAACACATAGTGATGGACCGCGTCGCGACGCGGGCGATGGCGCAGCGCGACTTTGCCGCTACAGGCGGCAACTACCGCAAACAGGATGACCCAACACAAAGGTCTCAGGTTCATCATTCAGGGGAGCAGAAAGATCGAGCTCTCGGTGTCGGTCAGCACGTCCATCCCCTTCGCGCCGAACATTGCATTCGCCATGTGCATCTTCGTGCTGCCCTTGATCGTGCCGTCCAGGATCGCGCCTCGCGAAATCGAGAACTGCTGATGGCCCGTGAGGCTGCCATCGAGCTTGAGTGTGCCCGACTGCCCTCCGGCCGTTACCTGGATCGGTCCTGACGGGAATTCCGTCTTGATGTCGAGCACAACCGAGGTATCGGCGCCCGCGACGCGGATCTCGCGCACGGTCAGCGTCGTCTTGGCGGGACCTGCCTGGGACGTGTTGGCTCCCGGCACCTGGGAGAGCGGCAGCTCGGTCGTGACAGTCCAGGAATCGCCTCGGCCGACCGGATGATCCGGGAAGCCGAACGTCATCGCCTGGACGCCCGTCGACATCTCTTTTATCAGATCGGGAGGCACACCGGGCACCGGCGTGACGGTGTTGCGGAGGATCTTCCCGCGCGCATCGTACACGATGGTGCTGCGCAGGCCATTCATCTTCGCCAGCTCGCGCGCGATCGCGTCGGGCGCCACGCCCGGCATCTCCATCGTCATGGACTCGAACACCACGTCCACTTGTGTCCCACCTCCGCTGGCTGGGCCCTTGACGGTCTGGGTGAAGGGAATCCGCATGAACATCCGCTGCTTGCCCATCGCAGCGAGCGGACCAGACTCGATGCTGACCTGCGTCCGTTGCTCGAGTGCGTAGCGATACACCGCGCCGGAGGGTGGGTGATAGCTCAACGTGACCTTCGGACCACCCCCACCACACGCGGCCACTGCCAGGACCAGGACTGCGGCGTGGCGTTGGTTCATATCAGTAGGGCTCGTCGGAAATAGGATTCAGTGGCGGGACTGCCTGGCGTTCCCGCGGCATGCCTGCCTCGGCATCCACGCGGGCGCCCAGCACCTTTCGAAAATAGGCGAAGACATCGTCCGGTCTGGTGCGCCGCACCGCGGCCAGCGCGCGCCGCACATCGTCCTGCTCGCGCTCCGCGATCAGATCCTTCACCTGGTTGGGCCGGACCCGCCTGTCCAGCCGCACCAGGTGCCGCACGACGGCGTCGTCGAACGGCACGTCCGCGGCCGGTGGAAACCGCTCCACGCCGTCCCGGCCACGCAGCACCGGCGGCTTGGGAAAGCGGATGAAGATCGGCTGGGTGAAGTGCGGATGGCGAACCATCAGCTCGCCGATCGGCAGCGTGGCCAGCTTGCTCTTGGTGGCGGGGGTGAGGACCTGGTAGCCGGGCGTCGCCAGCTCATCCATGTCCATGCGGCCGAACAGCTGCGTCCCCGCATTGCCCACCACGCGCCGATGGACCTGGGAGCGGAACTGCTCCGCGCCGAACAGCACGAGGCCGAGGTAGCGGCCGCGCTCCGAGATGTCGAGCAGCATCTTCTTCACGTAGGTGTCGGGACCGTCGCCGGGAGCGTACTTGTTGAGCTCGTCGACGAACACCACGACCGCATCGACACCCAGCTCCCGGCGCTCGAGCTGCTCGCGCAACTTCGACACGACGCGGGCGAAGACGAGATCCTGACCGAGCGGATCCACGTTCGCGATGTCGATCACGTAGACCGTGCGATCCTTGAATTCATTCCAGGGAAGATCGCTCGATGGACCGTCGTCGGTCACGAGTCCCTTGCAGCGCGTCGAGATGTTCAGCAACCGGTTGCGGACCTTGCGCATCGTGGCGATGTGGTGCGTACGCCAGGTGTCGCTGCGGCCGCCCGCCGTGATCTCCAGGCCGTCGAAGATCGAGCGGAAAAACCGATCCAGATCGGCAAACGTCTGGACGCGATGCGTGGTGCCAAAGCCGTCGTCAAATGTCCTGCTCAGCACTCGATCTCTCAGAAAATCAATAAACGCGTCAGCCTTGGCGTCGATGTCGTCCCGATTGAGCAGCACCTCGGCGTAATCGACCACTTCCTGCAACCCCCACGTCAGCGGCTCGACGTCGCCGACGAGATCGGGGTGGGTGCGCAGCGTATTGAGATTGACGCCATCCGCTTTGAGCGGTGCGTAGAGCTGCACGCGCTGGAACGGCGTAGCGGGAACGCCGAGCCGCTCGTAGCGATGCCGGTCCTCGTCGCTCAGATCGCCGGGCTGATCGAGGAAGCACAGGTCGGGGCCTTTGACGTTGAAGCAGACCGCCGCGATCCGTCCCTTGTGCGCGGGAAAATGCGCGAAGATCGCCCCGAGCAGGAACTCGACCGCACTGGTCTTGGTGGCGAGGCCCGACACCCCGGAGATGTTGAGGTGGGCCGCCTCGGGACCGAGCAGGAAATCGGCATCGAGGTAGACGGGCGAGTCACGGCCGGCTGACGTGTACAACCCGACCGGAATGGCGGTCGGCGTCGCCGAGTACAGAAACCCGTCCATCCGCAGTGCCTGGGCGACGTCGGCGTCATCGGCAAGGTACACCTGACCGAGCGGGACCGGCTGGAGGGGTTCTTCCGGTGTCTGCCGCAGCACCGCGCCGGTCCAATAGCGAATCTGCTGCCGCGCCGTCGGCGCCTCGGTGGCCCGGGTCGGATCGCCTTCTGCACCGACGACGTCGTGCAGCGGCGTCGCGAGATCGGAGTAGGCGAAGCCCTCAGTCACAACTGCATACACGACGCGCCCTAGCCCCGATCCCCCAGCCCCGAACTCCTCAACCTTTACGATGGCACCAATTCCGATGGGCGTTTCGATGGACGTCCAGAAGTGGAATTGATGCGGGGTGGCGGGCTTGAGCTCGGTCGCGACGACTCGACCGATCGCGTCTGGGGTCGCTTTGTCTATCATGCGACCGGCAACCGAGAGCGGACCGCCGGGGAGCGCGGCGCACGAGCCTTCAGGTATTCCTCCACGTGATGTAAAGGATACAACAGCCGGTCCCACCGTGTGGCCGGCGTCGCGAGCGGCGCCCGCTCCGCCCGGAGCCAGCCACTCACTTCGGACGCGCGCGCGACGGTATCGCGATCCGCACGTGCTTCGACCCGCAGCAGTCCATACAGCAAGTCGTTTCCTTCCCACGGCCACAGCCGCAGATACCAGGAATAGACTTCCGTGCGGGTATGACCGCCGCGCACCGCAAAGACAGACGTCCGATAACCGGCCGGCAGCGTCAACGCGCGTTCAAGTCCCCTGCCTTCCAAAAACTGCGCGCCATGACTGTTGATCACGCCCACGGCGCGGGGGTGTCGCGCGACCGCGGGCGATCGGGACAGCCGCCCGTCCAGTACCAGCCACTCGTTCGTGCCCAGTGCCGCCGTGGCCGCCTCCGCCAGCTCGCGCTCGAGGCGTGCGCGCGCCCGACGCACGGTGCTCTCGACCTGCTCCAGGTAGCGCGCCGGTTGATCCATCAGCGCGCCATCGACCGACTCGAGGTCGGGCGCCGCCTGCTCGAGTAACGTCCGCAGCGTCGGGCTCATGCGATCGACGGGAGCCAGGGCAAACGCGCGGCTCTGTTCGTGCGTCGCGTGCAATACGCCTCGCTCGTCGCGCCGGCACACCGCCGCCGCAACGTAGGCGCTGACGATCTGCGCCACGCCGTCGTACGCGACGACGCTCCACCGCTCGATGCCATTGAGGAATGAGACGGGATGAGGGATGCGGGGTTCGGGAATCGGGTGCGTTTGGAGCTCGTCCCCCTCGACCAGATCGGCGGGTTCGCCGGCTTCTACCTCGTCTCGCGTACTCCCGCGGCCGGGCACGGCACCAGCGTCGATCAACGCACGCCACCAGGTCATGCGCTGTCCCGCATTTTCACGCCCACGACCAATCCGTCCCGCACGGGAATGATCGTGGCGACCAGGCGGGGATCATGGGCGGCCAGCTGATTGAAGGCCCGCACACCGCGCGCGTTGCCGGACTGATCGTTCGGATCGATCGCGGCGCCGTGGAAGAACGCGTTGTCGCACAGCAACAGACCGCCACGCCTGAGGAGCTTCATGCCCCACTCGAAATACTGTGGGAGCGGCTCCTTGTCGGCGTCGATGAATACTGCATCAAACCCGGGCGTGAGCGTCGGTAACACGTCCAGCGCCGAACCTTGGATGAGCCGCACGCGACCGTGCAGCTTCGCCATATCGAACGCCTCTTGCGCGATTTTCGCGTGCGTTGGGTCTTTCTCGATCGTGGTCAGCTCACCGCCCGGCGGCAGCGCCCGCGCGAGCCACACGCCGCTGTACCCGCCGAGCGATCCGATCTCCAAAACTTGTTTCGCTTGAATCGCGAGCAGCAGAACATGCAGCAGCTTGCCCTCTTCGGGCGAAATATTGATCGCCGGAAGATTTTCGGCGGCGTGACGGGCGCGGATTTTGGAGAGAATCGGGTCTTCAGCGGCGAACAGCTCGGTGACGTAGCGCTCGAATCGAGGGGGATCGTCCACTACGCCGTGGCTTCGACGTTCGGGAAGGGCGGCACCTCCAACAGCCAGAGTCCGGCAATGCAAGATTGTTTGTCGACTTCCACCAGCATGTGATCGGCCACGCGCACGATCGTCGCAGCACGCTGACGGCCCACGCGAATGTGAAAGACCGATTCCGACTGGTTTTTGTCTACGGTCAGCGCCGTATCGACCTCCACGGCGGCGATCCCCGGTTGGGAACGGCGGCCCGGAAACGTGACCTGACCTTCCTTCGATGCCTCCGGCGGCTGAAGCGACGCGACCGTCCGCACATCGTCGGGCCAGGTTACGACGTCCACGCCGCGGAGCGCCCCACCGGCGACGTCGATCACGACAAACGATCCGTCCCCGCCCTCGAGGTCCACCGTGCCGTTCATCCCGTTCCCTTTCGTGACGCCCTTGCAGGCGACAGTCAGGATGTCGGTCTCAGGATCCCAGCGGTACGTCACCTTCGGAAGTTTGCCGTTCAGCGGCTCGATGCGTGCTTCGAAGTGCATGCGGTTCTGCGCCTTCCCGCGCGAGTGAGGCTCGCGTAATATAGCCGCACTATGGAACGACGCGAGTTTCTGGCGGTCGCTGGCGGCGCGGTCATCGCATCGACGGTTCGCATGAAGGGCGGTCGGACGGTCGGGCGGTCACAAACACCAACTCTCGGCCCCGCAACGTTCGCTCGCCGAATTGAGCGCGCGCAAGACGAGCTCAAAGCGAGGAAGCTCGATCTCCTCGTCGTGGAGCCGAGCACCAATTTCCAATACTTCACCGGCTACAACCCGGGACGGAGCGAGCGTCTGATCCTCCTCATCGTGCCCGCGAGCGGGGCGCCGGTGATCGTGTGCCCGTCGTTCGAGGTGGAGCGCATCAAGCGCAACACCGTGATCAGCGATGCGCGCGGGTGGGAGGAGCAGGAGAATCCGTGGAACCTCGTTGCCAAAGCGGTCGGTCCTTCCGGGGTTGCGGGCATCGAACCCACGACGTCCTACCAAAGCTACCGGCGGCTCTCCCGTACGCTGCCCCGCTGGCGATTTGAGGACGGCGCGTTGGTCACCGAGCGACTGCGCATCATCAAGAGCCCGGAAGAAATCGCCCTGATCCGTCAGGCGATCGCGGCCACGGAAGCTTCGATCGCCGCGACGTTTACTCAGTTGGCCGTCGACATGTCGGAGCGGGACGTCTCCGCGCTCTTGTCGCGCGAAATGGCCAGCCGGGGCTCACCGGGGGGTGGCTTGGTGCAGTTCGGACCGTCGAGCGCGCTGCCGCACGGTGGACCATCGGCGGGACGGCTTACCCGCGAGACCGTCGTGCTGATCGATGCCGGCTCGCGAGTCGAGGGATACACGTCGGACATCACGCGGACCATCTGGTTCGGCGATTCGCCCTCGGATGAATTCAAGAAGGTCTACAACATCGTGCATGACGCGCAGACGGCCGCCGTCGAGAACGCGAAGCCGAACGTGACGCAGTGCCAGGAGGTGGACCGGGCGGCCCGCAAGGTCATCAGCGACGCGGGGTACGGCCAGTACTTCACGCACCGGCTGGGCCACGGCATGGGAATGGATGGTCACGAGGCGCCGTACATGGTGGAGGGCAACACCACGCGTATGGAGCCGGGAATCGTATTCAGCGATGAACCAGGGATTTATCAGTTAGGCAAATTCGGGGTCAGAATCGAGGACGACTGCACGATGACGCCCACTGGCGCCGAATTCCTGTCTCACCGACCGGCGAAATTGTAGTTCGATTCTCTGACCCCGGGCGCAAGCCCGGGGAATACACAAACCGATCGGTGATTCTTGAACCCCGGCCTGGCGCCCGGGGTCAGAACACCTCAAACCTAGTCGCCTAACTTCCTCGAAAATGCAACAATCCGATCGAGCGCCTGCTTGATAGAGTCGGTCGTGGCCGCGTACGACAGCCTCACCCATCGGTCATCGCCGAAGGCGGCTCCAGGAACGAGTGCAACGCCGCTCTGCGTAATCAGCCGCGTGCAGAAATCCGTGCCGGTGATCTTCCCGAATGAATCCACCCTGAAGAAGAAGTAGAAGGCGCCGAGCGGGTCGACGAATTCGACGCCCGGCAGATCCTGCCGGAAGCGGCCGACGACCAGGTCCCGGCGTTTACGGAACTCGTTCACCATGCGCGTGACATCCTGCTCCACGCGCTCATCGCCGAGTGCGGCCGCGGCGGCGAATTGCGCCGGGTGATTTGCCCCGGTGGTCGTGTGTGACTGTAGCGCCGCCATCGCCTTGGCGATTTTCGCCGGCGCGAGCGCGAAGCCGATGCGCCATCCCGTCATCGCATACGTCTTGCTGACGCCGGTGACGAGAACCACGCGTTCCAGCAGATCGTCGGGGAGATCGAGGAACGACGGCGCGGGCCCCGTCCCGTAGTGAATGCGCCGGTAGATCTCGTCCGCGATCACCCACACCTTCTTGGCCTTCGCCCACTGCGCGATCGCGCGGATTTCGGCGTGCGTGTAGACGGCGCCGGTGGGATTGCAGGGCGAACAGAGAATCAACCCGGTGGCCCCGGGCAGCATGCGCTCGAGGTCCTTCACGCTCACCTTGAGACTCCACTCCGGGTCGCCGGCGATCATCACTGGTCGGGCGCGCGCCAGATGCACGATCTGCGGATACGACACCCAGGCGGGCGAGGGAATCGCGACGACATCGCCCGGGCCGAACAGCGTGAAGCAGGCGTTGAACAGCGACTGCTTGGAGCCGTTCGAGACGACGATGTGGTCCGCGTTGACTGGCCGGCCGCCCGAGAGCAGCGAGAGATGCGTCGCCGCCGCGGCGCGCAGCTCGAGAATCCCTTCGTTCGCCGAATAGTGCGTCTTCCCGTCGCTGATCGCGCGAATCCCCGCCTCGGCGGGGATCGGCGGCGTCGGAAAGTCGGGCTCGCCGGCGCCCAGATCGATGACGTCCTCCCCCGCGGCCTTGCGCCGCTTGGCTTCCGCCGAGATCGCAATCGTCGCCGACGTCTCGAGGTGCTGCAGGTTGGGGGAGAGGCCTTCAGTCATCGCGGGATGGCTCCATGGCGTTTGAGGATCGTGATGGTGGAATCGACGGGAAGGGCGCGCACCACGCCACGATAGCCCCGGACCGTCTCGGCCCGCAATAAGGAATTGTAGATGGCTTCCTCCGTTGCGTCGATCGTCGCTTGGAAGAGCGGGGAGAGTGCATCCTCGGCGATGACGGTCGGACGGTCGGACGGCCGGACGGTCGAAAACGCGATCACGTAATCACCCGAACCGCTCGACATACTGCTGCCGGTGCGTGCAAGACCAGCGAGCGCTCGGCGAGCAACCCGCTCCAGCTGTCGGTGATCGAGCGGGGCATCAGTAGCGACAACCATGATGATAGAGCCATCGCCGGAACCACGTGTCCCCTGTCCCGTTTCCCGAAGCTCACGTCCCACGGGCACACCCGCGATCGTCAGATCCCCGCCGAAATTCGTTTGGACGAGCACGCCCACCGTCCAGCCACCCCATTTTTCCGGCAGCTTGCGACTCGACGTCCCGATCCCACCCTTCCATCCAAACGCCACGGTGCCACGTCCCGCGCCAACTGCCCCCTCGGCAACCGGGCCGTCGGCGGCGCCCCGAATCGCGCTCAGAACGTCGCCTTCGGTGATCGGGCGCGCGCGGATGTTGTTCAGGAAGCCGTCGTTCGTCTCGCCCACCACGGGATTTGCCGATCGCATGTCTTCGTTCCCCGGCAGCCCCAGCAGCCAGGTGAGCACGGCGTCGGCCGCGCGCGGCACACACAGCGTGCAGGTCAGCACAATCGGAGATTCCAGCTCGCCGAGCTCATTCACCTGCGTCGAACCCGCGAGCTTTCCAAATCCGTTCCCGACCACGATCGCCGCTGGAACCTTTTCCCGAAACGGATTGCCGCCGTGCGGCAGAATCGCGGTGATCCCGGTGTTGATCGAGTCGCCGCGGGCAATTGTCGTGTGGCCCACACGCACACCCGCGACATCCGTGATGGCGTTGAGCGGTCCGGTGGAGATGGATCCGACGACGATGCCGATGTCGCGGGCACGGGGTCGCTGCGTCTGTGCCCCGAGCGAGGTGGCGATTAGAAGAAAGAGGAGCGGGACGTTACCTTTCACTGCGCAAAAACTAGCACCCTTTGACAATCGAGGCTCGTGTGCGGCACGTCGTGTTGGTCCTGCCTCCCGCGGTGGAGCGGGCGGGAAAGGTGTGGGAGCTGATGGATCCCCGGGCGATCGTGGTCTGTGCGGACCACGAACAGGCCGTCCTCTGGGCTGACGCCGCACCCGCCGAGCTTCGCGCCCACGCCGTCACCGGCCTCACCCGCACGGCCGCCCTTCTTAAGGAAGGGCGCGTGGGTGTGCTTGCAGGATCTCCGCCGGATCTGGCCGCCCTCGTTACGCGCTCCGCGCTCAAGCTCGACACACTCGAAACGATCGTCGTCGCCTGGCCCGAGGGCTTCGCCGGCGAGCTCGACACGCTGCTCGGTGAGGCTCCCGAAGCGCGGCGCGTGATTCTCAGCTGGGACCCGCACGGCCTCACCGATTTCATCGAACGCCATGCGCGTCGCGCCGAGATCGTCGGCGACATCCCGCTCGACGCAGCCGCCCGGCCGCTGGGACCGGTCGCGTCAGCGCGCTACGCAGTTGTGCCGGCCGCTCGCCGGGCACTGGCGGTGCGCGATGTGCTCGATGCCGTACGGTCAGTCCGGCCATACGTGTGGAAGGGTGGCGACGTCACGGCGCCGGCGGAGCAACCCGATGCGGTCGTCGCCACCACGTTGCCCACACGCGAGGAGCTTCGCCTGCTCGCGGCGATCGCCCAGCCGCTGGTGGTCGCCCTCGCGTCGCAGATCCCCTATCTCAAGTCGATCGCCTCGCTCTCGCCGTTTGCGCTACCGTCGTCCCCCGACCGGGCGCAGGATCGCAACGCCGCGGTGCGAGCTGCGATTTCGGCACGGCTGATGCAAGGCGACGTGGATGCGGAGCTCGCGGTGCTGGCGCCCTTGTTCGAGGAGCACGATCCGGCGCTGGTCGCGGGCGCGCTCCTGGCTATCAGCCGTCAGCCATCAGCCGCGGCCGTTAGCCAACCCTCGCCCGTAGCATCACGTCAATCGGGCTGGGCGAAAGTGTTTGTGACGGTGGGCACGAAGGATCGCGCCAGCGCGAAGGATTTGGTCGGCGCGCTGATCAAGGAAGTCGGCCTGCAAAAGGGCCAGATTGGGAAAATCGACGTGCGGGAGACGTTTTCTCTGGTCGAGGTATCGCCCGACGCGGCTGAGCAAGCTGTGCGACGACTCAGCGGCGTCTCGATTCGCGGCCGCCGTGTTTCCGCGCGTCCTGATCGAGAGTGAAACGCCAACAGGCCGTCCAGCGGGACGGCCCGTTTACTGAGGGCAGACGGCCGACGGCTGACGGTTACTTCTTGTTATTGACCGCCATCTTCAGCTGCTTCCCCGCGCGGAATGCGGGAGCGATCGACGCCTTGATCTGAATGACGCCACCCGTCTTCGGGTTGCGACCCATCCTTGCGGCGCGCTTGCGTGCCTCGAAATTGCCGAAGCCGGTGATCTGCACCTTCGAGCCCTTCTTCAACTCTGTGGCGATGATGCCCTTGTCGTCGAAGAGCGCTTCAACGGTGCGCGAAGCATCGGCCTTCGACATCTTCGTACGCATCGCCAACGCGGAGGTGAGTTCAGCCTTGTTCACTGCGATCTCCTTGAAGGGGGGGCGCGAAAACCCGCATGAATACTGAAGAACTATGGGATATCCCCCGAAAATCCGCAAGTTTGCTGGACTTTCTCGACCCCCCCTCCCCCCCCTCCCCTCGGCCGATCCGTTGCTCCCTGGCCCGTTCAGCGTGTAACGTGAGGGCCCATGTTCCTGCAAGCCAACCGCCCAGGATGGATCGAGGTCATCTCGGGCGTGATGTTCAGCGGCAAGTCGGAGGAGTTGATCCGTCGCGTTCGCCGCGCGGTCATCGCGCGCAAGC
>Ga0307302_10000583_pt1 | contig 16053 bp, 21 predicted proteins | sample ER_DNA_183_FD_194490 | JGI IMG/M metagenome (GOLD analysis project Ga0307302, IMG submission 194490) | Bulk soil microbial communities from the East River watershed near Crested Butte, Colorado, United States - ER_DNA_183 | ecosystem: Environmental > Terrestrial > Soil > Floodplain | place...
AGCTCGTCTGTCGTGCTGCCCATTGCAGAGAGGACGGCGACGACGCGCGCGCCGCTCCCGCGCGCAACGACGAGCCTGCGCGCGACGCTCTTCAGCTTCTCCGGATCGGCCACCGACGTGCAGCCGAACTTCATCACGACGGTGCCGGGGTGCACTGACGCGTGGTCCCGTTCGACAGCCGGAACCGCTTCGTAGTCCATCGTCGTCACTCCATCTCCCTCCGTCCGGCCAGCGCGCGCCCCAGCGTCACCTCGTCGGCGTACTCGAGATCTCCGCCGACCGGCAGCCCGCTCGCGAGTCTCGTCACGCGCACGCGGCCGCGCAACCGGTCAGCGAGGTACGCAGCCGTTGCTTCGCCGGTCATGTTCGGATTCGTTGCCAGCACCACTTCCTGTACTCCGTTCGCCTCGACCCGGCCGAACAGCTCGTCGATACGGAGATGCTCCGGCTCGACGCCGTCAAGAGGCGAGAGCGCGCCACCGAGAACGTGATACAGGCCGCGGAACTCGCTCGTTCGCTCGAGGGAGAGAAGATCGACAGGTTGCTCTACGACGCAGATGAGCGTGTGGTCGCGTCGCGAGTCACGGCAGATCGCGCACACCTCTTCCTCGGTCAAGTTGCCGCACTCCTTGCAAAAGCGGACCCGTGCCTTTACCTCCTGGATGGCTTCGGCGAGCGCCAGGGCCTCCTCGGGAGGCCGCTGCAGCAGGTGAAATGCCAGCCGGTGCGCCGTGCGCGTCCCCACGCTCGGCAACTTGGAGAGCTGGGCGACGAGGTTTTCGACGGAGGGAGTCGGCACTAGTCCTATTGTGCCCATGCCGGCCGGGTGGACCTATGCGTTTTGGGGGCAGACAGGCCACGCCGGATGCGAGAGACTCACCGCGGTGCTGGATCGAAGGCAGGCGGTTTTCGACCGGACTCGGATCGTGATCGCCGATGACGATCGTGAGTTCGCGGAAATGCTGCAGGCCGCGCTGAGTCTCCACGAGGATTTCGAGGTCGTCGCAATCGTCGGCGACGGTGCCGAAGCCGTCGCTTGCGCGACGGAGTTGCGTCCGCAGCTGGTCCTGATGGATGTCGGAATGCCGAAGCTCGACGGCATCGAGGCCACACGCCTCATCCGGGAGCTCTCGGACCCGCCGTTGGTCATCCTGATTACCGGCGAGGATCCCAGGGCGACAGGGGAAAACGCCTACGACGCCGGTGCGGCGGCCTACCTCCTGAAGAGTCGCGATCTGCCGAACCTCATCGACGCGATCTTGACCTGCACCCGTCTCTCGGTCGCTCTCCCCACAGTTGGGGCCGCGCCCACCACGCGGGTCAGTCGCTACTGAGGTGGCCTAGCCGCTCAGCGAGCGCGGGATTGGCACGGATGACCTCGTCGATGGCGCTCCGGCCGATGGCGAGGCAGGACACGTCGGTCTTCGCGCGCACACGCGCGCTTCTCAAGCCATCGCCGCCGACCAGGGCGCGCTCGCCGAATGCCGTTCCCGGCCCGAGCTCATGCTCACCCTCCGGAGCCTCGACCAGGATCGTGCCCCGCTCGAGGACGAACATGCCGGCGCCGGCTTGACCGCGCTCGATCAGCGTTCGCCCGGCGGGCGCCTCGAACTCGGTCGTTGCCGAGGCAAGCCGATCGAGTTGGGCGCCGTCGAGATCAGCGAACAGCGGGAGCGCGCCGAGGCGTTCGCGCACTACTCGCCCAATCCCGGCAGACCGAGTCCTCCCAGCGCACCGCCCGCGAGGCCGCCGAGCTTGGACTCCATCAGGTTCTGAGCTGCACGAATTGCCTCGTTCACGGCGGCAAGGATCATGTCCTCGAGCATTTCGGGGTCATTTGGGTCGATTGCCTTCGGGTCGATCTTGATCTGCCTGATCTCGCCGGCGCCGTTCGCGACGACGGTGACCATCCCGCCGCCGGCCGTCGCCTCGACCGTCTCGTTCGCAAGCTCGGCCTGAGCCTTCTGCATCTGTTCCTGCATCTGGCCGACTTGTTGAAACAGCTGGTTCATGTCCATGCCCATCGCTAGTCCTCTCGTTCGTGGGCGTCCAGGGTCTCTTTCACGAGCTCGAGAATCTTCTCCTCGCCTGCAGGCTCGTCGTTCTCGACCGCAGCGGCACGTGCTTCGCCCTCGGCGAACGCGAGCCCGAGGTGGCGCCCGGTTACCTCGTAGAGCGCATCGGCGAGCAGCGTCGCGTTCTTCGGCTCCTCCGCCAGCTGCCGGTGGAAAGCGGCGCTCGCGGGAAACTCGACTGTGAGAGTGTCGCCGGCGAGCTCTGCGGGATGTGCTTCTCGCAAGACGGATGCCGCCGGGATGGAGCGCTCTTCCACGGCCGGCACGATGGTGCGCTGCCAAGCTTCCTGGAGCTGCTCGAGCTCGAGCGAGGGCGGGGCGGCCACGATGGCCGCTGTTTCCGTGGGAACCTCCGGATTCCCCCGAGCCCCCTCCACTGGTCGGCTGTCGCGGACAGGCGCTGTCGTGCCGGGAACATGTCCGCGCGTCTCGAGCTGCTCGAGCCGGTACGAGAGCGATTCCCTCGACAAGTCCGCGCCGGGTCGTGTCACCTTCACCAGCGCGAGCTCGAGCGGGAGGCGGGGATCGCCGCCCTGGCGCATGTCCTCGACGGCGACGGCCAGCAGGTCGACGAGTCGGATGACGGCGGCTTCGCCGAGCTGGTTCGCCTGCGCACGCAGCCGCTCTCGTGTTTCCTCCGTGACCGGAAGCGTGTCCGGCACTTCGCCCATGTGCTGGACGAGCATCAGATGGCGCAGATGCTCGAGCAGATCGACGACGAGCCGCCCCAGGTCCTGTCCCTGTTCCGACAATTCCTCGACGAACGTCAACGCTCCGGCGGTGTCGCGGTCGACGACGAGGTCGCACAGGCGGAACAGCGCTTCCTCCTCGACGGCGCCAAGTAACTGCAGCACGGACTGCACGGTGATCTCGTTCTCTGTTGCGGACGCGAGCTGGTCGAGCGTCGACACCGCGTCGCGGAAGGAGCCACGCGCTCCGCGCGCGACGAGCGCGAGCGCCTGGTCGGGGACCTGGATGCCCTCGCCGTCTGCGACGCGCCGCAGCAAGCGCACGAGCTCCGGCAGGCGTGGCCGCGCGAAGACGAACGTCTGGCAGCGCGAGCGCACGGTCGGCAGCACCTTGGAGAGATCGGTGGTGCAAAAGACGAAGACGAGGTGGGGCGGAGGCTCCTCGATCAGCTTGAGGAGCGCGTTCCAGGCGGCATCCGTGAGCTGGTGCGCCTCGTCGAGGATGTAGACCTTGTAGCGCCCCTCCGCAGGCTGGAGAACGACGCGCTCGCGGATCTCGCGAATGTCGTCGATCCCGCGCTGTGAGGCCGCGTCCATCTCGATCACGTCGAGCGACGTGCCGTTGGCGATCGTCACGCAGGGGTTGCAGACCTTGTCCGGCGTCGGCGTGGGGCCCTGGACGCAGTTCAAGCCCTTGGCGAGGATCCGTGCGAGCGACGTCTTCCCCGTGCCGCGCGGGCCGGCGAAGAGATAGGCCTGGCGCACCTGCCCGGACGTGATTGCGTTCTTCAGCGTCCGGACGATTGCTTCCTGGCCGACGACCTCGTCGAAGTCCTGCGGGCGGTACTTCCGGTACAGCGCGGCCACGAGGCGATACTAGCCCCCGGGCTAGATCGACCCCGAGAAGGTGTCGCAGACTGCGGGCCGGCCTTTCTCGTAGCCGTGAGAGAACCAGCGGCGGCGCTGCTCCGACGAGCCGTGCGTCCACGTCTCCGGGTTGACCTGCCCCTGTGTTTGCTCCTGGATGCGGTCGTCGCCGATTGCGGCCGCGGCGTCGAGGCCGCCGTTGATGTCCGCCTGCGTGAGCTGCTCGACGAGACCGGTGTCGACCGCATGCGCAGCCCAGACGCCCGCGTAACAGTCGGCTTGCAGCTCGGACCTGACGCTCAGGCTCTCGGGCCCCTGGGTGTCGCCGCGAATCTTGTCGAGGACGCCGAGCTGGTCCTGCACGTGGTGGCCGTACTCGTGCGCGATCACATAGGACTCGACGAACGGCGTGTCCTGCGCGCCGAATCTCCCGAGCTCGTCGAAGAAACCGAGATCGATGTAGACGTGCTTGTCGGCCGGGCAGTAGAACGGCCCGACCTGGGAGCTCGCCACGCCGCAGCCCGTGTTGATCTGGTCGGTGAAGAAGACGGTGTTGACGTACTGATATTGGCGGTTGCTGCGCTCGAACACGCCGTTCCAGAACTTCTGGACGCTGTTCACGACGGCGACGATCCGGCAGTCCTCCCGCTCGTTCGCATCCTGGCCGGTGCGGCAATCGCTCAAGCTGGTACTCGGCGAGCTGCCTTGACCGACCTGCTGGTTGTCGAGGGGAGCAAGCTGTCCAAGCGCGCCGCCGTTCGAGGACAGCACGGAGATCAGGATGTAGATGATCAGGCCGACCAGGCCGAGACCGCCTCCCGCTGCGACTCCTCCGGCGCCGAGACCGCGGCCCCGGGCATCGGTTACCTGGCCGGGATCGAGCGGAGCATTACGCCGAAAGCGCACGACAGATCTCTTGCCGGGCCAGCCCGGCTACAAACGCCAGGTCGCGTCGGCGAGCACGCCGGCCGGACGAATACCGCTGAAACCCGCTGCTACCATCGTCGCGCCGCGGCAGTAGGAGTGTGTGAACTGCGTCAGGGCCGGGAGGCAGCAGCGCTAAGCATTCCTCTTACGTGCCGCGGTTATTTACCTCGAAAAGTCTGGCTCGGCTAACGCCGAGCCATGATGACTTTTCGAGGATGGGCTTCGACTCGGGTCCCGGGTGGCCACTACCGGCGAAGCCGGCAGTGGCGCGGCGTATGTCGTGGGCTATTCTCGGTTGGCTCTTTGGGCGCATAGCTCAGCGGGAGAGCGCCCGCTTCACACGCGGGAGGTCCCTGGTTCGATCCCAGGTGCGCCCACTGGTCAACAAGCGCTTTCGGCGCGTGCCGTCCCCGGCGTGCGTGCCGATTGGTGAGTCGATTGGTGAGTACAGCCGGATCGAGCGGCAGACCGCGCAGGCGTAGACATGAACGTGAGCCCATCATGACGACGACGATCACCGACCTCGACGACTTCAAGGCGCTCGACCCGTTCTTTCGCATCATCGAGGAGGGCCTCGATGGCATTGCCGATGGTGGGCACTTCTTCGACCTGCTGGCCGAAGACGTCATCTTCGACTACATCATCACGACTCCCGGCTACCCGAGGCACGTCGAGGGCCGCAAGGCCGTCGCCGAGCTCTACCGCCCTTACGGCACCATGATCGTCCTGGACCGATGTCACGACCTCGCGGTCCATCACGACATCAAGACCGGCGTCGTGGTGCTCGAGTACGCCTCCGAAGGCCGAGTCGTTCCAACCGGAACCCCGTACACCAACCGGTACATCTCGGTACTCACGATCACCGATCGCAAGGTCACTCACTGGCGCGACTACCTCGACCCCGTGGCGGTCTTCGACGCGCTCGGATGGCCGTCACGTTGATGGACGGCGCACGCGTTCTGGAGACTCTGACTTCCATCTGCGGGAGTAACTGAGCGCGGCCCGGGCGCCACGCGGGAGGTCCCTGGTTCGATCCCAGGTGCGCCCATGGTCCTCATCCGCTCCGTTGAGCGGAGAAGCAGATTCATCCACGTCGTCAGTCCGGCTGGCGTCCAAGTGCGGCCGCACTAGCGCTTCCAACCGCATCCCTTGCTTCCGTTTCTCGCCGTCGTAGAGGTGGCGGTACTTGCGCAGGAACAGCGTGATCGGTTCGGCTCCGCGCAAGTACGAGGAATCGGAACGCTGTAAGACTCCGATCGAAGCCTGCGTCCGTTCGGCACCGGAAAGGAGAGTCATGTTTCGATCTATCCCTAGGCCGTCTCCGGCCATGGTCATCGCCTGCCTCGCGCTGGGCGTCGCGCTCAGCGGAACGAGCTACGCGAAGATTTTGGCCCTGCCAGTGAACAGCGTGGGCACCCCGCAACTAAAGGCGAACGCAGTCATCTCGTCCAAGGTCAAGAACCAGTCGCTGCTCGCCGTGGACTTCAAGCCCGGCCAGCTGCCTGCCGGCATCCGTGGCTACGAGGTGGTGGAGGGCGGGCCAATCATCGCGATGAACCAGATTTACAACTCTCTACTCATGACCTGCCCAGCGGGAAAGAAGGCGATCGGGGGAGGCGGCGGCACCGGCGGCGGCATCATTCCCGGCGATGGTCCGTACATCGTCGTCAATGAGCCCTCCATCGACGGCAGCAGCTGGCTGGTACAGACGGCGCGCGCGACGTCAGGGTACTCCGCGCTGGGCGGTCGCGTCATCTGCGCAGACGTGCCCTGAGCCGACGACCCCGACAGGAGTCGTGATGAGGGGTTGACCCGCGACCGCCTGCTGTCAGGAGGTGCCGTCGAAGTGGACATCCTTGGTCTCGACCGTCCCGGCCGTCCGCCCCGGCGCCGTCTGGTAGGTCCAGTACAGGTTAGTGTGCGCGATGACCTGGTCCGGCGGCGGCGCCCCCCATGCCGTCTGGTCCTCCGTCGTGTGGGCATCGCTGACAAGGGTCGCGTCGTACCCCCTGACGAACGCGCCGTGAAGCGTGGAGCGGATGCACGCATCGGTCTGTGCGCCGACGACGACGAGTCGCCCGACTCCGAGGTCTGACAGCACGGTCTCGAGGGTGGTGTCTTCAAAGGAGTCGCCATAGTTCTTCTCGACGAGCGGCTCGGCGTCGCCCGGAGTCAGCTCGGGGACGATCCGCCATTCGTCGCTCCCCCTCGTAAGCCCGTCGTCGGAGTGCTGGACCCAGACAACGGGGACCCGTTCCCGCCGCGCCTGCTCGACGAGGCTGCCGACGTTCGCGACGACCGCGTCGCGCTCGGGAGCCCCCTCGACGACGCCGTTCTGCACGTCGACGACGAGGAGTGCGGTGTTCGGCCGGTTCTCGAGTGTGGTCATGGTCTCCCCTTTCTCACGCTGGGCTACTGTGTTTGTGTCGCGGTCCTAGCGCAGCTCGTCGATCGACGCGGTCGCGACGATCCCTTCGACGCTGCGCGCCAGTTCCGCGTCCAGGGTTACGAACGCGTCTGCCTGCAGCTGAGTGAGTGCTACGTACTCGGCGTTGTAGGTCGAGCCCCATCCCAACTGATCCGCGAGGTCCCAGGCCCGACGCCGGAGCACGGCGTCGCCGAGGAGCCTGATCGGCATCCGCCCGATGCGGGTGAGGCGGTCGCGCGCGACGTCGGCCGGGATCTCGCCCCGCTCGACGGCTTCGTGCAGAGCCGACAGCGTTTGGGAACGAAGGAGCGTCGGTGCGAGCAGCTTGTGCGCGCCTGAGACGTCGGTCCCCGCGCTCGCCAGGTGGAGGACGGCGCTCGCGTCGACGACGAACCTAGTCATCGGGTACCTCGCGCATGAGGAGTTCGCTCCCTGCCGCCGTAAGCAGCACGCGCCCCCGGTCGATGCAGACGAGGTCGTCAGCCAGTGCGTCTTCCCACACAGCCAGTCGCGGGCAGGAGGTCTTCCATACCTCGATCGTCTCGGCATAGCTTCGTGACTGCTCCGCTACCCACGCGAGCAACTCAACGGTGGGGGCGATTGCGGTGCGCATCTGGTTCAAAACTCTAGTCCGCGGAGCCAGCCGGGTGGCCGAGTGGGCGAGATCGACCAGGAACGCGAAGACTGGTGGCTCACCACCTACGTGTGCGTGAATGAGGAGGCGCAGGGCCCGCCGGCGATTGGCGCCGAACCGCCCGAGCGATTCCGCCAACGGGGAGTCTCAGCCGGGTAGGTATCGATCGCGCAGAGCGGCGGTCGTCTGCGCTGGAAGGATCGCGCCGTCGAGGAGCTCCTCGACGGTCGCGGAGGCGAACGTCGACTGGTCGACGAGTAGCGCCCGGTAGCGGCTGCACGCGTCGGCGAAGTCCGAGTTGCCGGCGGGGTGAACGACGACGAGCCGGCCCCAGCGCCACGCGCGGCTCGGATGTTGGAGCATGGAAAGCACGAGCAAGTGGGCGAGCCAGATGTGGATGAGCTCGGTCCCGTTGACCGCGTCGATCGCCCGCGGACCGAAGAAGCCCGCCCTGTCGGTGATCTCGCGGTACCGCGGCAGCCTGCTCGGCTTCGGTGGCTGCCGCCTGTTCACCTCGTTGTACGCGGTCACGACGCCGACGATCCCCTGGGTGCCGTCGCCGAGGTCGAGCACGAACCCCACGTCCCACGCGACGAGGTTCCCGAGGTACGCCGGATCGAGCCGCCCCGGCGAGTGCGCGAAGCCGACGTCGCCCACCGTGCCAGGCACGTCCGGCCACCACGTGTGGACGGCGCGGTCGGCGAGCCCGAGGTCGGCGGCCAGGTCGCCGAAGAGGTTGAAGGCCGTCGCCGGCGACCAAAGGAGGTCGGCCCACAGTCGCTGGTGATCGAAGCTCTGGTGAGGTTCGATGAAGGAGGTTCGGGTCCTCGCCGCGTCGAGTGCGCCTGCCGTGATGAAGTTCGCGCCGGTCTCTCTGGCGTAGTCGAGCGGCAGGCGGCTCCCGACGAGTCGCGCCGGCCCAACTTCCGGTCGCGGTGCGATGGGCTGCGAACCGATGGGGTGCCCGTTGGCCTCACGCCACTGCGCCTGGTGGTAGCGCAGCCTCCGACGGAACTCGGTCATCTTCGGTTGCCGCGGCACCTGGTCATCGGCTTCCCAGCAGTGCGCCGCCTCGAGCTCTTGCCTGGTGAGGGTCGCGCCCAAGTCGACATCGTAGAGCCGACTCTCCGCGAGCGGTTCGCGCCTCACACGGTGATGACGACTTTGCCTCGAGCGTGTTGTTCCACGGCTACGTCTGCGCTGCGGGCTCCTGTCCCCCTACGGCCCGGGTGCGCCCCAGCGTCAGCGTCAGGAAGGAGACGACGACCGCCGCGCCGAGCGCGCCGACGCCCCACCACACGCCGGAGATGTTGTCGTCCCATCCAATCGCGCGGTCGATCGAGAACCGGCCTGGGCCGATTGCCGCGAGCGACACCGCGATCGTCAGGTAGGCGATCTCGAGCTCCGAGCCGAGCATGAAGGCCTTCTTGAATGTCACCGAGGCAATCGCATTGATCATCACTGTCGCCAGCATCGCGCCGGCTAGCGGCGTGGCGAGCCCGAGCACGAGCAACGTGCCTCCTCCTGCTTCGGACAGTCCGGCCGCGACGGCCATCAGCACCGGTGCGCGGTAGCCCTTCGACGCGAAGAACCCGCCGGTTCCCTTCGGTCCGTAACCGCCGAACCAGCCGAACAGTTTCTGAGTGCCATGTCCGACGAACGCGATGCCGACCACGAGCCGCAGCAACAGAATCCCGTAAGACATTCCTGCCTCCTTCCCTCGACGCGTCCCTCAACGAGGCGCAGAGACAGAGTATTCCGAGCGGTGTCGTCCCGTTAGTTCCGTGTTCCTGCCCGCAGCGCGAGGCCGTACCAGAACCAGCCGAAACCGAGCGCGAACACGGCTGTGACCACCACCGCTAACCCCCGCGTGAAGAGCAGATCCGTGATCAGTAAGACGACGGCGATCATGGCAAGCGCGAGAAACGTCATCCCCGAGATCGTGAGCCGGTTGGAGGTTTCGAGCATGCGCTCGATGTCACGGTCCCGCCAGTGCAGTCGATGGTAGGCGGAGGGGGCGATGAGCAGCACGGTCGCCGCCGCAGTGCAGAGGAATGCGGCGAAGAATACGTCTCGCTGGAAATGTGTGGTGTTGCGCCATCCGTTCGCAAATGGCACTGCAAGCAGAAACGCGAAGAGAACCTGGACGCCTGGAAGCGCGACGCGCAGCTCGTTCAGAAGCTCGATCAGCTTTTGGTTTTGGTCGTCACCGTCCTGGTGTCGATCCTCATCCATCCGAGTCTTCGGGAAGCCAGCCCTCGTGGTACCTGGTTGGTTGGCGTTTGGTGAATGGGGCGTAAGCCTGCATCTGGTCTGTCGTCTCCGCCTCGACGCTTGCGCCGTGGCGCAGCGCGGCCTCGTCCACGGTGTAGCCACCCCAGTCCGGGCCCGTCGATTGGTCGCGGGCGCCGACTGCCAGAACGACAGAAGGCCGGTCTCCGGCCCCGACGATGACATGTTTCGTGCCGGCAGGGCAGTGCACGAAGTCCCATTGCAGAAGCGGCCGCTCCTCGCCCTCGACGATCAGCAACGCCTCGCCGGCGAGCACCAGAAAGTCCTCCTGGTCGGCCTCCCAGTGATACATCGCCATGAACTCCCCCGGCCCGAGGACGCTGAGGTTGATCCCGACCTGCGAGAAATCCGGGTCGCCCTCGAAGTCGCAGACCGCCGACCGCCCTTGCGTGTGCCACCAAGACGCGTCGCGTGCATTGAGGACGAACCAGCCGTCCCCGGTTGGGACGAGCCCGTGTTCGGTCGCATCGAGCCGCGCTTCGGGAACCATGTTCTAAGAGTGCCAGACGAGGCTGGGCCGTGGCCCCAGCCTCGAACGCGGAACGCGTCCCCGCTGCGGTCGTCGGGTGATCACGATGGTTGCGACCTGGTTCACGGTCGTCAAGTCGGGAACACGGCGATCTTCCTGACGTGGGACGACCCGACTGGTACGCCGGGCTAGAGGTGATCTTCGGGATCCAACTCTGCAACGGCTCCAAAAGAAGAAAGCCCCGGTGGCTTGCGGCCTGTCACCGGGGCTCTGCCATGGAAGGTGTTGCCCCTTCCGAGATGCCGCGGCTACTGGTTTCTTGCGTGCGAATTGCGTCACCCGATCTGGAGGGGCTGCCGTGCCCGCCACTGATCCCTCGATAGAGTGAATTGCGCGGTTCCCTCCCCCTGAAGGGGGACGCTACGGCTCTTTCCCCCCAGCAGAGTGGTCTCGAGAGGACTTACTTCACGGTAAGTGGAGATCTGCGGCGAGAGGGAAGAGGACATGGCGAGGAAGACATCTGGAAAGCGTGGGTCGGCGATCATCGTCTTGATGGCTGTCGCGGCGATCGCGGGGAGCCCGTCGACTGCGGCCGCCTCGGCGACACCGCGACCTTTGGTCAGCTTGCCCGCACCGGCTCCGGTACAGGCGTTCGAGGCTCCACAGTTCGGCTCCGACCGTGCCAGCTGGGCCGAGGCGAGCTGGGCCGAAGAGTGATCTGAGCGCCGGGCGCGCACGGCGCGTCCGGCGTCTCACTCAAGCGAAAGGCGAACGGGCCCGATAACTCGGGCTATGGGTCGTACCTTGGGTCTTGTCGCGATGGTTTGCTCTCTCACGATCGTCGGCGTTCTGATGCTGCTCAGCATGAGCAAGAACGGTCCGACCGCCAAGAGCACCAAGGTTGCGGAGGCCCAGGCAACTGCGGCCGTGAGCGGGCTCAACTTCACTGGCGCAGCGACGGAGCTCGAGGCCTACAAGTCGGAGCATGCGACGTACGCAGGCGTGGCGCTCCCGCCGTCATTCGGCGTGACGGTCGTGCGTGCAGACGCCGTGTCGTTCTGCCTGCAGGCCGGCATCGGCGGCGGCGTGCAGCATTTCACCGGTCCGGGCGGGACGCCTGCGGCCGGTCCGTGCTAATCCGGCGCCGCGCCTGGTACCTCATCCGGCCCGGCGGAATTTCACACCAGACCCTGGGTCAAACTCTGGGTGTGACAATCCGGGGCGGCGGCGGCGTATGAAGGCCGTGAACGCGGTGACGACCTCGTGGCCCGGCCTGCGGGTCGACCGTCCGACCTTCTCGGCGGTCGCCGAATCCGAGCTCGACGCGGTCCACCGCTATCTCCTTTTCCTCACCGGCAACCGGACGGTGGCGGAAGACCTGACGGGGGAGACCTTCGAAAAGGCGTTCCGGGTCTGGCGGCGCTTCGATCCCCGAAGAGGGACTCCGCGCGCGTGGCTCTGCGGCATTGCGCGCACGACAGCACTCGATCACTTCCGTTCCGAGGAGCGGCGCCGCCGGCGGGAGGAGCGTTACGCGCGCGACCTGCCGGAGACGGGGGAGTCTGCATTCGCCTCCGGCGAGCTGGAGACGGCGCTGGCTCGGCTGTCTGCGGCCGAGCGTGAGGTTGTCGCGTTGCGTGTCCTGCTCGAGCTCGACGGGCCGACCGTGGCGCGCGTGCTCGGAATCAGCACCACCGCCTGCTCGACACGACTGAGCCGGGCCCTGAAACGACTCGAGGAGATGATGAGCGATGCCCGCGACTGACGTTGATTTCGAGCGCGAGTTCGAAGAGCTCGTGCGAGACTTGCGGGCGCTTCCGACCGCGGCCCCGCAGCACGTGCGCGAGCGCGTGCGTGCGCTCGGCGAGCCCGCGCGGCCGCGGACGCTGCACGATCTGCTGCTCATGTTCTCGTGGCGGCGCTCGCTGCTCGTTTTCGCACCGGTCTGCGTTCTCGCGCTCGTCAGCGCGGCCGTCATTCACGGTGTCGTTCACTCGGGCGGGCACTCCAAGCAGGCCGCCTCGGCCGCACAGAAGCTTGACGCCCATGTCCAGCGTGGCGCACTCGAGGGCAGCGGAACTACGACCACGCCGCCGGTCTTCGATCAGGCAACGCCTCAGACGTTGGCCCCCACGTTGCCGATGCCGACCCCTGGGCGCTACCAGGACTACGAAGCCTCGCTGACCCTGCGGGTCAAGGACGTCGACACCCTGCACGACCGGACGGCGGAGGCGACACGGCTCGTACGGTCCTACGGCGGCTTCGTCGCCTCGGTCGACGAATCGAGCAACGGCGGCAACGGCCGGTCGGATCTCGTGCTGCGCATTCCGGTGAACCGTGTCGAGGACGCCTATTTCCGGCTCGCTCAGTTGGGCACGGTGACCGAGCAGCACCTCTCGATCAGGGATCTCGATCAGGTCGTGCAGTCGCAGCGCCGGCGGATCGTCCAGCTGAAGGTCCTGATCGCGCGAATTGGCGAGACGCTGAAGAGCCCTTCGCTGCCGGCGGACGTACGGCTCCGGCTCGAGCTGCAGCGTGACGCCGCGAAGCAGGAGCTCACGCGTGTCACCGGCTCGAACAAGGCGACGCTGCGCGAGGCGAGCCTCTCCCGGATCTCGCTGACGCTCACGTCGCAGCAGGCCGCGGCAACCAAGAAGGGCGGCACGAGCCGCATCGAGCGCGCCGCACGTGACGCCGGTTCGTTCCTGGCCGGCGCCGGGGCCGTGGTGCTGTTCGCGCTGATCGTGCTCAGCCCGCTGATCGTCCTTGCGACGGCCTGGATCTTGGGCTCCCGAGCCTACCGCCGCAGGGAGGAGCGCCGGCTGCTTTCGGCTGCGTAGTATCCGCGCGTGCCGCTCGCCCTCTCCACGGGACACGAGATCGGGCTCGGGGTCACCGCGCTCGTCTTCATTCTCTTCGCCCTCGCGTCCTCGTTCCTGTTCCCTCGCTTCCGCCCCGACTACCCGGGACATGGGCTCCTGGCGTTCATCGTCGTCGCTTTCGTGTTCTTCTTCGGGATGCTCACTGCGGTCGAGGTGTTCGGCGCCGAGAGCAAACACGGCGAAGCCGCGGCCGCGGAAACGACCACCGCTCCCACGCAGACGACGACCCCGCAGCAGACGACGACCGCCGCGACGACGACGCAGGCGACGACGACGCAGGCGACGACGACGACTCCGGCTAAGCCCGCTGCGACGAAGGTGCCGGTCAGCGAGACCGAGTTCAAGATCACGCTCGCATCGACCAACCTCAAGGCTGGCGAGCTCACCTTCGAGGCGAAGAACGACGGCAAGATTCCGCACGACCTCGCGATCAAGCAGACGGGCGACAAGACGAAGCTGATCCAACCGGGCGGCACCGCCGAGTTGAAGGTGACGCTGAAGCCCGGGACGTACGAGCTCTATTGCACCGTGCCGGGGCACGAGGCGGCCGGCATGAGAGTGAACGTCACGGTCTCCTGACGCCGGGTACCCTGTGCGTCCCTCGGAGGGGTGGCAGAGCGGTCGAATGCGGCGGTCTCGAAAACCGTTTCGGGCTCTTGGGTCCGACGAGGGTTCAAATCCCTCCCCCTCCGCTCGGCAGAGCCAAAAACGCCCATCATGCAGGCGCTTTGGCTCTGCGGGTCCTGACAACAACTTCGGGAAGACGGCCAGCGCGAGTCCCCGGACGCTTTCTAGGATGCGTCCAGAGTGCTGACCCTCGTAGCCGACGTTACCGATACCCCCGTCTGCTTTCTTGGCTCTCAGGGGGCGCGAGGTTCCATCGAGGTCGGCCTCTCCGCCCCGCGAGGGTGACGCTCAGGTGAAGCAGAGCGCGACTTCCGCCTCGCCCTCGAGCTCGCCCCAGGATACGTCGGTCGTGTCGACGTTCACCATGATGTCGACGACCCGCTTGCCGTTCGCCGTCGCGGCGACGACGTTGCGGTAGCCGATGAAGTCGCCGACGTGTCCGTACGCGACGACGCCGCAAGCGGTTCGCACGCGCATCAATCCGAGCCCGTAGTCGTAGCCGGGAACAACCGTCTTCATGAGTGCCAGGAGGTTCGGCGACAGGATCCGCCCGCGGAGCAGGGTCGCGAAGAACTTCGTCACGTCGTCGCCGTTCGAGATGATCGCCCCCGCGCCCCAACCCCACGAGCCGTTGAGCGCCGGGGTGACGTCGATCAGCGTTCCGGCAGGAACATCGGGGAACGTTGCCGACCCGATGAAGCCGTGAGCGAGAGTCCCCGACGTGTCGACTTGCGGCACGTACGAGGTCGATCCAAGTCCGAGCGGCTCGAAGAGCCGCGACCGGAGCTGCTGTTCAAGCGGCGTCCCGGTCACGACCTCGACGACGAGACCGATGATGACGTAGTTCGTGCTCGAGTACGACCAACCCGTGCCCGGTGCGAAGAGGGGCGGGTGACGTGTCGCAACGGCGATCAACTCACGAGGAGACCAGATGTGCATCGGATCGGCGACCTCCGCCTGGTCGAACACTGTGTCGTCGGTGTAGTTGTAGATCCCGCTCGTGTTGTTCAGGAGCTCGCGGATCGTGATGTTGCCGCCGTTCGGAACGAGGCCGGGCAGCCAATGCTCGACGGAATCGTCGAGCGAGAGCTTGCCTTCGCCGACGAGCTCCATCACGACCGTTGCGACGAACGGCTTCGTCACGCTCGCGATGCGGAAGCGTGCTGTTGCACGCAGCGGAACGCGTGGCTGTCGGCTCGAGAGACCGCTCGCCGCGCGCCGCACGCGCGTCGGCGTACGCAGGACGACGAGCGCGCCAGGCGCGCCGTCGCGGACGAGTAACTTCGTGATGCTTGCGAGCGTCGGCTTGCGCTGCGGCGAGACGTCGTGGGCTGTTGCGTCAACCCGTGCGGAAGCGGTCGTCGTGAGGACCGACCCGGCGGAGACCGCGACGACGGCGCACGCGATGCGCGTCCCTCGCAACATTTGCGACAATCATGAACCTCCCGGCTCCGCCGCGCAACGCCGCCGCTGCAAGCAGACCGGGCCTAGCCGAGGAGCGGAGCCGGTTGGCGTCCGGCACCCGCACGGTTCCCGTCCCTGCGGTGTTGCGTGAACATCTAGCAGCACAGAGGCTCCGCACGGGCCGCGCTCACGGCCTCGCGTTCAGCACCGATCCGGAGACTCCGTTCGACTATCCGTGTCACGCGGCGCGCGCAGAGCGTCTGGAAAGCGAAGGGGCTCGAGGCGATCGGGCTGCATGAGGCGCGGCACTTTCGCGTCGTTGATGATCGCCGCGGGTGTGAACGCGAAGGCGCTCGCCACCTACATGGGGCACAGCTCGATCACGATCACGCTCGACCGCTACGGCCGGGTTGCCAAGAGAGCCGAAAAAGGCAGGCGCGGCCCGCGGTAGCCCGGTGAGGGTCACGCGGTTTTGGCGCGATGCGGTCGGTGTGCGCCGGGGGTTTTTGGAACGGCGCACCGGCGGGGAGTTCTGGCGGCTCCTTGGAGCCGCCCCGGCGCGCCGCCCCTTTACTGCCGGCTTGGTGCGCCCGGCGCTGCGGAGCCGCCGACCGCGTGCCGGCAGCCCTTGGCAGTCGCCCCAGACGAGGTTTGCCTCGGCTTGTCGCTCACGCGTTTCGCTGACCACTTTTCCTTGCGGCTTTCACCGAAAGGACGAGCGGAGCGACTGTGAAACCGCAGGCACGGCACTCCCCCTAG
>Ga0307302_10000584_pt1 | contig 16051 bp, 16 predicted proteins | sample ER_DNA_183_FD_194490 | JGI IMG/M metagenome (GOLD analysis project Ga0307302, IMG submission 194490) | Bulk soil microbial communities from the East River watershed near Crested Butte, Colorado, United States - ER_DNA_183 | ecosystem: Environmental > Terrestrial > Soil > Floodplain | place...
ACCGGCCCGGGGGTGGTCAACCTCGCCTATCTGATCGGCTGCTACAAGCTGGTCAGCCCTCTGTTGCCGTAGTCGCAGCTCCTCATCCAGGAGGCCAGCATGCTCCAGCAACCGGTCAGCTCCCCAGCTCAACGGGTCGGCGACGCCACGCGCAGGGGCGAACTGGACCTGCTGCGGGCGCTGGTCGTCGTAGGGCTGGTGTTCTTCCACTTCGCCAATTGCAGAACTTTCACGCCCAGCTTCGTCGGTCCATCGTGGGGCCACATAGCAAGACTTCCTAGCTTCAGGAGGCGAGATCGTTGGTGACTGAGGTGCTTGAGCGACTCCGCGACGCCCAGAACCGTCACGACCTGGACGCCTTCGTCGCCTGCTTCGACCCCCAGTACCGCAGCGAACAGCCGGTGCATCCCGACCGGGCATTCGTCGGCCGCCAGCAGGTCCACACGAACTGGGCTGAGGTCTTCGCCGGCGTGCCCGACTTCCAGGCCGAGCTGCTCCGCTCGGCCGAGCAGACCGACACCTGGTGGGCCGAGTGGCACTGGCAGGGCACCCGCACCGACGGGACACGCCTGGACATGCGCGGGGTCACCATCTTCGGCGTTCGCGGCGACCGCATCATCTGGGGTCGGCTGTACCTGGAGGACGTCCAAGGCGGCCAGGGGATCGACCAGGCCGTGCAGCACGTGGCCCGCGGCACCGAAGGCACCGACCTCCTTGATGAGGCCGCCCGCGGGCTGAGCTAGGCTACGCCGCATGTGGTGGCTGTTGGTGCTGGGTCTGGCCGGGCTGGCGGCGTGCTCCTCCGGGGGTGGCGCACCACGAGCCGAACGTGCCCTGCCCGAACGCATCGCCGTCTCCAGCCCGGCGTTTGCCGCGGGTGTGGCCATCCCTCGGCGGTTCACCTGCGAAGGCGAGAATCTCTCCCCGCCGCTGGGCTGGTCTGGCGTGCCGACCGGCACGGTCGAGGTCGCCCTGGTGGTCGACGACCCGGACGCGCCCCGGGGTACCTACGTGCATTGGGTGGTCGTGGGCATCGAGCCGGACCGCACCGAGCTGGCCGAGGGCGCGGTGCCGCCGGGCGCCCGGCAACTGCGCAACAGCGCCGGCACGGCCACCTACACCGGCCCCTGTCCGCCCAGCGGCCCACCCCACCATTACCGGTTCACCGTGTACGCCCTTCAGCGCAGGGCCGACATCGCCAGCGACGCCAGCCCCGAGGCAGCGATCGAGGCAATCGAGGCGGCCGCCGCCGCCCGTGGCCGGCTGGTCGGCACGTTTGGCCGCTGAGCGGATCGTATCGGCCCCAGCGCGGCCCACGATTGAGAGGGTGGACCGCTTCGCCTGAGACCGGGCCGCCGCTCTAGCCGCTGGTCAGCTCGTAGACGTTGCCGTCCGGCGCGCGAAAATGGCGCCAACCTCCACCGCGCTCATCCACCTGGCCCCCGAGGAGCTCCACGCCGGCTGCCTCAAGCTCCCGGACAGCGGCGGGGAGATCGTCGACCACGAAGCCGACGACGGGACCGGTGGAGAAGTGCGCGTGGTCCTGGTCGCGTGGGCCGAACACTTCGAAGATGCCGCCCTCCGGCAATTGGAAGGCGGCGAAGTCGGATCCTTCCTGGCTGGTGGTCAGCCCGAGGACGGCTTGGAGAAATGCCACCATGGCGGGGTACTCGCTTGTCCTGGTGCCCGCCCAGCCGATGCGCTTGACCCGCATGCCTGCTCTCCCCTGGTCAGGTGCCTTGCACCCGCGATCCTGCCATGTCGCCGCCAACGTGGTCGCCCGCCGCCGCTGGGCAGCTCAGGCAGTGGGCGTGGGCTTGCACGAGATCGCGTCGCGTGGCTCCGACGGCCATGGTCATATGTTGCCTCGTTCATTCGGCGAGCACCCGGACGGCGACGGGTGAGACCATGATCCCCGTCGGCTCGGTGTTCCGATGGGATCCATGATCGGGGTGGTGGTATGCCGTGAGCCGTGTTCGGCGTGATGTCGTGGTCATCGTGGCGAGCCTGGCGGTATTCGCCATCTGCGCGGTGGTCGCCGCCGACGGGCAGGTCGGGCCGGTCGAGCGGGCGCTGTTCCGGGCGGTCAACGGGCTGCCCGACTGGCTGTACCGGCCCATGCTCGCCTTCCAGTACCTGGGTGTGCTGGCGATGCCGCTGGTCGTGGCCGTCGGCGCGCTGGCGTTGCGGCGCTGGCGGCTGGCCGCCGCGCTGGTGCTGGTGGTGCCCTTCAAGCTCGCCCTCGAACGGGTGGTCAAGCTGCTGGTCCAGCGGGAGCGGCCGGGGACCACGGTCCCGGACGCGATCTTGCGGGGGGTGCATTCGGCCGGCCTGAGCTTTGTCTCCGGGCATGCCATCATCACCTTCGCCATCGCCGGGCTGCTGGCGCTGGTGCTGCCACGCCGCTGGGGAGTGGTCGCGTTCGTGCTGGCCACCCTGAATGCGGTTGCCCGGGTGTACCTGGGGGCGCACAACCCGCTGGATGTGGTCGGCGGCGCCGCGGTCGGGCTGGCGGTCGCGGCCGTGCTGGACCTGGTGCTTGATGTCGCCCGTGACCGCGGCGGCAGCCGGGCCGAGCAGACCACCCCGACCGGGGAGGACCCAGCCACCTGAGCCTGGGGTAGGTCCAGGCGGCTCGCCATGGCTGGCTGGCTCAGCGTCCGTTCTCGGGATCCAGCTGGAGTCGCCCGTCCGAGCGCTGGCTGAGTGCCTCCGCGAGCGCCACCCGGCTGGTGAACCCCAGCACCTGTGGCGCCTGGGCGGCGAACTCCCCATTGGGATCAGTGGTCAGATGCATCCGGCTGGTCACGCAGCCACCCGGGAACTGGTCGTACCAGGTGGCGGTGAACTGGCCGGTACGCGACTCGAACCCCTGATAATGGCGCACACCCGCTGTCGCAGAAGGCCCCTCCACGGCCCCAGCTGGAGTGCAGGCGGCGGTCAGTCGGACCACCAAGGCGGCGGCGCCGGCCCGGTCGTGGTCCAGGGTGAGCACCGACCGGCCGTCGTTGACCGTCACCCGCGCCACCGACCAGCCGACCGGCAGGTACCGCACACACGGCACCTGCGACGCCGACGGCACTGCCTGGGCCTGCAGCCACAACGCTTCCAGTTCGGTGCAGGCAAGGCTGGTGTTGTTCACCGGCGTCTGGCCAGCCTCATTGGTGGTGAAGCTGTCAACGATGACCGATCCGAAGAACACCAGCACCGCCACCACCAGCGCCCATAACCCGACCCGCCGCAGGGTCCAGCGCTGGATCGACACCGGCTGGGGCGGGCTGGGCAGCAGCCGGATGAACTCGCCGTGCAGGTCGCGGCCCTGGTCCCTGAGCATGTGACGGAGTTGCGACGGCAGGGCCAGCCCGCGGGCGGCGGCGAACCCCTCAGTGATCTCCTCGACCGAGAACTGCTCGAGCGCTCGCGCATAGACCAGTTGGGGGCTGGAGCGCAGGGCCAGGCACAGCATCATGTTGGCCAGATCCACCGCCTGCCGCCACGGGCTGGGGCGGGCCTGGACGAAGGCGACGTCGATCAACTGCATGCGGCCGTCGCGGACCAGCAGGTTGGCCGGCTTGATGTCACGGTGGGCCAGCCCGGCGTCCCACAGCTTGCGGATGATCCCCAGGCCGTCGTCGATCACCTGGGTGTCGACCTCGGCCTCGCCCAGCTCGACCGCGTCGGCGAAGAACTCGGCGACCAGCAGGTACTCCCGCTCGGGAGTCAGCTCGACGAACCCGAACGGGGCTGGGCTGGGCAGCCCGGCCCGCTGCATCAGCGACAGCGCGTAGTCCTCCTGTTGGACCAGCCGCCGCACGGTGTTGAACGGCTTCTCGTCCTCCAGGCGCCCATACAGCAGCTCCCGGCCGAGCTTGTACCAGCGGTCCGAGCGCAGGTGGGTCTGGGCGTAGAGCTTGCCGAACAGCTGCTGGGGCGGATCGCCGTCGACGGTGATCCGCAGCGGGGTGGAGCCGGCGGACCCGGACAGCCCGAACGGCTTGACCTCGGTGGCCTCCAGGCCGAGCTGGTCGGCGAGGGCGCGTCGGATGGCGGCTCCGCGGGCGCCGCCGATGTCCAGGTGGGCGCTGCGGCCGCGCCGGTAGGCCACCGGGTAGACCTCGTTGGGGGTGAAGCGACGGAACAGCAGCAGCGGGATGGTGACCCCGATGCCCACCCCGACCAGCACGTCGGTCGGCGCGTCGACCCCCAGTGCGAACCGGGCCACCGCGACCACCGCCACCACTGCGGCCGCCAGCCACTTGCCCAGATTGCGCCAGCGCCCCTCGGGCACCAGCGTGTACAGCACGCCCATGAGGATCGCGGTCAGGAAGGCGACCTGCACTGACGGCAGCGCCCAGCCGCCCCAGCTGGTCTGGATGTCGACCCCGAACGGGCGTGGCCGGCGTGTGACCATCGCCAGGCCGACAATAAGGTTGCTGCCGAGCTGCAGGGCGACGAACCACACGATCAGGTGCCGCCAGCGCCGCAGGACCAGCAGGACAAGCAGCAGCCCGTAGGAGGCCGTGTACAGCACCCACCAGGAGCTGATGTGGGCCACGCCCCGCAGGAACGGCGCCGCCCCCGGCCCGTACAGGCCGGCCAGCCAGCCGACGACCGCATCGTCGATCACCGTCGCCGTCACGGCCGGGCCGCGCAGGCCGCGGGCGAAGATTGCCAGGGTCAGGCCGACCAGCACGAGCGCGGCCACCAGCCAGCCGACGCCGCTGGTCTGCAGCCGATAGGGCAGCGGCGGGGCCGCTCCGGTGGGCCGCCGCCGACGCGGCGACCGGACCGCCTCCCGGTGACTGGGGTGGGCAGGCAGGGCGCTGGTCGGCCTCGAGCGGTCTGCGGGCACGTCCATGGCCCCTCCCTTCCGGAGATGTCTGGCTCCGGCAGGACGACCTTGTTTGCTGAGCTGTGGCTTGTCAAGGCTCACGACTGACGGCCGGGAACCACGGGTGGCCGGTCTCGAGCAGGCCGTCTGGGGCCGTCGCGGCGAGACCGTGGAAGGTCAGGCCTTGGCGGGCGCACTCCCGACCACGTCCCGCTCGGCGGTGAACTCGGCGGCGAACGTGGTGTCACTGGTCAGGCGCAGGACCTTGAACTGGCCGTCGGCCCGCTGGCCGGTCTCCACCATGCGGCGGCGGTACTTGTCGAACTCGCCGGGTCGCACCACCCGGATGATGGGGGGGCCGTAGCGTAGCGACTTGCGCTTGGTGAGGTACTCGTCGTTCTCCTCGCCCAGGGCGGCGTCGAGGCGGTCCACCAGCGCCGAACCGTCCCGGTCGGTGATCGGGTCATCGAACTCGACCAGGAAGATCAGCCGGGGGGTGGTGCCGTCCACCAGCTCGGCGACCGCGGCGATGAAATGGTAGCGGCCTCGCATCGCGGCCAGTGCCTTGTCGACGGCGGCGATGACCTGGGTCTCGTAGAGCTTCTCGCCGGTGAAGGAGACGACCCCCTTGCCCTTCTGGATGAACCGGATGAGCGGGGTCTTGCCGTAGTGTCCCGCCACCTCGACGATGTCGTTCATCTCGTAGCGGTAGAGCCCCGAGGCGTTGGTGACATAGACGAAGTAGCGCTGCCCGACCTCGAGCTGTTCGAGCCGGAGCAGCTCGCGGCCTTCGGGAGCGCGATCCTCTGCGGCGGGATGGAACTCGAGCACGTTGGTGCCGACCGCCATCGTTCCGGCGTCGCCGTTGTCGCTGAGCGGGACCGAGCCGCGCAGCTCGGTGGCGTAGTAGCCAAGGTCCCGGACCGGTGGCCGTTGCGGGAAGTAGGTGTCGAACTTGGCCAGGTAGGCGCCGACGGTCCCGCCTTTCCAGCAGCCGATCGCGGTCAGCTCTGGCCAGGCCAGCCCGGGCCGTAGCGGGCCGCCGCCGGCAGCGGCCGCCCGCTCGAGGTGCCTGGCGCGCTCCGGATCCGGTCGCAGGTGCAGTGAGTCTCGAAGCTCCTGGGGCACGGAGAACTCGGAGGAGAGCGACCCGTCGCGGACGTCACGAATGATCGACTCGCCGTGGTCGGCGAGCCGGTCGGCGAGCAGGACGATGGTGCTGGGGTTGACGGTGGCGATGCAGCTGATGTTCTGGCCGGCGGCCAGCCGCAGCAGCGTGTAGTACTTGGCCTCGTAGTCCTCGATGGCGAACACCCCGTAGGGGGCGGTGTAGATCGAGCGGACGGGGCCGGGCATGGTGCGGTAGGCGTGCCCGGACTCGGCACCGATCGGGACGCCGCTGGGGGCGTGGCCCTCGACCTCGGGGCTGACGACGCTGAGGATCCGGCCCCCGACAACCCCGGGGTGGTCGCGGTACAGGCCGCACAGCCACAGCCAGGTGAGGTGCGACTTGGCGCGCTTGCCTTCCTGGGTCATGGGGATGTACTTGCGGTTGCCGGTGGTCCCGCTGGTCGTGGTGAACAGCACCGGCGGTTCCTTGGTGAGCTGGTTGGGCCGCCCGTTCATCTCCGCGGTGATGTACGGCTCCAGGTCCTCATACGCCGAGAGCGGGATTCGCTCCTGGAACTCCCCGAAGCCGCGGATGGTGCCGAAGCTGTGACGCCGGCCGAACTCGGTATCGGCGTTGGTCTCCAGGATCTGGCGCAGCAGGTCCTCCTGGGCCTGGACAGGGGCGCGGCAGAGCGCGTTGAAGTGCCTCAGTGACCGCGGGGCCTTGACCCACAGCACCAGCCGTCCTACTCGCGACATCGGTCGCTCCTTTCTCCGAGCCTAGGTGACAGTGGCCTGGTCGACGACGTATCGCTGAAGCGCCGCCAGGTCGACCTGAACGCCGAGCCCGGGCCCCGGCGAGTGACGCGGAGGACGACCGCCGTACCGGAACTGGACCAGTGGCGCCGCCGGGTCCTCGCGAAGCAGATGCCGCCCGAAGCAGCCTTCGGCGAACCGCACCCCTGGTGTCAGCGGGGCCAGGGCGGACAGCAGCGTCAGGTGCGCGGCCGACAGCAGCGACGACTCGCCGACCTGGCAGCCGACCTGGAGCATGAGCCCGGCGTCCAGCGCCTCCCGGCACCGGGCGTACGCCCCGACCAGGCCCCCGCACTTGGAGATGCGGACATTGGCGGCCGTGCAGGCCCGATGGGCGATGAACCGCTGCAACGAGTCACGGTCGGTCAGGCCCTCGTCCACCATGATCTGGGCCGACGACTCGGCCACCAGCCGGGCCAGCCCCGACAGGTCGTCGGCGGCGATCGGCTGCTCGAACGACTGGATCCCGACCGCTCGCAGCTGGTCGATGACCTCCAACGCCTGCTCCACATCCCAGGCCATGTTGGCATCGGCCCGGAGGTCGACCCGGCGGCCGAGCAGGCGCCGAGCGGTTCGGGCCGCCTGCACGGCCCCGTCATGCTCGAGCTTGAGCTTGACGTGGGGGAACCGGAAGGCGCGCATCTTGAGCAGCGACACCGCATAGGACCATCCCGTGCCGGCAGACACCACCCCGCTGTAGCGATATCGCCCAAGGGCAGCGACCGACGGCGCCGGAACCCCGACCCCCGGCCGGGCCGGCTCTCCGGATGCCCTGCCGAACGCGTCCAGCAGCGCCAGGTCGACGCTGCACCAGGCCGAGGTCTGCGGTATCTCGGGCTTGACCCACTCGGGTGGGGCCTTGCCGTCGCACTTCTCCAGGAACGACACGGCCTCGGGGAGGGACCGGAAGGACTGGCCGACGAGAGCCGGCAGGATCGTGTCCCGCAGCAGCGCGAAGGCCTGCTCGCGGGCCTCCCCGGAGACGTAGGCGCGGGGAAGCGATTCGCCCCATCCCTCGGCGCCGTTGTCCAGGCGGGCCCGCAGGAACAGGCTGTCGGAGGTGGTCCGGGCGGCGGCGGCGTGCCGGAAGGCGACCTTGAAGGGCAGGTCGACCGCGAACAGGTCGAGCTGGGTCACCGTCGGCATCGCGGACCTCCTACGGCACGGGGCGGACCATGGTCGACAGCCAGCCAAGCATGTCGCTCACGTACCTCGTCCGGTCGGGCTCGAAGTCCAAGGTATGGCCGGCGCTCGGATATGCCCGGTAGGTGTGGTGGTCGCCCCCGACCCCTTCGAACCAGCGCCGCGTGGCGGGCACGTCCATCATCTCGTCGTGCTCGCCCTGGAGCAGGAGGACCGGAAGCTCCAGGCGAGCGGTGGCGGTCCGGCGGCGGCGGTCGAGCCGGGCCGTCTCCCAGAAGAACTGGCGTGTGGCCTGCAGGAGCCGGAGGGGGTCGGCCCGGATGAAGTCGCGGTACGGCGGATTGGCGGTGTACAGCTCCGGCGTCAGGGGGATGGGAAGGGAGGCCATCGGACGGACGAGGTGCCCGGCAACAACCACGATCCTGCGCCATGGTGAGAGGCTGACCCGAGGGAACAGTCCAGGGCCGAGCAGCAGCAGCCCGGCCAGCGGCGCCGGTCGCTGGGCGGCGTACACGACTGCGAGCTTGGCCGCCCAGCTCGAGGCGGCCAGGAAGACCGGCACGCCCGGATGCTCGGCGGCGACCAGCCGGAGGAGTTGCTCGACGTCGTCGAGCGCGCGCTCGTAGTGGTCCAGGTGGCCGCGCGGCCCCCCGCTGCGGCCCGAGCCACGGCGGTCCAGCCCATAGACCTCCACCCCCTGGCGGTTGAGATCGGCGGCCGTCTCCGCGAACCAACCGGCGTGGCTGGCGATGCCGTGAAGGAAGACGACCACCGCCGACGGTGGCGACTGGCGGCTGGGCCAGCGGAGGTAGTGGAGCCGCACGCTGTCACCGGCCGCGAAGAACGCACTCTCGGCGTCGCCGCCGGCTAGGCCCGTCATGAGTTCAGTGTCGACCGATGCCGTTGCGTGGTCAACGGCGCGGCAAGCGGCGCACAGTGCTCAGCTGGGCGCATCCCGGACCAAGGTTCGCTGGGTCCCGAGGTCGAGCAGCCCATCCGCGCTGGCGATCGACGCAGTGATCACGTCGCCCTCCTTGAGATAGGCGGGGTTGCGTTCCTGACGGGCGAAGAAGGTCCGCCACTTGAGCGGTGTCGGCAGCAGGTCACCCACCTTGGCGACGACCGCCGACGGCGCCTGGAGGGCGGTTCCGCCAGGTGTGCCGGTGAGGAGCAGGTCGCCCGGGTCCAGCCGCTGGAAGCCGGCCAGGGCGCTCAGGGCCGCCGCCGGCCCGGTGATCAGGTCGGCCGCTGTCCCGTCCTGACGGAGCTCGCCATTGACCCAGAGCCGCAGCCGCAGCCCGGACAGCCGGGCGAAGTCGTCGCCCTCGAGCAGGACCAGCCGGGGGCCGGTCGGGGTGAAGGTCGGGTAGGACTTGCTCTCGTAGAACTGGCCCTTCTCCAGCTGGACGTCGCGGGCGCTGATGTCGTTGCACATGACCAGCCCGGCGACGTGGCCGGGCAGGTCGCTGTCGGTCACGGCGGTCCCCGGGGCAGGACCGGATCTGATGACCATGCCCAGTTCGATCTCGTAGTCGAGGAGACGCACGTGGGCCGGCCGAACAATGTCGTCGGTGGGTCCGCTGATCGAGCCCGAGCTCTTGCGGAAGAACACCGCCGGCGGTTCCTCGCCGAAGCCGGACTCGCGGGCGTGACTGCGGTAGTTCACCGCCTGAGCCACCACCCGGCAGGGCGTCGTGACCGGCGACAGCAACGACAGCTCGTCGACCGGCACGCCCCCCGCGGTGGCCGCTTGGACCGCTCCCAGGCCGTCGGTGACAAGCCCGGCGGTCGTGGGCAGCTCGGCGTCGACCGGGAACGCCTCGCCGCCGCGCTGGACGTACCACCCTTCGGCGGTGCGGACGACGGCGATGCTCAGCGGTCGCCTCGTTCGCGCTCAGCGGGCCGCCGCAGCCAGGGCGGCCCAGGAGGCCGCCGGCTCCGCAGCGGCACCCCGCCAGCGAGGTTGTCGCGGGCGGCGGGGGCTGGCGGGGCGGTGTGGGCGCGTTCGGCCTTGATGCGCTGGTAGCGCTCGGACTCGAGGGAGCGTAGGACCTGCTCGATTCGTTCCAGCTGCTCGTCGGTGGCTTCAGGAAGGCCGTAGGCGTCACGCACGAACGCCGCCATGTCGGCGCGGTAGTCGTGGCCGAAGGAGGCGAACTCGCCCGGCACCTTCATCATCGCGTTCATCGCGTCCATCCCGGTCTGGACGAAGGTCCCCAATGGCTGCCAGCGCATGGTCTGGGGGACACCGCGGCCCCGCTGGCCGTCGGCCAGCCATGCCGGCCGCTGTACCAGCAGGTCGGGACCGAGCACGGCGATGGGGTCGTTGTCGTGGGAGACGACGATGGCCCGGAGCCGGCCCCGCTGGTCGTCATCGAGCGCCGTCAGCTGGTCGTGGTGGTCGAAGACCCCAACGGTGCCCTCCGGCACCAGGGTGCTGCTGCCCCGGGTCATGCCGCTGCGCGACCACTTGGCCAGCCATGGCAGCCCCACCCACATGGCCCGGTCGATCCCGTAGTGGTCGAAGCCGTCGATGCCCTGGTACATGATGCAGTCCGAGCTGGTCCAGGCGCCCATGCTCTCGCCGAAGACCAGCACCCGCGGGCGTTGCTCGGGCGGCAGGCCGGCCAGCCGCTGGGTGACCCCCCAGAGCAGCAGCCGGAACTGCCCGCGGCCCAGCGCCACCTTCTGCACCGACAGGAACGACGGGTACCGGGCGTACTGGATGCAGCAGGTGGCGATGTCGCCGCGGGTGAGGAACTCCGCCGCCTCGATCAGCGCGTGGTCGACCCAGCCGGTCCCGGTGGGGGAGATCAGCAACAGGACCGACCGGTCGAACGCGCCGGTGCGGTCCAGCTCGGCCAGAGCCAGCTCGGCCCGGCCGGTCTGGTACAGCGGCTCGCTGTTGAACCCCACATACGCCCGGATCGGGTGGGCCCGCGCCGGCTCCCCCATGACCTCCTCGATCAGCTCCGGGGTGACCACGTCGGTGACATAGCGGCGTCCCTGCTGCCCGAGATCGGCGAACGGCAGCAGGCTCTCGGGGCTGCCCGACACCAGCGGGCTGGTCGGCGGGGTGGAGTAGCCCGGCTCCACCTTCTGGTTGGCCCGCCCGACGTAGGCGACCCCGGCGCTGTAGGTCGCCGCCGCCGCACCCGCCCACAGGCCGGCGTTGACCAGCCGTGCGAGCAACCGCTTGGACGGCCCGGGTCCGAAGTACGACTCCAACGCAGCTCGGGACCAGACAAACCCCTGGGTCAGCCCCATCCCGACGGTTGTAACCACATACGAGACCGCCAGCGTCTCCGGGACTGCCGTCGGCTCGGACAGCGGCCGCCGGTCCCCGACCCTCCCACGCGATGGCAGCCGCCGGCTCATCCGGTACAGCAGCCCGGCGGTGTGGACGGCCCCGCTGGTAAGCGGCAGGACGCCCCGCTGGTCGGGGTAGCGACGCTGCACCCAGCGGCCCACGTCATGGACGACCCCGCCGGCGGCGCCGTCCCGCAGCAGCAGACCGGTGGACTGCAGCGACGCCACCCACAGCTTGTGGCGGTGCCGCTCCGGCAGCGCCGCCAGTGCCGCCCCGGCACCCCCGACCACCGCCCAGGCCGCCAGCCGTGCTGGCAGGGGCGCGTCGGCCGGGGCCAGCTTCTTGGTGAGCCGCTCGGCCACGCGGCTGGTCGCCCGCGCGCCCAGGACCCCAAGGCCCATCGTCACGCCCCGGACTCGGGCCGACCGCGGCATCAACGACGGCCCCCAGGCATCCAGCGCCGCCACCGTCTCCCGAGGAGCCGCCGGCGACACCGCCACTGGACTCAGCGCCCGGGCCAACCGACGCACCCGAGCCTCCCACCCACGTTCGCGAAGCAGCACCGTCGCTCGCAGCATGGCATCACTCTCCCACACCCTCGGACCGGGACGCCTTGTCGCACGTTGGCCATCGTGCTCGCAAGAACCCGGTCCAACGGGCACCGGCGCAACCACAGGCTGAGCCGTCGTCCTCCCGCCATTCTCCCATTGGACGATCCACGCGCCGTGATTCGTCACCTCATCCACCGACGCCCTGCCGCACCAGGGCATGTCCCCCAACTCCTGCGCCCACCGTCGTCAGGAGGGCGTGGGTGCTGTGTGGCTGACGAATTCGCAGATGGTTGAGGCGAGCTCCCCGGGGTGGGTGAGCGGGGCGAGGTGATCCAGCTCGGACAGGGTTTCCGTGCGCACATCGGGCAGCATATCGGCCAGGATTGCGACGTTCTCGCGGAACCAGGGGCGAGATTCGGCTCCGCAGACCAGCAGTGCCGGTGCCGCGACCCGGGCCGCCTCGGCGGGCCCGAAGGTCCAGGCGGCCAGTCGGCCGAGGACCTCCTCGTTCAGGCGCTTGGTGGGGTTGTGCGGTGCGGTGACCGGTGGTGGGCGATCGATTGGGCCACGATGGCGGCATCCTCGCCCACGCCGAACAGCACCGAGGACTTGCGCTTGCGTAGGAAGTGGACGCCGCAGAAGAACAGGCCCGGGACCACCGTGCTTGCCCCGTTGTCGGTGAGTGGGAAGCCCATGGCGTCGAAGGCGGGGAACCGTACCCATTGCCCATAGTCGGGCCGGAAACCGGAGGTGACGATCACCACGCCAAAGCCGTTGAGGTCCAGCTCCAGCGGCGGGTCGGCGTGAAATGGTGGAGGGTCGGGCAGCTCGGGCGCCGTGATCCCCTTGGTAGGGAGTTGCTCGGTGAGCAGCTTTCGGATGTCGGTGTAGCGGGCATCGCCGAAGGCGACCGAGTCGGCCAGGTCACCGGCGAAGGACGCTCGATGTCCCTCCACCCCGGCCAAGCGACCCAGGAGCTGTACCCCCATTGCCTGCAAGGTGCGGTAGTGCAGGTCATGGCCGCCTCGCTGGCCGGTCACCAGCAGGTTGGCGCCCAGCCGAGCCGCCGGTGAGGGCAGGGCGCTGAGCGGGGTGTCGAAGAAGGTGGTCTCCTTGAGCCAGGTGACGATGTCGCGGCCGCCGGGCCGCCGCGGCAGCCACGGCGCCCGGCCGCAGGCCAGGAACACCTCGCGACCCGACTCGTGCAGCTCCTCGGAGAGCTGGCAGCCGGTCTGGCCGCTGCCCACGACCAGGACCTTTCCCGGCGGAAGGGCTGCCGGGTTGCGGTAGTCCCGAGCACCGATCACCAGCACGTCGTGTGGGAACCGGTTCGCGACCTCGGAGCGATGGGGCCGCTGATAGGCGCCCGTGCACACAGCGACCGATTCCGCCCGCAGCTCGCCGGCCGAGGTGCGAAGCAGGAACCCGCCGCCGGGTCCGGGCTCGAGGCTGTCCACGCCGACTCCCTCGCGAACCGGCGCACCGAAACTCGACGCGTACCGCTGCAGGTATCGGACGATCTCATCGCGAGGGACGAACCCCTCCGGGTCGTCGCCCGAATAGGCAGCGCCCGGCAGGCTCATGGTCCAGTTCGGCGTCACCAGGCAGAAGCTGTCCCACAGACCAAGCCAGCTCTGGCCAACCCGTGCCCGCTCCAGCACCACATGCTCGACCCCGCGGGCGGTCAGCTCGTAGCTCACCGCCAGGCCAGCCTGGCCCGCTCCGACCACGACCACTGGGAACCCGCTGGGCACTCCGACCATCACGCCTCACTCCGCTGTCCGGTGAAGAACACGAGCAGCCTCGATGGTGAGGTCCCCAGGGCCGCAAAGGAAGTGCAACGTTTGAACCCGGGTCCGGGCGGCGGCACTGCCCCAGAGACCTGGTGTGCCACAACGTCGCCTTGCCGATCCCGGCGGGTCGACCGGCTCTTCAATCCAACTCCACCGCCCGCCAGCGCTTCCGATCCTATGGCGAGCGGCCCAACGTGGCCAGAGCGCTCACCTTCTAGCGCTTCGGCGGTTCGCCGAAGAAGCCGACGATCTTCGTCAGCCTGCCGTCGGCATCGACCTCGCCGACATCGATCGACGTCTCGCCAGCACGTCCATCGGCGCGGACCAGCCGCCACAGGAAGCGGACGACGTGGTGATGCAGCTCGACACCGCTCATCATCTCGAGCCGGGCGCCGGGCCGTCCCGCCTGCACCTTCGAGATGTGCTCGCACAGCGCCGACCGTCCCCTGAGCTCCACGTTGGGATCGACATAGGCGCCATCACCCGCCCAGCAGCGCTCGAGGATCTTCAGCCGTGTGGCCGCGTCCGGCTCGTTCCAGGCGGCCACGTAGTCCAAGACGTTGGCCACGGCCGGTTCCGATACCGCTTCGCGCATCGTCACCTCCCCGACGGCTCCGTCGGGGCGATCACCGCGACAGCCTCGACCTCGATGAGTGCGTCCTCCCGGAACAGCCGCCGGACCTCCACGGCCGTGCTGGCCGGTGGCTGCCGGGTGTTGACGTACTGGTCGCGGACCTCGCGGATCACCGGCAGATGGGTGGCGTCGACCAGGTAGAAGTTGAGCTTGACGACCTGCTCGAAGCCGGCTCCGACCGCCTCGAGGGCGGCGCGGAGGTTGTCGAACACCTGCCGGGTCTGGGCGCGGATGTCGTCGGCGCCGACGAGCGCGCCCGTCGGGTCCAGGGCGACCTGCCCGGCGATGTAGACCGGCCGCCCGGCCGTCACCTCGACCACGTGGCTGTAGCCGAAGGGCGGATGCACCGTCTCGGGGTTGATGAACCTCGCGCTGGCTTGTGGTCGCGCGGATGACGCCTCGGTCAACTCGGCGATCCCCTTTCGGCGGCGTTGTCCAGCTGACGATCCGGCGGCGATGGGTTCGTCACGGGCGACAGTACCGCGCGCTTCCAGCTGGGAAGCGCCCGCGCCAGCGCGCGTGAGCCCCGCACCTCGATCGCTCCGCCGCGCAAGGCGTCGCCCCACTCGAGCTCTCCAAGATCCCAACGGGCAAAGGCCACCGGATCGCTGACCACGACCACCAGATCCTCGTCCCCGCCGGGATGCTTCTCGCAGATCTCTGCGTCGCCACGCTCGATCAGCAGCCAGCTACGGCTACCCGGTCCCGAAAGCGTGGGGTAGTCGAAGCGGACCAGGACCCTGCGGCGAGGGAGGCGGCCGCGGTCGAGGTGACAGCTCACCCAGCCCCACAGCACCACGCCCGGATGGGCGTGCTCGGGGGTCAGCTCCGCCCACTGCGAGCCCCAGCGCTGCAGGGCCAACATGACCTCCGACAGCTCACGGCCGGCCTGGGTGGGCTCGTAGGTCGAGCCGGGACCGTCAGGCTTGGGACGGATCTCGACTACCCCGGCGCGCTCCAAGTCCCGCAACCGCTTGGAGAGCAGGCCGCGAGACAGCCCTGGCGCACCGTCGGCGATCTCGTTGAAGGTCCTGCAACCGATGAGGACGATGTTGCGCAGGATGATGAAGGACCAACGCTCGGCCAGGAGCTCCGACGCCCGCGCGATCGGGCAGTACTGCCCGTAGGTTCTCATCCCAACAGCCTGTCACCCGAGGGCGATCTCCACTAGTGCAAATGCTGAACCCTCGGGCCACCCCTTGGTTCAGCCTAGCTCGGCTGGGGTGTCAGGTGGATAGCCCTGCGCGGTCGGCGCTGCTTCGCTACAAAGCGCTGCACTAACCGCGAGAGGTGGCCTCGGCGCTCGCTCAAGAGCCGTTCTATGGGTTCTGACCTGCGACGATGGACGTTGGTGCCCCTGGCAGGACTCGAACCTGCAACCTGCTGATTAGGAGATGGCTCAGCTGAGATGCTGTGCCGGAGCGCGAAGTCCCTGGTCGCCTGCGAGCGTAAGGCGAAAGTTATCCTCTGATACTCGGCGGTCTTCACTCGGCCAATGCCGCCTGTACCGCCGCCATGAGGTCGGCTTCCAGCGGTGGTGTGACGGCGATCGTAGCCTCCGACTGCTGGGAGTGCTCATCAGTTCGTACGAGGCCACCGATGTGGTGACCATCACGGCCGTCAATGTTGGCCGCGTCCCCGTTACGATTACGAGCGTGGGGATGATGGCAGCTACTGGTAAATGTGGGGGCCTGAGCTTACTCTTGCCTGACGATATCGACCGAGATCTCCACCGCCGGAATCGTTCCTCTGTTCGCAAGCCAGTGTGTGGTGTTCCTATCCTCGGGCCAGCCCACTCCCGGCCCATAGTCCGTCGCGACTCCATTTCGATGGTCAGTGATCGTTCCTTGCAGGATGTAGACG
>Ga0307302_10000587_pt1 | contig 16035 bp, 15 predicted proteins | sample ER_DNA_183_FD_194490 | JGI IMG/M metagenome (GOLD analysis project Ga0307302, IMG submission 194490) | Bulk soil microbial communities from the East River watershed near Crested Butte, Colorado, United States - ER_DNA_183 | ecosystem: Environmental > Terrestrial > Soil > Floodplain | place...
CCGCCGCGTTGGCGTATGCCCGCCGACCATCAGACAACCGGATTTAGTGCAACATACTGCGACATAGTAGCAATGGCTCAAAGGGTAACGGGAGGCTGCAATGTCGGTACGCAAGCGCACGTGGACGACCTCGAAAGGCGCCAAGGAAGAGGCGTGGATTGTCGACTACGCCGATCAGGACGGCAGCCGCCACATCAGGACGTTCGCGCGCAAGAAAGATGCTGACGCATATGAGGCCACCGTTCGAGTCCACGTCCACGCCGGCGTGCACACCAGCACCAAGACGACAGTGGCGGAAGCGGGAAGAAAATGGCTAGTGGATGCCGAGGACAGACTTGAGCCCGCAACCGTCGAATCCTATCGGCAACACCTGGCCGATCACATCATCCCCTACATTGGGGCCATGAAGCTGCCCCAGCTCACCGTGTCGCTGGTTCGCGAATTCATGGACAGATTGCGCGCCGACAAGCGATCACCGGCCATGATCAAGCGCGTGATTGGCGACCTCGGTTCAATCCTCGCCGACGCACAGGAACGCGGGCTGGTGGCGCAGAATGTCGTGCGCAGTCTCAATCCTCATAAGAAGCGGCTGCCGAGCGGCGACAGAAGATCAATCTTAAAGTCGGTGTGAACATTCCATCACCCGAGGAAATCAGGGCCGTCGTGGCGAATCTCAAAGGCCGGTGGCGGCCATTGGTGTTGACCGCAATCTTCACCGGCCTACGCGCGTCCGAACTTCGCGGACTCAGATGGTTTGATGTCGACTTGAAGAACGCGCAGCTTACGGTCAGCCAGCGCGCCGACAGGTTCAACACCATAGGGCAGCCCAAGAGCGAGTCCGGACAGCGGACGCTGCCGCTGCCACCAATCGTGGTCAACACTTTGCGCGAGTGGAAATTGACTTGCCCCAAGGGCGAAAGGGATCTGGTGTTTCCGAACGGCGCGGGCGGGATCGAAAACCTTTCAAACATTCTCACCCGAGGACTTGCACCGGCCATGATCGCGGCCGGGGTAGTGACCAAGCACGGCAAGGCGAAGTACACCGGCTTGCACGCGCTTCGGCACTTCTACGCTTCGTGGTGCATCAACCGGAGCAAGGACGGCGGCCTCGAGCTTCCGCTCAAGGTGGTGCAGCACCGGCTCGGGCACTCGTCGATCCAGATGACATCGGACGTGTATGGGCACCTGTTCCCGCGCGGGGACGATGGTGCCGAGTTGGCGGCGGCGCAGAAGGTGCTGCTCGGTTAGATGCGACACAGACGCGACATACCGGATATTTCATCAACGATTACAACGATAGAAAGCGGAATCATAATCCGGAGGTCGGGGTTCGAGTCCCTCCCCCGCTACCAATTCCGATCTCCGGCGATCAAAAGCCCGTCAGCCCCGCGACCAGACCGGCAATTCGAGGTTGCCGGGGCCAATATGCGATGGAACAATCACATCCATAAACCGTATCTGTACGTATATCGACTGCCGATGCCGTTTGTATTCACGGAGGCTCTCCATGGCGCGTACTGCAATGTCGCCGGCCGCAAGCAGTGGGCCGGCGCAGAAGCCGAAGCGTTCCCTGGATGAGGTCCGGGAAAGTTGGGTGCAAGAGTTCCGCCGGGTGCGGGCCGAAACGGAAGCCCGCGCGGCGCATTTATCGGCTGAAGACCAGATCGTTCAGTCGATGGCAGATGCCAGCCCTGCAAAATGGCATCGCGCCCATGTCACATGGTTTTTCGAGCAGTTTTTGCTGGTACCTCACGATCAGGCCTACAAGATTTTCGACGAACGCTTTCCGTTTCTTTTCAATTCCTATTACGTCGCCGCTGGCCCGCGGCATGCGCGGCCACAGCGGGGATTGATCACCCGGCCGAATGGCGAGGACGTCACCGCCTACCGCGCACACGTCGACGCAGCGGTTGAACGCCTGATCAGGCAGGTGCCGTCGGCGGACGCCGCGCGCGTGTTTGCGATCGTCGAAATCGGATTGCATCACGAGCAGCAACATCAGGAACTTTTGGTTACCGACATTCTGCACGCGTTTGCGCAAAACCCGACCGACCCGAACTACGATGTGAATTGGCAGCAGCCGCGCGCGACGCAAGGTCCGCGCGGTTATGTCGAAGTGCCGGCGGGCATTCATTCGATCGGTCACGACGGCGACGGCTTTTGTTTCGATAACGAATTGCCGTTTCATGATGAGTTGATCCCGCATGTGCGGATTGCGCGGCACCTGGTCACGAACGCCGAATGGATCGAATTCGTCGCGGCGGGCGGCTACGGCACCCCATCGCTGTGGCTCTCTGATGGCTGGACCATGGTGCAAACGGAAGGCTGGCAAGCGCCAGGCTATTGGCGCGAAAAGGATGGTGCCTGGCATTCGATGACCCTTGCCGGCCTCAAGCCGGTTGACCTTGCCTTGCCGGTTCACCACATCAGCTACTACGAGGCCGACGCCTTCGCCCGTTTTGCCGGTAAGCATCTGCCGAGCGAAGCGGAGTGGGAGGTCGCGGCGCGTGCGAATGTAATAGCGGATCCTTTTGGCATCGTTTGGCAATGGACGCGCAGCGCCTATCTGCCATATCCGGGCTATCGGGCCGTTGAAGGCGCACTTGGCGAGTACAACGGCAAATTCATGGTCAGCCAGATGGTTCTACGCGGCTCTTCGCTTGCGACCCCCGACGGTCATGCGCGCATGAGCTACCGCAATTTCTTCTATCCGCCGGCGCGTTGGCAATTCAGCGGACTGCGTTTGGCCGAGTTTGTGTGAGGGTGTCACTATGGTCGCAGCAGTAGCACGCAAGCGTATTCTTCAGCAGAGCCCGGAAGTCTCTGAGTTCGAGGCAGATGTCCTTGAAGGTCTGCACGCGATGCCCAAAAGCGTGCCAGCAAAATATTTTTATGACGCTGTCGGCTCGCAATTATTCGAACGCATCACCGAACTGCCGGAATATTACCCGACGCGTTGCGAGATGAAGACGTTGCGCGATCATGCGGCCGACATTGCCAAGGTTATTCCGGAAGGCGCGGCGCTGGTTGAGTTTGGCAGCGGTTCCAGCAAGAAGGCGCGCATCCTGCTGCGAGCGGCGCCGAAGCTCGCGGCCTACGTGCCTGTCGATATCTGCCGTGAAATGATCGAGCAGGAAGCAGCAGAACTGCGGCCCGATTTTCCTCAGCTCAAGGTGCTGCCGGTGACGGCCGACATTTGCAAACCGTTCGAATTGCCTGACGAAGCCAAAATTGCGCCGGCGCGCATCGGTTTCTTCCCTGGCTCAACCATCGGCAATTTCGAGCCACATGAAGCAGCAGCATTTCTGCGCAATTCCGCGAACATTCTCGGGGCCGGCGCCACCCTCGTGATCGGTGTCGATCTCATCAAGCCTGCAGAGCTGCTCAACGCGGCCTATAACGATGCCGCGGGCATCACAGCGCAGTTCAACCTCAATCTGTTGACCCGAATTAACCGCGAGCTTGGCGGCACCTTCCAGCTCGAAACTTTCGAGCATCACGCCTTTTACAACCGCGAGCGTCGTCGGGTTGAAATGCATCTCGCCAGCCTCAAGCGGCAAAAAGTGAAGGTGGCAGGTGACACCATCGACTTCCGCGCCGGGGAAACCATTCATACCGAGAACAGCTACAAGTATAGCGTCGAGTCGCTCGCGGCGCTCGCACGGGGTGTGGGCTGGCTACCGGCGGGAGCGTGGACCGACTCGCGCAAGTATTTCTCGATTCAGGCTTTTAAACTCGGCGCGTGCCTGCGCTAAGCCTTGCGGCGCCCCGGCCGCCCCTTGGCCGGACGTATTCATTATAGCAAGGCAGGGCTTATGAAGATCATCGGTTTTGAATCCAATGGCGTGCGGCTGGGTGTAGTCGATGGCGACAATGTCATCGATCTGCAAATGGCAGATGCGAACGTGCCAAACGATCTTGGCGAAGTCTTGCGCCGGAGCAATGGCGACCTCAAAGTCGTCGCTGACCTCGCCAGGAAAGCCCCAGCCTCAGCGCGCCGCCCGCTCGCCGGCCTGAAATATGCGCTGCCCGTTGCACGCCCCGGCAAGATCATTTGCCTTGGGCTGAATTATCTCGATCACATCAAGGAGGGGCCGCAGCGCGACAATATTCCGAAATTTCCCTCGATCTTCTTCCGCATGCTCACATCGATGGTGCCTCATCTACAGCCAATCGTCCGGCCGAAGGAATCGGTACAGCTCGACTACGAAGCCGAGATGGTCGCAATCGTCGGTAAGCGCGCCAAACATCTCACCTTGGCTAACGCGATCGACTGCATCGCAGGTTATTCCTGCGCGAACGAAGGATCGGTGCGCGAATTCCAGCGCCACACCACGCAATGGGGTATGGGCAAAAATTTCGATCGTACCGGAGGCTTCGGCCCATGGGTGGTGACGTCTGATGAAGTCCCGCCGGGAGGCAAGGGCCTGAAGATCATGAGCAGGCTGAACGGCAACACCATGCAGTCTGACAACACCGACAACATGATGTTTCCGCTTGCCGAGACATTGGTCTACCTGACCAAGGGCATGACACTGGAGCCAGGCGATGTCATCCTCACCGGCACGCCATCTTGTGTGGGTCACGCGCGCAAGCCCGAGCCGGTCTGGATGAAGGCAGGCGACGCCTGCGAGATCGAAATCGAGGGAGTAGGCCTGTTACGTAACCCGATCGAGGACGAAAAGGCCTGATGTCAGCCGCTTGACAATCGGTCCCCCGCCCACGTTCCCTTGTTGCTCACAATAATGGCCGCCCGCGCACAGGCGCGCCGAACAAGGGAGAACGTCATGACGATCACACGACTGACGGCTGTCGTTTTCTGCAGTGTTGTTGCGGCTTTCGCGCAGCTTGCGCCGGTTGCCGCGCAGGATTGGCCTTCGCGGCCGGTCCATATTCTGGTCGGGTTCGGTGCTGGTGGCGGAACCGATGTCGCGGCCCGCATCCTGGCCGAAGGACTGTCGGAAGCCCTAGGTCAGCAATTCACCGTCGAAAATCGACCCGGCGCGGGCGGCACGATTGCCGGCGGCATGGCCGCCAAAGCGCCGAAGGACGGTTACAACCTTCTCGCTATCAGCATGGGCCACTCGGTTTCCGCGGTCATGGTCAAACAGGTGCCCTATGATCCGCTGAACGATTTTGCGCCGGTTGGAATTTTTACCAATTCCGCCTTCGTTGTCGCGGTGGCAAAAAATTCTCCGGCGACCGACATCAAGAGCCTCGTCGAATACGTCAACAAGCAGTCGGGCAAGTTGAATTATTCAACCGTGGGGCTGGGTTCGACGCAGCATCTCATCGCTGAGCATTTGCGCCAACGCACCTCAATGAACGCGCAGGCGGTTTCCTACCGCACGTCGGGCGAAGTGGTCAGCGCACTGCTGCGCGGCGACACAGCCTTCGCGATCGAGCTTTATCACTCCATTCGCGGCCAGGTCGATTCAGGCGACTTGCGCTTGATCGCGGTGGCCACGCCGAACCGTTGGCCGGGGGTGGAGAATGTTCCGACGCTGGCGGAGAGCGGCGTGCCGGGGATCGCCTATCTCGGCTGGTATGGGCTCGTATTTCCCGCCGGGACGCCGCAGCCGATCGTCGACAAGCTTCACAAGACGATGAAGGATGTGTTGTCCAAAGACGCCGTAAAGAAACGGCTTGAGGGGGCCGGTGCGCTCGCCAACCTGTCGTCGCCCGCGGAATTCCGCAAAGTTATCGAGTCCGACATCAAAGGCTTTCAGGAAGTTGCCAAGACGGCCGGCCTCGAAGCCAAATAGCGTTTCGGCATTGTCGTCATGCCGGAACGGATGACCGATATTATTGGAAAGGCAGGCCATGGCTGAAAAAGGCAAACTCGATGTGCTGGTGATCTGCGGCTCGTTGCGCAAACGCTCGTACAATGTGGCATTGACGCGGGCGTTGCCGGAATTGGCGCCGTCCGAAATGAAGCTGGTGACGGCGCCGCCGTTCGAGACGTTGCCTTTGTACAATGCTGATATTCAGGAAGCCTCGGGCTTTCCGGGACCTGCGGAAAATCTCGCGACGGCGATCCGAGCGGCCGACGGCGTGCTGTTTGTCACGCCGGAATACAACTGGTCGATGCCAGGAGGCCTGAAAAACGCGATCGACTGGGTTTCGCGCATGAAGGAGCAGCCGTTCGAGGGCAAGCCGGTCGCGATTCAGTCCTGCTCACAGGGGCCGCTCGGCGGCGCGCGCATGCAGTATCACTGGCGTATGTCGATGACGTTTCTCAAGGCCTTCATCTTCGGCACGCCGGAAGTCTTCGTCGGCATTGCGGCCAGCAAGTTTGATAAGGAAACACTGGCACTGACCGATCAGGGCACGAAGGACGCCGTCAAGGCGCAACTCGCGGCATTCGCGAAGTTTATCAACCGCGTGAAGGTGAGTGCCTAGTTTTTGTCATCACTGCGCTTATTGCGGTCATGGCCGGGCTTGTCCCGGCCATCCCGCTTAGGAATGCAAAGCCGTGCCCTACTAAGCGAGATGCGCGGGTCAAGCCCGCGCATGACATCGGGGAGGGCGCAGTCCAGACTTGCTACCCCACCGCCTGCGCTCGTTTCGGGAAAAGCTGCGGCCGCAGCTTGGGATGACATCCCATCATCTTCGGCGCGTAAGGCGTCTCCGCGCCCAGTTCCTCTGCCGCGTGCCAGGCCCAGCGCGGATCCCACATGGCGCCGCGCGCAAGGCAGATCAGGTCCGCCTTGCCGGAAGCGACAATATCCTCCGCTTGCTGGTAGCCGGCGATCAGACCGACGGTCATGGTCGTGATTCCGCTTTCCTTCTTTACCTTCTCGGCGAAAGGCGCCTGGTAGCCGGGTGCGAGCGGAATTTTCTGCCTTGGATCAAGCCCACCGCTGGACACGTCCATATAATCCATGCCGCGTTTCTTGAGCTCCTTCGCCAGGACCACTGTTTCCTCCGGCGTCCAGCCACCGTCGACCCAGTCAGTCGCGGAGACGCGCATGCCAAGCGGCTTTTGCTCCGGCCACACGGCGCGCACCGCCTCGTACATCTCGATTGCAAAGCGCATGCGGTTTTCAAGTGATCCGCCGTATTCGTCGATGCGCTGGTTCGAGAGCGGCGAGAGGAATTGGTGCGCAAGATAGCCGTGAGCGCCATGCAACTCGATCACGTCGTAACCGATGCGATCGACGCGCTTGGCCGCCTCAGCGAATTCGCGAAGGCACCGTTTGATGTCATCTTTGGTCATGGCATGCGGCACCGCCCAACCGGTGTCATAGGGGATCGCGGACGGTGCTTCCGGGGTCCAGGCATCAGGACCTTCAAGGATCGGCTTTCCACCGGCTGCCGGCGGCGTGGTTGGGCCCTTGCGGCCGGCATGCGCGAGCTGCACGCCGAGTTTTGCGACGCCATACTGGCGGCAGAAATCATGCACGCGCTTGAGCGCGGCCTCATTCTCATCCGACCACATGCCGGCACATTTTGGCGAGATGCGGCCCTGCGGATTGACGTTGGTCATCTCGCACATCACCAGTCCGGCGCAGCCAAGCGACATGTTGCCGAGATGCATAAGGTGCCAATCATTGGCCGAGCCGTTGTTGGAATTGTATTGGCACATCGGCGAGACCACGACCCGGTTCGGCAGGGTCAGACCACGCATGGTGATAGGAGAGAACAGAACGCTAGCCATTGGGGGGACTTCCTTTCAACGAGGAGAATTTCAAATGCCGGCACGGTAGGCGTGCATGGCGACCACCAGACAGCAGATCGCCCAGAACACGCAATATTCGACGCCGCCGATCACCCAGATCCAGCTCCTGGTCACCTTATAAGTCGCGGCGCCAGCAACCAGCAAATGGATGAAGGCGATGAATCCGACATAGGCCGTATAGATACCGAAGAAAAGTCCAATGGTGAGGAGGGTTTCGATTGCGCCCGCGATATACATCCAGGTTGCCGGCGGCTTGAAACCGGCTTTGACGAAGAACTCAAGCGTCGCAGGCACCGTGATCTTGCCGATGATGTGAGGAATGAAAAACAGCGCGCAGATGATGCGCAGAAGATTGAATTCGTTGAACAGATCGAACTTGTCGGCAAACGACATGATGGCTCCCCCCGGTGGTTTTCTTTGACGCAACCACTTGCGTTCAAGTTTGCACTTCCTGACGTATCAGCCAACCCCCGGCAAGCAGCGCCTATAGTTTGCGGCCTTTGAGCCACGCTTCGCCCTTGGCATAGAGAGCATCGAGATCGGGGCCGTCGAGGCCGGGCATATCGCGTTTGACTTTGTAACCAATCCTGGTTTGCAGGTAGGCGAGGTGGCGGTAGCCCTCCGGAAATTGGGCCAACAAGGCTTGGTCAAGTTTGAGCGTTGCCGAGGGATCGACGGGGTCGAGTCGGTCTTTTTCGTAGGCGAGACGGCGCAAGACAATCCCCCATTTGCCTCTGCGCTTTTCCAGAAAATCGTAGAAGCGGCCGGTGCAGACCACGTCGCAGACGACGCCCTCGACCGGGGCGCGCTGGGAGATCGTCATTTTGGTCTGTGCGATTGCGCGCTTGCCTTTGATATCGATGCTCATGCCCCCCAGCATATGCATGATGCGCACGCCGCGATCGTAACCTTCCTGGCTGACTCGGATGAATTCTTCGTAGGAGCCCTGAAACCAGGTTGCCCACATCTGTCCGTCTTTGTGCCAGACGGTCCGAAAACGATCCCACATACGAGCATCGCGCCAGAGCGCCCAGTTCTCGATCAACGCCCGGATCGCCAGCCGGTCGGCGGTATCGCGCGCCATGACTGCGTCTCCCCCATGACGATGTCATGCCCGCGCTTGTCGCGGGCATCCACGTCTTGCATGATCGAACAATAAAGACGTAGACGGCCGGGACAAGCCCGGCCACGACAGGTCGGAGACGTTTATGCCGAGGCTTGCAGGAAAAGCCGCAATCGTCACCGGGGGTGCCAAGGGGATCGGTCGGCACTACTCGCAAGCGCTTGCAGCCGAAGGCGCGCGTGTGATGATTGCCGACGTTGCCGATGGAAGTGAGCTTGCACAGGAGATCGCGGGACGACATGGCGCGAATTCGGTGGCGAGCGCCAAGTTCGATGTCAGCGATGAAAAACAGGTGCAGCGACTCGTTGGCCAGACTCTCGATCGCTTCGGTCAGATCGACATATTGGTTAACAATGCCGCGCTCTACGCCAAGCTCAAACCGCGCAATTTCGTCGAGTGGGACGGCGAGACGTGGGATCGCGTGATGGCGATCAACGTACGCGGATCGTTCCTGATGGTTAAGCACGTCGCTCCGCACATGATGGAGCGGCGGACCGGCAAGATCATCAACATCGCCTCGGGCGCGCCTTACAAAGGTGTGCCGCGCATGCTGCCCTATGTGACATCGAAGGGTGCGATCCTTGCCTTCACGCGTTCATTGTCGCGCGAGCTCGGTGAATTCGGCATCGCCGTCAACTCGCTCTCGCCTGGTTACACCCTGAGCGATACCGGGCTTGAAAATACCGCGCACGTCGAGGACGAGCGCGTCCCGGTGCGGAACAGTCGTGCCTTCAAGCGCGACGCTTACCCTGAGGACCTGCTGGGTGCGCTCGTATTTCTCGCGTCGAGCGATAGCGATTTCGTGACGGGCCAGTCGCTCGTGGTGGATGGCGGGTCGGTCAACAACTGAAGGAGAACGGAGCGATGAAGGTCGACGGCCGGTGCCATTGTGGCCACATCCGCTACGAAGCTGAAATCGATCCGGATACAGTCGCGATCTGCAACTGCACCGATTGTCAGACCTTGTCGGGCTCGGCATTCCGCACTGTGGCGCAGACGATTTCAGGCTCGTGCAGGGTGGGCTCAAGATCTACGTCAAGACGGGAGAGAGCGGAAACAAGCGACCGCAATCCTTTTGTCCGCATTGCGGCTCGCCGATCTATTCGACCAGCACTGATCCGGATCCCAAAGTCCATTCGCTCCGCGTCGGCACCCTCAGGCAACGCGACCAGCTCATGCCGAAGCTGCAATACTGGTGTCGATCCGCTCAGCCTTGGACGTCGGGCATCGGTGCGCTGCCGAGTTTTGAAAAGCAGCGCCAATAGGCCGGATGCATCCGCTCGTGCCGCTGTGAGCCTGGGCGCTACATAGCCGCCATGCGCCTTGTTTCACGGGTTTAAGCGGCGCACGCAGTGGGCTATATTCGCTGCAAATGGAATGAACGGTTCACGGAGGAGCCCCAATGACGCTCGCGATTGACAGCGCGAAAGCCGGTAACAAGCATAACATCACCGGGGCACGTCAGGCCTACTACGACAAGATCTCGAAGTACCACCTCGCGCCATTGTGGGAGGTGCTCAAGGGTCTGGTCACGCCCGAGCCGAAAACCCAGATGCAGCCGGCGCTGTGGAAGTTTCCCGAGGTCGAGAAGCTGATGCTCGAGGCCGGCGATGTCATCACCGCCGAGGAGGCCGAACGCCGCGTGCTGGTATTGGAAAATCCCGGCGAGCCCGGCAAGTCGCGCATCACCAATTCGCTGTTCGCGGGCATCCAGCTAATTCTGCCCGGCGAGATCGCCGACGCACACCAGCATGTTGCTTCCGCCATCCGCTTCGTGCTCAAGGGCAAGGGCGCTTACACGGCGGTCGAGGGCGAGAAGGCACAGATGGAACACGGTGATTTCATCATTACGGCAAACTGGGCGCCGCACGATCACGGCAACCCGGGCAAGGAGCCCGTGATGTGGCTCGACGTACTCGACATGCCGACGATCAACCATTTTCAGGCGTCGTTCGCCTCGCACTTCGACGAGAAGATGCAGAACGTCAATCATCAGGACGGCGATTCTTTCGAGCGCTACGCCACCGGCGTGCTCCCCGACGGTGCACCCATTCACCTCAACCGCTCGCCGGTGATCAATTATCCATACGCCAAGATGCGGCCGATCCTGGAGCGGCTGAAATCGACCGGCGACATCGATAGTCGTCACGGCGCGCGCGTCCGCTATGCAAATCCGATCAATGGTGGCCCAGTGCTGCCAACTATGGGCGCGTATCTCTCGCTGCTGCCGAAAGGTTTCAAGGGCGAGCCCTACCGGTCCACCGACGGCACCATCTTCGCGGTGGCCGAAGGGCAGGGCACAACCACTGTCGATGGCAAGCCATTCGAATGGGGCGTCAACGACGTGTTCGTCGTCCCGCCGTGGAAGCGCTATTCGCACAACGTCACTGGCGGCGATGCTGTCTTGTTCTCGATCTCGGACCGGCCGGCACAGGAAGCGCTCGGGATCTGGCGGGAAGGGAACTGAATTCGTCTCAATAAGGCGTGGCCGGCGTCTCAGCCGCGCTGCCCTTGCGCAGCGCGCGCTGGCGTATCCAGTCGACTGCCAGCATGATGGCAGCGGCGGTGACGCCCACGGCATTGATCCAGATCGCGCCTGTAAACGTCTCCGGCGGCAGCACCACCGCGAGTGAGATCACGGCATAGATCGCGCGGCCGACGGCGTTGAGCCGGGCGAATGCAAAGCCGACCGCGGCGATCGTCCCGAGCCAGATGCCAAATGTCACACGGCTGAAATTGAGAACAATTTCGGTCCAGCTGCCGTCCATAAGCAGGCTTGGCGTCAGCACGAACAGGAACGGCAGGATAAACGTGCTCCAGCCGACGACGCAGGCCATCCAGCCGGTTGTCCAGCCGTCGGTGCGCGCGATATTGGCCGCGGCATAGGCTGCGAACGCGACCGGCGGCGTGATCATTGAAAGGATGCCGTTGTACATGACGAACATGTGCGCGGCCATCGGCGTCACGCCGAGCTTGACCAACGCTGGAGCGAGCAGCGTCGCAGTGAGGATATAAACACTCACCGTTGGCAGGCCGATGCCGAGCACGAAGGCCAGAATGGCGATCAATAGCAACAGCAGGAACACATTGCCGCCCGCAAGTGCCAGCAGCTGAATCGTCATGCTGAAAGCAAGACCGGAAATGCTCATGATGCCGACCATGATGCCGGCCGCCGCGCCGATCAGAATGATGTCGAGCGAGACTCGCCCGGTTTCCATGATCGCCTTAAGCATATCGAGAATGCCGAGGCGCTTGCCGCGATAGCCGAAGATTGGCGCGAGCACCATCAGGATCGCCGTCGAGACAATTGCCGCCTTTTCCGGCGTCAGCAGCGTGACCTCGGGGTACATCAGCGCGAACACAAGGAATGCGATTGGCACCAGGAAGTGCCAGCCAGATTTGAGCACTTCCGTAACGCTTGGCGCGTCGGCGATCTTGGCCGCGCCGATCTTGTGCTTAGCGGCTTCGAGGTCGACGTGAAAGAACAGGCAGGTATAGTACAAAATCGCCGGTATCGCGGCGGCGATACAGACTGAGCCGTAGGGCACCTGGAGAAATTCCGCCATGATGAAGGCCGCGGCGCCCATGACCGGCGGCATCAATTGCCCGCCGGTCGAGCCGACCGATTCGATCGCCGCGGAGCGCGTCGGAGTGAAACCCGAGCGCACCATGGTCGGAATGGTGACGATGCCGACCGCCAGCACATTCGACACCGCGCTGCCTGAGATCATGCCGAATAGCGCCGAGCCGAGCACTGCGATCTTGGCGGCGCCGCCGCGGAAGTTGCCCATGGCCGCCATTGAAATATCGGAAAAGAAATCGGCGCCGCCCGTGCGCGCCAGCACCTGGCCGAGAATGGTGAACGGAATTACGACCATCACCGCGACCTGCAGAATCGAGCCGATCGCGCCGTTGATATCGAGCCCGAGATAGACCGTCATTCGCTCGGGCGAAACATAACGGGTCTGAAAATCGCCAGAGAGATGCGGGCTTATGTAAACGTAGACAGCCATCGCCGCGATCATGCTTACGAAGCCCCAGCCATTGGTGCGGCGGCTTGCTTCCATAATGAGGAGTATGAGCAGGGCACTGACGATCAGGGCGCTCAACGGGATGAGCGCCGCTTCGTCAGTGAGCGCCGCGTAGCGTGCGGCGATGTAGCCGCCCAGCCCGAGAGAAAGCACCACGGCGACCCAGTTGCTCCAGTGCCGCTGCCGGGAGGTATCAGCGATATAGGCGAGCGCCAGCGTCAGGCCGAGGCAGATTGTCAGCAGCTGTTCGGTATAAAAGGCAATGTTGAAGACTTGTCGCGGGATGTCGAGCACCCAAAGAACGACTGCCGCCACAAGCAACGATTGAAAAACGTTCGTCCAGAAAACAGTGGCCTTCGATGCGGCGGAGGCAAACTCCGCCGCATCCGGAATAATCCGTTCCTCGCTCACTGAAGAGCCTTGGCCTGGATGTTGTGCTCCTTGAAGTACTTCAAGGCACCAGGGTGATAAGGAATGGCATAGCTCTTATAGAGCGCCGCGGCGGAGAACTCGCGCAACGCCGGCTGGATCGCAACCAGCTCGGCTTTGTTGTTTTCCAGCGCGTCGATGAATTTGAAGACCGTATCGTCACTTACCTTTGCGTTTGTGAAGACCAAATTGTCCCAGGTGTAGACGCCCATCGGCTTTTCCACGCCAACAAAGAACGGATTCGGGACAGCCGGCGTCAGATAACCTTCCGGAAGGATTTTCTTGGCGGCCGCCATTCCGCTCTCCGGAATTTCAAGCGCCCGGATACCGCCGACCGTCGCGTCCACTTCGCGCACCTTTGGCGCGCCAAAAGCAAAGAAAAACATATCAGCGGCGCCCGACGTGAAATCGTCAGCTCCGCGGATCACGTTCGGGACGAGCACCGGCGTCACGTCTTTTTCGGTCAAGCCGCCGGTCGCGAGAATTGCACGCACCATCGGGTCGATGGTGCGCATGGCGGAGTAGCCCATGCCGACCTTCTTGCCCTTGAGGTCGGCCATCGTCTTCATGTTTGTATCTTTGCGTACCCAAAAAGCGCCGCGTAATGCATGCAGCGAACCGATCAGGCGGAGGTTTGGGCTCGCGGCCTTGGCCGCTTCCACTTCGAAGATATTCGCAATGCCGAATTCCGCCTCACCGCGACTGACCAGTGGAATGAGAACGGATTCACCCGCTGTCGGCTGGATCACGACGTTCAAGCCGGCTTTTTCCTTCAACACCTTGGCGACAGCCGTCCCCGAAGTGTGGTTGAGGGTGCCCGGCTGCATCGTGGCGAAGCCGAGAGTCTGCGCTGCGGCTACCCTCGCACCGAGTACCATCATGGTGAAGGCGACGGCGACCTTGGTCAGCCGGAAAACCGCCCGTCGTGTTTGAATCATGTGTTCCTCCCTGATTGTTCTGGTTTTGGTTATACCCGTGCCCGTTCGAGCGGTGCCGTCCGGCTTGTCCCCGTCGTAATTTTGCACAGTATGGAAAGCAAGGCGAGGTTCTGCGTTATAGATTCCGCTGTCTTTGCGGGACGCTGCCCATCAAATTGTTGCTTGCCTTGGGAATAAACTGATTCAGGAGGGTCTGATGCACATGCAACAGCTCAGCGCCGGACGTGGCGCGCTCACCGCGGTGCGGACGGGCGAAGGCCGGGACCTGGTCTTATTGCATTCGCTGCTCGCGGACCGCCATGCCTTCGACCCGGTATTGCCGGCGCTCTCGGCAAAGCACCGGGTCACGCTGTTCAATTTACCCGGCTTCCACGGATCGCAGCCGGCAATGCTCGCGTTGATGGATGCCTACCTTGCCGTGATCGAAGATGGCTTCGAAGAATTTGTTATCGGCAAGGATTCCATACTGATGGGCAACGGCTTTGGCGGCACCGTAGCGCTCGCCTTCGCGCTCGCGCATCCGGAACGCATTTCCAAACTCGTCATCAGCGACGCGGCCGCTGCATTTCCGCCGCAAGGGCGAGAAGCCTTCGCGGTAATGGCGCAGAAAGTCGCCGATGGCGGCCTTGGCAGCATCGCCGAGATCGCGGCGAAGCGGGTGTTCTCGCCTGCCTATCTTTCCGCGCATCCGGAAAAAATCGAGGAGCGCAAAAAAGTCTTGCTTGAGATCGATCCGAAAGCTTTTCAGGCCGCCTGCAAGATTTTGCAGGAAGCCGATCTGGTGCCGTTGCTGCATCACCTGAAGGTGCCGACCCTGGTGGTGTGCGGTGAATTCGACCAGGCCACGCCGCCGGTGCTCAACAAGCAAATCGCCGAAAAGGTTGCCGGTGCGAAGTACATCGAACTGCCGGGCTGCGGCCATTGCCCGCCGCTCGAGCAGCCGGAACAATTTCTCGCCGCGATCAAGGAATTTGTCGGGCCGTAACCACGATGGTGGCCCCGCTTTTGCGGGGACGAGCGCGAAGATTTTCATTCGAGGGCCGCAAGCACGGATCTGGCAATGGCAGAGGTTCCGTCCTTGCCGCCATATTCCGTCGGCTTGATGCCGCCGGCATAGGCTCTGTCTACGGCAGTCTCAATGCGCTGCGCTGCTTCCGCTGCAGGGTGGTGGTCGTGCTTGTCGGCAAGCCAGTCGAGCATCATCGCAGCTGACAAGATCATTGCAGTCGGATTGGCCTTGCCTTGACCCATGATATCGGGCGCGGTGCCATGACACGGCTGGAATACCGCGTGCTTGTCGCCGATATCTGCCGAAGGGGCGATGCCGAGGCCGCCGATCAGTCCGGCGGCCAGATCGGAGAGGATATCTCCGAAAATGTTTTCCATCACCATGACGTCGAAATCCCAGGGCTTGCGCACCATCAACGCGGCACAGGCATCGACATAGACGTGATCGGTTCTTACGCCTGGGAAATTCCTGGCGCGCTCGTCGAAAATCGAGCGGAAATAGGCATAGGCCTTGAACGCATTGGCCTTATCGACGCAGGTCAGGAGGCCTGGCTTGCCGCGCTTCTTTCGCCGTTCAGCGAGCCGCAGTGAGAAATCGAACAGGCGCTGCGATGTCTTTCGGGTAATCACCAGCGTCTCACGCGCTTCATCCGTGGTGACCACCCCTTTGCCCATGGATGCAAACAGACCTTCAGTCGACTCGCGGATCAGCACAAAATCGATGCCGCGCTCATGCGCATTCACGATCGGGCTCGGCACGCCGGGAATGAGCCGCGCGGGCCGCACACCGGCGTACAGATCGAAGATGAAGCGCAGCTCGACCTG
>Ga0307302_10000588_pt1 | contig 16022 bp, 22 predicted proteins | sample ER_DNA_183_FD_194490 | JGI IMG/M metagenome (GOLD analysis project Ga0307302, IMG submission 194490) | Bulk soil microbial communities from the East River watershed near Crested Butte, Colorado, United States - ER_DNA_183 | ecosystem: Environmental > Terrestrial > Soil > Floodplain | place...
GACGGCGGCCGGGCTGGCCATCGCCCGCACGCCATTGGAGATGCCGCCGGAGAAGCGTTGGGTGTGCAGGACCCATCGGGGCGTGGGCTGGCTGGCCGCCGCCCCCGAGGGTGCCGCCATCGCCCCCATGGCGGCGATCGTGGCAAGGGTGAGCAGGATGATGCGGGTTCGCTTCACGGACATGCTCCTTGAACCGAAGGAAGACCGTCCGATCCCCGTCGGGGTTGGCGGGGCTCGGACGCCGGCATCGCCGGCCCCGCACGGGCTATCCCATGGCATCTTTGCCCGAACCGCCACCCGCTCGCCCCCTGCAGCATCGCAGCGCGGCCGAAAGACATCCTAGACCCGCCCAACCTGCGCAGAACAGCCCTAACCCCAGCGGACCGGCCTTCTTCGGCTCGCTCCCGTCCCTGGCCCGGAGCCAGACGGCGCCGTCGGAGACCGCAAGGTACGTCATCCGGATACGCCACCATTACGGCATAAGACACATGATCAACATCAGCCTTCACATTCCCGACCTTTTGAGCGATGATCCGTCAGTTGACAACCAGAACCCTGAGACGAGTTCCATATCGCTCTTGCCCCCGGTCCAGCTTGGTAGAGCGGTTGGTGGGGGCAGCGGCACTGACCTTCAGGGGGTCACCATGCGGTTCGGACGCCGTGGTCTGCCCATCCTCGTCGCCGTTGTCATAGCTCTTATCGCCGTGCCCGCGATGGCGGCCGTGCCCTTGACCCGGGTGAGTACCGACCCCTATACCAACGCGGCCAGCCAGCACCGGACCGAGGTCGAGCCCGACACCTTCAGCTTCGGATCGACGATCATCTCGGCCTTCCAGGTGGGCCGGGTCTTCGGGGGTGGGTCGGCCAACATCGGCTGGGCCCGCTCGGGTGACGGCGGGGCCACCTGGACCAACGGCTTCCTGCCCGGCACAACCACCGTAGCCAGCCCGCCAGGGTCGTTCAGCGCCATCAGCGACCCGGCGGTGGCCTTTGACGCCCGCCACAACGTCTGGCTGATCTCCTCGCTCGGCATCCGTTCCAACGGGACCAACCAGGTGGTGACCAGCCGCTCCACCAACGGCGGCCTGTCCTGGTCGAATCCGGTGGCCACCAGCACCACCGGCAACCCGGACAAGAACTGGATCGCCTGCGACAACACCACCTCGAGCCCGTTCTATGGCAACTGCTACACCGAATGGGACAACACCGCCGACGGCAACCGCATCAAGCTGCAGACCTCCGGCAACGGCGGGCTGACATGGGGGCCGGCTCGCAACAGCGGCGACAACGCCACCGGCCTCGGCGGCCAACCGGTGGTGCGTCCCAACGGCACGGTCCTGGTGCCGATGAACAACGCCAACCAGTCCCAGATCCGCTCGTTCCGCTCCATCGACGGCGGCGCCTCCTGGCGGGCCACGGTGCTGGTGTCCAGCATCAGCCGCCACACCGTGGCCGGGGGCCTGCGGACCAGCCCGCTGCCCTCGGCCGAGATCGATGCGGCCGGCACCGCCTATGTGGTCTGGCAGGACTGCCGCTTCCGCTCCGGCTGCACATCCAACGACATCGTGATGAGCAAGTCGACCAGCGAGACCACCTGGGGGCCGGTCACCCGGGTGCCGATCGACGTCACCTCCAGCACCGTGGACCACTTCATCCCCGGCATCGGGGTGGACCGCTCCACCTCGGGCGCCAGCACCCGCATCGGCCTGACCTACTACTACTATCCAACCGCGGCCTGCACCTCGACCACCTGCCAGCTGAACGTCGGCTTCATCTCCTCGACCAACGGCGGCACCAGCTGGAGCACAGCGACCAACGTGACCGGCCCGATGGTGCTGTCCTGGTTGGCCAACACCTCCCAGGGCCGCATGGTCGGCGACTACATCTCCACCTCGGTGCCAGCCGGCGGACGGGCCTGGCCGACCATCGCGGTCGCCACCGCACCCACCGGGGGACTGTTCAACGAGGCCATGAACGTACCCACCGGGGGACTGCCAATCAGCGGTGGGACAGCAAGGGCCTCGACCGCCGGCGTGGTCGCCGGATCGACCCAGGCCGCCAGGCGAGCCCCCGCCGTCACCCGCCACTAGCCACCGACGCACGACCGAGGGAGCTCAGCGCTTCCCGGTGCCGGTCGCGGTGGCCTGCCAGGCGTGCCCGTCCCACTGGACCGTGACCAGGACCTGCTGGGGATGGGGCACGCAGCTGAGCACCATGACCGTGCCTCGCTGGTTGCCCAGAAGTGGCTGGGTGGCTACCAGCAGCAGCGAGCCGGGTGTCCGTGCAGCGAGCCAGCCGGCCGGGTCTCGGACGAAGCGCACCCTGCGACCGGACAAGGCGGTCCGGATGGCGGCTCGCTCGGAAGCGGTGAACCGCTGGGACGGCGGCTGGGCGCACGGATTGGCCTGCCCACCGCCAAGGGCGATCGGCTGCTCACCTCGCTGGACGGCCAGCGGGACGATGGCATAGCCATCCACCACTCCGACCTCTGGGTCGCTGTGAGAGGCAAAGGCCAAGGCAGCAGCCACCGCCCCAACGGCGGGCCCAGGGCCGGGAGGAGGACTGGCCGGACTGCGGCCATCGTGATTGCCGCTAGCAGAGGCGCATCCGGTCAAGGTAAGCACTCCAACGACAGCCGCGATGACCTTCCACATCCTCTGCCTCCACCGTGCTGGCGCCACAGCGACGCCAGGCGGGCCATGATCCTTTGACGCTGTTTGGTCCGATCCGGTTCCCAGTCAGCAGTCCGCGTCGGACCGTTCCGCGCCCCTCCAGGGCGGCCACGGCACCAGGAGGCTGCCAGCGGCCCACGGACGGGCCAATGATGAGCGGGGTCAGGGTCCCGGTGACGTCGCTCGCCGCGGCCAGGCGCCCCCGGGGCACCCGGTCTCGCGGACTACCCAGGCGCCGGCCAGGCGCGCTGGCTGGACCAGCTGGAGGCCGAGCACGCCAACCTCCAAGCGGCGCTGCGGTGGGCCAGCCAGACCGGCGACACCGAGATGGCGCTGCTGCTGGCCGCCAGACTATGGCGGTTCTGGCAGCTGCGGGGCATCTTCGCCGAGGGCCGGCGCTGTCGGGTTGGATGCGGGTGGTGGTCTTGGAGACGATCCTCCATACCGATCATAGGTAGCAACACTATATGTAGCGTTGCTACAGTAGATTCGGTCAGGCGATGGAGGTGGAGGGTAATGTCCGAGCTTGCCCGTGAGGTCTTTGGTCTGCCGATCCCCGACGAAGGGGCCCTCTTCGACGTGGCCCTGGCGTGGCATATCGCGGCCGGGCTGACCTGTGTGGTCACCGGGGTCCTGGCCGCGACGGCGCCCAAGCGGCCCGGCCGCCATACCCTGTCCGGCCGCATCTTCTTCTGGTCGCTGGCGGTGGTGTTCGCCTCCTCGACCACCATGGCCACCCTCCGCTTCGCCCAGGACTGGCACCTGCTTGTGATCGGCACCGTCGCCTTCGGGGCCGGCAGCCTGGGCTATCTGGCCCGCCGACGCCGGCGGGTGGGGTGGCTGCGGGTCCACATCCCGGCCATGGGCGGGGCCTACATCGCGCTGTTCACCGGCTTCTACGTCGACAACGGCCCCCACCTGCCGCTGTGGGACCGGCTGCCCGCCCTGGCCTACTGGATCCTGCCCAGCCTCGTAGGGGCGCCGCTGATCCTGCGGGCCCTCGCCCGGCACCAACTGCTCAAGGTGAGGTCAGGGTCGCCCGGGCGGCCAGGCAGCGCCGTGCCGCCCGGCCGGACAGGCTGAGCCGCGTCGAACTCGCCCCGGCGGCCAGCAGGGCAGCCGGCCAGGCCAGGCCACCGGCGAACACAATCTCGGCGAGCAGGCTGCCCAGCAGGACCAGGTCGCCGGCGACACAGGCGATGGCCGCGACCGCGGCCGCCGTCGCTCCCAGCTGGGGGCCGGTCGGCAGCCAGCGGGACAGCCGACCGGAGACGGCGACCGACAGCACCGCCGCCGGGACCGCGACCACCAAGGTCAGCCCGACCAGGGCGGCGAACAGCCACAGAGCGGCCGGCGGCTCCTGCCCGGTCCACCTCCAGGTGGCGGCCGCCAGCAGCAGCCAGCAGCTCCCGACCAGGGGCCCGGTCGACAGCAGGCCCAGGCCGGCCCGGTGGCCGGTGGCCGCGGCCAGCTCCGGGCCGAACCCGGCGGCCACGGTGCGGGGGTCGCCGAACTCGGCTACCGCCGCCCGGGCGGCTTCCTCGGGCGCCAGCCCCCTGGCCTGGTGGGCGAGGGTTGCGGTCCACAGGCCGTCCTCGAGTTCGGCCACGATCGCCGCTCGTGCCGCCGACTGGCGCCCCAGCTGGTCGACCAGCTCGGCCAGATAGTCGCCGATGACCCGGCGTGCTGCCGGGTCCTGCTCGGGGCCGGTTAGGCCGGGGCCGGCGATGGCCGGCCCTCCAGCAGGGTCGAGACGGTAGTGGCGAACTCCTGCCAGCTGGAGCGCTCCCCGGCCAGGGCCCGGCTTCCAGCCGGAGTCAGCTCGTAGGTGCGGCGGCGCCGGCCACCCTCGGTGGACCAGCGGCTGCGGATCAGCCCGGCCTGCTCCAGCCGATGCAGGGCCGGATAAACGGTTCCGGTGGGCAGGTCGACGCGGCCGCTGCTGCCCGTGCGCAGGGCCTCCATGACGGCATAGCCGTGCAGCGGGCCGGCCTCCAGCGTCGCCAGCAGTAGCCCGTCCAGGTGGCCCTTGAGCGCTTCCGCCCTCATAGGTAGCAACGCTACACCGGGGGCGCTTGGTCAGGCCAGGGGTGTCGACCTCAGCAGCAGGCCGAGTCGGAGGCCATCGGCAGGGTGGTCCGCCCGACCGGGGTGGTGGTGGCCATCGGCAGATCGGCGAAGTCGGGCTTGATGGCCTTGATGACGGCCGAGTGCAGGCCGTCGCCCACTTGGTGGGTGAAGGTCACCGAGATGTCGGTGAACCCGGCCGCGACCAGCCCGTTTTCGTACTCAGACTTGGTGAGAGCGCCGGCGATGCAGCCGACCCAGGCGCCCCGCTCGACCCGCTCGGTGGGGGAGAGCTGGTCCTCGGCCACCACGTCAGTGATGCCGATGCGGCCACCCGGCTTGAGCACCCGGAAGGTCTCGGCGAACACGGCCGGCTTGTCGGTGGAGAGGTTGACCACGCAGTTGGAGATCACCACATCCACCGTCGCGGCGGGCAGAGGAATGGCCTCGATCTGACCCTTGAGGAACTCGACGTTGGTGGCGCCGGCCTCGGCGGCGTTGGCTCCGGCCAGGAGAAGCATCTCCTCGGTCATGTCCAGCCCGTAGGCTTTGCCCGAGGGCCCGACCCGCTTGGCGCTCAAGAGCACGTCGATGCCGCCGCCCGAGCCCAGGTCCAGGACGGTCTCGCCCTCGTGGAGCTCGGCCACGGCGGTGGGGTTGCCGCAGCCCAGGCTGGCCAGCAGCGCGGTATCAGGCAGCTGGTCACGGTCAAGGGCGGCGTACAGCTTAGCCCCGAACCCGGGTTCCTCGGCCGTGGCCGCCCCGCAACAGCCGCTGTCGCAGCCGCAGCCGGCCGGCTGCCCACACCCACAGTCGCCTTGGCCGCTGGTGACCTTGGTGGCGGCGGCGGCATAGCGGGCCCGGACCTGCCCGCGCAGGGCGTCCTGGTCGGTGTGCTGCTGGCTCATTGGGCAGCTCCTTGGAGGTCGAGGGCGGCAGCCAGGCCGCCCAGGGCGTCGCGCCGCAGGCTGTAGTAGGCCCAGGTGCCGCGCTGCTCGCGCTCTAGCAGCCCGGCCTGGACGAGCTTCTTGAGGTGGTGGCTGACGGTGGGCTGGCTGAGCCCCAGCGGCGCGGTGAACTCGCAGACGCAGACCGGGTCGGCGCTGGTGGCCAGCAGGTTGACGATCTTGACCCGGTGCGGGTCGGCCAGGGCCTTGAACAGCCGAGCGGTGGCCTGGGCCTGGCCGTCGGTGAGCGAGGGCGCGCCCAGCGGCGTGCAGCAGGCAGCCGACGCGGCGTCGTTCGCTGAGGTGGTCGTGATGGTCATGGGCGTCCCTTACATCGAGCGATGTCGATATGACCATGCCACCATGCATCGATATCTGTCAATATAAGACTCGGCAGGCGTAAGCGACGGATAGTGTGAGGCCATGATCTAGTGTGAGGCCATGATCGTGCTGCGCTCCATCCTGCTGTTCACCCTGGCCGCCCTAGCCGAGATCGGCGGGGCGTGGCTGGTCTGGCAGGGAGTCCGCGAACATCGCGGCCTGGTCTTCGTCGGCGCCGGCATATTTGCCCTCGGCCTCTACGGGTTCGTGGCCACCTTCCAACCCGACCCGCACTTCGGCCGGATCCTGGCCGCCTACGGTGGGGTGCTCGTGGCCGGCTCCCTGGCCTGGGGCGTCCTGGTGGACGGCTTCCGTCCCGATCGCTATGACCTCGGCGGCGCCGCCCTGTGCCTGGTCGGGGTGGCCGTCATCATGCACGCCCCCCGGGCCAGCTAGACCGGCCCCAGCGACCAGCAAGGAGCAGGGGTGACCGAGGCCAACAAGGAAGTCGTGCGCCGGCTGGTCACCGAGATCCTCAACGGCGGCCACCTGGAGGTCATCGACGAGCTCTACACACCGGAGCTGGCTCCGGCCGCCCGACGCTGGATCACGCCGTTCCGGGCCAGCTTCCCCGACGTGCACATGGAGATCGTGGAGCTAATCGCTGAAGGCGACAAGGTCGTCGGCCGCTTCACCTGCTCCGCTACCCACCTGGGGGAATGGCTCGGCCAAGTCCCGACCGGGCGCCGGTTCGAGCGGGTCGATGAGGTCTCCATCTTCCAGTTCCGCGACGGCAAGATCGCCCACGCTTGGTCGCTGGAAGACACCCTCGAGCGCCTGAAGCAGCTCGGCCTGGCCTGAGCGCCAAGCCCGAACCCGAGCAAAGGGTTGCGGCCGCGGACACCGCTGCCACTTGCCCCGGTGTTGAGATCAAACTATGTTGATCCAGATGACTACCTCGACAGTCCTACCTGCAGCCTCACCGACCAGCCCCGAGGCCCTGCCGATGGAGCTGGCCCGGGCGCTGGGTGACCCGCTACGCTGGCGGATCATCGAGCTGCTGGCTTTCGAGCAGCTGTGCGTCGCCCATCTCTCCGAGGAGCTGGAGACCGCGCAGCCGTTGGTCAGCCACCACCTCAAGGTCCTGAAAGCAGCCGGGCTGGTCGAGACTGACCGCTACCGTTACTGGACCTACTACCGGCTCCGACCCGCGGCGCTGGTCCGCCTGGCCGCCACCCTCGGGGTGGTCGCCCGCTCGGCACCGAACGGGACCGCCTGCCGCCGCCTGGTCCCCGGCGCCGACCCCTCCCAGACCGCCGCTGCCCGCTCTGCTGTGCCCCAAGGAGGCCGGCCCATGCCCTTCCGCGACCAGCCCATGGACCCGATCAGCCGCCAGACCTTCGCTCGCTCGATCGAGTCCCTGGCCGAGGAGTTCCGAGGCATCTACTCGCTCGAGACCATCGAACGCTACGTCAACGAGTCTATCGACCGGCTCTCGGGCGCCCGGGTGGTCGACTTCATCCCCCTGTTCGTCCACCGCTTCGCCCGCGAACAGCTGCGCGCCCTCGCCCAAGCCGAAGGAGCCATCATCAAAGACGTCCCCGAGGTCCTGTTCGTGTGTGTCCACAACGCCGGCCGCAGCCAGATGGCCGCCGCCCTGCTCGACCACCACGCCCAGGGCCGGGTCCATGTCCGCTCGGCCGGCAGCGACCCCGGCGACCAGATCAACCCCGCGGTCATGGCGGCCATGGACGAGTGGGGCATCGACCTATCAAGGGAGTTCCCCAAGCCCCTCACCGACGAGTTCGTCAAAGCCGCCGACGCCGTCATCACCATGGGCTGCGGGGACGCCTGCCCGATCTACCCCGGCAAGCGCTATGAAGACTGGGAGCTCGACGACCCGGCTGGCCAGCCGGTCGAGGTCGTGCGCCGCATCCGCGACGACATCGACGCCCGTGTCCAGCAGCTGCTGGCCGAGCTGGTCCCAGCCGGCGCCTAACCACCGCCCTCACCCGAGGGCAGCGGCCCGGCCGCCTAGCCTCGCGGCAGCTCGTCCCGGCGAGCACCCAGGTGCAGATACACCTTTCTCCCTTGCCGTTCCACCTCATCCACCCTCGCGCTCACAGCAGTCCCCGCAGCCGGCCTCAAGGCGAGCAACTCGGCGTCCCGAGGGGGCCGTCAACATTGGCAGATGGGGACGAGTCAACGGCGATTGACTTCCGCACAGGAGTCAAACTAGATTGACGTCATGAGTGAAGCGGCCTCCAGCGAGGTGACTCAGGTGGCGGCGGCGACCAATAGCCAGGATCCGGAGGTCGGGTTGGCCGCCGTGGCGGCCCTGCGCGGGCTGGTCGAGGTGCTGGAGGCCTTGCAGGTGGAGAACGCCCGGGCCAAGGGCTGGTCCTGGCAGCAGATCGCGGCCCGCCTCGGCGTTACCAAGCAGGCCGTGCACCATAAGTACGCTGGCCGACGCTTCGGCTTCCGGAGGTAGCAACCGTGGCGCAGCGCAGCGCGCAGGCCGACCGGGTCCTGGACCTGGCCCGGGTGGAGGCCGACTGGTTCGGGCATCGCTACCTCGGGCCCGAGCACTTGGTCCTGGGAGTGCTGCGCGACGGCGGCAGCCGGGCCAGCCGGGCACTGGAAGCCCATGGCGTCGACCTGGCCGCGGCCCGGGCGGCGCTGGGCCAGCTGGCCGAGCGGGGGCTGGTGCCGGGTCCGCGGCCGAGCGATGCCGAGCTGCTGGGCTCGCTGGGCGTCGACCTGGAGGCGATCCGCCGGACTACGGAGCAGGCCTTTGGCGACAAGGCGCTGGGGTGGGCGACCCGGGAGGCGACCCGGGCGCGCCGAGGTGGAGTTGGGCGGGTGCCGCGAACGCCGCTGCGCGACCCGCCGATGCTCATTGGCCAGGTGCTGGTACACGCCGGTGAGCGGGCCCGGTCGCTCGGCATTGGGATGATCGGCCCGGAGCTGTTGCTGCTGGGGGTGGTGAAGGACATCCGGACGCCCTGGCCCAGGTGTATGAACAACCGCTGGCGGCGGCAGCTGCAGGCCTCGGTTGGGCTCCCGGCGGGCTACCGGGGCGCGGCCGGGTCGCTGCTGGGAACACTCGGGGTTGACCTTGACGAACTGGGTGCGGCCTTGGTGGCGGAGTTGCGGGCGGGCGTGCGCTAGGCGGGGGCGATGGAGGAGCCGGCGGATGGATGGTTCTGGGTCAGGCGGCGACAAGGTGTTCGGCCGCTTCACCGAGCCGGCCCATCGGGTCCTGGACCTGGCCCGAGCTGAGGCCGAGCGGGCTGGCCACCGCTACCTCGGCCCCGAGCATGTCCTGCTCGGGTTCCTCGCTGAGGGCCAGAGTCGGGCCGCTCGGGTGCTGCGGGCTCATGGGGCGGACCTGGCGGCCGCCCGGGCCGCCCTGGCTCACCTGGCCGAGCAGGGAGAAGTGCCGGCGCCGCGACCCAGCGACGCTGAGCTGCTGGGCTCGTTGGGCATCAACCTGGACGCCGTGCGGCGCGACACCGAGCAGGCCTTCGGCGTCCAGGTGGTCGGGTCCGCGACCTGGCGGGTGACCCGCCGGCGTAGCCGGTGGGGCCGAGGGGTGGTGTGGACGCCCCTGTGCGGGCCGCCGCTGGTCGCCAAGCGGGTCTTGTGGTTGGCCAGCGAGCAAGCCCAAGCTCTGGGTTCTGCCCAGGTCTGGCCCGAGCATCTGCTGCTTGGGGTCCTAGACGATGCGTGCCAGCCGGCGCAGCACACGTGGGGCTCGCGGCGGCATCGGCAGATCACCGCTTATGTTGGGCTTCCCGACGGCTACCAGGGTGCAGCCGGATTGCTGCTGGAGGTCCTCGGGATCGACGTTGACCAGCTGCGCGATGCCGTCGCCACCGGGGTTGGAGGGGTCCAGCGGTGAGCCGGCGGGGACGGGTGACGTTCGTGGCGGGGTGCCTGCTGGTGTTTGGGTTGCTCGCCGCCCTGATCACCTGGAGCACCCCGTCTAAGGAGCCATCGGACAAGACGCCGGCCACGGTCACCCTGGCTCCGGGAGCGACCGCGCCGGCTGGCCTGGCCGTGGCTGACCTTGGTGACGTCGGCCAGCTGCAGGCGCAGTTCAACGCCGATCAGGGGGTGCCGCGGTTGGTGCTGGCCCTGGCCCCCACCTGAGGGGAGTGTCTGGCGGGCGCCAGGTGGGCAGCCCAGAACATTCTCCAGCACTACCAGGATGCCCGGCTCCGGGTCTATGTGCTCTGGGTCAAGCGCTGGGCGACTGACACCCGGGCCGAGATCGACGGCGCGGGCCTGGTCGACCCCCGGGTGACCCACCTGTGGGATGCCGACAACCTGGTCGGCCAGAAGTTCCTGGAGCGGTTCGGGGTCGACTTCGGCGGGCTGGACTACGACTTCTTCCTGCTGTTCGACCGCAACGCCACCTGGGGACCAACCCCGCCGCGGCCGATGAGCACGGGCGCGACCGTCATCGGCCAGAGCGACCGATTGGCCGGTGCCATCGCGCCGCTGCTGCGCTGAGGCGGTAAGCAATGAATTTCGGCTGTGGACGCTTGCCGGAGGTGGAGGGGCTGGTCACAGGTGGGCCAGCGCGGCAGCGACGTAGGTTTCCAGGGCAGCGAGGTCGCCGCTGGGCAGGGGGTCGTCGGGGTCGATGATGCCGATGAGGTCGATCATGGTAACCACGTCCCAGTAGGGATGATGCCGGACTGCGCCGGCCGTGAGGGTCCGGTAGATGGCCAGGAACTGCTCGGCGGCCTGGATCCCGTAGTCCAGCGCCAGGTTCCAGCGCATGTGGCCCAGGTCCACCGGCCCCGGCCCCCCCCACGAGGCCTGGTTCCAATCCACCACGCCGGTCAGCCGCCCCTGCGACCACAAGGTATTACCGTGGTGGTAGTCACGGTGGATGAAGCAGCGGCTGGTCTCGGGGGCTGGGCCGGCGGCCAGCGCAAAGGCTCGCTGCCAGGTCGGCGTTGCCGGCACCCAGGCCGGCACGGTGAGCCCGTCGAGCCGTACATAGTCGGGTAGGCCGGGACGAGCTCTTGAGCCTGGCCGTTGAGGCATGAATAGTCGCCAGCACCTCGGCGAGCTGGGTGAGGAACCCGCGCCGGTCGGCCAGCACCGGCGCCGGGGGACGGCCGGGGAGGCGGGTCAACAGCAACGCGGGCACATCGCAGGCGGTCCCCTCGGGGTCGGCCGCCACCACCTTCGGCGCCGGCACCGCGGTCGGGGCCAGCAGCATCAGGATGGTGGCTTCGCGTTGCGCGGTGTAGTCCGGGTCATACAGGTCCCAGCCGGGGCGGGCCCAGCGCCGCAGGACCAGCACCAGCCGATGCCGGCGGTCATGGCGGTCGGCCACCGTGACTGCATGGTTCGCCAGCCAGCTGCTGGCCAGCGGCCGCACCGCGGCGATGTGGCTACCAGCGCCGACCGCCTCGCACACCCAGCCCAGCGCCATGGCCGGGGGACGTCGGCGTAGCGGGTCCGAAGCCGGGCCAAGGGTCGTCATGCCAGCCCGCAGGCACGGGCAGCCATCCCGCTGCCGGTCAGCCCGCTCACGCCCGCCCGACCGCCCGCAGCAGCGCCTCGCGAACCCATCCTTCGGTCGGCTGGCCAGCCAGCCGGTGTTCCAGCCGATACAGCCGACACGCGACCGAGATCTCCGAGGGGGGCTCGCTGCCCGGCTCGACGTCGCGGCCATCGACCCGAATGGTCGGAGAGCCCGCAAACCGCGCCTGCTCAGCTGCGGCCTGATCGGTGATCAGGATGGTGCGGACCTCAGCGTCGATGCCGAGGTCGGCCAGGACCTGCTCCACCAGCGCCAGCGTGCCCGGGTAGTTCGGGCAGTCCTGGACATACAGCACCTCGATCACCGGGCGCCGCCCAACCTGCCTCGTCCGCATCGGCAAGCTCCCATCACCAGCCGCTGGCCACCTGCGCCACCAGTGTGCCGGTGAGCGGTTCACTGACGCTTATGGTGACGGTGAACGCTGGCTCCAAACCTACGTTTCTGCGGCAGCCGCCTTTGTGTGTCCCAACGTTAACGATCCGGTATGGCAGCTCTCGATTCTGTGCCACATCACGGTCATCCTGCCGAGAGGCCCACAGCACACCGCCGCAAGGAAGAGAATGTGTGGGTCATGACGACATCGGGCGCCGCTGGGCGTCCGGAAGGAGGGGGCACAGATGGCGATGCCGACACTGGCCGATTGGTCGTTGGGGACGACGATCCCGGCCAAGGACCTGGATGGCACCCGGCGGTTCTATGAGGATGTGCTGGGCGCTCAGGTCGTGACCGAGGACCCAGGGGGCATCATGTACCGGTCCGGGGACTCCTACTTCAGCCTGTATCCCACCGAGTTCGCCGGGACGGCCCAGCACACGCTGGGCGCGTTCATGGTCGCCGACGTCGAGGCGGCGGTGGCCGAGCTCCGGGGCAAGGGCGTGCGCTTTGAGGAGTACGACCTGCCCGGGCTGAAGACGGTCAACGGCATCGCCGAGCTCGGCGGGATCAAAGGGGCCTGGTTCAAGGACCCTGAGGGGAACATCGTGTCGGTGGTGCAGCCCCCGCCAGCCTGATCGACAACGGCGAGCGGCTCCGGCCACCCAGTGCCGGAGCCGCCGTCATGCAGCAGACAACCCTGTCTTGGGCCAGCCGCGGCGGACCTGAGGCCGTCCGGGATCGTCAACGCCCTGCAGCGCTCGCACCACCGACGCAGGAATATCAGCAGGAGGTCAGGATATGAGCGAGACCATCGGACAACCTGGAAATACGGCCGTGCCCCGCCCTATGGGCATCGGCGAGATCCTGAGCACGGCCTTGCAACTCTACCGGCGGCACTGACGGACCCTGCTGACCATCGCCGCCGTGGTCGTCGTTCCCATCACCCTGCTGCACTACCTGGTCGGCGACCTGGTCCGCACCCAGGGCGAGCACCCGCGACGGCGTTGTCGAGACCGCCAGCTGGTCGGTGGGAATCGCGGGCCTGGTGGCTGCGCTCGCCGGCATCCTGATGTACCTGGTCCTCACCGGGGCGATCACCCGGGCGGTGGCCGCCGAGGTGGCCGGTCAGGACTCCAGCGTGGAGCAGAGCTACCGCTTCGGCTTCCACCGCCTGGGGTCGGTCCTGTTGGTCAGCGTGCTGGTCGGGCTGGCCATCATCGGCGGGTTGATCCTGTTCATCATCCCGGGCATCTACATCGGGATCCGGCTGTGCGTGAGCATCGAGGCGCTGGTCGTGGAGGGCCGCCGGGGGACCGAGGCCATGGGCCGGTCCTGGGGGCTGGTCGGCGGGCACTGGTGGCATGCCTTTGGCATCGCGGTCGTGGGAGGCTTGCTCACCGGCATTGTCAACGCCGTCATCACCTCGCCGTTCGGCGCTACCGGCTGGTTTGTCCAAGCGGGGCGGCCGCGGTGGCCACGGTGGTCACCCTGCCCTATAGCGCGCTGGTCGGGGTGCTGCTCTACTTGGACCTGCGGGCCCGCAAGGAGTCCTTGACCTTGGAGACTCTCACGACGGACCTGCAGGCGTCGGCCGCCTGACCATGAGTTGCCGGAGTCTAGAGAGGGCGGTCACTAAGGAGGACCATGAGGGACTACGACGTCGTGGTGGTCGGTGGCGGCGCGGCCGGCCTGAGTGCGGCCCTGGTGCTGGTCCGGGCCCGGCGTGCGGTGGCTGTGGTGGATGCCGGCGCGCCTCGCAACGCGCCGGCCGCCCACATGCACGGCTTCTTGTCCAGGGACGGCATGTCACCACGCGACCTCCTCGCGGCTGGCAGGGCCGAGGTGGCCGGCTATGGCGGCAGCCTGATCGACGGCACCGTGGTCGATGTGGCGCCCGGATTTTACGTCCGACTGGCCGGCGGCTCGTCCCTGCATGCTCGCCGGATCCTGGTGGCCACCGGACTGCGCGACGAGCTGCCGGACCTTCCCGGCGTCCGGGAGCGATGGGGATGGGACCTGCTCCACTGCCCGTACTGCCATGGCTACGAGGTCCGCGACCAGCCGCTCGGCGTGCTGGGGGGTTCGCCTGAGGCGGTCCAGCACGCGCTGCTGGTGCGCCAGTGGTCGGCCGACGTCACTCTGTTCCCGCACACCGACACTCTCGTCCCCGAGCAGCGCGAACAGCTGCAGGCCCGGGGCATCCAGATCGCCGACGGCACGGTCGCTCGGCTGGTGGTCGGCAATGATCAGCTGCAAGGCGTGGAGCTGCGCGACGGCACGGTCGTCGCTCGCACGGCGGTGTTCGTGCGCCCACGCTTCGTCCCAAACGCCAACCTGCTGACCGGCCTGGGCTGTGAGCTGGATGAGCTTGGCTGGGTGGTCCACGATCCGACGGGGCACACCAGCGTTGCTGGCGTCTGGGTCGCCGGCAACGCCGCCGATCCCCGCGCCCAGGTCATCAGCGCAGCAGGGCAGGGCTCAGCCGCTGCGATCGCCCTCAACGCCGACCTGGTCGACGAGGACGTCAAGCACGCCCTCGCCGATCACCGCACCGGCCACACGGCACGGCCAGCCTGACCAAGGAAAGGAACCACGGCGCTCCCACGAGTCCAAGGCGCCAACCCCAAGAGAGGCCTCACGGCGCTCCCAGCCCTGGCCATAACGGATGACGTGTGGCCGTTTGCTCTGCGCTCGACCCATCATCGGCTGAGGACAGCAGTGCACCGCAGGCGCAGTCAGCCTGAGGTCCAAGGCTGCCGGGACCGGCGTTCCTGTCGTAGATCACGCAGGGGGCTTGCCAGAGATTTGCCAGAAACTGCGCTACACGTAACCTGACGTCGCCCCACGACCCAACCCTCGGCAGCGCCTTTCACCTGCTCGGTTGCGTGGGTAGGTGAGGTGGCGCATGGCGACGTGAACCACCCGCACATCAATGGCATGCAAGGGGTCAGAGGTTCAAGTTCCCTGTTCTCCACCAGTCAGCGGCTGTGGCACTCTGGGCTGCGGGCCATTCCGGATCGCCTTCACCGAGCAGCGGCCCGGCAGCAAGCTGTCGTGCGCGGGCGACCGTGGTTGAGCGCGGCGGTTCCGCGGGCCGATGCCCCGGGATGGTCTCCCAGCAGACCGTCCCATCGGTCTCCCGGTGGAGGGGTGGTCGCGCCGGCTCCCGATGCGGCCCCAAAGCTCTCAATCATCCGCGATGGGATGGCGGCCTGCTCGAGCCAGGCCGCGAGGCTGGGACGCAGGGGGGCCGCACGTCGAGGTGTCAGGGCAGCGTCGGCGATGGCGGTGACCAGTACTAGTTCCGGGGCGTGGCGGTCGCGGCCATGACTTGGGCACCCATGGACCTATACGAAGCGGTAGCGCATCTGGGCAGCGGGCCGGGGGGCGTCTCGGCCGCTTGACGTACGGCCCGCTCGGTTCGAGGCTGATGAGATGCAGGCCGCGGGCGCGAGATCGCTGTTCCCGCCGCGGCGGGGGCAGAAGGAAGGCGGCTCGGGTCCGGGCGTTGCTCGTGCCCAGTTGTGCCCGTTGGCGATCCGGCCGGTGCTTTTCGTGGTGGCGGCGAAATGCGCGCTCCATCTCGCGGTCGCTGGCCGGTACGGCTGGCAGCGCGACGAGCTGTACTACGCGGTCGCCGGCCGCCATCTGCAGGGCGGCTATGTCGAGTTCCCGCCGGTGACGGCGTGGCTGTCAGCGCTTGCCCGGGTGCTGTTCGGCTGGTCGCTGATCGGGTTCCGCGCGTTCGCGATCCTGGCCGGTGCGGCCACGATCGTCGTCGCCGCGCTGGTGGCACGCGACCTCGGCGGTGGACGCCGCGCCCAGACCCTGGCGGGGGTGGCGGTCGGGTTCTCACCGATCCTGGTCGCGACCAACGGGCTGTTCCAGCCGGTCTCCTTCGACCAGTTCGCGACCATGATGGTGCTATGGCTCTCGTTGCGGCTGGCGCTTGGCCGGGGGTCGTGGCCGCTGCTCGGGCTGGCCGTCGGCGTCGGGCTGGAGATCAAGTACACCCTCGCGGTCGTCGCTGTCCTGCTGCTGACGACGTTCCTTGTGTGGCGTCGTGACCTGCTC
>Ga0307302_10000590_pt1 | contig 16000 bp, 23 predicted proteins | sample ER_DNA_183_FD_194490 | JGI IMG/M metagenome (GOLD analysis project Ga0307302, IMG submission 194490) | Bulk soil microbial communities from the East River watershed near Crested Butte, Colorado, United States - ER_DNA_183 | ecosystem: Environmental > Terrestrial > Soil > Floodplain | place...
ACCTCGAAGGGAAGGAGACGCGCTGTGGCAGGCACCGATGTGGAGGGCTCCGGAACACCGCAGGACCCGTGGGTCCTGAAGACCCCTCCGGGCACCTCGGAGTTCGAGGCCTACCGGGATCCCGATGCCGCGCCGCCCGCACTCGTTGTGCAGGTCGGCGCCACAGAGCTCCGCTATCACCTGCGCTGCATCGAGGATCTCCACGCCATGCTCGCCAAACGCGGCGACTGGATGCCGTTGGGCAACGCCGACGAGCAGAAGCCGGCGAAGCCGGACACCGTCGAGGCCTGGGGCCGGTCCGCCGACAACCCGGTTGGCGGCTGGTACGGCCTCAAGAAGGGCCTACGTGGTCGGTTCGGCAACTACGTGCCGCCGGTGCTCGAAGCACTCGGGATGGCCGAGGTCGAGCACAACCCACGCAACAACAGGATGCGAACGCGGTGATGGCCAAGCGGTACCACGTCTCCCGCCACATCGATGCCCCCCGTCGAACGCGTCTGGGCGCTGCTCACCGACGCCTCGAGTTACCGCGCCTGGAACCGCGCTGTCGTCAGCATCCAGGGACCGATCACCAAGGGCGCCACCATCTCGCTGGTCTCCATCGTGGACCCCAAGCGCACCTTCAAGCTGAAGGTCACCGAAATGACTCCACCCAACAGGATGGTCTGGGGCGACAGCATGCCCCTGGGCGTTCTACAGAAGCTCGCGCTTTCGGTCGACAGCTCCGAGGCCGTGCAGGCCAAGTGGAATCCTCAGTGGAACGTGCTTCAAGCGGTCAGGTAGTGGTTTCTGTGACGGCTCCGCGGAACGGCCGTCACCTCGCGGATGCGCCGACGCGGTGCTGCTGTGGGCTGATGCCGCGGACGCGTTTGAAGGCGGCGCTGAGGGCAAACGGGCTGCCGTAGCCGACCTGGTGGGCAACCGCGCCGAGGGTGGCGTCGGGCTCGCGCAGCAGATCGGCGGCAAGGTCCAGCCGCCAGCCGGTCAGGAACGTCATCGGCGGCTCGCCGACAAGCTCGGTGAAGCGACGCGCCAGCGCCGCACGGGAGACGCCGACCTCGTCGGCCAGCGTGGCCACCGTCCAGGGGTGGGACGGGTTGTTGTGGAGCAGCCGAAGGGCCCGGCCCACGACAGGGTCGCCGTTGGCCCGGTACCAGGCGGGCGCCTCGGCGTCCGGGCGCGCGAACCATGCGCGCAGGACGGCGATGAGCAGCAGGTCCAGCAGCCGGTCCAGTACGGCCTCCTGGCCCGGCTCGTCCCTGACGATCTCCTCGCCGAGCAACCCGATGAGGGGGAGTCCCAGGCGTCGTCGGGGAGGACCAGCAGCGTGGGCAGGGCCCTCAGCAGCCGCTGGCTGACCTCGCCGCGCAGCTCGTAGGTGCTACTGAGCAGCACTGTCGAGCCGGCCGGGCTGTTGCCCCAGGTGCGGGACGCCCAGCCATTCCATCATCTCGACCAGGTCCTCCCCCTCGGGGGTGGTGCAGCGCTGCCCGGGGTGGATCACGACCTGGGGTGGGGTGGCGGGGTCGTCGGCGACCGTGTACGGATCCGGGCCGCGGATGATCGCGACGTCCCCGGGGTGCAGCGCTACGCGGTCGCCGGTGTCAGGAACCAGCCAGGCCTGGCCCCGCAGCAGGGCAATCAGGCTGAGCGGCGCCCGGTCCTGGATCCGCACGGACCGGGCCGGGTCCAGGACCGAGCGGAGCAGGAATGCTCCCTGGGCCCTGGGCCCTGGACCCGTCCAGCAGGCCGGTGAGTGCGTCCATGCGCCGCAGTGTAGCCCGCATCGCCCCGGATGTAGACGCAGGAACATGGATTCGAGCCTCTCAACCATGGCTCGTCTCACCGCTGGGCGTCCAATGACGGCAGGAGCAAACCATGCGAGAGGAGATGCAGATGGCAACAACACTGGTGATCGGCGGCACCGGCAAGACCGGCCGCCGGGTCGCCCAGCGGCTACGGTCCCGCGGCCTGCCGATCCGGACCGGCACCCCCTCCAGCAAGCCGCTGTTCGACTGGGACGACCAAGCCACCTGGGCGCCCGCGCTACAGGACATCGAATCGATCGACTGGGTGGTCGAGCAGCGCTATAGGTGCACCACCGGGCAGGTCAGGGTCCTGGTGATGCCCTCGACCGCCTGCACGCGCGCGACCACCAGCTTGCCCAGCTCATCGATGTTGCGGGCGTCGGCGCGGACGATCACGTCGTAGGGGCCGGTGACGTCCTCGGCCTGCTGCACGCCCTCGATCTCCACGATGTCCTTGGCGACTTTGGCGGCCTTGCCGACCTCGGTCTGGATAAGGATGTATGCGGTTACCACAAGTGCCGACCTCCTTGCGTCATGGCCCTCCGCGGCGCCTGGTAGAGACTAGCCGGCAGCACTGTCGGCCGCTGGCCTCGCCGGTGAGCCGGCGCCGGTAGTGGTCCGGCGATCCTCCGTCAACCCCACGTCACTCTGTACGCGCAGGATGCGGATCCCCTGACGGCGTGGTCGGGGCGCATCTGTGCTGGTCATGCCCCCGAGGGGGAGTGGAGCGTCCCCGCCTCGAGCGTGCCTTCGGCCCGCGTCGCCGGTCTTTGTCGATTCCCCTGCGGTCAGTGTCCACTGCTCTGACCAGCCTCTTTGCTGATCCGTGCCCCTCTTCACTCTGGTGTGCTGGGCCGCACGGCGGTCGGAGAGCGCATAACTACGCTGGTGCGTCCCCCAGTTGTCGTCTTGGCCCGACCCCCTGGTTCGCCCTCGGGCACCGGGGAACTCAGCCCGCTTGAGCTGGCCCAGCACTGCCTCGGCAGCAGCTATAACAGTGCCGGAGGGCGATCCACAGCCCGAGCGGGTAGGAGAACCTGCCTCGGCGAGGGTGGGGCCAGCGAGAAGGGGATCATGGGAGAGTTGCCCGAGTACCTCGATAGCCTCCCGAACCTGTGCGGTTCGGAACAGATAGTCGAGGCGGCGATCGCCGCCGGCCGACCCTGGCGACTGTTCCCGGATGAGACGTCGCTGGGTATCGCCGGCATCGACAGCGCCTTCGCGGTCGCTCTGCACATGCACCAGCCGCTGATCCCGGCCGGCGGACCGGACCTGCGCACCGCGGCTATCGTCAGCAACCTGCAGTGGATGCTGGAGCACCCCGACATCGGCGACAACCACAACGCCCCGGTGTTCCACTGGTGCTACCAGCGGATGGGCGAGCTCATCGGCCAGCTGCTCAGCGAGGGCAAGCAGCCGCGGATCATGCTGGAGTACTCCGGCACCCTGCTGCACGGGCTGCGCCGCGCCGGCCTGGACGACTTCTTCGACGCCCTGCGGCCACTCACCTGCGACCCGGACCTGCGGCAGGCGGTGGAGTGGCTTGGCTGCCCATGGGGCCATGCCGTGGCCCCCCTCCACCCCGGTGCAGGACTACCGGCTGCACGTGCGGGCCTGGCAGCACCACTTCGCTGCCATCTTCGGCCTGGAGGCGCTGGGGCGGGTGCGTGGCTTCTCCCCGGCCGAGATGGCCCTGCCCAACCACCCCGACGTCGCCTATGCGTTCGTCAAGACCCTGAATGACTGCGGCTACCAGTGGCTGCTGGTCCAAGAGCACACCGTCGAGCTACCCGACGGCCGGCCGCTGGAGCGCCCCCCTGGGCTGAGGCGCTGTGGTCGTTGAACAGGCCAAACAGCCGGGCCGCATCCGGATGGGCGGCCAGCTCGTGCATGGGGTAGGCATCGAAGGCGAGCCCGCGGTCGTCACAGAACTGGTGGGCTTGCTCCAGCACCCAGGCAATGTCGCGCACTGGCATCGCGCGATAGGGCCACCCCTGCGCCCAGCAGTGCCTGCACACGGTAGGGCAGCCCACGGCCTCGATGCACAGATACATCACCGTCATCGCGCTGCGCTCCCAGAACCGGCGGAAGGTTCCCGTGTCCGCTGCTAGCGCCTCATCTTCCTGCAGGACCACCGGCCCGACCATGCCATTTCCAGCAGCCTCCCGATGGCCTCGGCTGCTGTCCAGCCTGTGCCAAGGCGAGCAACTCGTCTCTCGAGTCAACGGCGATTGACTTAAGGCAGGAGTCAAACTAGATTGACGTTATGAGTGAGGCGGCCTCCAGCGAGGTGACCCAGGTGGCGGCGGCGACCAGCAGCCAGGACCCGGAGGTCGGGCTGGCCGCGGTGGCCGCCTTGCGTGGCCTGGTCGAGGTCCTGGAGGCGCTGCAGGTGGAGAACGCCCGGGTCAAGGGCTGGTCGTGGCAGCAGATCGCGGCCCGCCTTGGGGTCACCAAGCAGGCTGTGCACCACAAGTACGCCGGCCGACGGTTCGGCTTTCGGAGGTAGCCAGGTGGCCCAGCGCAATGAGCACGCCGACCGGGTCCTGGATCTGGCCAGGGAGGAGGCCGAGGGGTTCGGCCACCGCTACCTCGGCCCCGAGCACCTGGTGCTGGGGGTGCTGCGTGACGGCGGCAGCGGGGCCGCCCGGGTACTGGAGGCCTGCGGCGTCGACTTGGCGGCGGCCCGGGCGGAGTTGCGCCGCTTGGCCGACCGAGGGGTGGTGGCTGGTCCGCGGCCGAGCGACGCCGAGCTGTTGGGCTCGCTGGGCATTGACCTGGAGGGGATCCGGAGGATCACCGAGCAGGCCTTTGGCGGCAGGGCGTTGGGGTGGGCGATCCGGGAGGCAACCCGGGCGCGTAGTCGGGGGGTGGGGCGGGTGCCGCGGACGCCCCTGCGTGATCCGCCGATGCTCATCACCCAGACGCTGTATCACGCTGGCGAGCAGGTCAGGGCGCTTGGCATTGGGGTGGTCGGGCCGGAGTTGTTGCTGCTGGGAGTGGTCAAGGACATCCAGACGCCCTGGCCCCGGTGCATGAACAACCGGTGGCGGCGGCAGCTGCACGCCTCGGTGGGGCTGCCGGCGGGCTACCGGGGCGCCGCCGGGCCGCTGCTCGAGGCGTTCGGGGTCGACCTTGACGAGCTGGGTACGGCCCTGCTGACCGAGCTCCAAGCGGGCGTGCCCTAAGTGGGCACGAAGAGGGAGAGCTGCTGATGGATGGTTCCGGTTCGGATGGGAGCAAGGTGTTCGGTGGCTTCACCGAGCCGGCCCACCGGGTCCTGGATCTTGCACGAGATGAGGCCGAGCGGTTCGGGCACCGCTACCTCGGCCCCGAGCATGTCCTGCTCGGGCTGCTCGCCGAGGGCCAGAGCGGGGCCGCGGGGCTGCTGCGAGTCCATGGGGTGGACCTGACGGCGGCCCGGACCGGCCTCGCTCGCCTGCGCGACCGGGGGGTGGTGCCGGCGCCGCGGCCGAGCGACGCCGAGCTGTTGGGCTCCCTCGGCATCGACCTGGACGCCGTCCGGCGCGACACCGAGCAGACCTTCGGGCATCGGGCGGTGGGGGAGGCGACCTGGCGGGTGACCCGCCGGCGTGGCTGGTGGGGCCGGAGGGTGGTGTGGACGCCGCTGTGTGGCCCGCCGCTGGTCGCCAAGCGGGCCTTGTGGCTGGCCAGCGAGCATGCCCAAGCCCTGGGGCACGGCGAGATCCGCCCCGAGCATCTGCTCTTGGGCGTCTTGGAGGATGCCCGTCAGTCGGCGGGCAAGGTGCGGGTGTCGCGGCGGCATCGGCAGATCACCGTTCACGTCGGGCTGCCCGACGACTACCAGGGTGCGGCCGGACCGCTGCTCGCGGCGCTCGAGCTGGACCTTGACCAGCTGCACGACGCTGTCACCGCTGAGCTTGGCGGAGTCCGGCGATGAGCCGACGAGGACGACTCGGGTTTGTGGCGGCGTGCCTCCTGGGGTTCGGGCTGATCGCCGCATGGATCAGCTGGTCGACACCCTCGACCGCACCGTCGGGGGGAACCTCACCGACGGTCACGTTGGCCCCGGGTGCGACCCGACCAGCCGGCCTTGCCGTCACCGACCTGCAGGACATCGGTCAGCTGCAGGCTCGGTTCAACGCCGACAAGGGGATGCCACGGCTGGTACTGGCCCTGGCCCCCACCTGAGCGCAGTGCCTCGTGGGCGCCAGGTGGGCGCACCAACACATCCTCCAGCGGTATCCAGACGCCAGACTCCGGGTGTATGTGGTGTGGGTGCCCCGCTGGGCCACCGACACCCGCAGCGGAATCGACGGCGCCGGGCTGCTGGACCCGCGGGTCAGCCACTACTGGGACACCGGCAGTGTCGTCGGCCAGCCGTTGCTGCAGCAGTTCGGCGTCGACCTGGGCGGGCTGGATTACGACTTCTTCCTGCTGTTCGGCCCTGACGCGACCTGGGACACAATCGCGCCCCAGCCGCTGAGCTCGGGCGGGACGGTCATCGCCAGCAGCGATCGGCTGGCCCGGAGCGCGGCCAGGCTGTTGGGATGACCCGAAACCGACTATTGCAAGGCTGAGGTAGGGGTACGCTGCGGAGATGGCACGCTAGTGCGTGGGCGCCAGCATGGAGATCGACTGGTCGGCTCAGGTGCTGGTGAGCTGGTCGCATCAGGGTCGGCTGCGCTCGGGGGCGGCGTTTGCGGCCTGGCCGGGGTGGCCCGGTCCCGGCCTCGTCGGGGCGGGTGGTCGGTCATCGGCCGAGCGGGCCGGCGACCGCCAGCTCAGCCGCGCCTTGCCCACGTTCGTGCTGGTGCGACTGCGCGGCGATACTCGGACGAAGGTATATGTCGGGCGGTGGACGGCCGAGGGCAAGAGCCCTCGGGAGATTCGACGCTGTTTGAAGCGAGCGGTGGCCCACCAGCGCTTAAGCGCTCCCGCGCCGGTCGTGTCTGTGTAGCTGGGTGCGCTGCCCGCCGACCGGGTCGTTGGCTGCGCCTATTGGCCACCGACGGCGTGGAACACGCGCTGGGTGTAGTCCTCTAGCTTGGCCTCACAGTCCTTGAGGCTGCCTTCGGCCGCCGCGGCGGAGGGGGCGCCGAGCACGTCACGCAGCCGCAGTTCCCGGTGCCAGCGGCGCAGGCGTTCCAGGCTTTGTTCCTCCTCGTCCAGCTCGGCCAGGGTCAGCTTGTTGGTGGCGATCTCCTTGTCGAGCTCGGCCAGGTACTTGCCGCACTCGGCCAGGAATTCGGTCCATTCCGCCTCCCGGGCGCCGGTGTAGACGGTAGCGAGGTGCTCCTGGTCGGCCGGCTCATGCCCGTTGGCGTCCAGGACGACCGCTTCGCCGCCGGCCCCCCGGACCAGATCGACCGCGCGGCCGATGCCGTCGGCGAACGCTGGCGCGGCCGGGGCCAGCCAGGCCGACTGGCCAAGCGACACCGCCCCGGTGCGGCGCAGCTCCCGCCACACCGCCACCCGGTGCCGGGACGGCTCAGTCGGCACCCGGAACAGCAGCACGATCCAGCGCATCCGCTCATGCTACGCTACGCTCTTTCTTGTAGCAGTGGTTACGGCAGGAGGGTAGATGGCGGACTGGCTCAAGCCCATCTTGACCGCCCTTGCCGTCATGGTCGCGCTATGGGCGCTGCTGCTGGTCCTGGCCGTCCGGCTCCCCGCCGGGCTGCTCAAGGACCTAGCCGGGTTCCTACCCGCCTGCGTCACTCTGGCCCGCCGGCTACGGGCCGACCCGGGGGTACCGTGGCCGGCCAAGGCCGCGGTCGTGGTCGCCGGGCTGTGGGTGCTGTCCCCGATCGACCTGCTGCCCGAGTTCCTGCCCGTGATCGGCCCGCTGGACGACGTCGTGGTGGTCGCCCTGGCCCTGCGGTATGCGGCCCGCCGGGTGCCCCGCCAGGTGCTGCTGGAGGTCTGGCCGGGTGAGCCGCGGCTGCTGGAGCGGCTCGTCGGCAACCCACCCACCCCGGCCCCGGCCGACAGCTAGGAAGCGGTGCACAGCCTGGTCGACACCCTGGCCCGGCTCAGCTCCCCGTGGGCCTACGTCGTCGTGGGGCTGTTGGCCACCGCCGAGGCCGTGCTGGTCGGGCTGGTCCTTCCCGGTGAGCTGGCGTTGCTGCTCGGCGGCTTCCTGGCCTACGAGCACCACGTCAGCCTGGCAGGGATGCTGCTGGTCGCGGCCGTCGCCGCGGTCGCCGGCTACCTGCTCGGCTACGAGGTCGGTCGCCGCTTCGGCCCCGCCCTGCGCGACGGCCCCCTTGGCCGGCGGATCGGCCAGGCCCGCTGGCAACGGGTCCAAGACGCCCTGGCCGCCCGCGGCGGCCAAGCGATCCTGGTCGGCCGGTTCGTAGGGCTGCTACGGGCGCTGATGCCCACCGCCGCCGGCATGGCCCGCATGCCCTACCGCACCTTCCTTGCCTACACGGTCATCGGCGGGCTCATCTGGGCGCCCGGGTTCGTCCTGCTCGGCTATGTCGCCGGCGGCTCCTACCAGCGAGTCGCCGACCTGGCCGGCCAGGCCAGCCTGCTGCTGCTGGCACTGCTGATCCTCCTGGGCGCGGTGGTCGCCGCCGCCCGCTTCATCGCCCACCACCCCGAGCGCATCCAGGCCGCCGCCGCCCGGCAGCTGGACCGCCCCCGGGTCCTCGCGTTGCGGCGCCGCTACGCCACCCAACTCGCCTTCCTCGACCGCCGGCTCCGGCCCGGCGGAGCATTAGGGCTGTCGCTGACCGTGACCATCCTGGCCCTGGCCGGCGCCGGCTGGGCGTTCGGCGCGCTGCTCCAAGACGTCCTCGGCAACGACGAGACCGCCCTGCTCGACCGGCCCGTCGAAACCTTCATCGTCGCCCATCGCGAGGCCTGGCTCACCCACCTCATGCGCGCCATCACCGACCTGGGCGCCGCCGCGCTGCTCATCCCCCTAGCAGTCGGCGCCGGGCTGCTGTGGCGCTGGCGCGCTCGAACCTGGCGGCCCCTGCTGCTGCTAGCCAGCGCCTACGCCGGCGCCTACCTGTTGCAGATCACCGTCAAACAACTCACCCACCGTCCCCGGCCGCCAGCCGCCCTCGCACTCGACTTCTTCAGCGGCTACGCCTTCCCCTCCGGGCACGCCACCGACGCGGCCGCCGTCTACGGCATGCTCGCAGCCCTGTTGGCCGCCGCCACCCCCCGCTGGAGCCGCAAGGTCGCCGTGTGGGCGCTCGCGGTCGGGCTGGTCGCGTTCATCGGCCTCTCCCGCGTCTACCTCGGCGGCCACTGGCTCACCGACGTGCTCGGCGGGTTCGCCCTCGGCGCCGCATGGCTGTTTGCCCTGCTGACCGCCACCCGGACCATCGAGGGGCTGCACACCGCAACAACCCCACCAGGACACAGCGGATCCGCAACCGACAGCCCCCAACCCGGGGGCGATCCTCCACAGCAGGCCTGACAGCACATAGCAGCGTCCAGTGTGGGGTTTCCAGCCTGAAGCCGTCGGCGGAGGCCGCTTGGCCGTCTGGAGGCCGGGCGCTGTCAGAATTCGGCCGTGGTCTGGGTGAGGCTGGTCCAGCCGGCGGCCTGGATGGTGGCCAGCATCGCCCGGATGTCGTCGTAGGCGGCATCGTCGACCGGGCTGAAGCGGTCGATGAACCCGTGATCGAGCGTGGGCCGCGCCGACGGGTCGTCGCCCAGCTCGACCAGCAGTTCCCGTACCTCGTCCTTTAGCTCGTCTGGGAGGCGGCTGGCGGCCACCACCGGCTGGATGGTCGACGGTCCAAAGGAGCCAATCACCCGCAGGCGGTCCGCCAGCTGCGGGTGGTCGCGGAGCTCGATGGCCAGGACCTGGGAGTCAATCGCGGCCGCGTCCACGGCGCCGGTATGGACCAGGCGGATGGCCCGCTGGTGGAACCCGGCCTCGACCACCCGGCCGAAGAACCCGGGCCGGGCGCCCAGGCGGACCAGGCTGTACAGGGTGAGAGTGTGGCCAGAGTGGGAGGCGGGCTCGTTGTAGGCCCACGAGCAACCCCGCAGCTCCTCCAGACACGTGATCGGGCTGTCACGGCCGACGATCACATCGGAGTAGTAGACAGGACGACTCCCGTAGCGGTCGCCGGCCAGGACCGGGGCGGCCAGCGGCTCGACCGGAGCAGGGTGGCGGTCGGCCAGCCAGACATAGGGCAGCCCACAGATCACCCCGAGGTCGGCCTCGCCCGGCTGGAACTGGTCGAAGGAGCTGCCAACGACCAGCTCGACCGAGCGGCCCAGACGCTGGCCGATCCGGTCGGTCAGGAACCGGTACACCGGCAGCATGTTGGGAGCCAGGAAGGTCGCGAACCGCAGCGGACCATCGCCATGATCAGTGCTCATCGCCTCGCCACCGATGGGTGTGTTTCGTACATGCGCACTGCGACAACCAGGCCGGAGGCGGCGGTGAGGGCGGCGACGACCCAGACGGCAGCCACGGGGCCGGCGAGGTCGGCGACCAGGCCGGCGAGCAGGGCACCGACGGCGAAGCCGGTGTCGCGCCACAGCCGGTAGACCCCGACGGCGGAGGCGCGCCAGCTGGGGTGAGCCACGTCGCTGATGGCGGCCAGGAGGGTTGGGTAGACCATGGCGGTGCCGATCCCGAGCAGGATGGCGCTGGCCGCCCAGGGCCGGAAGCTGCCGGCTAGGGCGGTGCCGGCCAGCGCGACCGCTTGGACCAGCATCCCGGCGGTGATGAGGGGCTTGCGGCCCAGCCGGTCGGACAGGGGACCGGTGAGGAGTTGGCCCAGGCCCCAGACGGCCGGATAGAGCGCCGCCAGCAGGCCGACCTGGCCGACGGGGAGGCCGCCGCGGACAAACAGCAGGGGCAGCAGGCCCCAGGCGAGCCCGTCGTTGAGGTTGTTGACCAGCCCGGCTTGGCTGCAGGCGGATAGGGCCGGCTCGCGGAGGCTGGTGCGGACCACGACCTCGCGGGTCGACAGCCCCTCCCCGCCGGCCGCCCATGGTGTTCGGTCGAGGTCTGAGTGGGCGTTGGTTGCCCGCTCGGCGTCGGTCAGCTGGGCTTCCAGTTGGGCGTGCCCGCGGGTCTCGCGGACCAGCAGTGTCGACAGGCCGAGGCCGAGGCCGGCGTAGGCCAGGCCGAGGTAGAACGGTTCGGGGCGCAGCCCGGCCCGGGCGGCGATGAGGCCGGTGAGGTAGGCGGTGAGGGCGACCGCTAGGTAGCCGGCAGCTTCGTTGAGGCCCATGGCCAGCCCCCGGCGTTCCGGTCCGGCCAGGTCGATCTTCATGATCACCGTGGTCGACCAGCACAGCCCCTGGTTGACCCCGAGCAGGACGTTGGCGGCGATCACCCAGGTCCAGGTGGGCGCCCAAATGAGCAGCAGGGGTACGGGTAGGCCGATCAGCCAGCCGGCGACCAGGACCGGCTTGCGGCCATAGCGGTCGGCCAGGGTGCCGGCCAGGAAGTTGGTGGCCGCCTTGGTCAGCCCGAAGGCGACGATGTAGGTGAGCGCAGCCGAGGCCGCGGCCAGTCCGAAGTCCTGGGTGGCGAGCAGCGATAGCACGGTCCGTTCCTGGCCGACCATGCCGCCGACCAGGGCGTTGACCCCGACCAGGAGGGAGAACTGGGCCAGGTTGGCCCGCAACCCCAGCCGCAGCCCACCGGGACGGGCCGGCGCTGGCCGGGTCACGTGCGGGTCAGGGCCTGGCCGGTGGTCCGCCGCCAGTCCGCTGGACCGCCGATCGCGACGCGGAGATCCTTGTGGCCGGCGCGGGCCAGCAGGCTGGCGGCGGTCATGGCCCGCTCGCCGTGGCCACACATCACGATGACCGGCCCCGCCGGGAGCGGCGCCGGCAGCTGGTCGCCAGCCAGTGCGCCCAGCTCGATGGCGACCGCGCCGGGGAGGTGGCCGTTGGCGACCTCGCTGGCCTGGCGGACATCCAGGACCACACCGGCCTGGTCATCCAGCCGCTCGGCCTGCACAAGGGGAATCTGGGTCTGGGGGAGGCCGGCGGCTTGCCAGGCGGCCATGCCGCCGGTGAGTTCGCCCAAGAGGTGGTCGTAGCCGATGGTGCGGCATTGGCGGGTCAGCTCGCCACGGTCCTGGTCCTCGTCCAGGACGAACACCAGCGGTTTGGTGTCGTCGACCAGCCAGCCCAGCCAGCTGGCGAACTGCGGCCGCAGCTCGATCGACAACGCCCCGGGGATGTGGCCGGCCGCGAACGCGCCAATCGGGCGGGCATCGACCAGCACCCCACCGCCGACCACGTGGTCGCGGACCCGGTCGGTCGAGAGCAGGGGTAGGACTCGCCAGTCGCGGCCGAGCAGCTCGGGGCCGACCCGGTTGCGGCCCCGCAGCCGCAGGAAGTACGGCGGGTAGCTGCCGAAGCCGGCCAGCAGTTCGGCCACGAAGGCGTCCTCGTCGGGGGCGGCCAGGAGCCGGTTGTGGCGGCGTTCGGCGCCGATAGTGGTGGTCCGCTCGCCATCGACCGGGGCCGAGCAGAAGGACCCGGCCCCATGGGTGGGATACACGACGAGTTGGTCTGGGAGCGGGAGGAGCCGTTGGTGCAGGGACCGGTAGGCGGCCCGGGCCAGCGGCTCGGTCAGCCCCGGGCTGGCCAGGTCGGTGCGGGCCACCGTGCCGACCAGCAGCGCCCCGCCGCTGAACAGCGCCTGCGGTCGACCTGCGTCCAGCAGCAGGTAGCTGACGTGCTCGGGCGCGTGCCCGGGGGTGGCCAGCGCCCGGAGGGTGAGCCCGCCGAGGTCGGCTTCGTCGCCGTCCTCCAGTCCCCGGTGGCTGAAGCCGAGCCGGCTTGTACGGGGCGCGAGGACCTGAGCGCCGTCGGTGGCGGCCAGCTCCCGGCTGCCGGTCAAGAAGTCGGCATGCAGGTGAGTTTCGGCGGCATAGGCGATGCGCAGCTGCCGCCAGCGGGCCAGCTCCAAATACGGGGTCGGGTCGCGGGCCGGGTCGACCAGCAGCGCCCGCCCGTCGCCCAGCTCGACCACGTAGGCGCTGTTGCCAAGGCCTTCGTCGACCACTGGGTGGATGGGGGGCATGGCCGGCTCCTCGGCTGGATCGGTGGTCAGCTGCGGGTCACGGCCAGGCCGGCCGCTTCCCATTCTGGGAGTCCGTCCTCCAGCCGCCGGGCCGAGAAGCCCGCCTCACGCAGCACAGCCACGGCTTCGTGGGCGAAGGCGCAGAACGGGCCGCGGCAGTAGGCGACGATCTCCCGGTCACCGGGCAGCTCGGCCAGCCGCCGCCGCAGTTCGGCAACCGGGATCGAGACCGCCCCGGGGAGGTGGCCGGCGGCATGCTCGGCGACCGGCCGCACGTCCAGGACCACCAGGTGGTCGCCGTCCTGGAGCCGGCGGGCCAGCTCTTGACGGGTGACCGGCTCCAGCTGATCCCGGGCGCCTAGGTAGGCGGCGGCGAGCCGCTCGACCTCGGCTAGGCGGCCGGCGGCCATGGTCCGCAGCGCCTGCCACAGCTGGAAGACCTCAGGCGCGGCCAGCCGGTAGTGGATCGAGGTGCCCTGGCGGCGGGCGGTGACCAGGCCGGCCTGGCGCAGGACTTGGAGGTGCTGGCTGGTATTGGCCACCGACAGACCGACCTGACTCGCCAGGGCCTCCACGGTGCGTTCGCCGTTGGCCAGCACGTCCACCAGCTCGATCCGCCGGCCGCTGGCCAGGGCCTTGGCGGCCCGGGCGAACGCGTCGAATAGGACTGTCTTGGCTGCCCGGTCGCCCATTCCAGCTCCCAACTCTATTCAAGTGATCATTTGACAACTTGAATCGGGTGTCAGGATAGTCCACCGACCGCAGGTCGGCCAGCTGACCGAAGGAGACGGCATGGCCAGCCCAAACCCACCGCCATTGAACAGCAAGCAACACCTGGACTTCGCTCGCGTCTTTGGCCCGCCAGCCCGGCCATGGAGCCCAAGGCGCCATCCAGCACCGCCGTGCTCCCAGTCGAGCCCGAGTTCTACCTGCGCGTCCTCGCTCGGGTCGCCGCCGCCAGCCACAGGCTGCATGGGCCAACCGACGATCAGTGCTGCGCTTGCCCTGCGTGGCGGACCGACGGCCGAGAGGGTTGCGCCATCCAGTGGCCCGGCCGATCATGCCGGCCAACTTGACCAGGGGGGAGGCGGTGATGGGTGACCCCCAGCGACTGAACGACCACGAGCAACTTGAGATACTTGGCTTGCTCGAAGCCGCCAGCACCGACCCCTCGGCCATGCGCGCCGCGCGCGCCCTGGCCGAGCTGATGCGCCATCTCCACGCCCTGGGGGAACGCATTGCCCTGGAGCTGCCTGACCAGAATCGCAGCGGCAAGCCATGAGACTTGGTCGTGCTACGACTCTCCCGCCAAGCAAGAACGAAAGCACGGCACCGCATCGCGCCAACCCAGCACGCCGACAGCGTGACCGCTTGCTTCGATCCTCGGTTAGCAGTAGCTTACGTTAGTGGATACTAACGGAGTAGCCGGTCTGGGGCTGCTCGGTGACCCGACCCGGCGGGCCATCTTCGAGCTGCTCGCTCGACGCCCCTGCACGGTTGGGGAACTGGCCCAGGAGCTGCCGATCACCCGATCAGCGGTGTCCCAGCACCTGCGCGTGCTCAAAGACGGCGGCCTGGTCGTCAGCACAGCCGATGGCACCCGCCGCATCTACCGGCTCAACCCTGATGGCGTGACCGCCCTGCGCGCCTACCTGGACCGCGTCTGGGCCGAGGCCCTCACCGCCTTTGGCAAGGCCGCCCAAGCGGCCCCCCTCGACCCCGACCAGGAGGATGTATGAGCAGCACCCCCGGGATCCCACCGCTCACCGGCACGGTCACCGTGGACGTGCCTGTCGACCAGGCCTTCCGCGTCTTCACCGACGCCTTCGGGAGTTGGTGGCCGGCCGAGTACCACATCGGCCAGGCCGACATGGCCACCGCCATCCTGGAACCACGCCAAGGCGGCCGCTGGTACGAACAAGGCACCGACGGCAGCGAGTGCGACTGGGGCCAGGTCCTGTCCTGGGAGCCACCGCATCGCCTCGTCGTCACCTGGCAGATCAACGGCCACTGGCAGTACGACCCCGACCCCGCCCACGCCAGCGAGATCGAGGTCCGCTTCACCGCCGACGGACCCGACCAGACCACCGTGGAGCTGGAACACCGACTGCTGGAGCGGCTGGTCGACGGCCAGGCCCTCCGCGACGGGATCACCGGTGGCGGTGGCTGGCCCAGCCTCCTGGAGCTGTTCGCCAAGACAGCAACCAACCAGGCCTGACCTCAACCCCTCGCCATCTCAGACTCGGGCTCCATCGCCCAGCCTCGAGTCCAGCAGGCGCGGGCTGGGCACGCCCGCGTGGCGGCGTACGGATGCCTGTGGGTGCGGAAACTGGATCATAGCCGTTGAGCTGCGAGTTCGCGGATGGGCGGCCCGGTACTGTGACGCTTCCGCTACCCCATCGCAGAGGTCACCTGGTGCTGTCGAAGCTGGCCTACTTAACGCTGTGTCGCTCCATCCAGCTGCTGGTGCTGTTGGCCCGCGGCGATGCCGCCAACGACTTGGAGATCTTGGTGCTGCGCCACCAGCTCGCGGTGCTGCGCCGCCAGACCCCGCGTCCCAGGCTGGAGCCCGCCGATCGGGCGCTGCTCGCCGCCGTCAGCCGGGTGCTGCCCCGCGCCCGCTGGTCGTGCTTGTTCGTACAGCCAGAGACGTTGCTGCGCTGGCATCGGCGCTTGGTTGCCGGTTCCTGGACCTACCCACACCGGATCGGCCGGCCACCGCTGAACTCAGAGGTGCAGCAGCTGATCGTCCGCCTCGCCACGGAGAACCCGCGCTGGGGCTACCAGCGCATCCAAGGCGAGCTGCTGCACCTGGGCGTGCGGGTCTCGGCACCGCGATCCGCACGACGCTGCAGGGTCACGGGCTCGACCCGGCACCGCGGCCCACGGCTACCACCTGGCGGGCGTTCCTACGCCAGCAGGCCGCGGGGATCGTGGCCTGCGACTTCTTCACCGTCGAGACCGTGTGGCTGCGTCGGCTGTACGTGCTGTTCTTGATCGAGCTCGACACCCGCCGGGTCCACTTGGCCGGGGTGACCGCCGACCCCACCGGCGGCTGGGTCGCCCAGCAGGCCCGCAACCTGCTGCTGGTGCTTGGCGAGGGGGGCCGGCAGGTACGCTTCGTGCTGCGCGACCGGGACGCCAAGTTCTGCCGCAGCTTCGATGCGGTGTTCCGGGCGGA
>Ga0307302_10000593_pt1 | contig 15976 bp, 16 predicted proteins | sample ER_DNA_183_FD_194490 | JGI IMG/M metagenome (GOLD analysis project Ga0307302, IMG submission 194490) | Bulk soil microbial communities from the East River watershed near Crested Butte, Colorado, United States - ER_DNA_183 | ecosystem: Environmental > Terrestrial > Soil > Floodplain | place...
AGCCAGTGGACGAACTCCGGGGCGGGCTGCATCAGCCGTCCTCTTCCTGGAGATCCTCGAGCAGGCCGGGTGCGAGCACGAGCCCGAAGAGGACGCCGACAAGGATCACGAGCAGGGGCGGCTCGACGGCCAGCCACCAGAATCCCTGCCCTCGCGGATGGAGGATCGTGACCCGGTAGGGCTGTGCGAAGGCCCACAGGACTCCGGCGAGCACTGTCAGCGGCCCGATCGCGCTGATCGCACGGGCCCGAATGGAGCTGCGGGTGCGCGGCGTTTCTAGCGGGGACGGCTCGGCTCGCATCAGGCTGCGCGGAGTCGCTCTCGCCACTCGGGATCGAGGGCGCGCAGCCGCTGGACGCGCTCGCCGATCGGTGGATGGGTCGAGAACATCACGGCGAGACCGACAGGCTCGAATGGATTCACGGTGTACAAGGGCTCTGTAACCGGGCTCGCGCTGAAGCTGATGAGCTCGATCGCCTGCTCGAGCCGGATGAGTGCGTCGGCCAGGGCGTGCGGGGACTCGCAGATGCGGGCGGCCCGGGCGTCGGCGGCGAAGATTCGCCGCGGAGAAAGCAGCACGTGGACCAGGCTGGCGGCGACGGGCGCGAGCACGAAGAGCAGCGCTCGCTCGAGCCAGCCCCCGATGCGGCTCGCCTCGACGATCCAACCCGCCAGGACGACCACGGGGGTCTGCACGACGACGTCGCGGTGCCGGATCTTGGCGAGCTCGTGCGCCAGCACTCCCTCGAGCTCCGCCGGCGGAAGCGCGCTGACAAGCCCCTGGCTGAGGGCGAGCGCCGAGGCGCCTTTCCCTCGTCCGACCGCAAATGCGCGTGGATGACCATCGGGCAAGAGATACAACCGGGGGCGCGGGACTCCGGCGCGCATGGCCAGCCTTTCCACGGTTGTGTGGAGGAGCGCTCCTTCGCCGAGCGTCAGCTCGCGGGCACCGAGCGAGGCGAGGACGATCCGGGGCCCATACCAATGGAGCGTCGCGGCCATGAGCAGGCAGACGACGAAGAAGACGCTCGCCAGCCGGATTCCGCCGATCCACCAGCCGAGGGCGGAGAAGACGGCGACGAAGCCGCCGAGCAGGAGGAAGGTCTTCGCGACGTTACGCGCCGCGAGCACGCGCGCTACGTCTCTTCGCCGTCGGCGCCCGTCAGCCCGCGCGGGGGCCAGTCGGGCTCCGGGGCGTCGCAGCGGCTGGAGCAGTGGAGCGAAGCGATGTTCTGGAGCGGGATGAGGATGTGGCCGTTGAGCTCGATGTGCGGCACGCCTTCGATCCCGCAGTACGCGGTGAGAGTGCCGTCCTGATACTCACCGCCGAAGAGCTCCACCTCGACCTGCTCTCCCTTGTACTTGTTGGTGTAGTCCTCCACCGGCGTCAGTCTAGCCGCGTGAGTCGGCCCTTCTCGACGGCCACGGCCGACAGGCGCGCGTTGGGCTCCACCGGCTTGAGACGCCGGTAATCCTGGATCGCCAGCCCTTCCGCAGCTGCGTGGATGGCCCGAATCGGGCCACCGTGGGAGATGAGGAGAACGCGGCCAGCCGGATGGTCTTCTGCGATCTTCTGAAGCGCACCGATGACCCGTTCCGCCATCTCGTCGTAGCTCTCACCGTTCTCCCAGCCCGACCCGCCGGAGCGCCAGCGCGCGAAGCCTTCAGGGAAGCGCGCTTCCACATCGGCCCGTGAAAGCCCCGACCAGCTGCCCGTGTCGACCTCCCGTAGTTCCGGCAGCGCGACTGCCTTGAGCCCGACGCGCGCGGCAACGATCTCGGCGGTTTCCCGCGCCCGGCTGAGCGGGCTCGTGTAGACCGCGTCGATTTTCTCGGCGCCGACCAGATCCGCCAAGGCGTGTGCTTGCTCTCGGCCGCGCTCCGTCAAAGGGCGGTCGCGGTGGCCCTGGAAGCGCTTCTCGACGTTCCAGTCGCTCTCACCGTGCCGCGCGAGGAAGATGGTGGTCACGTCGTTATCGTAGGACGGTCTTGGACCTGGCTCTCAAAGATCGCGTCTGCGTCGTCACGGGCTCCACAGAGGGGATCGGGCGGGAGACCGCCGCCCTACTGGCGGAGGAGGGCGCCCGCGTCGTCACCTCCGGGCGGCGTGAAACGGGGCCCGGCGTGGGGGAGGCGCTCCATGTTCCGGGTGATCTGGCGCAGCCTGAAGCGCCGGGGGAGCTCATAGGCGAAGCGGGGCGGCGGGTCGGGCCGGTGGAGATCCTCGTCAACAACGTCGGCTTCGCCGAGATCCGCTCTTTCGACGAGCTCACCGATGAAAACTGGGAACAGCTCTGGCAGTTGAACGTCATGAGCTACGTCCGCACGATCCAAGCCGTGCTGCCCACCATGCGGGAGCGCGGTTTCGGCCGCATCGTCAACGTCAGCTCGACTGCCGGGAAGCGGCCTTCGACAGGGATGCCCGACTACAGCGTCACGAAGGCCGCGGTGCTTTCTCTTTCGCGGCTGGTCGCAGACGTCTACGCCAAGGAGGGGATTCTCTGCAACGCCGTGGCTCCGGGGCCGACCGCCTCTCAGGCTTGGCTCGCGGACGGCGGTCTCGCCGACCAGACGGCAAAGCGGAGCGGGAAGAGCCGTGAGGAGGTGCTCGCGGACGTCGGAAAGGGCCGCCCGCTGGGGCGCCTTGCCAAGCCGGAGGAAATCGCGGCGGTGATCGCGTTTCTGTGCTCGGACCGCGCCAACTTCGTCACAGGAGCCGCCTGGAGCGTTGACGGCGGAACCGTCCCCATCATCGTCTAGCGTGGGGGAGAAGATGCCCGATCTAGCTGGACGAGTGGCCGACGAGTTCGAGGCTCGCGTGCGCGAGCAGGAAGAAAGCTGGCTATCGCCGCTCGCGGTGCGCTCGTACGAGACGCGCGGTCGCGCGTACGACGAAGAAGATGAGTGCCGCCTGCGGACGCCGTTCCAGCGAGACAGAGACCGGATCGTCCACTCGAAGGCCTTCCGCCGGCTGAAGCACAAAACGCAGGTCTTCATCGATCCGAAAGGCGACCACTACCGGACACGGCTGACCCATACGCTCGAGACGGCCGGGATCTCACGCACCGTGGCCAGGGCACTTCGCCTCAACGAGGACCTGACCGAGGCGATCGCGCTCGGCCATGACCTCGGACATCCGCCGTTTGGCCACACAGGAGAGGAGGTCCTGGACGAGATCCTCTACGAGCGCTTCGGGCGGCGCTTCCGACACAACGAACAGTCCCTTCGCGTCGTCGAGCTGCTCGAGCGCGACGGCCGAGGCCTGAATCTGACCGCGGAGGTCTGTGACGGGATCCTCCATCACACGGGCCCGTCAGAGCCGGGGACGCTCGAGGGCAAGATCGTCCGCGTGGTCGACCGCGTTGCGTACATAAACCACGACATCGACGACGCTCTCCGCGCCGGGCTCCTGGTTCACGACGAGCTGCCGCTCGAGGACATCGAGCTCCTCGGTGACCGGGGATCGCGCAGGATCGATACGCTCGTCCACGACCTGGTCGAGGCCTCGTCGGCTGCCGGCGACATCGTCCAAAGCGGGGAGATCGGCCACGCGATGCTCAACCTGCGCGCGTTCATGTTCGAGCGCGTCTACCTCGGGCCGGCCGCCGACGAGCAGCGCAGGACGGCAGCCGAGACGCTTCGTCGCATCTTCGGCCATCTGCTCGAGCACCCGGAAGAGCTTCCGGAGGCCAGACCCGGCGAGCTCCACGAGCGCGTCACCGACTACGTTTCGGGCATGACCGACCGCTTCGCGCTCGCATGGCACTGATCAAGCGCACGTCGGTCGAAGAGGTCGTTGCGGCGGCGGACATGGTCGAGATCGTCTCGGGCCGGACACCGCTCCGTCGCTCCGGCGCTCAGTGGACGGGCCGCTGTCCATTCCACGACGACCAGAACCCAAGTTTCTCCGTGAACGCGGTCGAGAAGCTCTACCACTGCTTTACCTGCGGCGAGGGAGGCGACCTGATCAAGTTCGTGCGGGAGACCGAGGGGCTCGAGTTCGCGTCGGCGGTCGAATGGCTGGCCGATCGTTACGGGGTGCAGCTCGAATACGAGGAGACCGCTCCGGGGTTCGAGGCCCGTCGCAGCCGTCGAGACCGCCTGTACGCGCTTCTCGAGGCGGCGGCGAAGTTCTACGAGCGCCATCTGTGGGAATCGCAGGCTGGTGAACCGGTCCGCGCGTACCTCGCCGAGCGCGGTCTCACGGAGGAGATTTGCCGGCGCTTCCGTCTCGGTCTCTCGCCTGGCGGCGACCGCCTGGCCGCCAAAGCGCGGGCCAAAGGCTACTCACACGAGGAGCTCATCGCCGCCGGCCTCGTGAACAGGCGCGGGAACGACTACTTCGCGGGTCGGCTCGTCTTCCCGCTCGCCGACGGACGCGGCCGGGTACTCGGGTTCGGCGCCCGGCGGCTCTCGGAGGACGACCCCATCAAGGCCAAGTACGTGAATTCGCCCGAGGGTGAGCTCTTCCGCAAGAGCTCGATCGTCTATGGGCTCGACCGGGCCCGCGCGACGATCGCGAAGGAGAGCCGGGCGGTCGTGGTCGAGGGCTACACCGACGTGATGGCCCTCCATCAGCGCGGTCTCGACTCCGCCGTCGCCTCGATGGGTACGGCTCTCACCGAGCTGCAGCTGCGGGAGCTGCGCCGCCTCACTCCGCGCATCTATCTCTGCTTCGACGCCGACGCTGCCGGTGCCGAGGCGACGCTCCGCGGGATGGAGCTTGCGTACCGCCAGTTCGAGGAAGTTTGGGTCGTGCCGCTCCCTCCCGGCTCCGATCCTGCCGAGGCCGCGGACGAGTTCGAGCAGCGGCTGGAAGGTGCGACCGAGTACCTCGTCCATCGCGTGAAGCTCGAGATCGACCGGGCGCCGAGCCCGCAAGCCGCCTTCGATGCCGTCCAGGCCTTGATCCTGAAAGCGCCGCGGGGGCCTGACCAGGAACATGCGGCCAAGTACGCGGCCAACCGCCTCAATATTCCGCTGCGCGTGGACGCGACCAGCGCGCCGGTCTTCGGCGAGGCCAGGCGCAAGCTGGTCGACGCGGGGGAGCGGCTCGAACGCGACCTCCTCGCGGTCTGCACCGTCCATCCCGAGCTGGCAGAGCGCTACCTGCACGACCTCGACGACCGGCATTTCGACGACCCGCTCCATCGGCGACTTCGGGCCTATCTCGCGGGCGAGGCCGAGCCGGACGACGAGCTGATCGCGCTGCGCGCGGAGCTCGACGCGACGGCAGAGAGGGAAGGGCTGAACGACGAAGCCGCCAAGCAGCTCTTCCTGCGCTTGGAAGAGCGGCTTGTGCGGCGTGAGCTCGCGGAGCTCGGGCGAGGCGAGGTGACCAGCGCCGACCTCGCACGGACGAAGGAGCTTCAGGCCGTCCTGGCCCGGATCCAGGAGGCCCTGCAGGAAGTAGCTTTCACCTAGCCCTCGCTACACTGGGGCAGCCGTTCCCCGGTAGCTCAATTGGCAGAGCATCCGGCTGTTAACCGGAGGGTTGTTGGTTCGAGTCCAACCCGGGGAGCTTCCAAAGGCCCTGCTAAGAGGGCCTTTCTCTTCAGAGCGGCGTCGCGAGGAACGGACCGTGCAAGCAGGACTGCAAGCAAAGGCCCGGGCTATGGTGGCGGATCAGGCGGCTCGACGAATGGCAAGCCGGCGAACGCCGCCTTGTTCTGGAGGTTGACGTCGCGCGTGACGAGCACGACGGGCGAGCGGGCGTGCGCCCTTGTTACCTCCACGAGCGAGGCGATGATGCGATCGTCGCGATTGCCCGGATCGAGCCACGGCAGCGAGTCCTCGACCCTCGGCTCGATCGCTGTCGTCTTCACCGTGATCTTGTCTTTCGCGAGGGGAACGCCCTCGAAGATGTTGCCGCGCGAGCGATATGACTTCACCCGCCCGATCAACGCCTCGGCCTTCTGCCGTACGTCCGGGTTGCGGTGGTTCACCTTCGCTTCGTCGAGCTCCGCGAGCACGTTGGCGAGCAGGAGAAGCACGAAGGGCGAGGCGCTGCGGAAACGCCAGCCGTCGAGATCGGGGTGGTGGTAGAGGGCGTTGGTGTCCGGTACGAAAACGTGCTTCCCCTCGGACGGGTCATAGAGGTCGCCGACGCGGGAGAGTTGCTTGTCGAGCGCAGCGTGCGCCTTCGCCCGCGCCTGGTCGACAGTCTTGCACCACGTCAGGCCCGACTGCTGGATGATCGGCTCCAGGGTCTTCTCGGTCTCTTCGAGCACCCGGAGGGCATCCTGCGGTTGGCCGCGTAGAAGGACGCGCACGAGCTGGATATAGGTCTCGTACTCGGCTAGTGCCCGCGATTGCGCCCGGCGCCCCCTCCGGTTCGAGCTTCGCCCAGCTGTGGTCGCCGTTGAAGCCGATGACGTTCGGCGAGTGCCAGTAGTTCAGCGCCGCGTGAGCGAGGAGTTCGTCGAGGCGATCGCGGATCGCCTGGGCGCGGTCGGCCAGGAGGTCGGAGACTGACTTCACCCAGCCAGCGTAAACGGACCTCGGCTCGCCTCAGAAGGCTGACTACATACGTGCCGATCGGCCCGATCAAACGGGCCGAGACCTCTAGCCCTCAGGCTGCCGCTCAGGGGCTTTCATCGCTGGCCCCTGGGATAGCAGAGTCCGCGGACAGGGCGCTACGTTGTCGGCGACCCGACCACGGACATCGCCAACTGGACACCGCCGCCTCCTTCGTTCTCACTGTTCTCCCACCGCCGCCTGCCCGGGTGCTTGAGGTGGGCTGCGGTGCGGGCGATCTGGCGCGCGCGCTCGATGGCGCGGGCTTGAAGGTCCTCGCCATCGATCCCGAGGCTCCCGAAGGACCAATCTTTCGCCGAACGACGCTCGAAGAGCTTGAGCCGACCGAACCGTATGACGCGGCCGTGGCCCGCTACTCGCTCCACCACATCGAGAATCTCAACAGCGCGCTGGACAAGATCTCAAGCTTGCTTCTCCCTCGAGGACGCCTGGTTATCGAAGAATTCGGATGGGACCGCTTCGACCGTAGTACGGCCGAGTGGTACGGGCGCGAGCAAGGCACCTCGTCGGTCGACTCCGCGTTAGCCGAGTGGCGGAGAGAGCACGAGGGGCTGCACAGCTACGAAGCGATGCGATTGGCACTCGACGCACGTTTCAGCGAGCAGCTCTTCGAGTGGCGGCCATATCTCTACCGGTGCCTTGAGCGGGACGAACTCGAAGCCAACGAGCGAGAGGCCATTTCCGAAGGGCAAATCCAAGCCGTCGGCTTCCGCTACGTGGGTCTTCGCTCCTAGAGGACGTCTCCGGCGGGAATCGTCCAGCCAAGCCCGTCGTTCCGGGCGTTCGCGTAGAGCCCTGCTTTGCAGCGGCTCCTGATCGTGCTCGGTTTCAGGCCAAGGACCTCGGCTGCTCCTCGCAGGGTGAGCCCGGCGCCGCTTTCTCGGACCGTCGCGCGGGGGAGAGAGGCGAGGTAGAGACCGTTCTCGCCCACACGACCGGAGGCTGTTCCGCGCTTAATCTGCCCCCGTAGAATCGCGGCCGAGATGCCGAGGATTGAGGACGCCTCCCCAACGTTGAGCTCAACGAGGTTGTCTTCGCCCTGATCGAACGCGAGCACAGCCGGCTCTCTCGCAGTGGCGGCCTCCGCGTCGCTCTCAGCCGGAGGCTCGTTCGCCTCGTCAGGCTCCCTCTCGCGGGCCGGGGATTCCCTTAGGCGATCCGCCGCGTGCGCCCGCAGCGCGGCCAGAATGCCGGCCTGGAGCCCCCCGTGGACACGTGCCGCAAGCTCGAGGAGCGGAGCGTCCTCGGGACCGATCCGAAAAGTGACCTGGCGCCGGAACGCTGATTCGGCCGCCTTGTGCTCGTCGGTGGGCATGGTCATCGACAGTAGCTCGCCTACGACACATTGCAAGCAGTCATGCAGAGAACCTCTAAATGCCGGAGAAAAGCGGCTATTCAGAGGATGCATGCATGCTGCCGGGGATCGGCTAGGGCTCGAAAGGTTGCTTTAGACCGGGCGCTACGCTTCGAAGAGATGAACCAACAGCTTCTCGAAGTCCGCCCGCTCGACCCACCGCGTTCTGGCCCATCGTCGGAACGTGAGCGCCTTCAGCGCCGCGCCCGCTTACTCGCCTGGGGAGGCATTGCCTGGCACTTCCTCGAGTTCGCGATCGCGATCATCGCGGGCGTTGCGGCTGGTTCGATCGCTCTGATCGGATTCGGCGCCGACAGCCTGATCGAGGGTGCCGCCGGCTTCATCGTGGTCTGGCTTTTCACAGGCGCACGTCTGCGGTCGCCAACCGCCGAGCGTCGCGCCCAGCAGTTGATTGCGATCAGTTTCTTCATCCTTGCCGCCTACGTCGGCGTCGAGGGGATCCGGTCGCTCATCGGGAGCAACCACCCGGACACCAGTTGGGTTGGCATTGGGCTTGCTGCATTTACTGCTCCGACCATGCCGCTTCTTGCTCGCGCCAAGCGTCGCATCGGCGACCAGCTCGGCAGCTCGGCAACGGTGAAGGAGGGAGCCCAGAACATGGTTTGTGCCTACCTCTCGATCGCGCTTCTCGTCGGGCTTCTCCTGAACGCCGTGGCGGGATGGTGGTGGGCGGACCCGATGGCTGCGCTCTTCATCGCCGCGGTCGCACTCCGAGAGGGGCGTTCCAGCTGGCGCGGCGAGGGCTGTTGTGATGCTTGCTGATCGTCGACGCTACGCAACACACGCGGCGGCGAAGTCCGCGCTCTTGGCGCAGCAACCCCGGAGCGTCGCCACGAAACGACGCTCGCTCGGGCTGAGCGGTCGACGCGCGAGACGTGCGACGTAGAGCTTGCGCTCCATCTTCGGACAGCCGGCCAGCCGGAAGCTCTCGAGTTCGCCCCGCTCAACTTCCTCGGCTACCGCATAGCGGGAGAGGAAAGCAACACCAAGTCCCTCACGGGCGGCGCGCTTGATCGCCTCGCTCGAGTCAAGCTCCCAGGCTCGTTCAACTTGGACACCGGCCGCCGACAGCGCGCGCTCAGCAATCTGGCGCGTACTCGAGTTCGCCTCTCGTACAAGGAGCGTTTGCTCGCCCAGCGCTTGTGGCTTCACTTTCCCGCTGCGAATGGCCAAGAGGCCGGGCTTCGCAATGCCGACCAGCTCGTCGGCGAGGAATGGCTCAAGCCCAATCCTGTCATCCACCGTTGTCTCGCCAACAAGGGCGAGCTGGATTCTTCCGGTGAGGAGACGCTCGACGATCTCGCCCGTCGCTGCTATCTCGACCTCAACGAGCACGTTGGGATGATCACGGCGGAAGCAGCCGAGCGTGCCAGGAAGGAGGTAGACCCCGGGGGTAGTTGAGGCCCCGATGTGAATCGTGCCGGCATCGAGCCCGGCCAGCGCATTTAGTTCCTCCTCTCCCGCGGCCAGCGCGCCCAGCGCCTGGCTTGCGCTTGCGGCGAGCACGCGGCCCGACTCTGTGAGGCGACTTCCGCGCCCGTTTCGCTCGACGAGGCGTTGGCCAGCAGCCGTCTCGAGCAGCCGCAGGTGCTCGCTGGCACTGGACTGTCCAATGCCAATCGCCTTCGCCGCCGCCGAGACGCTTCCCCGCCGCTCAACCTCGACGAGCAACCGCAGGCGTGTCGCATCCCAGAGGAGCGAAAGGGTCCTATCGGCCACGACGATGGCCCCTATCGTCATTTTCGCCTAGCACGATGGAAGCCTACGTCCTAGCCTGAGGGAAGACAATGATTCTGCGACCGTTCCTGCACGAGGAGACGGCCTGCGCGAGCTACCTGTTTGGGTGCCTGTCTTCCTCCCAGCTCGCGGTTGTCGATCCACACGCTGATCTTGTTGAGCGCTACCTCGAAGGCGCGGAGCGCACCGGGGCACCGATTACCGCTGTCTTCGAAACTCACGTGCAGGCGGACCACGTCTCCGGCCTCCCGGGGCTCATCGAGGCGACCGGCGCGACCGCGTATCTACCTACGGGTGCAGGGGTCGAGTTTCCCCATAGCGCGCTCGCCGACGGCGACGTCATCGAGCTTGGAAACACGATCGTCCATGCCCGAGCTACCCCCGGCCACGCACCCGCGCACCATGCCTACCTGGTCGCCGACCGCCGACGCGGGACAGAAGAGCCCTGGCTCGTCTTCAGCGGTGATTCGCTCCTCGTCGGCGACGTCGGCCGGCCCGACCTGCACGCGGGCGGGGAGCCGGAGGCGAGCGCACGCGAGCTCTTCCGCTCGATCGAACGCCTGCTCGAGCTACCCGACTACGTGCTCCTCTACCCGAGCCACTTCGGCGGCTCGGTCTGCGGCCGAGCCCTGTCTTCCAATCCTTTCTCTTCGATCGGCTTCGAGCGAAGCCACAACGAGGCCGTTGCTCATGCCGACGAGGAGAAATTTGCGCGAGCCTTGCTCGTCGATCTGCCACCGCCTCCGGCTGACCAAGCGGCGATCGTAGCCGCCAACAGACGCGGGCTCTCACCCGCTCAAGCATGAGCACGACCGGGATTCGCCTCGGTCTTCGGGCGAACGCCGGTCAGTTCGCTCTTCTCGTCGCCCTGAACGCATTCGTCGGGGCGATGGTTGGTCTCGAACGGAGCGTCCTCCCGCTCATCGGCAAGGATGACTTCGGCCTCTCCTCGAAGAGCGCGATCCTCTCCTTCGTCGTCGCCTTTGGGCTGGCGAAGGCGCTCGCGAACCTCGCGGCCGGCGGGCTCGCCGAGCGGGCAGGGAGAAAACGCCTCCTTGTCTTGGGCTGGCTTCTTGCGCTCCCTGTTCCGGCGATGATTGCCCTCGCTCCGAGCTGGTGGGTGATCGTCGCCGCCAACGTCCTTCTCGGCCTGAACCAAGGGTTCGCTTGGTCGATGACCGTGGTAATGAAAATCGACCTCGTGGGTCCGAGGCGCCGCGGGCTCGCGCTCGGCTTGAACGAGTCGGCGGGCTACTTGGGCGTCGCGCTGACCGCCTTTGCGACCGGCGCGCTGGCCGCGAGCTACGCGCCACGGACCCTCGTTTGGGCCGGCGCGGCCGTCATCGCCGGAGTCGGAACCCTGGCCTCGCTGCTCTTCGTCCGCGACACAGGCGCTCACGTCGACGAGGAGCAACGCCTACGAGGTGCCGCGGTCGCGAGCAGCCTGCGCGCGGCCTTTATCCGTGGGACTGTGAGCGATCGCGTCCTTCGAGCCTGCTCACAGGCGGGCTTGGTCAACAACCTGAACGATGCGCTCGCGTGGGGACTCGCCCCCCTCTATTTGGCGGCGCACGACGCAAGCGTCACTGAGGTAGGCATCGTCGCCGCGGTTTACCCGGCGATCTGGGGCCTGGGCCAACTGGCGACCGGCGCTCTCTCCGACCACACAGGTCGCAAGCCGCTCATCGTCGCCGGAATGCTCATTCAGGCGGGCGCGCTCGTTCTTCTCGTCGCCGGTGGAGGCAGGTTCCCACCAGCTTTGGGTGCGGCCATCCTCCTCGGTCTTGGCACCGCGCTCGTCTATCCGACCTTGATTGCGGCTGTCTCCGATGTAGCCCAGCCGGTTGACCGAGCGCGGCTCGTGGGTGTCTATCGCTTCTGGCGCGACTTCGGTTTTGTCGTGGGCGCGCTCCTCGCCGGAGGTTTGGCAGACGCTTTCGGGGCCGGCGCAGCGATCGCCGTCGTAGCGGCGCTGACCGCCGGCAGCGGCATCTGGGTGGCAGCGACCCGCTGGGGTGAGCGCCCGGCTCCACTACGCCGAACGGCGTCCGAGCTTCTCGCCGAGGCGCAGCGTCGGATCGCGCCGCGCCTTGATCCCGCAGAAGCATTGACTGCGCTCCAGGACGGAGCAGCCCTCGTCGACCTCCGCTCGCAGGACGAGCGACGACGCGAGGGCATCATCCCGGGCTCGATTCATATCCCGCGGTCAGTCCTCGAGTGGCGACTCGACCCGGACTCGGGTTACTCGAATCCTTATGTCCGCCTTGACCAACGGATCATTGTCTTCTGCGCCCACGGCTTTTCCTCCAGCTTTGGGGCGGTCACCGTTCGCGAGCTGGGGTGTCGCTCGTCGACCGACATCGTGGGGGGCTTCGCCGGCTGGAAGGCGGCCGGTCTTCCCGTGCTCCAGCTCGATGACGCGCAGGAGCTGAGTGAGGGCGCGCTGCCGGGAATGGGCCCGCCGGCGTCGCGTGAAAACGAAAAGGAGGCAGGATGGCTGTCGAGGTAGACATTGACGTCGAGGTTCTCAAGTGCGAGATCAAGAAGACTTACGCGCGCGTTTCCCAGGAGCCAGAGGAAGACTTCATCTTTCCGACCGGGCGCGCTTGGATCCTTGATCTCGGCTATCCACCCGATCTCGTCGACCGCCTACCCGAGGCGGCAGCCGAGTCGTTTGCCGGAGTAGCCAACCCGTTCGCGCTCGGCAAGCTCCAAATGGGTGAGGATGTCCTCGACGTCGGCTCGGGTGCAGGGAGCGATTCACTCGTGGCCGCGCAGATGGTGGGCGCGGAGGGAAGCGTCATGGGTCTGGACATGACGCCGGAGATGCTTCGGAAGGCGCGTGCCGCGGCAGCGGAGATGGGGGCGACGAACGTGACCTTCGTGGAGGGAGAGGCAGAAAGCTTGCCGTTCGAAGACGAGAGCTTCGACGTCGTCATCTCGAACGGCGTCATCGACCTCACTCCCGACAAGGACGCCGTCTTCTCAGAGATCCGCCGCGTTCTCCGCCCTGGCGGCCGTATCCAGATCGCTGACGTGACGATCCAGAACCCGGTCTCAGAGGAAGGCAGGAAAAAGATCGACCTCTGGACTGGCTGAATTGCCGGCGCTCTGCTGGAAGCAGAGTACGCACAGCTTCTTGAGCGCCACGGGTTTGAGCGGATCCAGACCGGCGATCTCGTGGAGACCTACGCTCGCTCAGCCTTTGAAGACACGCGCCGCAAGGCTGAGAAGTACGGAGCGCGCGGCACCACCACAAAGGCGTTCAAGAAAGGAAGGTAGAGATGGCAGGCAAGGTCGTAATCAACCTGGCGACTGGACTCGAAGACGCCGAACGCGTGACCGTGGCTTTTCTTGTCGGCGGCGCGGCCGTCGAGCAAGGAAAGACGGTGACCATGTTCTTGACGAAGGAGGCCGTGCGACTTGCTTTGCCCGGCTATGGCAACGCCGTCGCCTGCGACGGGTGTCCCCCAGTCGAGCGCCTGATGCAGCAGTACGCGGAGGGCGGGGGCGAGCTGCTCGTCTGCCCGATCTGCTTCACCGCTCGAAAGCTTGACGATTCTCAGCTGGTCAAAAACGCCAAGCTGGGGGGCGCCACCCCGCTCTGGGAGTGGATCGGGGAAGAGGCAGCAACTGTCTTCAGTTACTGAATGCGGATGCATCGTGTCAGCGAACCGAAGCCTGAATTAAACGTCTCGGCGTTAGAGTCTTCGGTCCGGTCGGTTAGCACGACTCCGGTCGCAGTGCTCTGGATCCGGTGAACCAACCGCCGTACGCTTGAATCATGGAGGTGGAGAGGTCCCTACCGACGGGGACGGTCAGCCTTCTTTGCACGGACATCGAGGGGTCCACCCGCGTGCTCCAGACCCTCGGCGAGCGCTACGCGGAGGCCCTCGCCGAACACCGACGCCTTCTCCGCACCGCATTCGCGGAGCACCGCGGCTGTGAAGTCGACACGCAGGGTGACGCCTTCTTCTATGCCTTTCCGCGGGCGCACGACGCGGTCGCCGGCGCCGTAGCGGCACAGAGGGCGCTAGCAGCACACGCTTGGCCGGAGGAGTTAGCGCTCCGCGTGCGGATCGGGATCCACACAGGCGAGCCGATGGCCACCGGGGAGGGTTACGTGGGGATCGACGTCCACCGCGCGGCTCGCGTCATGTCCGCGGCGCACGGTGGGCAAGTCCTGCTCACCCAGTCAACGAGGGATCTTCTTCCCGAAGAGCTCTCCGACGCGGCAAGCCTGCGGGACCTCGGGGAGCACCGCCTCAAGGACCTCACACAGCCGCAAAGGCTTTACCAGCTCCTCATTCCGGGGCTCGACACCGACTTTCCGGCCCTGAAGACGCTCGAAGCGCGGCCCACGAATCTGCCGATTCAGCCGACGCCGCTGATCGGGCGCGAGCGGCAGGTGACGGAGGCCGTGACCCTCGTTCGGCGAGAGGGCATTCGGCTCATCACGCTCACGGGAGCCGGTGGCACCGGCAAGACCCGCCTCGCGCTCCAGGTGGCGGCGGAGCTGATCGCGGATTTCGAGGACGGAGTCTTCTTCGTCGATCTCGCCGCGCTCATCGATTCCCATCTCTTCATCGCGACCGTCGCTCAAACGCTGTCGGTGCGGGAGCAGCCCGGCCAGTCGCTTTCCGAGACGTTGAAGGACGACTTGCGCGACAAGCACCTCCTCCTCGTCCTCGACAACTTCGAGCAGCTCGTCGATGCCGGCCCGGCCGTGAGCGCGCTTCTCGCCGCGGCACCGAATCTGAAGGCGCTGGTCACGAGCCGCGCGCCGCTTCACCTCTCGGGCGAGCACGAATATTCTGTGCCGCCGCTCACCGTTCCCGACCTTGGCGAGTCCGAGCCGGCATCGATTCTCGCGGCGTACGAGGCTGTGCAACTCTTCGTCGACCGCGCGCAGGCCGTGAAGCCCGAGTTCGAGCTGACGGGCGAGAACGCCCCGGCGGTCGCGGAGATCTGTGCTCGGCTCGACGGCCTTCCGCTGGCGATCGAGCTCGCCGCCGCGAGGGTGCGAATACTCAGTCCGCAGGCTCTCCTTGGGCGACTCAGCCAGCGGCTCGCGCTGCTGACCGGGGGCGCGCGCGATGCCCCTGCCCGGCAACGGACCCTTCGCGACACGATCGAGTGGAGCTATGGCCTCCTCGCCGCAACCGACCAACTGCTCTTCGCCCGCCTCTCGGTTTTCCAGGGCGGCCGCACGATCGAGGCTGCGGAGGCCGTGTGCGACCCTGCGAACGAGCTCGACGAGACAGTCTTCGACGGCATCGGCTCCCTCGTCGAGAAGAGCCTTCTCCGCCAGGACGAGGGACCCGCGGGCGAGCCCCGCTTGTTCATGCTCGAGACGGTCAGGGAGTACGCGCTCGACCGCCTGGGCCGAAGCGGGGAAGGAGAGCTGCTTCGTCAGCGGCACGCGCACTACTTCGTCGCGCTCGCGGAAGAGGCCGAACCGGAGATCCTCGGAGCGGATCAGATTGTCTGGCTCGAGAGGCTCGAGGCCGAGCGCGACAATTTCCGTGCCGCCCTCGGCTGGTTGCTCGAGCGGGACGACATCGAGCGCCTGCTTCGCCTCATCGGCTCTCTCAGGCGAGGGTGGGTCGCACGGGGCTACTTGAGCGAGACTCGGAAGTGGCTCGACGCGGCACTTGAGCTGAGCGCAGCCGTCCCGCCGGAGGTAGAGGCGAAGGCTCTGTACGGGCTCGGCCGCGTTGCGCTCGTCCAAGGGGACTACGACCAGGCGATCCCAGCGCTCGAGGCGAGCGCACGTGTCTTTCGCGAGCTGGGTGAAGCTGAAGGGCTGGTCTTCTCGCTGGCCGACCTCGGCTTCATCGCGACCGCGCAGGGGCGGCAAGAGGACGCCCGACGCTTCGCCGACGAGAGCCTCGCGGAAGCGAAGGCCGCCGGGAGCGAGACGACAATGGCCGCCGCGCTTCACAGCCTCGCCTGCACGAAGCTCGACGTGAACGAGTATGGCGAGGCTCGCGCTCTCTTCGAGCAGAGCCTCGCCCTGCGACGCAAACTCGGCGACAAGCGCAACACGGCCAACTCCCTCTGCTACCTCGGCTCGGTCGCGCTGCTCGAAGGCGACTACGACGGTGCGACGGAGCTCCTAGCCGAGAGCCTCGCTCTCGGTCGGGAGCTCGGAAACCTCTTGATCGTCTCGGCGGCGCTCGCGAACGAGAGCCTCGTGGCACTCGCGGCCGGAGAGCCCGGACGTGCAGCGGCACTCTGCAACGAGGCTCTCGCGCTCTCGCGAGAGCTCGGCGATAAGCGAACGACTGTGGAGTGCCTGCACGCGCTAGCCGGCGTAGCTGCGTT